>Ga0181532_10002959_pt1 | contig 15550 bp, 13 predicted proteins | sample PEATcosm2014_Bin_33_FD_119768 | JGI IMG/M metagenome (GOLD analysis project Ga0181532, IMG submission 119768) | Peatland microbial communities from MTU Mesocosm Facility, Houghton, MI, USA - PEATcosm2014_Bin11_30_metaG | ecosystem: Environmental > Terrestrial > Soil > Wetlands > Peat | place...
CATCCCGGAGGCCGACAGCCTGCTCAAACGCGGCCAGTGGGAGAAAAAGAAGCTCACCGGCATCGAGTTGCGCTCGAAAACGCTGGGCCTGGTGGGCTTCGGCAACATCGGACGAGAAGTGGCGCGACTGGCGCAGGCTTTCGGCATGTCGGTTCTAGCCTCAGACCCCTATGTTTCTTTGCGGTTGGCGGAGGAACAAGGCGTCAAGCTGGTTTCACTCGAAGAACTGCTGAAGGAGAGCGATTTCCTGAGCTTACATGCGGCAGCGACGGCGGAGAATCATCATATGCTCAATGCCAGGTCGCTGGCCCTTGCCAAGCCTGGCTTGCGCGTCGTGAACTGCGCGCGCGGGGAGTTGATCAACCAGGCGGACCTGCTGGCCGCCCTGGAAAGCGGCCAGGTGGGAGGAGCGGGGCTGGACGTCTTTGAAACCGAGCCGCCCAAAGACGTGCGCCTGCTGAACCACGCGCGCGTCATCGCCACCCCGCACATCGCGGGCTCCACGGAAGAGGCGCAGGAGATCGTGGGCATCCGGATCGCTGAGCAGGTACGCGATTATCTCCTCCAGGGAGTGCCGCGCAACGCCGTCAACATGCCCACCATCTCGCCCGAGGAGTATCAGAAGCTCGCGCCTTATTTGCAGCTTGGCGAAAACCTCGGTACTTTCCTGGCCCAAGTTGCGGGCGGGCGGATCAGCGAAGCGAGAATCAGCTACGACGGCGGGCTGGCGGAGCTGAATACGCACCTGGTGAAGAACGCGGTCCTGAAAGGCATTCTCAAGAAGGCCCTTTCCGACAGCGTGAACATCGTCAACGCCGGCACCCTGGCGCAGGCGCGGGGCATCGAGGTGCTGGAGGTCCGCAGCGCACGCCGCGCCGCGTTCTCTCATTCCCTGGGGCTGGCGCTGCGCACCGAAACCGGCTCGGCTAGTGCACTAGCGATGGTGGGCCCGCGGGGCCGCCTGCGCATCCTGGGCATCAACGAGCTCGACATCGAAGCCCCTCTCGAGGGCATTCAGGTCTACATTCGCAACCAGGATGTGCCCGGCGTGATCGGACGCATCGGCACCATCCTGGGCGACCACAAAATCAACATCGCCAATTTCGCTCTGGGCCGCGACGCACAGGGAGGAGAGGCGGTCGGATTGGTCCAGGTTGACGGACTCGTCCCGGAAGAAGTGCTGGCGGAAATCCACTCCATCGCCGCCATTCGGGTAGTGCGGGTGGTGGAAATCTGAAGGGCGGTGGCTAGTGTTTAGTGGCTAGTTCCTAGCCTCTTGTGCTTTTCTAGCCACTAGGCACTAGTGGTAGCGCAGACTGCCGCTTTTGCAGTCTGCGGCTTTTCCGAGGGTCGTGGACGAACCGCAGACCGCAACGGCGGCGGTCTGCGCTACTCCGCTTATGAACACCTGGGTCTTCAAAATCAACACCAAGCGCGGCTGGGAGTTTGACCAGTACTTCCGCTCGCGCACGCGCGGCGTTTATGAGCTGGGCGATGAAGGCTGGATCCGCAGCGCCTCGAGTTTGCGCTATATCCGCGACGGAGTGAAGAGCGGCGACCTGTTCCTTTGCTACGAAGTTGACCGCAAGTGGGTGGTGGGGCTAGCCCGAGCGGCTTCGGACGGGCGCGACACCGGCCTGGGCTCGCTCCTCGATTTCTGCCCGCCTCGGGAGGCCGTGCGTCTGAAACATCCTCTCACGCGCCATCCCGACCTCGATCACATCCTGGCTTTCAGCCCGCACCGCGGCCGTGGCACCGTCCAGAAGATCGACCGCGACGAGTTCCTTCGCCTGCGCCGTATCCTGCTGCGCAAGAACCCCGAGCAGGCGCAGGCACTGCGACTTCTCTTCGGATGAGGCGAGCCGTCAGCTATCAGCCCTCAGCTATCAGCTACCCAATGGGAAGACTGCCCTCTCCCGTGGGGAGAGGGTGTCGCGCTGCCGGCGCTTTCATCCGCCGGAGCGTGACGGGTGAGGGGTATGTTTCGACGGAACAATAATCAGTATGAAGATCAGATGACTCGGTTGGTACGGGCCTTCCATTTCAACCTCGCAGCTAAGTGAGCCTAAGACGCCTTAGGTCCTCTTCAGTCCAGCGTGCCTGTGTTTCAATGATGCTCTTGAGGGTCTTGCGGGTGAATGTGCTGCCGCCGCTATGAAAAGGCACGGTGACCCTCCGCCCGTCGGAGTGGTAATAAATCTGGTGAGAACCAGAACCGCGGTCAAAACCAAAACCATCGCGAACCAGGGCGGAAATAACCAGGCGGGCTGTGAGGTTCCGAAGCTTTCCGTAGTCAATGCCCACCGCTTAGACCGTGACTGCCACGCGAAGTTCTACGGTGACCTCCACCTCATGGACCGGTTCCTCGGGCAGGAGTTCGCCGTGCTCAAGCATGCTGTCCACCACCATGCGCACGACTTCGTTCAGGTTCTGGATTGCCTCCTTCTCCGTCGGACCCCAGGTCGACGCCCCCTGGCGCTCCAGCGCCGGGCAGTAAGCACGCCACCCGGACGGCTTCCCGTCGAAGTCCTCATCACGTTCCAGCACCACTTTGAAGCTATAGGTCTTCATTTCACTTTCAGTTTACAGGCGATTGATGACACTCGCAAGGTATCCAGCGCCAAAGCCGTTATCAATATTCACGACGCAAACGTTGGGCGAGCAGCTATTGAGCATGCCGAGCAGCGCGGCGAGGCCGCGAAAACTGGCCCCGTAACCGATGCTCGAGGGCACGGCGATGACGGGCGCACTCACCATGCCACCCACAACGCTGGGCAGCGCGCCTTCCATTCCTGCCACGCAGATGATGATGCGAGCGTCGCGCAGATGCCGGCTCTCGCCCAACAAGCGGTGGATGCCGGCCACACCCACGTCGTAAAGCGACTCGACGCGGTTTCCCATGATGTCGGCAGTGACCAGCGCTTCTTCCGCCACCGGGATGTCCGAGGTGCCCGCGCAGACCACCAGGATTTTCCCCTTGCCTCGAATCTTGCGCTCGCGGCGAAAGGTGATGGCGCCGGAAAGCGCATAGAACTTAGCCGTCTTTTCAAGATTCTTCAGGCGCTCAAACAACCCCGCATCGCCCCGTGTGATGAGGACATTGTGCTTGTTCAGCAGCATGTGACGCACGATTCCCTCAACGTGCGCCGGATCTTTGCCGCGCGCGAAGACCACTTCCGGCAATCCCTGGCGAAGCGACCGGTGATGGTCGATCTTGGCGTAACCGAGATTCTCGTACGGCAAGTTGCGCAGGCGCTCCAATGCGCCTTCCACGCTCAGCTTGCCCCCCCGCACTTGCTGGAGCATTTCGGTGATTTCATCAGGTGACAATGTCCCCTCCCCGGTCCGTGGTCCTAAGAGTTAGTATATCAGGTGCAAGCGCACTTTCTTGACTTCCCGCAACGCACTTACTAACATGCCTTTGATGCCCACCTCGCAAACTGCTCTCGGCAAGCGTCTGATCCTCGGGGTGACCGGCGCCAGCGGCGCGATCTTTGCCCGCCGCATGCTGCAACTGCTGGAAGCCGACGATCGGGTTGGGAAGATACATCTCGTGATTTCCGGCAGCGGGTTGAAGGTGATGCGAGATGAACTCGACCTGGAGGTATCGCGGTCCGCGGATATCCCCTCTGCCCTTGCCGCGCAGGCGGTAGCGAAGACCGAGCACTTGCTCGATTCCGACATCGGTGCCAGCATCGCCAGCGGCTCGTACGCCGTGGACAGCATGGTGGTGATCCCCTGCACCACAGGTTGCCTGGCGCAAGTCGCCCACGGAATCTCGGATACGCTCATCGAACGCGCCGCGGACGTTTGCCTGAAGGAAAGCCGCAAGCTCGTGCTGGCGGTGCGCGACGCGCCCTTCAATCAGATTCATCTAAAGAACATGTTGCGCGCTCAGGCTGCTGGGGCCGTGATTTTTCCGATCATCCCTTCTTTTTACCATCGGCCGAAGACCCTCGACGATCTGGTCACGCAGTTTTGCTGCCGCGTGCTGGCTCAGCTTGGACTGGAGCAGGCGGATCAATTCCGATGGAGAGGACTGGGAGCGGGGGAGGGCAGTGGGCAGTAGGCAGTGGGTTCTTGTAACATTCCCTCTCCCCCTTGGGGGAGAGGGTGGACCGCTGCCGGTGCCTTCTTCAGCCGGAGCGGGCCGGGTGAGGGGGGGCGATAAGGTTGACAGGGGGCGATGCATCCAGCAGCGGGCAGTGGGCATCAAGAACGTAAATGGCTCAATGACTCAGTCCCTCGTTTCCTTCGGGTCGTGACGTGATACTTCGCCTGATCATTGCGCTGCTCTCGCTCGCCGGGCTCGCCGACTCCCTCTATTTCACCTTCGCGTACTATGGGCGAATTCGCAAGGCGCGTTGGGTGCCGGAAGTCTTCTGCGCGCGAGAGGGTTCGAGTTGTGTCACGGTGGTACGCACACCCTACGCGCGGGTCTTCGGGATTCCGAATTCGCTGCTTGGCATTCTCTACTATCTGTGTTTGTTGGTGTGGATTGGATTTGTGCCCCGGCACCTCAGCATCTCAGGACAGATCTTCAGGCCGTTTGAGACGGTGGGCCTGTGGCTGCTGGGCGCAAGCCTGCTCACGGTCATGCTCGGCTTCTATCTGGTCTATGCGCTACGGCGAGTCCTCGGTGTGGACTGCCCACTCTGCTACGCTGCCCACGCGGTCAACGTAGCCCTTTTCGTGCTTTTGATTCTCATTTCCTAATCCCAGGAAAGTCCAATGCGAGACGCGTGCTGCGGGTGTAGAATACGTGTCCGTTTCTAACTGGTTTTGTTGAATACACAGGAAAGGACACTTATGCGTAAACGCGTTTTGCGTCTTCTTGGAATACTAACGGTCGTTGCCTGCGCTTCGCTCGCACTGGCGCAGGAAAAGAACCCCGTACCCCTTCCGCCTCCTCAGACCACCGGCGGAAAACCACTGATGCAAGTCCTCAAAGATCGACACTCCACGCGGGAATTCAGCGGTCAAAGACTCTCGCCGCAGACGCTTTCCAACCTGCTTTGGGCGGCCTTCGGAATAAACCGCCCGGACGGCAAGCGGACCGCCCCATCGGCCATGAATTGGCAGGAAATCGATGTCTACGTGGCCATGCAGGACGGCCTTTACGTCTACGACGCCAAAGCCAATGCTCTGAAGCCAGTCTTGCAGCAGGACGTGCGCGGGGCGACCGGCCAGCAGGCGTTTGTCAAAGATGCCGCGCTTGACCTCGTTTATGTAGCGGACCTGGGGAAGACGGGAAGAGCCGGCGGAGAGGATCAGATCTTGTACACGGGCGCCGACACCGGGTTCATCGCCCAAAACGTGTACCTGTTCTGTGCTTCCGAAGGGCTCGCGGCGGTGGTGCGAGGAAGCATTGATCGCGAGGCGTTCGCGAAAACCGCAAAGCTCCGGCCCGACCAGAAAATCATCCTGGCGCAGACGGTCGGATATCCAAAATAACGACGGGGCACTTCCGAGGCAATGCGACGCCGGTCGAATGGTGTCGCCAAAATCAAGTTCTTCGTGCCCGCCGAGTTTTGCGTTTTCTTAACCGCAGAAAACACGGAAGACCGGGTGGCTGCACTTGCGCACTCGCAGGAGATTTGGCCATGATAGGGGTATGGCGATGCACGGCAGCATGGCGAACGAGCGTAACCCTAACCCCACTTCGAACGAGGCCCCCAAGGGCCTGATCGCCAAGCTCCGCACCACGCTCGAGATGATCAAGTTCGAGCACTCGATCTTCGCGCTGCCGTTTGCACTGACGGGCGCCATGCTGGCAGTGCGGGGTTGGCCGGCCTGGCGGCAGGTGCTCTGGCTGATCGTGGCCATGGTTGGCGCGCGCAGCGCTGCCATGACCTTCAATCGCATCGCCGACCTTAAATTGGACGCGCTGAACCCGCGCACCCGGATGCGCGCCCTGCCGACGGGGCAACTCAGCTTGCGGTTCGCGCTGGGATTCACTTTGCTTTCCTGCGCACTGCTGGTATTGGCCGCGCGTGAACTGAACCCGCTGGCATTCAAGCTTTCGCCGCTGGCCCTTGCGGTCCTACTTGTTTATTCCTATACCAAGCGGTTCACCGTTCTGTCGCACATCGTGCTGGGAGCGTGTTTAGGGATGTCGCCCATCGCCGCCTGGATTGCCTTGCGAGGCGACGTGAGCCTGAGCGTTTTGCTCTTGGGTGCTGCCGTCACCTTATGGACAGCCGGGTTCGATATCATCTACGCCTGCCAGGACGTCGAATTTGACCACGCCCTGGGCCTCTACTCGATCCCCAAACGCTACGGGATCAAGGCGGCACTTTATTCCTCTGCCTTCCTTCACATGCTGATGCTCGCGCTGCTGGTTACCGTGGCCCGGTTGGAGAATCTGGGATGGGTGGCTATGGCAGGTCTGATCGCGGTATCTTGCCTACTCACCTACGAACACGCTCTCGTCAAGCCTTCTGACTTGTCCCGGGTGAATGCCGCCTTCTTTACCGTAAACGGATACGTCAGCGTGCTGTTCTTTGTCACTTGGGCCACAGATATATTGATTCATTGAGGGATTGAGTCATTGAGCCATTGAGTGATTGGGTCATTGAAGAAACGCAACTGCGTGGCTTGGTGGTTCAATGACTCAATGGCTAAATGACTCAATGAATCAATTACTGGAGTCTGTGGGTAAACCCTATTTCTTTGAAGACCAGGGAATCGAAGATGGCAAGTACATGCTTGCGATAGGCTAAAATACGAGCCGCCGTTCCCTGGTAAAGGGGGTCGTGATCGGCGAGGCGCTGCCACTCGGCAAGCACGCTCGCCGGCACGTCGATGTCTTCCCGGAGTTTTTGCAGTGGATGCCCGCGCAGGAAAAGGCCGTAGAAGAACGCCGCCTCGTCCTGGGGTTCCGCGAAACTGTAGTTCGTCCACTCCATAGCGTCTCAAGCTTCAAAAACTAAATTCTAAACTCAATCAAGGGCGGGATGCCAGAGATTTTTTGCTGCGCGGACAGGCCTGTTAAGCACACACCCAGGGGCTTTGTCAAGTCCTATTCAGTATTCATGCGGGTTTGGGGACTGCCCAGGCGATGTGTTGACACGCGGACCGCGGGGGCAACGGGTTGCAATCGGGGCTTCCCGCCGATAGAATGGGAATTTAGCCATATGCTCACGGGTACACTCCGCGTGGAAGATTCGAAGCTCGACCCCATTGCCGAAAAGGTGATGGCAGGGGAGCGCCTCAGTTTCGACGAGGGCGTTTCGCTCTACGATTCCGGCGACCTGCTCACCCTCGGCTACCTCGCCAACCACGTCCGTGAGCGGCTGCACGGGAAGCGTACTTATTTCAATGTCAACCGGCACCTTAATCCGACGAACGTGTGCGTGGCCAGTTGCAAGCTTTGCGCCTTCGGCCGCAAGCCGGACGCGCCTGCCTCTTACACGATGGCTCTCGAAGAGGCCTTTCGCATTGCCGGCGAAGGCTGGTCGGAGGCTGTAACGGAATTCCACATCGTGGGCGGCCTGCATCCCGACCTACCGTTCCAGTTTTACCTGGACCTGATTCGTGGCTTGAAGGAAAGGTTTCCGAGCGTTCACTTGAAGGCTTTCACGGCTGTTGAGATCGGTTACTTCTCGCACATCACTCAAACGCCCATTCGCGACGTTCTCGTGAAGCTCAAGGAGGCGGGAGTCAGTTCGCTGCCCGGCGGAGGCGCGGAGATTTTTGCTCCGGCAGTGCGCCGGGTCATCTGCGACCACAAAATCGGCGCCCACACCTGGCTCAAGGTGCACCGCATCGCGCATGAACTCGGAATGCCTTCCAACGCCACCATGCTTTACGGCCACATCGAATCTTCGCAGGATCGCGTTGACCACCTGTTGCAACTGCGCAACCTTCAGGACGAGACCCACGGGTTTCAAACCTTCATCCCGCTGGCCTTTCACCCTGCCAACACCGAACTGGGGAAACTCGTCTTCCACACCGAGACTTCCGGCTTCATGGATCTAAAAAACGTGGCTGTGGCGCGCCTCCTACTCGACAACTTCTCGCATATCAAGGCCTATTGGATCATGATGACGCCGCGCGTGGCGCAGGTGGCGCTGCGTTTCGGGGCCGATGATTTGGACGGAACCGTGGTGGAAGAGAAGATCTATCACGATGCCGGCGCGCGAACACCCCAGGCCATGACCCGCCACGAGATCATCCGCCTGATCCGGGAAGCCGGCCAGGAGCCTTTCGAAAGAGACACCGTCTACCGCCCCGTCACCCGCGCGGAGACAACCGTCGCCGCACAGGTGTGAGCTTTCTCACACTTACACCCCTTGTGCAAACAGCCCATCTCGAGTACCCGGGGCGCTCGTTTGTGCGGGCTAGATTCTGGCAGTATAATCCCTCATCCCAAGTGGTGCTTTAATGGCAGGTTGGCTGCGTTTTACTGGTTAATTATCGTCCCTCTCCTTCGCGAGTGAGAGCCTGGTCGCGTTAAGGCCTGAACGTGCCACGGAAGATGTGAGCGTACCTAAATGAAAACGAAATCGTTGCTCCTCTTCGTCGCCAGCTTTACGTTGACCGCGGTCCTAGGCCTCGCGAGTCAATACTTGACTCCGCTACCGTCCGCATTGCTTCTCGCTCTTCGCTGGATTTCGATCGCCACGCTGGTTGTCTACGCGCTTTTCAAGCGTACACTGACGACTTGGATCCTGGTGGCCATGATCGCGGGCGCGGTCCTGGGCCACGATTGGCCGCACGCGGCTCTGAACCTGCGGCTTCTCAGCATGATCTTTCTGCGACTCATCCGCTGCATCATAGCGCCGCTGCTGTTCGGCACGCTGGTCAGCGGAATCGCGGGTCACTCCAACCTGAAAAAGGTGGGGCGCATGGGGCTTAAGTCGATCCTCTTCTTTGAGGCCGTCACCACACCGGCGCTGTTCATTGGGCTCGCCGCCATCAACTTGAGCAGAGCGGGTGTTGGAGTACACTTGCCGCCTGCGAGCGGCGAAACGTTGCAAGTTCAGAGGATGTCGGCCGCGGAAACCATCCTGCACATCTTCCCCGAGAACCTGGCGAAATCAGTTGCGGACGGCCAAATCCTGCAAGTCATTGTCTTCAGCATCCTGTTCGGCATCGCACTCGCGATGGTGCGCGAGGAGCGCCGCCGGCCGTTAGTCAATCTCGCTGAAAGCCTCGCGGAGACGATGTTCAAGTTCACCAACCTCGTCATGTATATTGCGCCGCTCGGCGTGGGCGCGGCGATCGCCTATACGGTAGCCAGCACCGGCCTGGGTATCCTGTTCAACCTCGCCAAGCTGTTGCTGAGCCTCTACGTCGCCTTGTTCGTATTCATCGCGGGAGTGTTGTTGCCGGTGGCCCTGCTGGTCCGGGTGCCGCTCAAGAAGTTCATCGCGGCAGTGGCGGAGCCGGTGTCGATTGCCTTTGGCACCGCGAGTTCCGAGGCCGCCCTGCCTCGCGCCATGGAAGCCATGGAAGCGATCGGCGTGCCGCGCGCCGTGGTGGCCTTCGTCATGCCGACGGGTTATAGTTTTAACCTGACCGGTAGCACGCTCTATCTTTCGCTGGCCGCCATCTTCGTCGCGCAAGCTGCCGGCGTGCATCTTGGCCTTGGCCAACAATTGCTTATCATGCTCACGCTCATGCTGACCAGTAAAGGCGTGGCGGGAGTCTCTCGCGCTGCGATCGTCATTCTTCTCGGAACTGCGGGTTCGTTCGGACTGCCTACAGAGCCTATTTTCATTCTACTCGGCATCGATCAACTGATGGACATGGGGCGTACCGCGGTCAACGTCTTAGGCAACTGCCTGGCCACCGTAGTGATCTCACGCTGGGAAGGTGACTTCGGCAAAGAGCCGCCATCTCCGGTGGTAATGAACGCGGTTGCCGGCTAAAGCGGCACACCCGCCCGATTTTAGCGAGGAAGGGAATCAGGGCTCGGTTCGAATACAAATACCCATGTCACTCAAACGGTTCATAGGCCTTATAGCGCTGACACTTCTGGCTGCGGTCCTCATCAGGGGCTACCGTCTGTTTTTCGGTCGGCTGGTCCCTAGGAAATGGGGCTTTATCGATAAAACCGGCGCCCTTGTTATTCCTGTCCAGTTCGACGATATGGCCAGGGATCAGTATGGGGGACGGACCCTGTATCACAGAGCCTTTCGAAATTTCAGCGAGGGATTGTGCGCTGTCAGATTCGGCAAGAAATGGGGATTTATAGACAAGAAGGGCAATTTCGCGATCGAACCCAAGTACGACAATGCGGGCGCTTTTTCGGAAGGACTCGCCTGCGTGCGCGTCGGAACCAAATACGGTTATATCGATAAGTCAGGAAAGCTGATGATTCCCATGCAGTTCGATTGGCCGTCGCAATCGAAGGACGTCAGCTCCGACAATCCCGACTTAGACATGACCAAAATGCTGGCCGAGCCCTTGGTTTTCAGTGAAGGCCTGGCGGTGGCCCGCAAGGGTGACAAATGCGGCTACATGGACCACACCGGAAGGGTGGTGATTGAGCCTGCATACTTCGCGGCGCAGCCGTTTGAGGAGGGCGGTTATGCCTCCGTGACCACGATGACGGGAGCGGGCTTGATTGATAAGGCGGGCAAACTTATGGATCCGGCCAGTCATTGCCTCGGTTTTGCACAGGGCCTTTTTCTCGCGTTCAATGGTATATATCCAACGGACAAGAGACGACTGTTCTATCTCACCAAGGACCGGCAGCGGGCCTTTCCACAGGAATTTGTGGATGCGCGCGTCTTTAGCGAAGGCCTGGCCGCAGTGGCCCCCGGCCCTGGCCCCCCTGGCATCAGCAGTGCTTACGGTTATATCGACGCCAGCGGAACGGCGGTGATCAAACCGCAATTCTTCATTGCAGGTAACAATTTGGCGGCGGACTTCGTCGACGGCCGCGCAATTGTGTCGCAAAGCGGCATGTTGCTCTCTGTTCCTCTCAGCGGTGTCATCGACAGAACGGGTCGCTGGATTGTGCGGCCGCAATACGATAACATCTCATCCTACTCTGAAGGATTGGCGCGAGCGCTCACCCACGACCGTTGGCTGTTTCTGGATATGGACGGCCATGAAGTGGTTCAAACTCAAGCAAGATGGGTCAATAGTTTCAGTGAGGGGATGGCAGCGGTAATGCAATAGCCAGCATTGAAGAAAGGGGAGAGGCGCCATGTTGCATCGGGGTTTGCTGGGAACATTCCTCCTCCTGTCAGCCTGCATGAAAATCAGTCCACAATTCCCGAAGCGTGCCATCCCCTCGCGACATGTCGGCGCACCAGCGAGCGCCCTCGCATCCCAGATTGCTTTATTGCTCCTCTGCGCTTTTCTCGCCGGCCCGGCGGCTTTGATCGCCCAGGTCGCGGGGCCGCTAGCAGCCTCGAGCAATCCCAACTATTTCAAAGATACGAACGGCACGGTTCTTATTTTGAACGGCTCGCAGACGTGGAACACGCTTCAGGATTGGGGGGCGAGTGGCACTGTCGAGAAACTGGATTTCGACGCATTCGTCAAGTTCCTCACAGCGCACGGGCACAATTTCACTATACTCTGGACTGTCGAATTGCCGAAGTTCTGCGGCCTTCCCCTGTTTGAGGGCTCCGCGCCGGATTTAACCGCTGCCCCGTTTCCCTGGTTGAGGACCGGCCCGGGGAAGGCGACGGACGGCGGTGTGAAATTCGATCTCAGGAAGATCGACCAAAGCTTTTTCGGCCGCTTGCGGGCGCGGGTGCAAACGCTGAACAATGCCGGCATTTATGCGGGCGTCTATTTATTCACCGGCGAATTCCTCAATATCTATCGCTGCTCGACCGACGGCTACCCCTTCACCGCAGCCAACAACATCAATGGCGTTGACGATGGTTACACAAGCGGACGAAAAGGCAAGGGCTCGGTAACGATGACGGCCCCCAACGCGATTACGGCGTTTCAGGACGCTTACGTGGAAAAGACCATCGACAGCTTGAACGATATGCCGAACGTCCTATGGATCGTTTCCGAAGAGGCGCCCACCGATTCCACCTGGTGGAACAACCACCAGATCGCTCACATTCGGGCTTACGAGTCGCGAAAGCCGCACCAGCACCCGATCGGCTACGCCGCGCTCGAGGGGCCTTCGGATACCATACTCTACAACTCGGACTCTGACTGGGTCGCGCCGGGTGCGAGAATCTCGCCGGTCAAGTCCTGCGGCACCGGGAAGCCGGCCTGCAAGGTCAACGTCAATGACAGCGACCACAGCTACTGGGAGATCTGGAAGGATACGCCTCAGCAGGGTCGCAACTATGCCTGGGAAAACTTCATGACCGGCAACCAAGTCCTGTTCATGGACCCCTACCTGGTTTTTTACCCGCGCGAGAAGCGAAACTTGTGCCTCTCTCCGGTCAACGACATTTGTCGAGCGCCGGACACGCGTTGGGACAACCTCAGGGATAATCTTGGGTACATAGTGAGATATTCCCGCAGGTTGAATCTCGCGAGCGTCACTCCCCGCGGTTCTCTTTCGTCGACAGGGTATTGTCTCGCCCAAACCCCTCCCGCCGGCGCGGAGTACCTGGTCTATTCGCCTTCCGGCGGCTCATTCACGGTTGATCTCTCCGCGATGCCGCACTCAAGAACGCTGGCCGTCGAGTGGTTCAATCCTTCGACTGGGGCTACGGTTGCCGGGGAGCCCATCCCAGCCGGTTCAGCCTCGCAATCGTTCGCGCCACCGTTCAACCAGGATACAGTGCTTTATCTGGTGGACACGGCGGGGCATGCGGGCGCCGTCAGGCAGTAAGTAGATGGCGGCACATCGCAGGCCCGATTCACTTCGCCGCTGGAGTCAGACCCTGCAAGCGTTCCTTGTTGATTTTGAGCACCACTCCCGCGTTGCGGTCCGCAGCCTCATTCACTTTGTATTCCGCCGAGGTGCCCAACACTTGTGCCACCTCAGACGGAGTCAACTTGTATTCATCCGTCAGCCACTGCGCCATGCCCCCGGTGGCGGTACGGAACGCGTCGTCGATGGACCCCGCAAGCCCCACCGCCATGATGTGAGTTGCCGACTCGACCCTGGGTGTCGAGATGTGTTTCCCCGGCAGGACATCCACCGAGAACTCGACCTCCATGGAAGTCTCCAGGGCGTTGCCGTTGAGTTCGCCGTCTCCTTGGGCCGCGTGTCCGTCGCCCAAATAGAGGAGAGCGCCGGGAACGTTCACCGGCAGGTAAAGCGTTGCGTCCTCGACGATCTCGTTGAAGTCCATGTTTCCGCCATAGCGCCCGGAGTCGCCCGTGGGCGGCGGGGCTTGTGACGGGCCGGGCGCGGTGGCAACGCAACCCAGCATCGGTTTCAGCGGCACGGAGTAACGCGTCAGGTGTTCGGCAGGTTTTTCAGGCGCGGCGCCGCCGCCTTGTATGTCCAGATGCCAGCGCACCGTTTTGCCGGTGTCTTTCATTTTCACGGCAAGATCGCTGTCCATTCCGCGGTCCACCACCGCGTCGTCGCTGACCGCCCAGTCGCGATTCAGGCGCACCTTCCGGAGGCGCACCACCAGCGTGTCGCCGGGCACGGCGGTCTCAACGTAGAACGGTCCCGTTTGAGGATTCCCGCCCAGCACGCGCGTCACTCCCTTTTCATCGGTGCCGCCCGCGTCGACGGTGGTCGTGTGGACAGTATCTCCTGGTGAGATGGTCAGCACGGGCTTGTTCAGCGGCGAGAACTGGCGATAGAAAGTTGTGGGCGTGAATTCATGGCGCTGGGGCGCTGCCGCCCGGCGCTGCGGAACCATGCTGGCGGTAAACGGATGTGTGCTGGGGTGCTCCCGGTCGTCGGCGTCGGTGAAGACGATGCTGCCGGACATGGCAGCAGCGTGCACTGTGGCTTGGCACTCATCGGTACCGCCCTGGTCGTCTTTGGCCACAAAGTGGATGGAATTGCCGCTGACAGTTCCCTCCAGCTTATCTCCCCCGAACTTGCCGGTGATTTTGTTTTCCGCCAGCTTCAGTTCCAATGGAAAGTAGAGCGGCGTGCCGTAAAAGTCGGCGGTTATCGTCCATCGGCCGGAGATCGTGGTGTTCCCGGCGCCCGCCGAGTTTTGACCGGCTTGGGCGCGAGAGTGATGCACCGCGAGAAGCCCGGATACGAGTAGTACCAAAAGTGGAAGCCTGCGCATTAGTCGCTCCTGGGTGGATTTTTGGCTGTTCGCTGATCCATCTCAATTATGTCAGGTCGATTGTCGCACGAGAAGTCGAGATTCGGGCCAGTGGCCGAGTTTTCTCATAACCGCCGGTTCCCATCGAGAAAGATGAACGCGGACACTTGTCTTAGTCTGCCGCCACCCTCGCTGCCCCTGGCACCAGTTCTGGCAGCAGTTCAGATGGTTTGGGCAGAAGCGAGAAAAGCTGGGTGCTCGATGGCGGGTATGAAATTCGGAGGTGTAGGGGCGGCCCGCGAGCCGCCCCTACGATGCGATACGAAGTTAGAAGTCGATGCGCAGGCTGGCCTGGCCTTGACGTGCGCCCGCGAACTGGAATAATCCCTGGGCTGAGGAAATGCACCCGAAGCCGCATAGCCCCGACGAGGGATTATTAACGTGGGTGATGTTCAGGTCGGGATTACCCAGATTGAGATGGTTCATAACATTGACGAAGGAAATCTCGAACCTCAACTTGACGCGCTCGGTAAGAGTAAAGAACTTGGAGATTCCAGTGTCCCAGTCAATGGTGCCCGGACCGTTCAAGATTCCGACGCCGGAGGTTCCGAAACGGCCGATGGGAGGCGGGGTTGACCCGCCCTCACCGATGCTGCAACTCCCGCCCGGGCACGCGAATCCCGAGCCATTGATCCATTCGCCGGCGTTCGGCGAGGACGGAATGAAGCTGCCCACGCGGTCCGGACGCTGGGCGCGGCCGATAATCCCGGAACCCGTTCCGGAAGGATCGCCGGCCGAGAAGTAAGGCGTCAGGAAGGGGCCGGTGTGCAACGTCAGAACGTTGTTCGTTTGCCATCCGCCGATCACACCGTTAAGGATTTTGTTGTCGGAATTCGCGAACCGTTTCCCCTTTCCCACGGGGAGTTGGTAGACCGCGGTAGTGATCCAGTTATGCCGGTAAGGCGCAAAGGGGTTACCTTTTTCGCTGCGCCGATCGTAAAAGTCCTCCGAACGGTTGCAAGCCGTCTCACCGCACAAGCTGCCCGCATTCCCGGCGCCCAGGTTGTCTGCGAGACTGTGAGACCAACTGTAGGTGCTGTCGAGTGTGAGCCCCGAGGCGACCCGGTGCGTCACTTCCACTTGAGCCTCCTCAAAAGTGGCGGTGGCGCCGTTGGCACGTGTGTTTACCACACCCCAATTCGGGTAGGGGCGGCTGCTGAGGGGTTGATCCACATAGGGAGTGGTCGAGGGTAGCGATTGGTTATCGTCAGGCGCCCAGACGAGGTTGGTGGTGTTCATGCCGACGTACGTGAGACGCAGACCCGTTCCCTTTCCGAGATCGCGCTCCAGAGAGAGGTTCCACTGGAGCGAGTATGGTTCCTTCCAAGCGATCGAGTTGGCCGTGCCGAAGTACGCGGTCCCGTAGGGGC
>Ga0181532_10002960_pt1 | contig 15549 bp, 12 predicted proteins | sample PEATcosm2014_Bin_33_FD_119768 | JGI IMG/M metagenome (GOLD analysis project Ga0181532, IMG submission 119768) | Peatland microbial communities from MTU Mesocosm Facility, Houghton, MI, USA - PEATcosm2014_Bin11_30_metaG | ecosystem: Environmental > Terrestrial > Soil > Wetlands > Peat | place...
AATCCGCGGGGAAGTACTCCTTCATCATTTCGTAGCGGTTGGACCCGGTGAAATTGAAGATGTAGTGAGGATACTTTTCAAACAAAGCGAAGTTGTTCCGCATCGTCTTGCTGAGGTATTCCTGAATCACCTGCGGATATTCCCAACGCCATTCGGTGTCGAGATGCGCGTAGCCGATTACGAAAAGCGTGGGTTGGCGGGTGAGATCAGTCGCTGGTGGTTTGACGTGAGGTGCGTTCCCAGCCTCGTTGGTTTGGGCATCAGTTAGACCCTGAAGCAGGATCAAGACGAGCCCAGCTAAGGAAAGAACTGCCCCCAACTTCCAAGGGTTTAACTTGGTCCGCAACTCAGAAGTCCCCATGCTTCGTTTCATGTGCCCCCCTTTGGGTCGAATGGCCCCAAACGCCGCTTCTATACTGGTCCTTAGAGTGTATCTTCGATCTGATTTGACGCGACGGCCTATCATAAGCCGTGGGACTTGCTGTACGCAAGGACTGCTACGCGACGTTGTTATCGTGCGAGGATTCGTGCTCCGTGATCTCTGTGCCTCGAAAGACTGAACACAGAGCTCACTGAGACCCTCCGCGCGCTCTGTGTTGAGGCTGTAAAGCCGCAGAGGACACGGAGAAGCTTGTTTTGGTCGAGGCGGTCGACCCGCGCGGCACTTCTATTCTCGAATTCCCTCGCGGCGCGTGAAGAAACTCACGTTTAGTAGTTCAGGGCACACGGAGAGTCTCAGCAGCCTCTGCGCGCCGACCGCCACCGCATGAACTCTCCGGCGTAATCCCCGTTGTCTGAAATCGATTGACGGCGGAAAACGATTGGCCTAGCATACAAACCCGCTGTACCCCTATGCCAAAAGAACGGGCAGACCTAGACCGTGCCGCTCGGCCCGTTCGCGCATTTCGCGCCCTGCTGGCATCGGGAAGGAGGGATTTCGTTATCTTCGGGCCGCGGGATCGAAGGGGCACCATCGAGGCGCAGGAAATCCGGTCCGCCGGCCAATAATCAATGACCGATATTCTTCGCAGACTTCGCGCCTACTGGGAGAAGCAGCGCCGGTTCGATCGGTTTCTCATCATCGCTTCTCTTCCGTGTCTGGGCGCCTTTGGCTTTCTTCTTTTCCTCCAGGATGAGCCGTATTCGCCGGACCATTTCTTCGTATTCGCCTTGGTCATCGCGCTCATCGGGCGGCAAGGGAAAGATTTCATCAAGGACTGGACGCCGCCGACTTTGCTCCTCCTCGCCTATGAATACCTGGGCGCGCTGATTCCGAAAATCAATCCGCACGTCCACTATTACTTCATGGCGAAGTTTGACGTGTTCCTGTTCGGTGGCCAGTTACCGACGGTCTGGCTCCAGCACCTGCTCTACAACCCGCACTATCTCCATTGGTACGATTACGTCAGCGCGTTCCTGTACTCAATCTTCTTTGCGGTACCGCTGGTTGTCGCGTTTATTCTTTGGCTCGTGGACCGCGAGGATTTTGAGGGCTATGTGTTCGGGATGGTCGGGCTTTCGTACACGGCGTTTCTTACCTATCTTGTCTACCCCGCCGCGCCGCCGTGGCTCGCGGCACAGCACGGCATCATCCCCCCGATTGTTCACGTTAGCGACGTTACATACTCGCAATTCTCCCCATTGATTGCTCTTCCCACGGTTTACAAATACATCCCGCCGAACCTTACGGCAGCCGTACCCTCACTCCACGCTGCGTATCCCTTCTTCACCACTTTCTTTATCGGAAAGAAGTATCCCAAGGCAGTCCCGTTCCTCATCTTGTATGCCGTAGGCGTCGCTTTCGCCGTGGTCTATCTCGGCGAGCACTATTTCTTTGACGTGGCGCTCGGCCTTGCCTATGCGTATCTTGCGTACCTGGCGGTCGCGCCCGGGGGCGCGCTTCAGCGGATGATCTCTCGCTCGAAGAAACAGCGTCGTGCCATGTATCAATAACAGAAAGGTCGCCAAACAAACCTCACCGTTTTTTGATATGAAGAACAAATTCCTCTTGAGAGCATCCCTCTGGCGATCCTATCCTGACTGACCCTCTACCGCAGTGTGTAGCGCCGAGTCCCTGGTGTTGGGACTCTGCGGCTCTTCCTGACCGGTGGCAAGATGCTCTTATATGGAGGGATTGGTAGTGTGATATCCGTTAGTTGGCCAACACAAATGTCTTCGCGAAACGGGTCAAGGAACGAAGACTTCCCCACCACACCGGAAGCCGGTGCTGTTGCCCCTGGCGCCCGGATCGCCCCCGACGCGGAGCGACACGCGAATGACCCAAGGACCGGCGCGCAGAACGCGGGACTGACCGCTCACTGGCCCGGTGGGATCTTGGGCCGGGCTGTTCTGGTAATAATTCTGGTCATACCAGTCATTCACCCATTCCCAAACGTTCCCCAACATGTCATACAGCCCGAAGCCGTTGGGGCGCTTCTGAGCTACATCGTGCGTTTGGCGCCCGGTGTACCACGCGATCTCATCAAGATCGCCGTAGCGTGCCGCCGTGCTGCTCCCGCGCGCGGCGTATTCCCATTCCGCTTCCGTGGGCAGACGCCCGCCCATCCATCCGCAGTATGCCTGCGCATCATCCCAGCCTACACTAACGATCGGCATGTTCTCGTTCGCCCAGACACTATTGAACTTCGGAGCCCCAGGCATCTGCCGTCCCGTCGCTCCCGCAAAGCGCTTGTAGGCGCCCACCGTGACGGGCGTCTGCCCCATCCAGAAACCCTTGCTGATTGTCACTTGATGAGCAGGCTTCTCGACTTCATGGCACTCGCCGTCTCCCGGCGAGCAGCCCATCATGAACGTTCCAGGGGGAATCCAGACGTACCTTAGCCCATCTTTAGGGTTCTCTCGAACCGCACCGGGCGGGATTACTCCTGGGTGGGGGTGGGCGTAAGCGCAGAGGACATAGAGTAGCGCGAACGTCAAAGCTCGCAGGGCGCAGAATCTACCGTATCGACAGCGAGTTCTCATTCAAACGCTGATATTACTTAGCATTTCCGTGATTGTCCACACATGGTCAGCGCAGAGTCCCTGGTGTTGGGACTCTGTGGCTCTTCCTGTAAGGAATTGTTCAACGTCAAAAGCGGCAGAGTCGTAACGGCTGCAGCGCTGCGCTACCGGCCGCCTCGACCTCGGATGAGCAAGGATTGTTCCAAGGCTAAGGAAAAGCCCAGGCGAGCCGCACACGGCGGGATTCTCTTACCGAACAGGTCCAAGAATCGACTTCGGCAACATGGCGTGCACGCCTTTTACACCGTCCACTACCTGCGTGACGTGCAGATCAACAGCGGCGCTCGTCAGCATGTACGCATCTTCCCTCGACAGGCCGCGCTCGGTGGTCAGATAGTCAATCATTTCCTTAGTTGCGTTGCGCGCGGCTTGGTCCAGGCTCTCATCAAGCCCCATGGTAATGATGTGTGTGGGAGTCTCGGCGCGCGGCCAGCGGAGTTTTTGGTTCTTTAGTACCGTGAAACGGAATACGCCGGTGAGGTTCGTCTCCATTGCAGTGACGCACACTTCGCCGTCACCCTGGCCTGCATGCCCATCGCCGACGGCAAACAGCGCGCCAGGCACCTGCACAGGAAAGTAAACCTTGGTGCCGGCCACCAGCCATTTGTTGTCCATGTTTCCGCCGTTGTAGGCGGGCGGCCCACTGCTGAGCCGGCCGATGGGAGGGGCCACGCCAAAGGCGCCGAAAAACGGGCGAATTGGAATCCTGATGCCCGGTCCGAATACGGCCTCATGGCTCTGAGCATCCAAGGGTACTAACTTTTCTCTCAGATAAGGGAACTCTTCTGGCAACGCGCCGGACCCCGGTTGAAACATCATCCAGGCGTAAGCAGAACGGAGGCGGATCTCCAAAATCTCCACCTCAAGTACGTCACCCGGCTGAGCATCCTCGATGGCGACCGGCCCAGTGAGAAAATGGGGCCCCGGCCCCCGATCCGTCACCTTCGCGTACATTTCCTTCATCTCTCGGATGGGATCATCCGTCGCCGCGCCAAGGCGCTCGAGCATTTCAGGAATTCCGCAAATCGTGTCGATCGTGACGACTTCGCCGGACTTCACGGTCAAAACGGGTTTAGCCTCTGCCGCGAAATAGCCCCATTGCACGGTCGATGGCGTAACGTGCACAACGTGCTGTGCGAACACCGGGCAAGCCACCAATGTCCCGAGCAGGAGAGTTAGGGGGAGGATCGAACAGCGCCTTTGGGTACACTCCATGCTTCTATTCAACCTCATCTTGTAGGAAGATGGAATTAGGCAAGACTCCCTGTTTCTAGTCCATCTTCGGGCAAAACTGTACTCTTGCGACCCTCTCGTGTCAAGTTCATCAGCCGGTATGTCACCAGCCTCTAGCGCGACGTCGGTGTCTCAGTTTGAATCCGTAGCGGCGAGTTTATCTCGCCACATGGTGTCAGCCCGTCAGCCGACGGGCGACAGCCTGTAGCCCACGGCGCAAGCCGTGGGTCGCGAGGACCCACCCTCTCCCCCGTCCCCTCTCCCGCCCGAGCGGGAGAGGGGTGCCGAAGGCGGGGTGAGGGGCCCCTACCCAGGGCTTGCGCCCTGGGCTACGTTATTCCGCCCCTACCGGGGCTGCCGACGCGGGAACGACGCCGATGACGCGTCATTCTGAGCGAAGCGCAGAATCTGTATCTGGTTGAGGAGGTCGACCCGCGCTGCACTGCTGTTCTCGAAATCCTTCGCGGCGGCAGGATTGTTGCCGGTAATCGTTCTTGTTACATGCTCTTGAATTTCAAATCTCGAATTTTGAATTGCAGCCCTGCCGCGCTCTTTTCAGTCTTTGGGGGGTAGAGAATATAGAGAGGAAGTCTCACTCTTGCCCCAAATTTCCACAGGGTATATGCTCTCGCCCGAAGGGAGCAACACAAAATGGACGCAGATAGCAAACCCTGCCCAGTCTGCGGCGAAACCATAAAGGCCGTCGCCCTGAAATGCCGCTTCTGCAATACCGATCTGGAGGCTTTCGCCGCCAAGAAAGAACTCGAAATCGAGAAACCGCTGTTCGCTGGGCACCCCGCGATCGTTTATAGCCTCGGTCAATTCGTGCCTTTCGCGGCGCTGATCTTTCTAGCCATCTTGGCCGGTTATCAACTGGATTCCGCGATGAGCTGGACATTCGTCCTTCTAGGCCTCTTGGTCGCTTGCGGACTTATTTTCCTGCATTTCTATTTTTTGAGGAGCGTGAGCACCAGTTTCACGATCACCACTCAGCGGATCAAAGTGCGACACGGCATGCTTTCGCAGACGGAACAAAACCTTGAGATGTTCCGCATCGACCATTTTGAAATTCGCAAGCCAATCACCTGGCGGCTGTTCGGCTACGCGAGCCTGCACCTGTTTTCCTCCGATGCAGAAATGCCAAGTTTCTGCATTTTTGCTGTGCCCAATCTTGAGGCGCTGGCCGATACTCTGCGCGAGTGCCAGTTGCGCGAGCGCACTCGACGCGGCCTGACAACCTTCGTCAGGGCGTAATTCAGACGAATTTATTGTCAAGAAACTGGCTAACCTGAAAGCCCAAATTGCGCTACACTTTGCGCATTACAATTTCGTGAGGATTCGCCAGCCGCTGGGAGTTACGCCGGCGATTGAAGCGCGAATCGCAGACCATATCAGGAGGGTCAAGTCGTCCAGCGGATTGAAAAGCGAGGATGAATTCATGCCAGACCTGAGTCCTGGGGACGCCGTCGAATACATCACGAAAGAGTGTGGATGGTCCCGCGAGGATGCGGAGCACGTGGTTTCGGAACTAATGGACGTTGACACCTTTTGGAGTCCCGAAGCAATCGCACTTGGTGCTCGTGCGCATTTCCGGTGCGAATACTGCGGCCGCGACCTCCTTGGTTCATCCGACGATTTCAAGCTTTGGGAGCGCGACCACATCCTCCGCAGCGACCCGCCAGATGACTCACTGGAGAATCTGGCCCTCAGTTGCTTGGTCTGTAACAGCAAGTTGAAAAGCAAATGGACTCCGCCGGGAGAAACCCGTGGTGAGCGTATCCAAGCAGTCGTCGATTACGTAGCTGACCTTCGGGCCCGGAATGAGCAGCGATTGAAGGGCTTTCACCGCATACTCAGTAGGTAGGGAGCGGGTAGCGCACCCATGGCTATGTCACCCGATTTGGTCGCGTTAGAGAATCGCGTGGATGAACTTGCTCGATGGCTCGTCTTCTGGACGGGCCTTGTCGTACTTGGCCTCTTACTGGAATATGGGGGAGCCGCAGGCAAGGCTGTTGGCGCGAAATGGAACTCTAAGAAATTCTTCCACAATCTGTGGGCAGTACTTTGGCCGGTCTTAGGAGGCTTATTGATTGTCGGTGGAGTAGCGGGAGAACTGTCCATTGAATTCAAAGCGTCAAGGGCTGAAACGGAATTAAGAATAGAGAACGGAAAGGCATTTTCCAATCTGAATACAAAATCTGGAGATGCGCTCGGCGTTGCCAGACAAGCCATAAGCGAAGCTGCGGAGTTGGTCTGTAGAGAGAATGCTCTCGCAAGGCAACAGGAGAGAACTGCCACGATACAGAAAAACGTAATGGCGCTCCAGAATAAATGGAACCTAGATCTTATGAGCCACGGACGCATCGGGAGACAAATCGACCGCAGCGCGCTACCCTCACTCAGGAATCTGCCAAAAGCAAGGGCGATAGTTCTCTACAAAAAGGGCGATGGCGAAGCGTATTTGTTCTCCCAGGATGTAGTCAACGCACTTGGGAAGGATGGAATAGGATGGGAGGTTTCAGGTCCCACACCTGTAGAACCTCCAGAAGGGTCTCCTCCTTTTTTTAGTACTCGGCTCTCTATGAAATCTCCGCCAAAAGATCCCAGGGAACTGTTCCCTCAGCTAGACCCTCACAAAACCCACCCGCAATCGCGTGCTGCCCTTGTAATGAAACTTCTTAGAACCGTCGGCGTGTTCCCAGACCCTAATCTTCCAGAAGGTTGTTTCAAGATCGTTATTGGCGAGAGGTTTGGATATGAATAACGGGTAGCACAGAGTTCCTGGTGTTGGGGCTCGGCGGCTCTTCCTCTAAGGAGTTCTTCAACGTCAAAAGCCGCAGAGCCCCAACGGCAGCGACTCTGCACTGCCGACTCCCAGGTTAGGAAGCGAGGACCAAAATGTACTTGGCGTTCGGAATTGTTGAGGTTGTCCCATGGCTATTAACGCTCGGCATCGTCATTTTAACTTGGTGGCAACTACGTCTTATCCGAGTGCAGATTGATCTAGCTCGTCAGCAATCCACCACCACCTTTGAAGATGGCCTCACGCAGCAATACCGCCGGATCATGGAGAGTATCCCCATCGAGATTTGGCTAGGGGAGGCGATAGAAACGCTTGAGATAGGATCAAGGAATCGGTGCCGCGACGCTATCTACCGCTACATTGATCTCTGCCAAGATCAGGTCTTTCTGCGTGACAACGGAAGAATAACCGAGGCGACATGGACTGAGTGGGCACCCGGCATTAAGGGCAACATGAACATCGCAGCATTCAAAGAGGTTTGGAGTGAGGTTCAAGCCAAACTCCCCGACAGCTTTTCAGAACTAAGGGAATTTCTCTCAACTTAGCAGTTTCCCTGTCGAGTCATTAAGAATTCCAAGTGCCGCTGCAACCAGAATAAGAATTTCCTTGACAAATGTAGCCAACTAGTATATGCTACAGTGCTAGGAGCCATTATGTCCCTACGGAAGAATCCCGTGACTCCCGCCCGCCTCGAGGCCAACCGCCGCAACTCCCAAAAATCCACGGGCCCGCGCACGGCGCGCGGCAAGTCTCAGTCGCGCCTGAATCGCCTGCGGGGCGGGTGGCGCTCGCGCCTCTATGAAGACCTTCTGAAGGCCCTGGTGGATGCCCCGCCCGGCCGGGTCATCGAATCTGCCCGGGCAGTTTTGACTCCCGCCCAGATGTCGCACCCCTTGTTTGCGAACTTGGTTGAGACATTTTGCCAGGCGGAAGCTGGGGTGGTACCGCGGTTCCGCAGTCTTCCCCCGCCCAAGGATGCCTGAAGAAGAGACTCTTCTTATACGATCGAAGCCAGTATGTCTATGATAACAAATGATGGCTCCTGCACAATTCGTGAAAACGAACTCCCACAATTGCGCCCAAATGGCACGAATTTTGTACAAACAGGCGCGTCTCGCTCAACCAACTGGTGGAGATACTCGGAATCGTGGCTGCCCTTCGGCGCCGGAGGCTGCTCCGGCGGCAGCGTACCTCAAAAAGAGATTCTCTTTTATACGAACGAAGCCAGCATGTCTATGAAAATAAACGATGGCTCCTGCACAATTCGTGAAAACGAACTCCCACAAGCGCGCCCAAAGGACACGAATTTCGCAAAAATATGCTGCCTTTCTGCGCTTTTTGCGCGTTCGGTTCAATCCTTAGTTCGCGAGTACCTGGGAGCGCGGGCATCCTGCCCGCAGCGTGGGTGCAATTGCGGCGCGAAAGGCGGGCAGGATGCCCGCGCTCCCCGATATCTGTTCCTGGCCTTGGCGATCATCGCACTGACAACTTGTCACCAGGCGATGGCCCAGTCGCAGACCGTCTGGCAGATCGGCAAATTCGACCGCTCTTCGGCGGAATTTAATCAGAAATGGGAGGAGAGGGCCTTACCCGGCGCGGCGCTTGCTCAGACCCCCGTAGTTTACACCGTTGGGAAAAGCGACGCGCAGAGTGACTGGTATGCCTACCAGCCGGGCTCGGGCAACGAACGCGCCGGCCGCCGTCCCCATCCTTACACGATCAAATTCTTTTCGGCGGCTTCACCCAGAGGCTGTTACTTCCTGAAGGTGGGGTTTGTCATCGGCCAACGGGCCTATTTCCCAACCCTGCAAGTGGAGATCAACGGCCAGCAAGGATGGGCTTACCACCATCCGCAGCGGCACGACGCGCCCGGCGATAAATACTGGTCTGATGAGCTTGAGATCCAACTTCCCACGCCGTCTTTGAAGCAAGGGGAGAACACGCTGGTCTTGACCGCGATCGACGAGGCGGGATCGGACGCGAACGCTGCGGGCCTCGAGTACGATGCGATGGAACTCGATCAGGACGCCGGCCAGGCCTACGATCCGCGCAAGCTCGGCATCCAGTTTGAACCCAGCATTTATTACCAGGCCAAAGGCAAGCAGCTGCTCGAGCTTGTCGATGCTTACCTGCGGCACAATTCTCCTCTCCGCGACGCACGCTTCGATCTCGAGCTCGGCGGCCGAAACCTTTCTGCTCCTATCGCTTCCCAACGGAGTTTTGGCGAGGAGCGCGTTCAGCTCTCGTTACCGGAGTTCGCAGCCGATACGAAGACCGAAGTTACAGTGACGATCGGGAAGCATCCGCAGCGCCTGCCGGTGACTTTATCGCCCGCCCGGAAATGGACCCTGCTGATTGTTCCGCACGAGCACATCGACGTGGGCTACACCGACTATCAGGCCAAGGTTTCCGAGATTCAGAGCCGGGTTCTGGATGAAGCCATGGACATGATCAAGGAGCACCCGGACTTCCGCTATAGCGTGGACGGCTACTGGGTGATCCAGGAATTCCTGGCGGGGCGCAACGCCGGAGACCGGCAGAGACTTCTCCAGCTTGTGCGGGAACACAAGATTCTGGTTCCGGCGGAATATGCGAATCTTCTCACGGAGTTTCCCGCGCTGGAAACCCTGATCCGCTCGCTCTATCCCAGCTATCGGTTCGATCGCGCCAACGGAGCCAATTTCGATTACGCCAACATCACCGACGTGCCTTCTCAGTCCTGGGCCTACGCTACTGTGCTGGCGGCCTCGGGGCTGAAGTACTTCACTTCCGGCAGCAATCCGGATCGCGGACCGATCGTGATGCTCAGCAATCTGGAGAAGCAGTCTCCTTACTGGTGGGAGGGCCCGGATGGCGAAAAAGTGGTGATGTGGTACTCGAACAGTTACGGCCATGTGTCCGCCGTCTTCGGCATGCCACCCGAAGTCAAGACGGGGCGGGAGCGTTTGCCCGGGTATCTCGAAACCTACACATCCCCCGAGTACAAGCCCAGCACCTTGATGGTGTTTGGCGCGCAGTGGGAGAACTCCGACCTCTTCCCGCAGCAAGCGCAGATCGTCGATGAGTGGAACAAGATTTATGCTTACCCGAAGCTGCGCTATTCGGGTTTTGCGGAGGCGCTTCGCGAAGTCGCTGAGCAGGCGGGGAAATCGATGCCGGTGATCAAGGGCGACGGCGGGCCGTATTGGGAGGACGGAATCTACTCCGACACACAGAATGCCATTCTGGCGCGCAGCGCCGAGCAGAGGGCGCCTTCGGCGGAAAAACTCTCCACCATCGGTTCGGTGGTTCATCCTTACGTGCAAGTCGAGTCAACCGTGCTGCGGAGGCTGTGGCAAAACCTGCTGCTCTTCGACGAGCACACCTGGGGCGCCTGGCAAAGCATCTCGAGCCCGCTGAGCGAGGAGACGGTTCGCCAGCAAAACGTCAAGGACACTTTTGCTACCCAGGCAGAGGAGGATCTGGAATACGTTTTGGATCGCGGCATGGCCGCCATCTCCGATTACATCAACGATCCGAAAGGGACGCTGGTGGTCTTCAACACTCTCAACTGGCCGCGCAGCGGGTTGGTGGAAACTGATTTGCGCAAGGGCTCCGAGCTTGTCGATTTGGAAACCGGAAAGGTGACGCCTTACCAGGTGATTGCCGATCTGCCCGCTTACCCCACGGGGCCCGGCGAACCCAGCTTCGAGCGTGTGCGCTTTGCGGCGCATGACGTGCCTGCCATGGGCTACCGCGCCTACACCATCCGGCAGGAAGCCTCGGCGCCTGCCCCTGCCGCGAAGGTGCAAGCGGATTCAAGGCTCGAAAATAGTTACTACCGCGTCGATCTTGACCCGGCCAGCGGTGCCGTGCGGAGCATCTTCGATAAAGAACTGGGCAAGGAACTTGTCAACACGGCCAGCCCTTATCGCTTCGACCAGTATTTGTACGTCAGTGGCGGCGACAAGCCGCCGTACAACCGCCTGATCTTCGGCGACTCCAAGCTGCCGGCTCCCGAACTCGTCATTAACGGAGCCCACAATGGGAGCCTAGTGTCGGTCGAACGCACTCCGTTGGGCGTTGAGGCAAGACTGGAAAGCTCGAGCCTCAACACGCCCAAAGTGCAAACCGAGGTGATTCTCTTCGACGCCCAGAAGAAGATTGAATTCATTAATCACGTGCAGAAGCAAAAGGTTTACACCAAGGAAGGCGTCTACTTCGCGTTTCCCTTCGCGGCCGACGATCCCCAGATCCGCTACGACCTTCAGGACGGCTATGTCGATCCCACCCGGGATCTCTTGCCCGGCGCAGCGAAAGAATGGTTCTCCGCGCAGCACTGGATCGCCGTCCAGCAAGGAGGCGTCACGTCAGCTCTGGTTCCCGCCGATGCTGAACTCTTTGCGCTGGGCGATATCGTGCGCGGAAAGTGGCCGATGGAGTTGGATGAACACCGCGGCACGGTTTTCTCCTACGTGATGAATAACTATTGGCACACCAACTACGCGGCGGCGCAGGGCGGCGACTTCACTTTCCGCTATGTCCTGACGAGTGGCAGCAACCTCGACCCCGGCCGCCTCAGCCGTTTAGGCTGGGAGGAAATGACGCCCCTCGAGACCAACGAGATCATCGAGAACGATAAGGAAGTCAGTCCGCCGAGGCCGCTGGACAAAGCCCAGGCAAGCTTTCTCCAAGTGAACCAGTCAAATGTTGTTCTGGTAAATTGGAAGAACGCGGAAGACGGGCGCGGCACGATTCTCCGCTTCCTCGAGGTGGCTGGACAAACGGGCCAGGTAGATATTCAGATTCCGATTCTTCAAATCCAGGCCGCCTGGATTTGTAATGCGATGGAGGAAAACCAGCAACAGCTATCCAACGGCGCCCACGGACTTTCCTTCTTGATCAAGCCTTTTCAGATTGTGACCGTTCGGGTTGAGGGTGTGCCGATGGTTCGCTGAGTGGATCTTAGATTGTCTCCCTGATCTGCGTCATCCAGTAACGGCGGATCACGACGGCCACGCCGGATGGAATACCATCTCGGTCGTCGGGCCGGTCCATGCGGACAACCTCGCCCTTGCAGACCACCTCGCCCCGCACCCTTTCCCCATTATCGACAGGGGGGAGTTCGAGCCTGAGGTCGAGAGCCGTCGTTGGCTCGAAGGTACGGTCGGTCCGAAATAAGACTCCGGAGCGGCTGACATTTTCGGTGTAAGCCTCAAGCCATTCCGGGCTGCTGGGAAGCCGGTAACGAACCGGGAGGTGAATTGGAAATCGCCGCGCGCGGCCGTTAGCTTCTTGCCGTTTTCTTAACATAGTTCGTTCCTCCCCAAGGATTTAGCCGCCGGAGGGTCTTCGCTCGCGCGCTGCTACCCTGCCGATGAACTTAGCATTTCAACTTTTGAGATTCTCCTTCTATCAAGGGCTAAACAAAACCAAGGAGGTAGTAGGCAAGCGTTTTGCCAAACGGAAGAATTCGACGTCGGGTTTAAAAGAATGAAAATAAATACTTTGTTAACCCCTGGAAGCGATGAGTTCAACTGCGGATGGGTGAGGCCGTGTACTTTTGACACAACCCTGTAGAATCTACACTGTCGTAACTATGCACCGCTCGCAACCGCTTCTGCTGATCGCAAAAAGCAACTCCGTGATGAAGACCGCCTATCTCTTGGTTGTTGCGTCGATGAAGTTAGCGAAATCCTGCTTCATCTTGGCGTGAGCCTTCGAGTCCAGATATACCATATGCCCCGATTCGTACTGGGCGTGCGAGATGTTCTTGCGGAACTCCGGTGACAGGTCGAGATGGTCAAAAGTATACCAGGCCGCGAGATAGGGAGTGGCGAGGTCGTAGAACCCTTCCATATTCAGGATCTTCAGATATCGGTCCTTCACGATGGCTTCCCGCAGCGGGGTGGAAGTCTCCATCTCAAACGGATTGCCGCCCCCGCGGCCGCCCTGCGGAGCGCTAAAGCTCCACTGGAAGAATCCCGACTGCTGCCCTGAGACGTAGTAGGGCATGTCTACTTTGTAATTCAGCTCACGGCGCACGTAGTCGTTGAAGACGCTCGTGAAGGGCGGTCCGGTTTCCGCGCTGGAGGGGTCAAAGAAGCGGGTGTTCATGAAGCCGTCCGGATCCGGCCCTTTGAACCGCCCGTCCAGTCGGCCGACACGCAGCCTCTGATCGGCGAGCAGGAAGTGAGTGAAGGTGCCGACATCCATGCGCAGGTTCGACCACTCGATGACTTCCTTCGAGATGCCGGTATACCGATTCAGTTTATCGATGACGCTCTGCCGCTGCTCTGGAGTCAGTGTATCGCCGGAAGCCAAGGCCTGAGTGTATTCTCCCAGCGCAAATTGCATCGATTCCTGCCGTGCGCGGTTGGGGTCTGCCATCAGGTCCGGCGGCAGCTTCTTGTGGTACCAGGCAATGGAGGTGAACGACGGGAGAAGCATGGGATACGGCACATCATTGGTGAAGGAAGATTCCAGAGTCTCGAAGTTCAAGACCGTGGAGAGCAGCACGATACCGTTAAAGTTGATGCCACGCTCGTTGAGGTAACCGGCAAGCCCCGCGGATCGAGTGGTGCCGTAGCTCTCTCCGAAAAGATAAAGCGGCGACAACCAGCGCTCGTAGCGCGAAATATAGATGCGGATAAATTCGCCAAAGGCGGCGATATCGCCGCTCATGTTCCAGAACTTGCGTGCCGCATTCTGGTCTGCCGGCCGGCTGTAACCGGTGCCGATGGCGTCCACCAGCACCAGGTCGGTCTTGTCCAGCGGCGTGTTGGGATTGTCCTCGAGACGGTAAGGCGACTGTGGCAACCATCCCTCAGGCTCCAGGACCACCTTGCGCGGACCGAGCGCTCCCATGTGCAACCAGACGGAGGCGGAACCGGGCCCACCATTGTAAGCAAAGGTCAAGGGACGCGTGGCGGGTTCCGTGCCATCCAGGGTGTAGGCCACAAAGAACATCTCCGCCTCAATCTTGTCCTCGGCGTCCTTGATGGGCAGGCGGCCAGCCGTCGCCGTGTACCGCAAAACCTTTCCGCCGATGCTGATCGTATGGTGCGTCTCCACGGGAGGAACTTCGGCCATATCGAAATGGAACGGCCGCATACCCTCGCCCGGGGCACCGGGCTGGGCCGTTTCAGGCTGCGAAGGTGGAGTGGAAGGCCGAGGCTCGCGTTCCTCGCGCTGGGGTCGTTCGGACGGAGTCTGGGTTGGGGAAGCAGCCGTCTGTGCGGAAGATTTCCGCGGCGGTGTCTGTTTGGTCTCCGGTGTAGCGCTAGGCTCCTGGGCCAAAATCAGCACAGGAAGAAACACCAAGGCAAGGGCTAAGAGCGTTCGTCTCATAGTTTTCCTTTATCGTCGAAAGTGAAATGCGCCTTGCGGGAAAAATGGAATGTACACCTTTTGAACGTGCCTGTCCAATTTTCTGACGGGGATTTAGCCGTGCAGCGTGGACCGGGCGCGGAAACGCAGGCAAGCTTCTCAGTGCTCTTCGTGGCTCCAAGCCTCAACACAGAGAACGCAGAGAGCCTCAATGGCCTCTGTGTTTAATCTTTTCCAGCACAGAGAACACGGAGCCGAGAATCAGCTCGCCCCATCGCAGCGGCTCACTTCACCCCTTGCAGGAATTCCTGTGGAATCGGACGTTCGGGAGTTTCGCCTTGCCAGAATATGGTGACAATCCACCAGCGCCGGCCGTCATTCATCAATTGAAAGCTATTGATCCCGCGCTCGAAGGGCTTCGCGGCGGCGGCGGCGTGCCGCGATTCATAAGTGCTGAACACCTGCGCGATGCCTGCGAACCGTTCGGTGCGACGCGCCACTTCCCGCTCAAAGAAGCCGTGGCTCTGAAAGTACGGGTCGTCGTGCTGGATGTATTCCTCGGGACTGAGCACCACGGTACGGAATCCTTCCTGGTGGTTTGGAACCACGGCGGCGAGGCGGGCGCCGGAGACAAACAGGGAGCGAAAGCGGTCCCAGTCTCGCTGCCGGCCAGCGGGTCCGGAGATCGTGTCGTAGGCGGCATGCAAAATGGCATCAATGGAGCTTACGTCGGCCGGATTGGCTGCGGGCGCAACGGCGGCGGCGCTGGAGGTGGCAGGGGCTTGCGATTGAGAGGAAGCCTGTAACTCGACGGCGCAGCCTCGCGGCCCCGTCACGCACACCAAGAGCAATGCAACCACCGTGGCGGCGATACTTAAACACAGCTTTCCGATTCTCACTCGGCACCTCCGGGAACTCAGCTCGGCGTCTCAGCAACTCAGCGATGATGGTCTTTCCGGATCATCTCAAACGAAGCGATCAGGCAGAAATGCCACCACGCCGACTCGGTGAACTCTCGGTTCAATGTCAGGGATCTGATGTCTGCCATCGCGATTTGAATACTAAACGCAGCGTCTTAAGTAATTGCGCATATTGAAGATTTGTGGTTTCATGTAGGCATGAAACCACTGCAAATTGCTGATGCCAGAACTATGATCTTCGGGCTGCAAGACGAGATTCGGCGG
>Ga0181532_10002961_pt1 | contig 15547 bp, 13 predicted proteins | sample PEATcosm2014_Bin_33_FD_119768 | JGI IMG/M metagenome (GOLD analysis project Ga0181532, IMG submission 119768) | Peatland microbial communities from MTU Mesocosm Facility, Houghton, MI, USA - PEATcosm2014_Bin11_30_metaG | ecosystem: Environmental > Terrestrial > Soil > Wetlands > Peat | place...
CAGGTCAAGCTGGACGAGCCGGTCTGCACCTACATCCCGGAGTTCACGGGTGATGGCAAGGAGGCTATCACTGTGCGCCAATTGCTGCTGCACATTTCAGGCTTGCCCGGTGACATTGAGACCAAGACCGACTGGCACGGCCAGCAGACCGCGATCCAGAAGGCCTGCGCGGAAAAGCTGAGGAGCCCACCCGGCACAGCCTTCCGCTACAGCGACATCAACTTCTTCCTGCTCGGCGAGATTGTGCAACGCGTCACCCATACGCCGCTTGAAGTGTTTGTCTGGCGGGAGATCTATAAGCCATTGAAGATGACAGACACGGGCTACCTGCCGCCCAAATCCAAGCTCAAGCGCGTCGCTCCCACCGAGGTCGTGAACGGAAAGCCGTATCGCGGCATCGTGCACGACCCGACCGCGCGGCACATGGGCGGCGTGGCCGGACACGCCGGCCTGTTCTTCACTGCCTCAGACCTCGCGCGGTATGCCCGCATGTTGCTCAATGAGGGCTCCCTGAACGGCGTGCGCATCTTCAAACCTGAGACCGTCCGGCTGATGACTTCCATCCAGTCGCCTGCCTCCATTCCCGCGCGCCGCGGCCTGGGGTGGGACATAGATTCGGGCTACAGCGGCCCACGCGGCAAGCTATTCCCGGTCGGCTCCTACGGCCACACCGGCTGGACGGGCACATCGCTCTGGATTGATCCCAGCTCGCAGACCTTCGTGATCTTCCTGTCCAACCGCAATCATCCGACCGAGAGCGGCAACGTGGGCTCGTTGCGCGCGCGGCTCGGCACGCTGGCCGCCGAGTCGCTGCGACTCTCGCCCTCTGCGGTAGCGATGTTACCGCCGGAGGGCGGGGGCGTCGAATCACCCAAAGGGGCGGAACAGACGGCGAGCCTTGCCACGGTTCAGGCCTCTTTGCCCGCGGCTGGCGCTCAGAGCGCCGAAGGACAGCATATTGCCGGGTCGGGAAGTTCGGATGCTGTAAGCCGGCAATATGCCGGCGCTCCGGCCGCCAGGACGCTCGACGGCATTGATGTGCTCGTGCGGCAGAAGTTCGCGCCGCTGAAGGGCTTGCGCGTGGGCCTGATCACCAACCACACCGGGCAGGACCGCGATCGGAATCCCACGATTGACCTGCTCAAGAATGCCCCGGGCGTCGAACTCAAAGCGCTTTTCAGCCCCGAGCATGGCATCCGCGGCGCGCTGGACGAGCACGTCGCCGATAGCGTGGATGAGAAGACCGGTCTCCCGATCTATAGCCTGTATGGCAAGACCACCAAGCCCAAGCCCGAGCAATTGAAGGACCTCGATGCGCTGGTGTTCGACATTCAGGACATTGGCTGCCGGTTCTACACTTACACAGCCACGATGGGTTTGGCGATGGAAGCCGCCGCCGAAAACGGCAAGAAGTATTTCGTGCTGGACCGCGTCAACCCGATTAACGGGGTCACGATTGACGGACCGGTGCGGCTCGGAAAAGGCAGCTTCGTCGCGTATCATGAGGTTCCCCTGCGCTATGGCATGACCATCGGTGAGCTGGCGCGGATGCGCAACGCCGAGGCCGACCTCAAGGCCGACCTGACGGTCATCCCCATCCAGAACTGGCGCCGCCGTTGGTGGTTCGACCAAACCGGCCTGCCTTGGACTAACCCGTCGCCTGCCATGCGGAACCTGACGGAAGCGATCCTTTACCCAGGCATCGGCCTGCTGGAAAGCGCCGTCTCGGTCGGGCGCGGCACCGACACGCCCTTCGAAGTCGTCGGCGCCCCTTACATAGACGGCACGCGGTTGGCGGCAGAGTTGAACCATGCGGGCTTGCACGGCGTGGGCTTTGTGCCGATTCGGTTCACCCCCACCTCCAGCGTCCACAAGAGCAAGCTCTGCGGCGGCGTGTATATCCTCCTGACAGACCGCGAGCGCTGCCACGTAGTGGACGTGGGCCTGCAAATCGCGGAAACGCTATACCGGCTGTATCCGAATGACTTCGACCCCGCCAAAATGAGCCGCCTGTTGCTGCACCCGCCTACGCTGGAAGCCGTCAAGGCCAACCGCCCGCTCAAGGAAATCCACGCCCTGTGGCGGAAGGATCTGAAGCAGTTCGAGAAGCGCCGCGCCAGGTATCTGCTCTACTAGCGAGGAAGGCCGGCCGCGGCGGACGGGAGGCCCCTTGCGGAAGCTGCTGAAATGACGGCCTGGGACCCGATGGCGTTTGAGTGCGCCGGGCTAACGGCAAGCATCTGCGATCCATCTGCTCAACCAGGCCGCCATCTCAGCAGCCTGCCGCGAATACGCCAGCTTATAACCAATTCCGATGGGCCGCGTCTGTCAGGCTGAACCCCAACATTTTTGTAAGTCCTAACCCTACAGACAATCCGGCGCGGCAGCCGGCGGCCGCAGCGCGAAGGGTGCTCAACCAGTTGAAAGTGCGCGCCCGCCTGCTACTCTCACCCCCATGAACAGCACCAACATCGCCTTCATTAAAGAAGACCCCTGGCGCATCTTCCGCATCATGGCCGAGTTTGTGGACTCCTTCGAGGCTCTCTCGCAGGTGGGGCCAAGCGTCACCGTCTTTGGCTCCGCGCGCCTCAAGCCGCGCGATCCCTACTACCGCTCGGCGGTGGAGCTGGCCCGGGGTCTGGCCAAGCATAAACTCGCGGTCATCACGGGCGGCGGACCCGGCATCATGGAGGCCGCCAACAAGGGGGCCGCTCTCGCCAAGGGAAAGTCGGTGGGGCTTAACATCGAACTGCCCCGGGAGCAGACGGGCAATCGCTACGCGAACATCCCCATCCACTTCCACTACTTCTTCTCGCGGAAGGTCTGTTTCGTCAAATACAGCCTGGCCTTCATCTTCATGCCGGGCGGCTTTGGCACACTGGACGAGTTCTTCGAGGTCATCACGCTGGTGCAGACCGAGCGCATTCCGGCCTTCCCGCTCATTCTCTTTGGCCGCGACTTCTGGAACGGGCTGCTCGCCTGGATGAAGACACGCATGGAGGAGCAGCATAAGTTCATCAGCCCCGGCGACCTCGGCCTGGTTACCATCACCGACAATCCCCAGGAAGCCATTGATGTCGTTCTGGATTACGCGCGGCGTGTTGGCCCGCCGGACATCGTTCCAAGAGCGTTTGCCTAAGCGTCACGCGGGTTTTCCTGGCCAAAGGACGCCGGACCGGGTGAGTCATTACCCGGGGCATCCGTACTTTCCGAAGGGGAACTCCGTATCAGTGCGGATTGCGCGGCGCGGTTTCTTCATGGAGAATGAGGGAGCTTATTCTGGCTATGAGCCTTGGCTCGTTTAACAACCCGGCACCAGATGCACGGACCCACACTTGCAGGAGAACTGCAGGTCTATGAAAGTGTTGTTGCGCAACACCCTGACCAACCAGTTCTACCAGGGCCCCAACGAGTGGACGCCCGACGAGCAGCAGGCGCTCGACCTGAAGCAGACCTCACGGGCGGTTGAGCTCGTCTTCGATGCCGGACTGGACAAGGTGGAAGTCCTGCTTTGTTACGAGGACCCGCGCTACAACATCGTGCTGCCGGTGGCGCGGTGACCTGCCGGGACCGAAAGCGAGCCGCCCCCAACTCACGATGGGTTAGAAATGGTCTTCCTTCTCCTTGAACAGGAGATTGAAGGTGGTCAGCGAGCCGTAGGAGCGCGTGATGTATTGCTGCAGCTCAACCTTCTCGCCGTCCGTGAGCTTATCGTTGGCGTTGATCTTCTGCTCCAGCACCCGCAGGTTATCTCGGACCATGACGATCTTGTGGAAGAACGTCTCCAAGGGAAGCTCCTTGGTCTGCAAAGCAGGGTCCGAGGCATGCATCACCAGCCTGCCCTTGTGCCAGCGAGGCGCCAGCCGGGCGGGCGCCGAGTCCGGCTTTTCCAACCCCAGCTTCTGAATCGTCGCATCCACGGTCTGCTGGACCAACTGGGCTAACGGGAGGTCCAGGCCCCTGATGCTCGCCTGCGCTTCAGCCGGTTCCAACCCGCTCGGTTCCGGCGCCACGGTGCGTCTCCCCTCGTCGAACACAATGTCAGCCGTCGCCTCCGAAATCGTCTTCACCACGCCGACGCCGTATTGCGGATGCCGGACCTTCATGCCGCTGTGCAGGGCTTCGAGTTTCATGGCTCCAGTCTAACCCGGTGCGCTGTTCCGAGGGAATGCCGAATTGCGCCCCCCCAAAGGCTCATTTTCCCTTGATTCCCACCGTAACTCCACCGTAGCTCCACCGTAACCGCACCGTGGCCCCTCCGTAGCTCCTCCGAAACATCACGCGGACAACACGCCGCCATCGCGCGTACAACGCCGTGCCGCTCGGCAATCCGGAATCGTTTGACAAAGCCCCGGAAAGGTTGTGCCATCGCGCCCGTCGCGCAGGCGCCATAAACTCCTGCCTTAGCACCATGAAAAAGTATAACGTCGGCATCGTCGGTTACGGCTGGGTGGCCACGGCGCACATCCCCGCCATCAACGCCTCCTCCCTCGGCCAGGTCACGGCGGTATGCTCCTCGCGCAAACTCGATGCAGCGGCGCTCTCGGCCCAGTACGGCGGCCGCATCGGGGTCTATAACGACCTCGATGCGCTGCTCGCCAATCCGGACGTGCAGGTGGTCTCGCTGTGCGGCTTCCCTACTCAGCGGCTGGATCAAGTCGTGCGCGCCGCCCGCGCCGGGAAGCATCTCATCCTCGAAAAGCCGCTCTGCCTGTCGCTCAAGGACCTGCGCGCCATGCACAAGGCCGTGAAGCGGGCGAGGGTCAAAACCTGCGTCTGCTTCGAGTGCCGCTACGCCAGCCAGTTCCAGGTCACCAGGGCGATCCTGGACCGGGGCCTCTTGGGCCACGTGCACTATGGCGAGGTGGATTACTATCACGGCATTGGCCCGTGGTACGCCCAGTTCCGCTGGTGCCGGAGGAAGGACGAGGGCGGCAGCTCCCTGCTCGAAGCCGGCTGCCACGCGATGGACGCCCTGCTGCTCTGCATGGGCAGCGAGGTCGTCGAAGTCATGAGCTACGGCTCCAAATCCAAGAGCAAGCTGTTCGCACCCTATGAGTATCCGAGCACGAGCGTGACGATCCTGAAGTTCAAGGACGGCGCGACGGGCAAGTGCACCTCCTCGATTGACTGCCTGCAGCCCTACTACTTCCACACCCACCTGGTCGGCAGCAAAGGCAGCCTGCTGGACAACAAGTTCCACTCGGCAGACCTCGGCACCAACAAGGCGGCTTGGAGCGCGCTGGCCATGAAACTGGTGGATTCCGGCGACGTCTCCGATCATCCATACCAGGCCCAGTTCGAGGCGTTCTTCAACGCGCTGGACCAGGACAAAGAGATGCCATTGACGAGCCTGGACGATGCCGTCATAAGCCACGAAGCGGTATTCGCGGCGGACCGATCCGCCGAGCTGGGAAGGGCGGTGAAATTATCCGAGTTGTAATAGCGGGCGGACTGCGCGAAGTATTACGACGCCGCCGGTGTTGAACCGGGTGGACGGGTCGAGGCAGTCGAACGGATTCCATGAAGCTGAACGGGTATGCATAACGAAGTTGCCATTGCTATCGGGGCGCATCCTGACGACATCGAGTTCTACATGGCTGGGACGCTCCTGCTGCTGAAGAAGGCGGGCTACGAGACGCACTACATGACGGTCGCCAACGGCAGTTGCGGCAGCGCGGAGTATAACGCGGCGACTACCCGGTCTATCCGCAATACCGAGGCGCGCGCGGCGGCCAAGATCCTGCGGGCGCAGTTCCACCCCAGCCTATGCGGTGACCTGGAGATCTTCTACAACGCCGAGTTGCTGCGGGGCCTGGGGGCGGTCATCCGCGAAGTAAAGCCGTGCATCGTGTTGACCCATTCGCCGCAAGATTACATGGAGGACCACATGATCACGTCCCGGCTGGCGGTGACGGCGGTGTTCACGCGCGGGATGCCGAACTTCAAGACCGTACCGGCAAAGCCCACAGCAGAGTATGATGTAACTATCTACCACGCCATGCCGCATGGACTGCGCGACCAATTGCGCGGGCGGGTCATGCCGGGCGCCTATGTGAATACGACTTCCGTCCAGAAGGCCAAGCGCGAGGCCCTGGCGGCCCACAAGAGCCAGCGGGAGTGGCTGGATGTCAGCCAGGGCATTAGCTCATTTCTGCTGGCGATGGAGAATATGTGCCTGGAGGTCGGCCGCATGTCCAAGCGCTTCAAGTGCGCCGAAGGCTGGCGGCGGCACCTGCACCTGGGATTCAGCGCCAAGGACGAAGATCCACTGCGGGAGGCGCTCGGCAGGAATTGCCTCATTAACGCTGCCTACGAGACAATGCTGGAACAAGGCCTTTGAACCAAACGCCTCATACCTATGCCAAGAAAACCAAGCTCCATCGCGCCCGACTGGTGGGATTACACCACCCTGGACGACGAGATCATCCACGATGCCGCCGCCCTCACGCCCGAGAAGATGCTCAAGCTGTCGCGGCCCGGCTTCAAGGTCGTGATGTATGACTCGATTGAAGAGTTCTACCTGGCCGAGGCGCTGGAATACATCAGCGCCTGGAAGCAATCCACGCCCGACAACCCGGTGGGTATTTGCGGCCCCATCGGCCCGACGGAGCAGTTGCCGCTGGTCGCTCGGCTGGTGAACGACCTGAACCTGAACGTCCGCTCAGGCTACTTCTGGGGCATGGACGAGTGGTTCCTGGAGGGCAGGGAGGCGCCGCCCACGCACCCGCTGTCGTTTGAGAAAGCCGATCGCGAGCTGTGCTTCAGCCGCATTCGCAAGGACCTGGTTATGCCGGATGCCAACCTCCACTTTCCAAAGGCGGACACTGCCGCCTATCGCAAGACCTGGGGCGCCGGGGTGCGTTGCGCGGTGATGCAGGGCGGGCAAGGCGATGTGAAGCATTGGGCCTTCAATGACCCGCCGCGCCGCAAAGGGAAGTTCAAGGACGCCCCGCCTTCACCGGCAGAATACCGCAAGCTGACCACGCGCGTGGTTGACTTGCATCCACTGACCATCGCCCAAAACGCGCGCACGTCCGGCGGCGGGAACATCTCACTCGTGCCCACACAGGCCATCTCAGTCGGGCCGGTGGAGACGTGGCAGGCGGAGAAGGTCTCGATCTGGCAGGCCGGCAACCATGACAACCCGTTCGGCCAGCGGCTGAGCTGCCTGATGATCGCCAAAAAGCTGCCCGACGCGGCCGTGCCCATGTCCCTGCTGGCCGACCACCCCAACGTGCAGTTCAACTACTACCGCAAGGGCATCGGCACCTGCGATGTCGAGATGCATTGATGCCTTGGGCCGAATACTCCACACCCAGCATGAAACGCCTACAGGACGGAGCGCCGGCATGTTGCCGGCTTAGATCATTCGAACGCCGTAAGCCGGCAACATGCCGGCGCTCCGTCCTCGGTGTTAGATATCCGGGCTAACACCGAGCGATTATGGCCCGGCCCGACCAGATCAGCATGCCGCTCTCGGGCACAGCTTCGCCAGCGGGGTTGCTGGAATGCGGCGTGGACGAGGTCGGCGTCGGCTCGGCCATAGCGGAGGTGTATGCGGCGGCGTGCATCCTGGACCCCGTGCACCGGATCAACGGCCTGCGGGATTCCAAGCAGCTCACGCCCGAGCGGCGCAAGGAACTGAGCGACCGCATCAAGCAGCGGGCCCTGGATTACTGCATCGCCACCGGGAGCCTGGAAGAAGTCAACCGGCTCAACGTGTTCGGCGCGACCATGCTCGCCATGCAACGGGCCGTCGAGGGCCTCAAGTTGAAGCCCGGCATCGTGCTGATTGACGGCAACCGCATGCCGCGGCTGCCGTTCCCGGCGCGAACCATCATCAAGGGGGATGCCAAGGTGCGGGTTATCTCTGCCGCCTCTATCCTCGCCAAGGTGGCGCGCGATGAGGCCATGCTGAAATACCACGAGCAATTCCCCCAGTATGGCTTCGCGGCCAACAAGGGCTATCTGACCGAGTTCCATCTTGCCACATTGCGGGAGTTCGGCCCCTGCCCAATCCACCGGCGGAACTACGAGCCCATCCGCCTATTGCTTGCGCCCGGGGCACAGGCCCGGCAACTGAGCTTCATCGCGACGCAATCCGACGAGCTGGAGGAGAGGCTCCTTCAGCAGGGGGCAGGCCAGGGACCGCCAGCCTGAACTCAGGCGGATTCCCACAACCGCCGTGCGGATCACGCCGCGACTCCTGAGACGCCGCGGCATGCGAGTTAATTGGCTTGCCATTACACCGCAGCGGCGTATGCCTGAGGGGCCTGGTAAAGGCGCTTATGCAGACACTTGCTTCCACCTATTCGCGTATTGCCCTCCTTTCCTTACTGTTCGCCGGCTATGGTTGCGGCGCGCGGCCTGGATCGGCTGATAATGCGGCCCCAACCAACGGCTCGGACCTCAGGCCCGCAGCCTCCCTGCGCGTCCGCGAGCCCGCGGTGGCAGGCCTGTTTTACCCCGCCGATCCGACAACACTTTCGAAGACGTTGGACCGGTTGCTCCAAGCGGCACCGGGGCATCAGGTCGCGCGGCTGAAGGCCCTCGTCTGCCCGCACGCTGGTTACGAATTCTCCGGTCCCACCGCTGCCATCGCCTACAAGTTATTGGAAGGCCGGGACGTCCAGACCGTCATCGTCATGGGCCCGAGTCACTACGCGTGGTTCAACGCCGCGTGCATACCCAATGCCGACGCCTACCGCACACCCCTGGGGTTGGTCCCGATCTCGCCCAAAGCCAAGGCGTTAACCTCGGTCGCGCCATTTGTGCTGGAGCCCAAGTGCCTGGTCCAACGCCCCCAGTGGTCGCAGCAGGGTCCCAAAGCGCCGCCGGAGCCCGGGCAGGACACGCCCGAGACGTGGGAGCATTCGGTCGAGGTCCAGGTGCCCTTCCTGCAGAAGGTGCTTAAGAATTTCCAGATCGTGCCGGTGGTGGTGGGTGAGGCGGACCCGGAGCAGATCGCCAAAGCGCTGGCCGATAGGCTGGACGACAAAACAATTGTTGTGGCCAGCTCGGATTTGAGTCACTATCACCCCTATAGTGCCGCGAAAGAGCTGGACAGTCGTTGCGTCAAAGCGATCTGTGACGTGGACGTTGACCAGATGAAAACCCAGGAAGCCTGCGGCAGAGTGCCGGTGCTGGCGCTCCTGCACCTGGCCCGGCTCAAGGGTTGGAAGGCGCAATTGCTCGACTACCGAAACAGCGGCGATGCCACTGGCGAAAAGGACCGTGTTGTGGGGTACACGGCAGTTGCCTTTTATGCACCGGCGGCTGGGAACCTGGCGGCACCCGAACGGAAGTTCCTGCTCGATTTGGCGCGCAAGAGCCTGAAGAACGCCGCGGCCAACACCAGCCTGCCCGAAGTTGCCCCCAAAGATGTGCAGCCGAAACTGGCGGAGAAGAAGGCTTGTTTCGTCACGCTAACCAAAGCCGGAGCGCTGCGGGGCTGCATTGGACACCTCACGGCCATGGAGCCGCTTTACCAGGCCGTCATTGATAATGCCCGCAATGCAGCCATGCGCGACCCGCGCTTCGCCACCGTCCAACCCGACGAAGTGGATCAGCTCAAGATCGAGATCAGCGTGCTGACCGAGCCGCAGCCGCTCTCGTTCAGCTCCCCGGAGGACCTGCTGAGCAAGCTGCATCCCAACGAAGATGGCGTGCTGCTGCATATCGGGCCGCGGACGGCGACGTTCCTGCCCCAGGTCTGGGCCCAGCTCCCTGACAAGGTCGAATTCTTGAATCACCTGGCGCAGAAGGCCGGCTGCGACCCATCCGAGTGGCGCGGCAAAGACACCCAGGTCGAGATTTACCACGTCGAGTGCTTTGAAGAAGGGGACGGTCAGGGCCATCACCAATAAGGTATAACGTTGCATTGTGACAGGGGTGTACGGCCAGAGCGAGCCATGCTGCCGCGCACCGGCGTGACTCCTTTAACGCTTTAACCATTTAACTCGTTTAACGCACCAGCGCCCCGTGGCCGTCCCCGCCGCACCTCTACCCGCGCCCCCGCGGCTCATCCTCCTCGCCGTTGCCGCGCTGGGGTTCTCGTGCGTGATGACCCAACTGGCGCTCATGCGCGAGTTGCTGGGCGCCTTTTCCGGCAATGAAATGGTGCTGGGCGTGGCGCTCGGCCTGTGGCTCTTGCTGCTGGGCCTGGGCACGGCGCTGGGACGCCGAGCCGGGAAGCTGCGCCACCCGCTTCGGATGCTGACGGCCATCCAAATACCCGTGGCGTTCCTGCCGCTGGCACAAGTGTTTTGCCTGCGAGCTTTGCGCAACATCGTCTTCATCCGCGGCGCCGCGGCCGGGGTGATGGAAACCGTGCTCGCCGCCGGAGTCTTGCTGCTGCCGTATTGCGTGATCGCCGGCTACGCCCTGACGCTGGCGTGCGCCATCCTCGCTCGCGCGGAAGGTCCCGCCGGCATTGGCCGCGCCTACATCGCCGACGGTGTCGGGAGCATTGTGGGCGGTATCCTGTTCACCTTCGTGCTCGTCCGCTCCTTTGACCATCTCAGCCTGCTCATTTTTCCCGCCCTGCTGAACCTGGCAACTGCCGCTGCGCTGGGGCTCTATTTGTCCGAACGCATCACGTTTCACGTTTCACGGGTGACGCTGGCGCTGGCGCTGATCGGAGCGCTCGCGGCTGCCCTCTTCATGGCCGACCTGGATGGCCTTTCCACCCGCCTGCAATACCCGCAGCAGCGCGTCCTCGCCCACGCCAACTCACCATACGGCAAGCTGGTGGTCACCGAATCCGACGGCCAGTATGATTTCATCGAGAACGGCATCCCGCTCACCTCCACGCGCGACGACTGGCACGTCGAGGAGACGGTCCATTACGCCCTGGCGCAGCGGCCCGACGCCCGCAGGGTGCTGCTCGTCTCCGGCGGCATCTCCGGCACCGCGCGCGAGATTCTCAAATACCCGGTTACGGCGGTTGACTACGTGGAGCTCGACCCGCTAATCCTCGAACTGGGCCGGAAGTATCTGCCGGAGAACCTCGCTGACCGCCGCATCCGCGTCCTCAACACTGATGGCCGCCTGTTCGTAAGGCAGACCCCGGATAAGTATGAGATCGCCATCATTGATGTCCCCCCTCCCTCCACCGCCCAGCTCAACCGCTTCTACACAGCGGAATTCCTGGCGGAGATCAAGCGCGTGCTAGCCCCTGATGGCGTGGTGTCGTTTGCGCTCGGCCAATATGAGAATTACGTCAGCCCCGAGCTCGCGCGCCTGTTGTCCTCCGCCAGATTGTCCTTGCAGCGCTCCTTCCGCAACGTGCTGGTGATCCCCGGAAGCCGGGTCTTCTTCCTGGCCTCGGACGGCCCGCTCTTTACCGACATCGCCGCGCGCCTTGAAGCCCGCCAGATCAGGACCAAGCTCGTCAACCGGCATTACCTCGATGCCATGCTCACGCCCGACCGGATGGCTGATGTCGCGGGCGCCACGACCCAGCGGGCGGCGGTGAATAGGGACTTCAGCCCCATTCTTTACTACTATCATCTCCGCCATTGGATGAGCCAGTTTGACTTCCGCTTCGGCCCATTGCAGGCCGGGCTCCTGCTCGTGCTCGGCATCTACCTGGTCCGGTTGCGCGGCAGTGCTCTGGTTCTGTTTGCGTCGGGCTTCGCCGCCTCAGCCTTGGAAATCGTTCTCCTCCTCGCCTTCCAGGTCCTCTGCGGCTCCGTGTATCATCAGGTCGGCGTTATCGTGACCGTCTTTATGCTCGGCTTGGCGGCGGGCGCCACCCTGACCAATCGCCTCTCATCCGGTAGCAGCCGACGTCAGGAGGCTCTACCCAGTGCGGAGCGCGGAGTGCGGAGCGCGGAGTGTAATCAGAGCCTCCTGACGTCGGCTGCTACGGTTTTCAGGGATGGACGACAACTGCTGCGCCGACTCGCCTTCCTCATCGCCGCCTATGCCGTCCTCCTCCCGTTTTGCCTGCCGCTCCTGAATCGCTTGGGGAGCACCACCGCCTTGCTCTTTGTCGTCAAGGCGGCCATCGTACTGCTGACATTGCTTCTGGCCGTGCTGGTGGGCATGCAATTCCCGCTGGCCAATCAACTCGAATTCGATGGCACGGCGGCGGGCGCGTCCCGGCTCTACACCGCGGACTTCATCGGCGCGTTTCTCGGGGCGTTGCTGGCCTGCACGCTGCTCATCCCGCTGATCGGCGTGACCGGCGCCTGCCTGTTAACCGCCCTGCTGAATTTCCTGGCGGGCGCCCTGGCGCTCCGCCGCCCTTCATACCTCATATAATCTCCTTACTGCGTTAACCGATTCAACCCAGATGAACACCATTCTCATCAAAGCCGTGCGCTGGAGTGGCTGGCCGCTCCTGCCTCTCATACTCCTGTTCCTCTTCAGTGGCTACATCATGGATGGCCGTTATGGCCTTAGCAAACTGCTGGACGAGAAATCCGCCCTTACCTTTCACCGAATGCTCCATGTGCCGTTGATTATTCTCGTGCTCGTGCACAGCCTGCCGGCCACCTACCTGGCTATGCAGCGGTGGGGCTGGTTCAACCGCCCCAAAGCGGGCGTGTCCCCTGATTGATTCCAAAGAGGCCCCCGGACGCACCACCCTCACGCCTTCGAACACCCCCGCGGTCTGGAGCGACACCAACTCCCCGGCAACGCAACGATTTTGTCGCGTGCAAAGCGCGAATTGAGTATAGTGCTCCTCGACCTCGAAGATTGAATGCGGGCTTATCAATTGCAGTCTGAGTAACAGAAGTATGACCAACTTAATACAGCGCCGCGGCAGCCTGGCCGTAATGTGGCTCGCCCTTGCGCTGGCCGCTACTCCCGTTCTCGCCGCCGATACCCTCCAGTGGCAGACAAACCGCGTCAGCGCTGACATCAAGTCCGGCGACCTCTACCAGCTCCTGGAGCAAATCGCCGCGAAGACCGGCTGGCACATCTACGTCGAGCCCGACATCTCGCGCAAGGTCTCGGCCAAGTTTAGCGATCTGCCGCCCGGCGAGGCGCTGCACATGCTGTTCGGTGATGTCAACTTCGCACTCGTGCCCGAAACCAACGCCAGCCCGAAGCTGTTCGTCTTCCGCACGACGATGAAGAACGCGACGCGGCTGGTGCGGCCGGCGGTCGCCGCTGACATCGGCAAGGCCAAGGTCATCCCCAACGAACTCATCGTCCGGCTCAAGAAGGGCGTGAGCATTGACGCGCTGGCGAAGCTGCTCGGCGCCAAAGTCATTGGCCGGATTGACAGCCTCAACGCCTACCGGCTCCAGTTCGAGGACGCCGCTGCCGCGGATGCCGCACGGGCCCAGCTCTCCTCCAACCCTGATGTCACCTCGGTGGACAGCAATTTGGCGATCGACCGCCCAGCCTCCCCGCAGCTCATGGGCACCACGGGCCCGCCGCCGCCAGACATGACGCTCAAGCCACCGCCCGCCGACGGGCGTATCATCGTCGGCGTGGTGGACACGGCCATGCAACCGCTCTGCGGCGATCTGAATAAGTTTATGCTCCAGCCCATTTCCGTCGCCGGTGACGCGCAACTGGCTCCGGGCGACCCCTCGCACGGGACCGCCATGGCCGAGACCCTCTTGCAAAGCTTGCAGACGATGACCAAGGGGAGCACCTCAGTGCAAATCCTGCCCGTGGATGTCTATGGCCCGAACCCGACGACGAGCACGTTTGATGTCGCCAACGGCGTCGTCTCGGCGGTCAATGGCGGCGCGCGCATCATCAACATGAGCCTGGGCAGCCAGGGGGACAGCCCGTTCCTGCACAGCGTCATCCAGGACGTCAAGAAGCAGAACATCCCCATCTTCGCCGCCGCCGGCAACCAACCCGTCACGACGCCTTTCTACCCGGCGGCTTATCCGGAGGTCACAGCCGTGACGGCGGTGGACCAAGGCCAACTCGCCAGCTACGCCAACCGGGGCAGCTTCGTCTCCCTGGGGGCGCCGGGCACGAGTGTTGTGTGTTATGACGGCGCGAACTATTTCGTCGTGGGCACGTCCGCCTCATCGGCCTACGTCAGCGGCGTTGCGGCGGGGTACATGGATGCCAACTCGAGCAGCGTCTCCCAGATGCAAAGTTTCTTGCAAAGCAGCTACGGGGTGCAAATGGCCCCGGGGCCGTAATCTCCCGATCCCCGCGGCGCCGTACGTCTAATTGCAGATTCAAAATTCAGCGCGTATGCAACGGCTGGAACGGCCCGCCGAAGCAGCTTAGGGCCATCAACCCCTCGTGACAGGGTGTCTCCCGCCGGTATCCTTGAGCGCAGCGGAAGGGGAACAAGCATGGGCTGGTCTCCATATCCAGCGGCATCACAGGTATTTAAGCCCTAAATCCCCAAATAGCAGCCCCGCTGCCCCTCCGGCTCCTGATGGGAACCTCACTGTCGCACCAAGGCACCACTACAATAGTACCAACCTAGTACCCTCCTAGTACCTAGCTAGTACCCACCTTTGCCTAAGGTGGGTACTAGCTAGGTACTAGGAGGGTACTAGGAGGGTACTAGGTGGGTACTAGCAAGGTACTAGCTTGCGGTCCCGGCGGAGCACTGGCGGAGTGTCCTGTTTGTGGACATGCGATACGGCTAGGAGAAGCAAAAGGTATCGGTCAATGACAAGGTCATGTCTTCAGCCAAGGGGGTCCGTTCTTTACAGGTCTCCATGAGGGGGTCGCCCCCGGCCTGTGCCGGGCTCAACCGGCCCGCACCAACGCCTTGCGCACCCCCGTCAGCAACCGAGTCAGCGACACCGCCCGCCGGTCCTTGGGCCAGGGCGCACCATTCATCCGCACATAATACTGCCGCGTAGCAAACGGCGTGCGAAAGAGCAGGATCTTGAGGTTTTTATTCTTGCGATAATCCTTGATAGAAATTCGCAGCTCTGCCTTCATAACCCTATGGAAGCAGTCGGACTTATCCAAGTCAACCGCGCACAGCCCTGTGCACGCTTAACCTAATAACAGTACTGTTCGGCCAAGTCCCAGCGTGTTTCGCCATGATGCCACAAATCTATGCAGACTTTAACGGTTATCGGCGAGGGGACGACGCAGATTGGATCGAGTTGGACACGTTCGGGACTTTGCAGGAACTCCATTTCTATCAGGTCGTCCTTCGCGAGGGGCTGGAGATTATGGCTTGGGATCAGAGCGACGAGTCCGAGGACATGGAGGTAGTTGGCACATGCCACTTCCATCATGGCAGCCGCCCGCATTGGTGCGTCCACTTTCCACACGCCTCCCTACGCTATGTCCCTAGACGGCACGAATTTACGCGGGATGTCACCTGCTTCCGCTGCCGTCAGCCTCTCCCCGATTTAGTGCATCCGCCCGAGCAGAGCACTTGTCCCACATGCGGACTTTCGATACACTATCCGTGGTCAGCTCCATCAGTTGCACCGTCATGATCGTCACCGCAACCTCAAGGCCGAACAAAAATGCGAGGTAGGCAGCGCGCCCGGCTGAGCGGTTGGGAATGGCGAGAGGCTTAACCCGGGCGCGCTGCTTACCTCGCTGGTTGGACGAAGCGGCTGCGGCGGGCGGAGGACGTTAG
>Ga0181532_10002964_pt1 | contig 15541 bp, 14 predicted proteins | sample PEATcosm2014_Bin_33_FD_119768 | JGI IMG/M metagenome (GOLD analysis project Ga0181532, IMG submission 119768) | Peatland microbial communities from MTU Mesocosm Facility, Houghton, MI, USA - PEATcosm2014_Bin11_30_metaG | ecosystem: Environmental > Terrestrial > Soil > Wetlands > Peat | place...
GCCTCCTGCCCGCGGCCCGGCAGAGTCACATCGATCGTGCCCCTGGCAAGATCGGCGCTCAGGGCCTGCTGCGCCAGGCGCTCGCGGCGCGCTTCCAGGGCCGCATGGATCGCGGCCTTGGCGTCGTTGATCCTCTGGCCCGCGGCGGGACGCTCGCCGGCGGGCAGCTTGCCCAAGCCCTTCAGCTGCTCGGTGAGCAGGCCTTTCTTGCCGAGGACGCGCACCCGGACCTCGTCCAATGCGCCCAGGTCGCGCGACTGCGCTACATCAGCGAGTGCTTGCTCGACGAGCGCCGAGAGGGTTTCAACGGTGGCCATTGACGATTGCCTCGAGGATTCGTGCGGGAATTGGCCGGTGCACGGTGGCTCCACGGCCAATCCCGACGGATCCCAAGGGCTCTCAAGCCGCGAGGCTGGCCTTGGCTTTCTCTGCGATCGCCGTAAAGGCCGGCATGTCATGCACCGCCAGGTCGGCAAGCACCTTGCGGTCGATGGCCAGGCCCGCCCTGCTCAGTCCGTCGATCATCGTGCTGTAAGTCAGCCCGCACAGTCGCGCGGCGGCGTTGATGCGTGTGATCCACAGCGCGCGGAACTCGCGCTTCTTCTCGCGCCGTCCGCGGTAAGCGTACTGGCCTGCCTTGATGACGGCCTGCTTGGCCGTGCGGAATACCTTGCGGCGGGCATTGAAATAGCCCTTCGCCTTCTTGAGGATTTTCTTGTGCCGCCGACCTGCGACGACACCGCGTTTGACTCGTGCCATATCCTGTTAACTCCTTATCAAGCGAACGGAAGCATTTGCTTCACGCGGTTCACGTCGGTCTCATGCACGCTGCTCTCGCGGCGCAGCTGTCGCTTACGCTTGCTCGGCTTCTTAGTCAGAATATGACGACGGTGGGACTGGCCGCGCTTGAAGCCATTCGCTGTTTTGCGAAAGCGCTTCGACGCGGCCTTCTTTGATTTCAATTTAGGCACGTTCGACTCCTGATTTTTTTAGCCCTGATCACAGGCGCTCGACTTAGGATCCTCGCGATCCCTCGGCCAAATGCCGCTACAGGCGGGTGGCTGGCGTTTTTACGGCCTGCCGCTCACTTCTTTTTGGGCCCGAACACCATGACCATCTGCTTGCCCTCCATCAGCGGATTCTGCTCGACCACCGAGTAGGGGGCGAGATCCTCAGAAATCCGCGTCAAGAGCCGCCGGCCGATGTCTTGATGCACGAGCTCACGGCCGCGGTAACGCAAGGTCACCTTGGCCTTATCACCCTCGGTCAAGAAGCGGACGATGCTACGCAGTTTAACCTGGTAGTCGGCCTCTTCCGTCCCGGGACGAAACTTCACTTCCTTGACCTGAATCTGCTTTTGCTTCCGCTTCGCCGCATGCGCTTTCTTGTTTTGTTCGAACAAGAATTTGCCGAAATCCATGACTCTTACGACAGGGGGCTCCGCCATCGGCGAGACCTCTACGAGGTCCAGTGCTTGCGAGCTTGCCATCTGTAGCGCTTCTGCGCGCGTCATGACCCCTGCTTGGCTTCCATCCGCTGCGATCACACGCACCGATGGTGCGGAGATCTCCTCATTGCGCCTTACGCGCTTCGACGTTGCGATACGCGATCCTCCAAAACAAGACGGCCGCGGCTCGCGACTTCGTCGCAAAGCAGGGCGCTAAGCTCATCGAGCTCAAGACTGCCCAGATCTTTGCCACCGCGCGTGCGTACGGCCAGGGTATGTCCCTCGACCTCCCGGTCGCCGGCGACCAGGAGGAAAGGGACACGCTTTAGTGTGTGCTCGCGGATTTTAAAGCCTACCTTCTCATACCTCAAGTCCGTTTCTACCCGAAGCCCCTGATTTTTCAGGTTTTCCGCAACTTCTTCGCAGTATTTGTCCTGCCGGTCGGTAATTCCCATGACCACAGCCTGTACCGGCGCCAGCCAGGTGGGCAGCTTGCCGGCGTGATGTTCGATCAAAATGCCGATAAACCGCTCCAAAGACCCGAACATCGCCCGATGCAGCATCACCGGGATGTGCCGTTGGCTATCCTCGGCGATATAGGTCGCACCCAGGCGCCCTGGCAGGTTCAGATCCACCTGCAGGGTACCGCACTGCCAATCCCGCCCGATCGCATCGCGCAGCACGAATTCCAGTTTCGGCCCGTAGAAGGCGCCCTCGCCCGGGTTGAGCGTGGTCTCGATGCCGGCCGCGGCGGCGGCCTGCTTGAGCGCCGCCTCCGACTTGTCCCAGACCTCGTCGGAGCCGACCCGCTTGGGCGGGCGGTCGGAGAACTTGATGCGCACGTCGTTGAAGCCGAAATCGCGATAGATGCTCAGGATCAATTCGGTCACTTTGACCGATTCGGCGGTGATCTGCTCGGTCGTGCAGAAAATATGCGCATCGTCCTGCGTGAAGGCGCGCACGCGCATGAGCCCGTGCAACGCGCCCGACGGCTCATAGCGGTGCACTTTGCCGAATTCGGCCAGGCGCAGGGGCAGTTCACGATAACTGCGCAATCCCTGCTTGAATACCTGCACATGGCCGGGGCAGTTCATCGGCTTGATCGCGAAGGTGCGCTCATCGGGGGTCCTGGTCATGAACATGTTTTCGCCGAATTTTTCGACGTGGCCCGACTGCACCCACAATTCCCGATCCATGATCTCCGGCGTGTTGATCTCGAGATATCCGGCCTCGTTCTGCCGCTCGCGCATGTAGGCAATGAGCTGTTGAAACAGCGCCCAGCCCTTGGGATGCCAAAACACCGCGCCCGGCGCCTCCTCTTGCAAATGGAACAGATCCAGTTCCTTGCCGATGCGCCGATGATCGCGCTTCTCGGCCTCCTCCAGACGCGTGAGATACTCCTTGAGCTGCTTCTCGGTGGCCCAGGCGGTACCATAGATCCGCTGCAGCATCTCGTTGCGCGAATCCCCGCGCCAGTACGCGCCGGCCACCTTCATGAGCTTGAACGCCTTCAGCTTGCCGGTGCTCGGGACATGCGGGCCGCGGCACAGATCCTCCCAATCGCCCTGCCCGTACAGGCTGATGGGCTCATTCGAGGGGATGGCGGCAATGATTTCGGCCTTGTAGTGCTCGCCGATCTTGTTGAAGTGCTCGACGGCCGCGTCGCGCGGCAGCACGCGCCGGTGCACCGGCAAATCCTTGGTTGCAATCTCCGCCATGCGCTTTTCGATGGCAGCGAGATCCTCGGTCGAGAACGGCCTTTTGTAGGCGAAATCATAGTAAAAGCCATCCTCGATCACCGGACCGATGGTGACCTGGGCTTCCGGATAGAGCTCCTGAACCGCGTTCGCCAGCAGATGAGCGGTCGAATGGCGGATGATCTCAAGCCCCTCGGGGTCGCGATCGGTCACAATGCTCACCACAGCGTCGTGATCGACGAGCGTCGAGGTGTCGACCAAGGTGCCGTCGACCTTGCCGGCGAGCGCCGCCTTGGCGAGGCCCGGGCCAATGCTGGCCGCAATGTCGGCCACGGATGCGGCGCGATCAAAGTGCCGTCGACTGCCATCGGGAAGTGTGATTACGGGCATAAAACCATCTTAGCAAACGACAGGACCGCCGGCCGCTGCCGGCCGGCACCCCTTCAGGAGGTGGTGCGCGCTAGTGGGATCGAACCACTGACCCCCACCATGTCAAGATGGGTTTGCATTCGATCCAACCAATTGATTTAGTTTGAATTACCAACTTTCGCGCAAGGCGCAGTCTAGACGGTTAAGAGCAACTTCACAACCGTATCGGAGGCGCGCGCAGAGCGCCGCCCTCCCTGGCTATCGCGGACCTTCGCAAGGAACGCCTCATTATTCAACCCAGGCGTATAGTTAGTGTGGGCTGTTACATCGCAGAGGAATATCCAATCGCGCGTTTGGCTATTGAGGCGGTGCTCGAAAGAATCGGTGCCACCCAATGGTGGTTCTCGAGGCATTTGCATGAACGTCGCGGTGACTGCAATGGCCGAGACTAAGGTCTCCGCATCCAACGCATCGCACCTGTTGCCGAGAGATCTGCCGCGCGACCTTGGGGTGCGGGTTCGCGAACTTCACACGAAAGTCCCAGTGTGGAATCTGGTATGCGTTCTCTACCCGCTGGCTTGGTTTGTTACCGCCGCGACCGTACAGTGGCTCTCTGCGGGTAGGGTAGGAATTCTCCAGTGGGTTATACGCATTGCTGGGATGATATTAATCGGAATGTTCATTCAGGCGATCGCGATTCTGATGCACGAAGCGCTGCACGGCAACCTATTCCAGAGCACGCGCTTGAATCGCTGGGCCACGTTCGCGTTTGCTGTACCTGCCTTCTTCTCAGGAACTGCGTACAAAGTGGCTCACCTGAATCACCATCGCCAAACGCGCACCAAACAGGATCAGGACGAGATTTCCAATCTTTATAAAACACCGGCGCAGTATCGTGCGATTTTCTATGCCTTGTTCTTTGCGGCGACATTCATGTATTTGTTCACGGTACTACCGCGGACGGCCATACAGATCGGGACATATAGGGAGCGGTGTGCGATCGCGCTGGAATACACCGCGATCGTCATGATTTGCTCGGGTGTGATAATTTGGGGAATCAGCGCCGGTCATGCCGACTGGCTGCTATGGTATTGGATCCTACCAATGCAGGTCGCTATGTTCTTATCAAATATTCGCGGACTCTCGGAGCATTTGTGTACGTCGACGGATAATTTACTGGAGAAGACGCGAACGATCCGTAGCAACGGACTGGTATCGTTTCTTATGCTGAATCTCAATTATCACCTCGAGCATCACCTCTTTCCCGGCGTGCCCTGGTACAACCTACGCAAGGTCCACAGGGAACTACAGCCTGTATACGCAGCCGCTCGGCCATATGTGGAACGCTCCTACACTCGATATGCGTTGAAGGCCTTATTTCGAGGGCCGTTCCATGAGATTCGGGACTCGGTGGCGCGATGACTTTCAATATGACGGCGATTCTTATCGTCGTCCTCCTTCGTCATGTTTCGGACTGCTCTGCGGGCGATCTTGCGCACGTTGAGTGCTAGGATGCCCTTGTAGTAGCAACCTATCGCGACCGTGCTGCATTGCAATCAAGACGGCACAGAACCGCGGTTTCACTCCGGAGATCGCCTGATGGACGATACTTGCGTGGCCGCCAGCGAACTGACCGACCAGCAGCGCGCCGTTTTTGCCGATGTGCTGTCCCAAGCGATCACCGGTGAATTGATCGGGATGGCCAATTACGCCGCAATGGTGCGGCTTTATCCACACCAAGACGATCAGCGGGACATGTTGTTGGCTGCGGCCAGCGAGTTAGGACATTCCGAACGATTCCGCCGTGCGGCCCGCGAACTTGGCGTGACACCGATCGTGAATCTCGAGGCCCCTTATTGGCTGCGAATCCGGACGACTTTCCTGCGTCATGTCGATGCGAATGATCCGATCGCGTGCCTGCTGATCCAAGAGGTGATGTTGGAGTCGTTTGCATACTCGATGTATCACGCCGTGGCCGATGTGGCGTACGACCGGCTGGCGACGGTCTTTCGCGCCATCGGCGATGAAGAGGATGCGCACGGCGATCACGCGGTCGAAGTGCTGAAGCGCAAACTCGGTGCAAACCGCGAGGCGTTCGAGCACAAGTTGGAACAGGTGCACAATGAAGTCATGAGCACGCTGGCGGAAATGATGGCGACGAAGGACTCGGTTGAACATTGCGGGCTGTGTCGGGGCGAGTGCGTAAAGGGTAATTTGCAACTCGTCGGCCTTGACCGCGCGACGCTGCGTGGATTGGCCTTGAATCGCTACTTACGAACGCTGGACCGTATCGGCGTGCGTGGCGAACTTAGTCTGTCATGGGTGGCACGGTTGCCGGTGTGACCGCGCTCCCGACCCCGATATTCGCCGCCATAGGGCATCAGGAAAGCTGGAGCCAAATCGCCTCGATCGTCGGCCATATGCGCGGTCCTGCGCAGCCCGCGCTCACGGAAACGCAGCTTCGGGAAATAGTCCCGTGGATTCCGCCGCGAACCGTCGGCCGACTCACGGTGGCCGCCGCACCCAACGCCAGCCCCATCCACGGCATTTACATCGATACCTTCATCACCCCCGACGAATTGGCAGTACGACCGACGCGCCGGGTGATCGATAAGGTGCGCGATGGCATACGCGCGGCCGAGCGCGAGGGAGCACGCGTGGCATCGCTTGGCGGCTTCACGTCGATCTTGGCGGAGGCAATGGCCATCCCATGCGACGGCAATCTTGCCCTCACCACCGGTAATACACTCACGGCGGCGTTGATTGTGCGGGGTGTCGAGCGTGCCGCGAGCTTACTCGGCCGGTCATTGGACGCCGAAGATTTGCTGATCATCGGCGCTACCGGCGATGTGGGTTCGGCGTGCGCGCGCAGCTTGGTGGGACGCACCCGCCGTCTTTTGCTCGCGGCTCGCGGCCAGGAACGCCTGGAACGCGAAGCCGCGCAACTGCGCAGTTGCGGTGCGGTCAAGACTTCAACAGAAGTATCCGAATTGCTGCGGCAGGCGTCCTTCGTTATTGCGGTCACCAGCGCTCCCGCGCCAGCTTTCGCCCTGGAGGCTTGCGCACCGGATGCAATCGTGTGCGATGCGGGTTATCCGAAAAACATGCAGGTGGCGACCGTCAATTCGAGTCGGCGGGTATTTTGGGGTGGCATGGGTCAGCTGGCCGGTGGGATCGCGAAGAACGACGGCGTCCAATACAGCTTTCCGGTGGCCCATGCGGCACACGGCTGCATGATAGAAGGGGCGGTGCTCGCCATGACCGGTCGCTTCGAGGCTTTTTCGACCGGCCGCGGGCGGATTACGCCGGACCGCGTACTGGAGATGTGGCACCTGGCGACCGCCTGCGGCATGTCACTGGCTCCGTTATTTGATCGCACCGGCGTGTGGCCGGAGGAACTGGCGTCTTGATGCTTCGGGAAGCCACGGCAGCCGACTGGCCGCAGATTGCCGAATTTTTTCTAGCGACCCCGCTGCAGTCTGGAACATCCTTTGTTCTCGACCGGAGACCGGACTTTGGCGCACTGCCGGCGCTGCGTGGTCAGTTTCGCACGTTCATGGTTTTTCAGCGGCAGCGCCTCGTCGGAACCGCGACGGCGCTGTGGCACGTTGCCCGGGACGGCGTAGACACCACCACCCTGGGTGAAGTCATCGATTTGCGCGTCGCGCCTTGCGCCCGCGGCGGCCGCGCGATCAGTCATCTGCTGCACGCCGTGTACGCGGTGTTTGTCGCCGAGTGTGTCGATTGGATCGTGTGTCTGATCGGCAAGAACAACCGCGCTGCGATCTCAACTGTTGCGGGGCGTGTTGGTCTGCCGCGCCTGGAGTTTCTCGAGGACTTCGCCAGCGTGCATTTCATTGCCGGGAGAATTCCGCGTCTCTTCGCCGCAAGCAGGGTCAGCGTCCGAGCCGCGGTGGCATCAGACGCATCGCTGTTGACAGAGCTCTGCGCAGAGTCGTACGCAACGCTACGATTCGCGCCCAGTGAATCGCTCGAGTGGCCTCACCCCACCGGCCGCTATCGTGCTTGGCTCGCTTTCGAAACGGACGGAACGCCTTGCGGTGCGCTGGTCATGTGGGACGGCGAGCCTGTCCGGCGGCTGCGGATTGTGCGTTACAGCGCCGCAGACCTGCCACTACGAATCGCTGTCGGGGTGGCCGCGCGATTGGGAATGGCCAATCCGCTGCCGGCGCCGAATGAGGTATTCGGTCTGTGGGCGAGCAGCGTGGTCGCGGTGCGCCACGATGATGGCCGCACTCTGCATGCCTTGTTGGATGCCGCCTTGGCCGCCGCAGTCGCGGCCGGCCAAAACGTGCTGCAAATAAACCTCTCGGCACAGGACCCGTTGCTTCGCTGCCTTCCCCCCTACCCTCGGTCAACATACTGGAGCAGCTTGTACGGGTACCAGCGCGATCCCGGCTTAATTTCTCATCACCCCTCCAAGCGCCATCATGCCGACCTTGCCCGGGTCTGAATCCAATCCGCCGGTTCCGTACGGTGGCCGGTTGATGTTCACTCAATCGTGGGAGGATCCCGCGTGTGATCTCGCAGCATTGGCGGTACAGCCGGGAGAAACGCTTTTTGCGATTATCTCTGGTTGCGACAATGTCCTTGGATTTCTACTCGCCGACCCCGCCCGAGTCATCGCGGTCGACTTGAACCCCACCCAGGCATATTTGCTCGAACTGAAGCGCGCCGCCTTTCGCCAAACGTCGCACGCCGAAATGCTGGAGCTGCTCGGCGTGCGCGCTAGTTCTCGGCGGCGGGCGTTGTATGCCGGGCTGCGTGGCGATCTGAGCCCGGCCGCCCTCGGGTTTTGGGACGCGCATCAGCAGTGGCTCGACTTAGGGCTATTGGCACAGGGTGGATTCGAGCGGTACTACGCACTGGTGCGCACTTTACTGCGGGTGGTCATTGGCCCGCAGCGACTCAAGAAGCTCTTCGCCTTGCAGCCGGGCGACCAGCGTGAATTTTACGATCGTGAGTGGGATACCTGGCGGTGGCGAACGCTGCTGCGATTGGTCTGCAGCAAGTACGTATTGGGCAAGCGGCTCGATCCGTCGTGGTTTACGCATGCCGAAGTCTCATCGTTCGGCGAACACTTTACGCGCATCGCCGAGCATGCTGTTGCAGTGCTGCCGGCGCGCACCAACTACTTTGTGGCGCAACTGCTGCTCGGCTGCTACTTGAATGAAGACACGGTGCCTGACTATCTGCGGGCGCAACACTTTGAAACCATTCGCCGGCGCGAGGATCGCATCACTGCTGTGATCGCGGACGTGGGTGCCGCCATCGAGACATTGAATCCGCAATCGGTCGACTGCTTTGCGCTCTCCAATGTTTTTGAATACAGCCCGCTGGATCTCTTCGAACAAACACTGCCGGCACTGATACGCGCGGCGCGTCCCGGTGCGCGCTTCGCGTTACGCAATCTGCTGGCGCCGCGCCGCTTGGCAGACCATGCGGAGTTCCAGGTTGACGCGGAGTTGAGCGCCCGGCTGCGCGACGCCGACCGTGGCTTTATTTATTCCAGATTCGAAGCCGCGACGCTGGCGAACGCTAAGTGAGTCACTCTAGAGCGTGTGCGGTGCGTGCAAGGACGGATTTTCCTCGTGAGTCAACCGCGGCCCCGTCCAAAGCCGCAGGTAATTTCGAAAGAAACTTATCCGTTGCGTTCTGTGCGGAACGAATTCCGGCAAATGCAGCCAGGGAATACGCGGGTTTTGATGATGGGCCAGATGAAGATTGAAATTCAGGTAAATCGGCCTTAAGAAGGCCGGCATTTTTAAATTGTGCGCGCCGTTCAAAATATCTCGCGGACTGAACGCGTGATTGACGTAGTTCTGCGAGGACCATACAAAACCGTGCATCAAGAACAACAGCAGCCAAGGCCAGAATCGCAAATGCAACGCCCAGAAGGTAACCGCTTGCAGCAACAACGCGGCCCAGCACTCGGCGCGTATCGCGGAAATTTTTCTGTCTTGATTGCTGCCTTCCAGAAATCCCGCGATCTCCTGATGGCGCTGAAAAAAGCCGCAGTACACCAGGAAGGGAGCGAACGCGAACAGCACCACGGAAACCCACAGCGACAGGTATCCGAGGCCGCTCATCATCAAATAGAGGTTCAAGCGGCGCCGCCATTTACTCTGGCCCTCGCGATACAAATCCCACATCTCAATATCGGTTCGGTTCTTGTTGTGATGCCGCAGATGACAGTGCGTGAGGAAGGTATACGAGACTACAAAAAGCGCGCACAGCCAGCGACCGAGAATGGCATTCCAAACGGGGCGCGGATGCAGCATGTTGTGCTCCGCTTCATGGATCAAGGAATAAACAGGAATCATGAGCGCCGCGAACAAGCATCCGCAAATTATCAGGACCTCGATATTGGCGACATGCGACGCGGCATAGAGAAGGAAAAAGTAGAGTACGGAGCACACGGCGACCGTGAGAAGATTGATCGCAACTGGAATGGGATAGTGTCGATCAGGAATTGGCTTCATACCCGGACCTCGGCTCGAGCACCGACGATCTACATGAATTGAGCCTAACCGCTAGAGGGGACATATGCAATCCAATTTCCTCGCCGCCGCTGACCAGCGCCGCCGCCATGGGCGCGCCGGCATCTGCTGCTTAACGGCGTTGGTTCTCGCCTGGCAGTCCTTTCGCGCGGGGAGTCATCTTGAGACGACGGCGCATGTCGAGGGCAGCAATGAAGTCGATTCGACCACGGATTGAATCTGCGCCGCGCACTGTCGATCCGCTACGAACGTGCGATTTGACCGTAACTGCGAGAAGGGGCTTATGCAATCCAAATTCCTCGCCGCAATTCACCGGAACCGTCAGTTTTGGCTCGCCGGCATAGGCTGCATGGTGGTGATGGCACTCGTGGCGCAATCGTTGCACATGGAGGGACGGCTAGAGACAACTGCACATGTTGAGGGAAGCGAGGCGGAGCAGGTCGATCAGCAGCTCGCGCGGCAGTTTCAGTCGACATTTGTTCGCCGCGCCATTTTGGTCATTCAAGGGCTTCCACGGCCGGATTCCGAAGAGGGCAGGCAGGTCTTATTGGAAATCGACGCGACGATCAAGAAGGAGACCGGCGTTTCGGGGACTTTCTCCTACCTCGATTGGAGTGATCCGATTTTCCTAGGACAGGGCGGAGGAACTTTTATCATCATCGGACTGTCAGGCACGAACGACCTCGTCGATGCAACCATTCCGCGGTTGCGCGTGCGTGCGCAGACCCTGCTGAACCAATTGCGAGATCGTTACCCCGCGTTGAAATTCGAATTGACAGGCGAAACGCCAATTAATTTCGACTTGCGCAGAGTCAGCTCGGAAGATGTGCGCAGGGCGGAAAACCGAGTTGTTCCGGTGGTCCTCGTCCTGCTGTTGGCCACCTTCGCGAGCTTGGTAGCCGCCCTGCTGCCGCTGGCAGTTGGCTTGCTGGCCATGTTGATGACGCTCGGAGCTGCAGCGTTCCTCAGTCGGTGGTGGCACCTGTCAATCCTCATACAAAATATAGCCACCATGTTGGGTCTCGGAATTGGAATCGACTATGCGCTGTTAATGGTAAGCCGATTTCGCGAAGCGCGGGCGGGCGGCCAAAGTGCCTCGGACGCATCGCATGCCGCAGCGCGTCACGCCGGCCGTACCTTGCTGGTCTCCGCTTCGACGGTCGCCATTGGATTTGCCGCACTTCTAATAATTCCCGTGAGCGATGTGCGCTCAATCGGCGTTGCGGGGTTTCTTGTGGCGGGCGCCTGTGTCTTGCTCGCCAACTTGATTCTTCCGGCAATCCTCTCGCTCCTCGGCGGGCGCATCGACGCGGGCCGTCTTGATTGCCTAAAACGGGCGAACCCAGACTCCCCTCGGGCCCGGGAGCACTGGCGGGCCTGGACCCACATCGTCACCGCGCACCCCTGGACGGCTTTGCTGCTCGCCGGGAGTCCGCTGCTATTTCTGGCATCGCAGGCGCTTCATCTCGCCCCTGGCCTACCGCGAATCGACTGGCTCCCCCAGGGTGCAGAGTCGGTTCTGGCGCTGCATTCACTCGACAAAATGGGACGTACGGACGTCGTTCAAACACTTCACGTGATTTTGGAACTGCCACCCGGTTCGCAGATAACCACTTATTCGGGATGGAACGCCACCCGCTTGCTCACAGACCGATTGACGAGCGACAAACGCGCTGATCGCGTAATTTCGCTGCCGAACTTGGTTGGCCGCGGCCTCGGCCCGTCCTTTCTTCCGCTCTTGCCTGCGGAGACCAGGCGAAACTTTCTGCGAAGCGACGGGCGCGCAACTCTGCTCGAGCTGCTACCGGCCCCCGAAGTCTCTACGAGTGAACTCAGTCGCTGGGTGCGCGAATTGCGCGGAGCGAACGTCCGCGAGATCACCGAGTTGCCTGGAGCGAGCATTCGGGTCGGCGGAATCGCCGCTTTCAATGAAGATTACGACAGTGTGCTTCGAGACCTGCTTCCTCGCGTGATGGCGCTGGTGTTGGGAGGCACTCTACTGGCGCTTCTAATAGGGTTCCGGTCTTTCCTTGTTCCCTTGAAGGCAATCGCATTGAACCTCTTATCGGTCGCCGCGGCGCTCGGCGCACTGGTTCTGGTGTTCCAAGATGGGCATGGGGGTGGTCTGCTCGGTGTTCCGGGGGGGGGAACCGGGGCCGTGTTCTCCACGGTACCCATCGTAGCGTTCGCCATTGTTTTTGGCTTGAGCATGGACTACGAGGTCTTCCTGGTGGCACGGGTGCTCGAGGCAAGAAGAAATGGCCTCTCTGAAACCCACGCGATCGCTGAGGGCGTCGCAAAAACCGGCGGTCTGATCACCAGTGCAGCCGCAATTATGGTCGTCGTGTTTGTCGCGTTTACATTTGGGGAGGTCCTCGTCATCAAAATGCTCGGATTCACGTTGGCTGTGGCTGTGCTTATCGATGCAACGCTCGTGCGGATGGTCATTGGTCCAGCGCTGCTGCGGCTTGGCGGCGACTGGAATTGGTGGCCGTGGGGACTTGCCGGTGCGGGTGTCGGGGCGGCGAGGGTGGCATCCAAGCCAAGATGATAAGGATCCAAATCCCATTGTTCGTCAATCGCCGTAACAGGTACCTGTACCTGCTGGTAATGGCTCTGTCCGCCTGGTTGCTCTACGCGATCACCAACCATCTCCCGCCGTTGGTTACCCCCACGGTGTATACATTCACGCCAATTGAGAAGGCCCTGCCGCTACTGCCTTGGAGCATCTGGCCCTACCTCACGTGTTACTTTGTCATGTTCTTCTTGGCACTGAGCTTGCGGGACATGGGAAACCTGCAGCGGATGCTGTACGCATTTGTGATAGTGCAGGTCCTGGCCAACTTCATTTTTCTGGTGTATCCAGTGTTGCTGCCCCGGGATCCGTATCCAATACCGGCCGATGCAGGCCGCGTGGCCAGAGGGCTGTTCAATTGGACGCGTCACGTGGATGCGGACAAAAACTGCCAGCCGAGCCTGCACATCGCGAACTGTTGGCTGGTAAGTCTCGTGTACTTGCGGGAAAACCGACGCAAATTCCTGCTAGTGGGCTCGTGGCTGGTATTGCTTTCATTCTCGACTCTGGCGACGAAACAACACTATCTCTGGGACGTACTCGGGGGCGTTACAGTTGCAGTTATTGTTTACGCCCTTGCCTTTAGCGACCGAGTGTATCTGACCGACGCACCGCCCTAACACGACACGTTGCGGGCATTCGCCGGGACGTCACCCAACTATGAGAGGTCGTAGTTTCGAAGTGGCTCATTGGGTGGTGAATGTCTCCTTACGTGCCAACAATTTCCCCATGTTGCACGTGTGATCTTCCCATTGTGAGGGCCGTTGCAACTCCAACAATTGGTACCGCAACGCCCAGTGGGATCGCACGCGATGCGCGAGCGGTTGCCGTGTCGACGGTACGCCGCGCGAGGCGGTGGTCACATTTCTCTCACCCGGGAGCGGTGCAGGGTTGTTTAGTGGACGGCTGGGATGAAACTTGTGATGCCGCCGTCGAATCTACAATGACCCTGGCGCGCCCCGGCATTGGCTCCGAGAGCCCTTGATACGGGCTGAGCCGCAACGAAGAGCTTCAGGAAGTAAAGCTGCACATCACCAGCGCCCGCCTCCATGTCGTCAGGGAACGCGCGCTTCTCGCGTAGAGCATCTCCCTCTAAACCAAACTCACCCGAGACGCATCGAGCCGACGAGGCTTCACCCGCCGCTCTACATACGGGGCCAGCTGCCGCCGCAGGAATAGAACCTCTGCCTCGAGGGACACGAGCTGCCGAAACGTCAACCCGACGTCGGATAACACTCGCACGACGATAACGACACGACGCCCAGCACGTACCGATCATGCCATGCCGGCAGCGCTGAACTCGCTCAGGCGGGCTATGACGATTCTTCCGGATCCAGGTTGGCGCTGGGTACCAGGTTAGGTTGTCGCGCCGACTATTCGGTGTTTTACGGACAATAATGTCTAGAATAGGGTAGAATACGGACATTTAGACGCTTCCGAGCACCCGAATGGCCTCCATGGCGGACACCATACCCGAACTCGTCTTGGTCGACGAGGCTGATGCGGCGGCCGCCCGGCGCGCGCGTCGACTAGCGGCCCAAGGCGCCCTCAAGCGATTATACCCGAGCATCTACACGTCCAACGTAGACAGCCCGCCGGCGTCGATCGTTCTGCGACACTGGCAGGCAATCATCGGGCATCTACTACCGGGCGGCGTGATCTCGCATCGTTCGGCGTTCGACAGCCGGCCCCTCGAAGGCAGTCTCTCTATCACGCGCGGCAAGACCCGCCGAGACTTGGTATTGCCGGGATTGACGGTGCACATTGTGCCGGGACCCGGCCCCCGGCTTGAACCTCCCGCACCGGACTCGCGCTTCGGCGAGTTGTATCTGGCGAGTGATCCGCGGCGATTCTTGGAAAATCTTACGCGCGGGCGCGGCTGGAGTGATCGCGTACTGCCGCAGCCGACCCTCGAGGCGGCGCTCGACCGTATCCTGATGGTCGGCGGCCCCAAGCGCCTGAACCAATTGCGCGATCACGCCAAAGTGATCGCCCCCTCTCTGGGGTACGAGGCGCAATTCAAGCGCCTGAACAACCTCATCGGCGCGCTGCTCGGTACCCACGAGGCCAAAATCTTGACCGCCAAACAGGCCCTGGCACGAGCCGCGGGGCATCCCTACGATCCTCATCGGCTGGAGATCTTCGACACGCTCTTCACCGCGCTCAATCAAGCCGCATTGGAAACCATCGAAGATCCCGCCCCCGCCGGCGTCGCGCGCGAGGATTTTGCGTTCTTCGAAGCGTACTTCTCCAACTACATCGAGGGGACGACGTTCGAAGTCGAGGAAGCGGAATCTATCATCTTCGAGGGCAAGATCATCGAGAACCGCAATGAAGACTCGCATGACATCTTGGGCACCTTCCATGCCGCGACGACCGCCCCATGGCGGGACCGTCCGCCGCAAAGCGCCGATGAATTTCTCGTATGGCTGCAGAACGTCAACGCGCTCGTCATGCAAAAGCGGGCGGACAAGAAACCGGGAGAATGGAAAGCAAAAGCCAACCAGGCCGGCAACACTTACTTCGTCGTTCCGGAACTCGTCATCGGGAGCTTGCGGGAAGGATTCGAACGGATACGCGCCCTGCCCCATCCCCTCGCCCAGGCCATCATGATCATGTTTGTGGTAGCCGAAGTGCACCCGTTCAGCGACGGCAACGGCCGCACGGCGCGGCTCGCCATGAATTGCATGTTGAGCGCGCGCGCTTTGAGCCGAATCATCATTCCGACGGTCTACCGCGAAGACTACCTGCTGCCCTTGAAGGCGCTGAGCCACAACCGCATTGCCGAACCGCTCATAAGTGCCTTGAGCCGCGTGCAGCGCTGGTCCGCAGCCTTCGATTATTCGTTGCCGCGAGCGCAATTGCGCGAATCGCTCGCGCGCTGCAATGCCTTTCAAGAGAATCTGCGCAGCTACAAATTGCTCTTTCCGCC
>Ga0181532_10002967_pt1 | contig 15520 bp, 10 predicted proteins | sample PEATcosm2014_Bin_33_FD_119768 | JGI IMG/M metagenome (GOLD analysis project Ga0181532, IMG submission 119768) | Peatland microbial communities from MTU Mesocosm Facility, Houghton, MI, USA - PEATcosm2014_Bin11_30_metaG | ecosystem: Environmental > Terrestrial > Soil > Wetlands > Peat | place...
GCACTCCCCCGGCCGAAGCCCCAAGTAACCCTGGAGCGAGATGAGGAGCTGCATGTCAGGCCTCTCGCTCAAGGCGGAGATGAGGTCCTCCACCTGGCGCTGGCTGTAGGCCTCGGCCTTCTTTGGCGGCTTCATCTTCGTGTCGATACGAGTCTCGCGGAGCGGGTTGGTTGCGATGAGGCCACGGTTGCAGGCGGCCGAAAAGATGCCGGACATCAGCGAGCGAACGTGCTGGATCGCGTTCCGGCCCAGGCCGGAGTCGGCGAGCCCGTTCAGGAACTTGTAGGCATCGCTCGTGCGGTACTCGGCCAGTGTCGTCTTGCCGAAGTGCTTCTTGAGATGCTGGCTCCAGATCTGCTTGTAGGAATGGAGAGTGCTGGGCTTCTTGTTCGCCTCGACCCACTTGAGATACGTCTGCTCCCAAAACTCCGAGATCAGCTGGTCGTCCATTGATGTCTGAACTTCGGCGTTGATCTTCGCCATGTGCTCTGCATTGAGCTTCCGCAGCTGGACGGAACTCTTCGAGTAGTAGACGTCGTTCTTTTCAGCTAGCTTGTGCGAGACCAACCGCTTGTTCGGAGGTATGCCCCGCCAATACCTCGTGTACCAAACACCCGAGCGGAGAATGAGCGAGCCCTTCTGAAGCCGTTTCCTTAGCATGTTTAAATGCTAACGTGTTTGATTGTGAGCGGGAGCGTGTCGAGTTGGTCAGCGGACGACCGGGGTAACGGTCGGCGAGCGCAAGGATCCAAAGGTACTGGCGAAGAGGGAGGGGAGCAGTCGACAATACTGCGAATCTAGCAAGGTGCAAGTCCTTGCGCCGTCAATTGCCTGTATTCGGACGGCTAGCATATCCGGTGCGTGCGGAGGCAACGAAGCACGTTCTGCCCGGACGTAAAAGCCTCGGCCGCCCTACGGCACAGCCGTAGCGGTGGGAGCAACCTGGGAGGCGAACAAACTTGGGGGCCTGAACATAACGGAATGTCTGCAGCCTCGAAAATCGTTCCCACGAAAAGTTGCATCGTGGACCAAAGCGGGAAGCCGACCCAACCTCCCAAGGGGAAGGCCGATGACATCGGGGAAGTTAACAGGCGCATGCACCCGATGGGACCGCCGGGGCAGGGGACCAGGCAACCAAGGAAAGACTCGCAGAATAACGTCGAGAAGATCCCGATGGCAGCAGGGGCTAGTAGCAACCTGCAAAGACTCCTCGAACGAGGTGATAGAACCGAAGCAGAGGAGAGCCACACGGGATTGGCACATGTGCTCGTAGGAGCGATGACCGGAGAGTAACGTCTCCGCAGGAGGCGGGAACGTCTCCCTGACGAAGGCGACACCAACGTCAGGCAAAGGGGCACTGGGTGCTTGGTGGTCCCTACGACAGGCGCGGGCTCGGCTTGATAAAACCGGGCACACCAAACCGTAGCCAGGGCCAGGGACGAAGCAGTGAGCAAACCACACATTCATGGAGTGGATGCGAACTAGCGCTTGAGCTCTGCGACGATTTGGGAAGGCTCATTGACGATAGGCCAGCACTTCGAACCGGACCTGAGAAACTCGGCCGTCCGGGATTATAGGGGGGCCGCGGGAAACGTAGCTACGGTGGAATTGTGAACCCACCTTGCAGACCGAAAGGGCAAGGATGGAAACCCTCCACCTACGGCTGGCGCGCTCGCGCTCTATCCCGATCGTTTCGCTCTCTCTGTTCGTATTAACCTGCCTCGACAAACCGATTGAGACTGCTCTCACCGCTCGCCCCTCAAAGTCACGACACAAAAAGGGCACAATCTGGAGCACGTCCGGCATTCCAGCAGGGCACGTACGCTCAACAAATCCCCAGCGAACCCGACGGGCGGTTACTGGGCGTACCGAATGGGTGCGTTTCAAAGCCCCAGGAGGTCGAACCTTCACGGTAAAAGCCTTCCCGATTTCTCCACCTAACTCGTTTACCGCCTTCGCCACGGCAGGGTATGATGAGCGCCAAAGAAAGGCCGGCGGCCATGGCGAACAGAGAACATCTCGCAAAACTCAAGGAAGGTGTAGAGGCTTGGAATGACTGGAGAAAAGCAAACACCGAAATAATACCGGATCTCAGCGAGGCGGACCTCCGTTATGCGGATCTCTACGGAGCGGATCTCAGACGGGCGAACCTCAGCGGAGCGCAGCTCCCGCATGCCGTCCTGCGGGTTGCGGACCTCGACAGGGCGGATCTCAGCGAAGCTAACCTCCGCGAGACGGACCTCTTCGATGCGGACCTCACGGGGGCAAACCTCAGTGGGGTGACACTCCGAAGCACGAACCTCACCCTGGCGAACCTGACCGGGGCTGACCTCACCGGCGCGGACGTTGGCTTTGCGATTTTCGGAGACAACGACCTGAGCGAGGTAAAGGGGCTTGAGGCGGTGCGGCATTACGGTCCGTCGACGATCGGCATCGACACTATCTACCGATCGCAAGGCAAGATTCCGCTGGAGTTCTTGCGCGGGGCCGGTGTTCCCGACAACTTCATTGAGTTCATGCGGTCCCTCACCGGGAAGGCTCTTGAGTTCTATTCCTGCTTCATCAGCTATTCCACTAAAGATGGTGAATTCGCCACTCGCCTGCGCGCCGATTTGCAGGGCAACAGAGTCCGCTGCTGGTTCGCTCAGGACGACATACAAGCCGGAAGAAAGATCCACGAGCAGATCGACGAAGCGATCCGTAGATATGATCGGCTGCTCCTGATCCTGTCGTCGAACAGCATGAACAGCGAGTGGGTGAAGACGGAAATCAGGAAAGCACGCAAGCGGGAGCGCACTGATAAAGAGAAGAAGCGCATGCTGTTTCCTGTCCGCTTAGTTTCTTTTGAGGCGATTCAGGACTGGGAGCTCTTCGACGCGGACGAAGGCAAGGATTTGGCGATCGAGATTCGCGAATACTACATCCCCGATTTCAGCGACTGGAAGAACCACGACTCCTACGCGGAGGGGCTTAAGAACTTGCTCCGCGATCTGAAGACAGAGGGCTGGAGGGCATCGTAGCCCCGCGTTGCAGGTGTCGGACGTCTCTCTAGGAAACGTTCGACGTCAGTCCGAGTTCGGCGTACTCTCCTTTCGGCACGAATTGTTGGCCGCCACTAACGCGCTTGACCCGCCACAGATAAACCTCGTAATCCCTCGATGCAGCGTTCCTCGGAAACGGGCCACTCCGTTCGACATAAACTAGTCGGCTCACTGAGACGTTGCGGAACGGCCGGAGGGCCCTTACGAACAGTGATCGTCGAAACCTTGGTACCGGTGCGAACCGTAATGATGCTTTTGGTTTCTCCCCGAGCGGGAGCAGGTGCCGACTGCCGCGATAAGGAAGTATTATCTTACTGCCCGGCGGGCTCTTCCCGGGTTGGAACTGCGTTTTGCTGAACAACTTCGCAATCGTACGCTTCTTACCTGCCAGCACGAGCACCGCCTCATTAGCATAAGTGCCAAGCAGTAAGTCTAATCGGATGATGTCGCTGAGGATGTCCTGGAGAAGCGTTGGCGACCGCGAGGCCCACTTGGCTTCAACCACCAGAGCGTAAATGCCTTCGGGTCCATCTACTGCAAAATCAACCCGTGGCTTCTTGCCCACGCCAGTGTGTAACTGTGCGAGGACTGGATGTTCCACCTCCGCCCGCACCCGACCAGGGAATCGGTACTGGAGAAGATCGCCAAGCGGGTGAGCAAGAGACTTCTCAGAGAAGAGATTTTCCCGTCCGCAGCGACGCTCAAAGCTCAGCCACGCGGCCAGCCCTTCCGCGATCTTCGAATAGGGACCCATTTTCTCGAAGTATAACGCCGTGTGCAGCGAACGTTTCCACTGCCGCAATTTGACCCGAGATCTTTTTCCTCACGAATCAGACTATGTGCCGCATCACATCCGTTTCCTCAGCATCATTAAATGCTAACGTGCTTTATTGTGAGCGGGAGCGTGTCGAGGCGGTCAGTGATAACCGGGATAACGGTCCCCAAGTGCAAGGATCGAAAGGTCTGGCGGAGAGGGAGGGATTCTATTACGCCGTTACCTGCAAGTACCGATGAACACTACACTTCCGCGATAATACCCTGTGTTTGATTGGGTTACAACCGAATCCGATCTTCGGGTACAGTTTCTAGAGTTTTCGCTACTGCCTTGTTTTCCACTGAAACGGTATCAGCGGTATCAGTCGTCATTGGCGCTCAGGTTCCCGCGAGCACGATATCGATGGAGTCTCTCGGAATACTCAGCCCCGGATCATCCTTGAATTCCGCTGCAGCAACGGTCACCGCATCAGGATGAATGACGCTCTTTGAAGGCGTCAATCTTCTCGTTGACCTTCTCTTTGGCACTTTGCACCGACTGGCGGATTTTGGCCCGCGTCTCGTCCGCCTTGTCCGTAGCAACGTCCTTATGCGACTTCCGCACTTGTTGAGCAGCGTCCTTAGCATTGCCCAACGTTTCCTTTGCCGCCCCTTTTGCTTGGGTGACGACGCCTTTATTCGCCAATTTCTGATTGCCGATCTTCTCGCCTATGCTTTGCTCGATCTTTCCAACAGCCTGATCAATCTTGCCAGCGACCTGTTCCTTATTCATAACAGCCTCTCTTTGTACCGCAAATGCGGTGTTTGTCGGAATCCGATGGACTAACTTGTCTGGCAAAATGGAGCCGCACAGGGATCCGAGAAATAATGTTTGACATCGACTGGCGTGGACGAGAACAAAACCCAGTCATTTCGTCGTGCTCTCCGCACTGGGACTACCCGGCCTCGGAAATAAGACCATAGGTGAACGCTGTGTAAGCACCACGCTCTGAATGATGTTTGCACAATTCCACTCCTGGCAGGACTTTGAAAGTTAAAAGAGGCAACCGCGACCTGGGTTGCCTCCGCGAAGCTCGCGACGACTCCGACTTTGACTGTAAAAGCGAATCCAGAATACAAACATCCAATTTGGGTGTCTGTTCACAATTGCACACATCAGTTGAAAGGTTGAAAGTGTTTCCTCCAAGACAGTAGGTAGTCGCGCATGATTGTTGGCGATTTTGCAACAGTTGACGAAAAAGGGAGGTCAGTTTCGACCTCCCCCGAGGACAGCCCTTACGCCGTGCTATGCAACTTTCGGCGCTTTGCTGGCCGCTGCTTTCGCCGCTGCTTCTTTGGCCTCCTTGGCGGCGTCCAATTGCCGCAACACCGCGTCGAGGTTGAATGAGGCCGCCTTCTGACGCGGCGGATACGCCATGAAGTTCTTGAGTTGGCCCGCCACCAGTGCCTGAGCTTTGTAAAGCATGAAGACGTGGTCGACCATCCAGTCCCAATACGTGTTGGAGTTGAAATCGGCGCGCTCAAACGGATCGCGACGCAAGTGGTAGATGCGCGGAACCCGCAGCTTCACAAGGGGTTCAGCCCAGTTGTCCATTGTCCCCTTTGCACGCTGCTCGGCAAACGTCAGTTTATAGTCGCCGGTCCGAATCGCCATGATGTCGCCGTCGTCGCTGACGTAGAAGAAGTGATTTCTGGGGCTCTTCTTCACCTGGCCCGTAAGGTAGGGAATCATATTGATTCCGTCGATGCACACTTTGAAGGTTTTGTCCCCGACTGTATAGCCGTCCAAGAGCTTCTGGTTAATGTTCGGATCGCCCGCCGCTGCCACCAACGTCGGCAGCATGTCCTGGTGGCAGACGACGCCGTTCAGGTACGAGCCGGCCTTGATCTTGCCGGGCCACCGGATAAAGGCGGGAACGCGCCATCCGCCTTCAAAGTTGGTGTCCTTCTGGCTACGGTATGGTGAGTTAGCGCCGTCGGGCCAAGTGTCATTTTCGGGGCCGTTATCGGTGGAATACATGACGATAGTGTTGTCGGCGATGCCGAGTTCATCCAACTTATCGAGCATCTGGCCAATTTGTTCGTCATGAACAACCATGCGATCGCTGTAGGGATCCTGCCCGCTCTTGCCAAGGTTCTTGGCTGCGACGTGGGTCCTGAAGTGCATGGCGGTCGAGTTGTACCAGAGGAAGAAAGGCTTGTTCGCTTTAGCTTGCTTTTCCATCCAGCTAAGAGCCGCCGAAGTAATCTCCTCATCGACGGTTTCCATGCGCTTCTTGGTCAGTGGGCCGGTGTCCTTCACGATCTGTTTGCCTACCCGCCCCCAGCGCGGCTCGACGGTTGGGTCATCCTTGTCAGTCGCGAAGCAGTGGAGCACGCCTCTGGGTGCAAACTCCGCCACGAACTCAGGCTCATCCTTGGGATAGTCGGGCAGTTCCGGTTCTTCCTCTGCGTTCAAGTGATAGAGGTTCCCGAAGAACTCGTCGAATCCGTGCGCGGTCGGCAAGAATTCGTTCCGATCGCCGAGGTGGTTTTTGCCGAATTGGCCGGTGGCGTAGCCGAGCGGCTTGAGCATTTCGGCGATGGTTGGATCTTCGGCTTGAAGCCCGAGAGTAGCGCCGGGCATTCCCACCTTGGTCAAGCCGGTGCGGATCGGGTTCTGTCCGGTGATGAAGGCTGCGCGTCCAGCGGTGCAGCTCTGCTGGCCGTAGTAATCGGTGAAGGTAACGCCTTCGTTGGCGACACAGTCGATGTTCGGGGTCATGTAGCCCATCTGCCCGTGGCTGTTGTGACTGATATTCCACCAGCCGATGTCATCGCCCCAGAGGATCACGATATTCGGTTGCTTGGTAGCCATCGATTGTTCCTTTCATCTAATTATTGGTGTTCCGGCAGGAATCTGCACAAGAGCTGCTCACCGCCCGTTTGGTATTACACCACGGACGTGGATCAGTGCCAACTGTTCAGTTGTTAAAGCCGGGGTCATTGGATTTTCGGTGGGACCGAAAGGCCCCGCCCAAGAAGGTTCTTGGACGAGGCCTCACGCAACTTAGAGAAAGGAGATCCCAACGTAGAGGGCGTTGGTATACCGGACAACTGTCAAAAGTTACAGGGGGAAATGGGAATCCAGAAGCTAACGGCGGAGAGGGAGGAATTCTAGTACCGCCGTTACCCGCAAGTGCCGGTGAACGCTACACCTCCGACATAATACCCCGCCTTTGTGCGAGTTACAAGCGAATCCGAACTTCGGCTACAGTTTCTATAGTTTCCGCTATCACCCGTGATTCCCATGAAAACGGTATCACTGGTATCAGTAAAAGTTGTGGCAAAACCGAAAGTGGACGCGACGTTGGCTGAGATTACGTCGGAGTACTGTAATTTGGGGCGCACCGGGCTTTGCTGCGGTCGAAGTTTGCTTGCCTGCGATGACTTCCATTTTTTCTTGGAAGTCGCCGGGCTAGAAAGTAACACTGCGATCGTCCTCATTTCGACGTTGATGTCTTTGGCATGTAAGGTCTGGAGAGGCAAGCCCGTACGGAGATCCTTCGAGACAACCACCTGGTAGGTAGGCTGCTGGATATGGCTATTACCAGCGATCTTGTAGAGGCTTTCCTCAAATGCCCCACCAAATGCTTTCTTCGGGCTCGTGCGGAGGTCGCCACCGGCAATGCCTATGCAGACTGGTTTCGAACAAAAAGCGAGATCTTCCGCAGCGAAGTGATCACACGCCGCTTGGTGGCTGGGATTGCGCCCGACAAGTGCGCCACAAGCACAGCAGCCACAGAATGCGGCAGGTCGGCGCAATGGCAGTTGGCTCTAGATTTCACTGCGGGGAGTGAGAACCTGCGATGTTCTTTCGACGCGGTGGAACGAATTCCATCTGCCGGACGAGGCCGAGCCGCACAGTTTGTCCCGATTCGGTTCGTATTCAGCAACAAGCTCACTCGGCACGATAAGCTTTTATTGTGTTAGTCCATTCAAAAGCTGCCTTCTGGCCGTGGAAGATCATCTCTTAAGGTTCACGCTTACGAAAATCATCACTTAAACAAACGCCGACTAGTGGGTTTCTGAGTGCTTTCAGGAGTGTGACCTACTACATGCAGAAGCAATATGCCCACGACGCGGCGTTCGAATCTTGGTACGCGAAGAAACAGGCGGAGATGGTAGCCGATCCAACTTTGAAGATGCTGCACGCAAGCCGAACCAATATCGTGCACCGCGAGCCAATCGACCTTTTCTTCTACCGAGACTTCGAATTTCCAGCCAGGTTTGGCCAATGCATAGAGACGAAGCACCTTGAGGTGAGCTACGACCAGACCCCTGATGGGGAGGCAAAGACAAGAATCAAAGTCGATGCCGACGGTGTCGCGGAAGAAGTTGCGACGCGAATCAGCTGGCGCTTCTTCGAGGAGGACAAGGTGGATGTCGTGCAGCACTGCTATCTGGGACTGCAAAAGCTCGACTCGATCCTAAAAGAGCTTGAGTCGCTGTGCTCTCCCGCGGCCTTTTCCCCGTCGCCGCCTCCCTCAACTTGAGCCCGCGCTCCGAGCTCGGAGCGGTCGGCCTCAGGTTTCTAGAGTTGTTGGTGAAATAGAGATATAACGTCAGCAGCACCCACCCGATGTGCAGGCACTTGCACATGCAGGCACTTGCACTGCAGGCACTTGCACTGCAGGCACTTGCACATTGACAATTCCCCCAGTTGAGTACAGACTCCAGCTCGCAGCATTGTCGCGAGGACTGAGGCGGGACGGCCGTACTGGCCCCGAAAGAAAGTAGTGGCAAATGGAAAGTGCAGAATTGCCGCTCGGTTACAAGTGGGATGTTTCTTAGAGGAGGGACACAAGTGAGTACCATACTTCGTCGCTGGAAGAGCACATGGGCAGCCATACTGTTATGCACGACAAGCGCGATTGGCGCTCCCGCGCCGACCTTTACTAGCCTAGGCAATTTCACCGGCTCGAATGGAGCCTTTCCCTTGTCCATGGTACAGGACCAGATGGAAAATTGTGGGGAACGACGGCAAATGGCGGGGCGTCGAACTGCGGCACGGCCTTCAAGACGGCTGTAAATGGGAAACCCACCAGAGTCCTAGCTTTTAATTGCACTGACGGAGACGAGGCTCAGGGGTTGACATTAGGAACGGATGGTAGTTACTACGGCGTTACTGAGTCTGGAGGCTCTTATAACGGAGGAACGGTTTTCAAACTAAGTCTCAAAGGCGAGCTAACGGTTCTCTACAATTTTACCGTTGAGGGGAGCACCGGATATGAGGCAGTGGGTAGCCTTGTACAAGGTATCGATGGCAACTTTTATGGAGCGACCTTTGGCGGAGGTTCCCCGCCGGGATACGGAAACGGCACCCTCTTCAAGATCACTCCCAGCGGCACGCTAACGACGCTCTATATGTTCGATTTCACGCACGGTGCGCAGCCTCAAGCAGGGCCAATTCAAGATACCGACGGCAATTTCTACGGAACGACCAACAGAGGCGGTACCTACGGCGGGGGTACGGTGTACAAGATGACCCCTAAGGGCGTCCTCACAGTGCTCTATAATTTCGGCGGCTCTGATGGTTCTCCCGCGTTCGCCGGCCTAATCCAGGATGCCGACGGCAACTTCTACGGTACGACTTCCTATGGTGGACCTGACAATGACGGTGCGGTGTTCAAAATCACGCCTAAGGGCGCGTTCACAATTCTTCACACGTTTGCTGAAACCGACGGACGTTCTCCCGCAGGCCTCATGCGGGCTACGGATGGAAATTTCTACGGCACTACCGGCTATGGCGGAGTGAACGACTCTGATGGCACGATCTTTGAAATGACTCCCGCCGGAGAAGTAACAACCTTGCATAATTTTGATGGCACAGACGGGGCGAATCCGATCATGATGATCCAAGACACCAGTGGGACGTTCTATGGGATCACCGGCGGAGGTGGCGATCTTAACTGCGATCCCACCTACGGCTGTGGCACAGTTTTCAGTCTCGCTACGGGCTTGAGTCCGTTCGTAGAAGCAGTGCCCACAATGGGAAACGTGGGAACAACGGTAACCATCCTCGGCACGAATCTGGAAGATGCGACCAGCGTTAGCTTTAACGAGACCGCAGCTACTTTTACTGTTATTTCGAGTTCCGAGATTACTACTGCGGTCCCCAGCGGTGCGACCACGGGCCATGTCAAAGTGACGACAAAGAGCGGCACGCTTTTATCAAACGTGTTGTTCCGGGTTAAGAAATGACCCTTTAGCTACGACGAGTTTTGTAATCACTGCTTCGGGCAATCTCCCAATAACTGTGAGAACAGCCGCGGGTGTCGAAAAGCCACGGGCAATTTCAATAACGATTCTCGGTGCTACTGCCGCTTCGAGGTCGTCGCTGCCACCAACAGCTTGAGCCCTTGCAAGAGCTCGGAGCGGTCGGCCTTCAAGTTTCTAGAGTAGTTGGGTCGCGGTAGGGACGAGCATCGCTGATTTCCACCGGGTCGCCGCATCGCATCGGCGCACGATCCTACAAGCAACGCGCAGCAATGTTGCAAACGGCCAAGATGGGTGTAGACTGGGGCCGCTTTTTCAAGTCAAAAAAGGAGATTCCACATGAAGAGCAGCAAGATTTTCACCGTTGTGGCGGTGGCTCTCGTCAGCGTTGCCCTGTGCAATGTCACCGTTGGGCAGGACCACGCGACCCCGCAGGATGTCGTCGCCAAGGTAAGGGAAGCAGCCAGCACGCTGTCGAAGACGGGTGACGTGACACAGTTTGATCAGAAGCAGGGTCCGTGGGTGTGGAAAGACACTTATATCTTCATCTATGACTGCGACAAGAAAGTCATGGCGGCCCACCCTATCAAGCCGGAGATGATAGGCCAAGACATCTCGTCGATTAAGGACGCGAAATCGGGAAAAATCATCATCCCGGACCCAGCAGCCTTCTGCAAGACAGCGATGAACACGGCTTCCGGCGTCTGGAAAGAGTTTTGGTGGCCGAAGCCCGGCGAGAAGGAGCCCTCCCGCAAGGTCGCCTATTACTTGAGTGCAAAAGGGACTCCCTACTTGGCGATTGCGGGAGTGTACGACGACACGATAACCATCGCGGAAGCATCAAAGCTGACCAGTGGGAAGTAGCCTTTGGGCTGCTCTCACGCATAACGTCGCAACAAAAACCAAGCCGCCTGATCGGGCGGCTTTTCTCTGCATCACGCTGACTGGTTGAATGATTGCCGGTAACTTCTGGAGTTGTTGGCCCTATAAAGGGGACGTACGACAACAACACATCTGAGGCCAAGCCAACTCTGCTGCTTTCATTGACTTGCCCGTATCGCCGACGTAAGATTCGCCACGAATGATCGGCAAGATCATCTCGCACTACCGCATCATCGAGAAGCTCGGCGGCGGAGGCATGGGTGTTGTCTATAAGGCCGAGGACACACGGCTTCATCGTTTTGTCGCACTCAAATTCTTGCCCGAGAACGTTGCACGCGACACGCAAGCACTCGCCCGCTTTCAACGCGAAGCCCAAGCAGCGTCCGCGCTGAATCACCCGAACATTTGTACGATTCACGACATTGGTGAACAGGATGGGCAGGCATTCATTGCTATGGAGTTTTTGGATGGCATGACGCTGAAGCACCGTGTCGCCGGAAAGCCCTTCGAGACCGACATTTTGCTCGGTCTGGCGATTGAGATTGCGGATGCGCTGGACGCCGCGCATTCCGAAGGGATCGTCCACCGCGACATCAAGCCCGCCAACATTTTCGTCACTAAGCGGGGCCACGCCAAGATTCTCGATTTTGGGCTGGCTAAAGTGACACCTGTACTTGGCATTGTCGGATCAGATGGGTTGACGACACAATCCGCTCTAACGATGGAAGAGCACCAGACCAGTTTGGGAACGGTGCTTGGCACCGTCGCCTACATGTCTCCCGAGCAAGTGTGCCGAAAAGAACTCGACGAACGCTCCGACCTATTCTCGTTCGGAGTTGTATTGTACGAGATGGCAACTGGGATGTTGCCCTTCTGTGGAGAAAGCTCGGCGATCATCTGCGAAGCCATCGTGAACCGTGCCCCTGTCACCGTGGTGCGGCTGAATCCCGACCTGCCGCCCAAGCTAGAAGGGATCATTAACAAGGCTTTGGAGAAAGACCGCGATCTGCGTTATCAGAGCGCAGCGGTCATGCGAAATCACCTGCAGCGACTGAAGGACTCCCTCAAGCCGGCGGCTATAACTGAGTCGATACCCGTTTCTCAGAACGGGCACCTCCAATGGGTCCGCGCACAGAGCAAACCCGCTTCCTTGATTGGCCAAACCATCTCGCATTACCGCATCGTTGAGAAGCTGGGTGGGGGCGGGATGGGCGTGGTCTATAAAGCCGAGGACACCCGGCTCCATCGTTTTGTCGCGCTGAAGTTCCTGCCGGATGAAGTTGCTCGCGACCCTCAGGCTCTCGCCCGCTTTCAACGCGAAGCCCGAGCTGCATCGGCACTCAATCATCCGAACATCTGCACTATCCATGAGATTGATGCTCAGAACGGACAAACTTTTATCGCCATGGAGTTTCTGGATGGCATGACGCTGAAGCACCGCATTGCTGGGCGTCCGCTGGAAGCCAAACTGATTCTATCGCTCGCCATAGACATTGCTAACGCGCTCGAAGCCGCGCACTCCAAGGCGATCGTTCACCGCGACATCAAGCCCGCCAACATCTTCGCCACCGAGCTGGGCCACGCTAAACTTTTGGATTTCGGACTGGCGAAGGTCGCGCTCGCCGGAAGCACCCCCAGCCAGATCGCATCGGCGAACACGGTGACATGCCTAATCGACGGACAGCACCTGACCAGCCCCGGCTCTGTCCTCGGCACCGTAGCTTACATGTCGCCCGAGCAGGCGCGAGGGAAGGAGCTGGACGCCCGCACGGATCTGTTCTCATTTGGAGCTGTTCTTTACGAGATGGCCACAGGCCAGTTGGCATTCCGTGGGGACAGTACAGCAGCGATCTTCGATGCGATCCTGAACCGCGACCCGGTGGCCCCCGTGCGGCTGAATCCCGCTGTGACAGCCGAACTGGAGATGATTATCGAAAAGTGTCTGGAGAAGGACCGCAACTTGCGTTACAAGAACGCGACCGAGATGAAAGCCGACCTGATGCGGCTGCAGAAACGAACGGAACCGACGGTCCGGAGTGGGCTTCGCCATGCGAACGGGCTGCGCGTGGTGATGCGCACGTTTCAGAGATGGAGTTTGAAGCTGAACTGGATTTTGATTGGACTGGCAGCGGTGCTACTTACAGTACTCGCAACGGTGGCGGTGTGGCGGCTTGGACATAGGGTGACAACGACGCAGGCGGGTAAGCAAACCATTGCGGTGCTGCCGTTGCAGAACATGAATGGCGACATCAGCGTGGAATTTCTTCGCTTCGCGCTGGCCGATGAAATTGCCAACACGCTTACTTACACCCGGGCGCTTGACGTTCGTCCATCCGCGATCACGCGAAAATTTGTCGGCAACAACGTCGATCCACAGGCGGCGGGCCGCGAAGTGCACGCGGCCAACGTGCTTACCGGACATTTCCTCAAGCAAGGCGACCGCTTGCTGATTACGCTCGAGGCGATCCAGGTGGAGGGGAACCGGCTTCTGTGGCAGACCAACGTGACCGCGCCGGCTCAGGACCTGATCGCATTACAAGCGCAGATGGCCGCCCAGATACGGCAAGGGCTGCTGCCGGCGATTGGTGTAGGTGGCGGATCACTCGATGCGGGCACGCGCCCGAAGAACGCGGAGGCCTACGATCTCTATCTGCATAGTCTCGCGCTGCCGCACGATCCCGGGCCGAATAAGGATGCCATCGCGTTGCTGGAACATGTGGTCGAAGTCGACCCTACCTACGCACCGGCCTGGGAGCAGCTCGGGGTGCGTTGCTACTTTGACGCCGACTATTCCGATGGTGGCGAGCCCATGTTCCAGCGCTCCAACAAAGCCATGGAACGTGCCGTAGAGCTCGATCCGAATCGGATCACTGCCGCTAGACAGCTCATCGCCAATCGCGTGGAGCGAGGCGAACTCGGCAAGGCTTACCAGGCGGCGCAGGCGTTGGTCAGTCGTCGTCCCGACAGTGCCGAGGCCCATTTCGCGATGGGCTATGTCTATCGTTATGCCGGAATGCTGCAGCAAGCGACGAACGAATGCAACACGGCGCTGAGTCTCGCTCCCGGTAACTTCACTTTCCGTTCTTGCGCCTGGGCGTTCATGGAGCTAGGCAAGACCGAACGAGCCGCGGATTTTGTCCGTCTGGATGCCGGTTCGGAGTGGGCTGCGTATGCCTTGCCATCCATCCTGCTTCGCGAGGGGAAGATTCCGGAGGCTCGCGAGGCGGTGAAGCGCATGCCGAACACTCCGCGGTATCACCGCGATCTGCTGGAGGCTTGTCTGCAGTTGCGGCCGGCCGCGGATCTGGACCGGATGGCGCAGGAAGCGGAAAACAGCATGCTAGCCGAACTCGACCCTGAAAGGTGGTATTACCAGGGAGCGCTCTTCGCGTTCTGTGGCCAAGACCAGGCTGCTCTCCATCTGCTCAAGGGTGCGGTCGAGCGGAACTATTGCGCGCACGAGAATCTGCTTTATGATCCCCTGCTGGTAAAACTTCGCCAAGATGCAGCCTTTGACAAAGTGTTGGCGGTCGCCAGCGCTTGCCAGGAGGCGGTGCGGGCAGAGATGAACAAGAGTTCACACTGATCGCGGTAGGGACAGCCATCGCTGGCTGCCCCCCGCACAGATCCGGACGGGCGCTCGTTAGCGCATCCGGTTCTTATCTCGGATGAGTAGCGGCAAAGCGAGCATCGGGGAAAGGGTGGAGCACAGCCGGTGGGGGAAGCCAGCGCTGCGCCAAGTCGAGCATCCGGGTCCAGTTAATTCGGTGTTTTTGGCTCCGGCGGCGAATACTATGCCACCAGCAGACCAGCACCCGATGCCGGAACAGGGATAGGCTAGCGTTGTTTCCCGGTACCGCGTAATAGTTGAAGTAGCCTTGCACGACCGATTTGAGCCATTTGCCAGTTTGAGGCACGGGATCATGCATACGCCCGCGGAGTTCCTGCTTCAACTGTCGAAGCTTCGCCCGCATGCGCTTGCGGATCGTCATGCGCCTTACCGCGAATCGCCCTAATCCGTTTTTCCCGCAGATATGCGAGAAGCCTAGGAAGTCGAACGTCTCGGGCTTACCTTCTCCTCTACGTCTCCGGTTCTGCTCAGCAAATCTGCCGAACTCGATCCGGCGCGTCTTATCGGGGTGTAATTCCAGTCCAAACTTTCCCAGTCGTTCCCGAAAGTTCTCCAGGAAACGATCCGCTTCGGCTTGGAGTTGGAATCCTAAGATGATGTCGTCTGCGTAGCGGACGACCACCACTTCGCCGTGCGCCCATTTCGTGCGCCACACGTTCACCCAGAGATCGAAAGCGTAGTGCAGGTAGATATTCGCGAGAAGCGGTGAAAGCACCGAACCTTGCGGACTACCTGTCTTCGTGTTCGACCATTCGCCTTCCTCCATCACCCCAGCGTTGAGCCATTTCTGGATCAGCCGCAGTATGCGAGGATCAGCGACGCGATGCTCTATGAACCTGATCATCCAGCCTTTGTCGAGATTGTCGAAAAAGCTTCGGACATCAGCGTCCAAAATGTAGTTCACTTTCTTCTTCAGGAGCGCGTACGACAACGC
>Ga0181532_10002969_pt1 | contig 15494 bp, 11 predicted proteins | sample PEATcosm2014_Bin_33_FD_119768 | JGI IMG/M metagenome (GOLD analysis project Ga0181532, IMG submission 119768) | Peatland microbial communities from MTU Mesocosm Facility, Houghton, MI, USA - PEATcosm2014_Bin11_30_metaG | ecosystem: Environmental > Terrestrial > Soil > Wetlands > Peat | place...
CGTGAAATGAGCTGCAAAATCTGCGAGAAAATGCTGCATACTCTGTTCAAGGCTGAGTCCTCCTCTGACTCGTTGGTCTTCGCAAACTCAACTTATCAGAGACTCTCAGCCTTCTTCTTCCCGCCGGCGCTCAGCACAGCGGAGTTAATTTGGACGAGGATGAGTTGTACTGAAAGTAGGTTGGGTGGCCGCCCGCCTCTGTTTGGCACGACCCTTCCGGTCCTGGAAGATTTCTAGTTTCAGGGTAGAGCTATCTGAACTGATGGTTAGTTCAATCGCCGTTTGGGAAGGTGAAGCGTGAGCGATTCGAGACGCATGCTGTTTCGTGCGCAGATTTCTAGGCGTATATTGTCAATGACCCTTGTGACTGCGTTGTTCGGCACAGGGTACCGAGTAAATGCACAGGCGCCGCCAACGTTTCCTATAACAGTGTTCCCCAAGGTTATTCAGCCTACTAATGGGAAACTTCCGTCAGGCATGAACCTGACAGTTGCCTGTGACGACAACAGGGTTCGTGATTTCACCAGAGATACTCTGATCGTCATTGGTGATGGCCTTACCCTGTCGTTACAGCCCACCAACTCCGGCAATTGCTCGATCACATACGGAGTCACGATCGCTCCGAACATTAGTCCCGGGTCCCATCAGGTCCAACTCGTTGACCAGAATAAGAATACCCTCGGTTCTGCGAATATAGCTGTATTGGACAGTTCAGCAGGCCCGATCCCCCCCGGCTTACCGCCGCAAGTGGACGTCCTTTGGGAGGTCATGAGTCAAAAGAACTGCTCGGACGTGTTTGGGTCTCGCGTAGCCGAGAGAGATTACTGCATCCAACTAAAAGTTGGCAACAATTCGGGGTACGGCCTTCAAGTCGCCGGCATAGGTTTCTCAACCCAACTCGACGCTCTGAAGGACACTCGGAATGCAGATGGGACTATCGCCATCGCGAATAGCAGTTACGCGTCGACGAGAGCTGTCTTACTTACCGAGAATGTCACTGCCGGACGGAATATAGTGTACAACGTTCTGCAAGCAGCGGGCGTTCTGATGGCGGGGTTTACCCCTTTCTTTGGGATGGGAAAATACCCCAACGGAACGGTCAACAACGCTCGAACGAACTGGACCACTGCAGCTTCCATTGTGAGCGGCCCATTACTTGCGGCCTACAATATCATCGCCCCAAATCCTGTCATTACAAAGTTAAACAACCTCGACGACCAAAGTTTTAAAGACAGCAAGATAATCGCCAACAACAGTCAGATACAGACCGTGGTTTTTGTTGAGAAACAGGCGCTGACCTATCAAATTGCTGCTCTTAGGACTAAGTATCCCCAATTGCGAGAATATCTCAGCGACGACAGTCAGCAAAGCGGAGACAATCAGCAAAGTGGCACAAAGGCTCCGGGATACACCAGTCGATCCGCCACGCTTGAAAACTCGACAAACTCTCGTCGCATGATCTCCTTCAGCACTTCAGCAGAGGGGGCTTCAGCCCCTTCTTGGTGAAACTGGCTCTGGGTAGCGTGGTTATCGTAGGCGATCAAATCCAATATCTCCAGAGGGTACAAATTCAGAGCAGTGCAACACCTCCGGCTGCGACTGGCCCTCTCGGCGCGAAGCCTTCTAGTTTGAGTTTCACGAGTGCCACGAACGGCGTAACTAGCGGCGACGCCCAATCTATAACTCTCACGAACAACGGAACCACGCCTCTGACAGCCATCACGCCGCAGATTGCGGGAACAAATAAAGACGACTTTAAACTGGTCCAGCCAGTCAACGCAGCGGACGCATGTCCAAGCCCTCTAGCGCCGTCCGGGACATGCAAGATCTCGGTCACCTATGGCCCTCCGTCCACAACCGTAGGAGCCGGCAGCACCCGCACAGCTGATCTCCAGATTTCCTACGACCCTGGGTCTACTCCTTTAGCCGTTGCACTGAGTGGAGCCGCTTCTGACACTGTATACTTCAGTGCGACTGCCCTCTCCCTTGGAACGGCCACGACTGCGAAGCCCAGTACGGAGACATTGACAATCACCAATTTCAAGGACACGGCAGTTACTCTCAGCGTCGCTAATCCAACCGGTACTAATGCGGCTGAGTTTACCCCCTATTCCAACAACAATTGTGGCACGGCGGCGGCGCCGGTCCCGGTGGCAATAAACCAGAGCTGTTCGGTCAAAGTGACGCTCACGCCTGCGGCCGCGGGCGAAGGGGCGCGCTCCGCGACAATGACCGTGACATACACAATCAGCGGAGCAGCTCAGACTCAAACCGTGAGTTTAACTGGTACCGGCCAATGATTGCAGGTGGCGCTTAGGACGCTGCTGATGGCTACGTTCGCATTAGCGTCTCTCGTGGCATTGGAGGTTCACTCAGTTGCGTCGGCTGCAGCCCTCGCTACCCAGTCCAACGAGGGCCGACCAAAGAAGGTGGCGCTTCCGAGGCGTCGGCGTCTATGCGTACCGCTCGTCGGGGTGTGAATAACAGCGATCCGAGCGAGCCTGCTCCGGCCACCAAAGAACCAGGACTTCATTCCACGTTGACCCTGTTGAGCGACCAAACTGCCAAGGATCTTTTTGATTCTAAAATTAGTAAGGCATACTACGTAATTGAGGCATTACTTAGCGACGATAGTTCTTCAGGCTTCGCGGCAACGGGACTGGAGCTGCGTTCTGCTAACCGAGATCGGATTCAACTGACGCCAGCGCGTTTCATAGCATTGCAAATGTCTCCTCATGGGAAACTGATGCCCGCAAGCCTAATAGGTCAAGATGTTCTAGTCCCCAGCTCCAGCGGGGTACGAACGTGGCTGTTCGTCGAGAAGAACCGGCTCATAGTGGTGGACGGCAGGCTCCCACCGGGACTGCAGTTGTTCGGGAGTGTGAGTGAGACGCTATTTGTAATGAAAGCTATCCGAGCGACGTACTAGCGATTGTCAGTTTCCCCGACGCACCCTAGCTACTCGCCATTTCGCCGCAAATCCACAACGCCTCGCGTGCCAGGCGCGTCTTCGGCGGCGTCGTTGGGGCCTTTGGGGCCACCCTCGCGCATCTTGGCGGTGAGCTCTTCGATCTGCACTTCGATGACGGCTGTGGTAGCGAGGTGCGCTGCCGGGGCTGTCGTGTAGTCGCGACCGGCGGTCCGGCCGGGGAAATAGCGCGACGTCATCGCCTCAAACATCGCACGCTTCTTCTGTTCATCCTCCAGCAATCGTCCACGGCCGAAGCACATCACACAGCGATAGTTGGCCGAGTGATACTTCGCATCGCGCGAATAGACCAGCCCATCGAGTTGCGTGACCGTCGCGCAAAGCGGCACGCCGGAGGCAAGATGCTCCAGCGTGCGGTTGGATAGGCCTCCGTGCAGGTAGAGGCGGTCGGGACAGTCGGCCGCGTAGTGGTAGAGCATCGGGATGACGTAAGGCCGGCCGTCCTGCTCGAAGCCGAGATGGGCGACGTAGCCCTGCGCAAGAAATTCCTGCGCACGCTCGGGAACGGCGCGTTCGGGATGTTGGCGGATCTTCGTGATCCATGGGGTGGCGGTCGAGCTCATGCTGGTGATCCTCTGACCAACTCTAGCATGGAGACGGTTTTGCGCCGTCCACGTTCGGATTCTGTGTCGCCGCTACGCGGCTCGATCTAATTTTTCACTTTACCCGGGGCTCGCGCCCCGGGCTCACATCGCCGCCGCCGCTGCGCGGCTAGATTCTTGTCGGAAAGGCCAACAGACGCATCACCCAGGACGGCGGTCTTAAGGTCATTACAGTCGTAAAGTAATTCGGCTGAAGCGCCGCTCTGCCCAACAACTCGGAGATACAGCAATTGTGGAGCTGCGCCAGCGGGACTATTCCGCGCAAAAAAACCAGGCACGGGAAGGACAGGACCCGTGCCTGGTGTGTGCCCAACGCTCACTGCAAGGAGAAAACCTTAATCGTTGGCGGAGACGTTGCTGCTCCGCACGTGTTCGTGTTCGTGCTCGCAGGTCAGCGGACACTCGCCGAGAATCGGGCGGCAGGACGGATCCTGGCCCACCTCGATCATCTGCGCCGGGACCTTGACCTCGGCGAACTGTTCGGCCTCGGTGGAATGCTCAAGCGCCGACAACGACGACTTGCCGCTGGCGATGACCTGCGTGACCTCGTCGAAATACCCGGTGCCGACGAAACGCTGGTGCTTCACTGCGCCGTAGCCGTGGCTGAACTCGCGGGCGAATTCCTTCTCCTGAACACGCGAGTAGGCGGTCATGCCCGCGTCTTTGTAAGCGCGTGCCAGTTCGAACATGGCGAGGTTGAGCACGTGGAAACCGGCCAGGGTGATGAACTGGAATTTGTAGCCCATCTCCGCCAGCGCGGGCTGGAAGCGCGCGATGGTGGCATCGTCCAGCTTCTTCTTCCAGTTGAACGACGGCGAGCAGTTGTAAGCCAGCATCTTGCCCGGGAACTTCGCGTGGATGGCATCGGCGAAGCGCTCGGCTTCCTTCAGATTCGGCTCCGAGGTTTCACACCAGATCAAGTCGGAGTAGGGCGCGTACGCGAGTCCGCGCGCAATGGCGGAGTCGAGACCTCCGTGGATGCAATAGAAGCCTTCCACCGTGCGCTCGCCGGTAAGGAAGATGCGGTCGTAGGGATCGATGTCGGCGGTCAGCAGATGCGCGCTGTTGGCGTCGGTGCGCGCCAGCACCAGCGTGGGAACACCCAGCACGTCGGCAGCGAGACGAGCGGCTACGAGCTTCTGCACGGCTTCCATAGTCGGAACAAGTACTTTGCCGCCGAGGTGTCCGCACTTCTTGGCGGACGACAACTGATCCTCGAAGTGTACGCAGGCCGCGCCCGCCTCGATCATGGCCTTCATCAACTCGAAAGCGTTCAGCGTGCCGCCAAATCCGGCTTCGGCGTCGGCGATGAGCGGAGCGTACCAGTTGATGCCGTTCTTGCCTTCAGAATGATGGATCTGATCGGCACGGGTCAGCGCGTTGTTCAGGCGGCGGCACAAGTTGGGCACCGAGTCGGCAGGATAGAGGCTCTGGTCGGGATACATCTGTCCGGCGTTGTTGGCGTCGGCAGCCACCTGCCAGCCGCTGACATAGATGGCCTTCAGCCCGGCGGCGACCATCTGCACGGCCTGGTTGCCGGTCACGGCGCCAAGGGCGTTGACGTACTTCTCGGTAGTCAGCATTTCCCAGAGACGCTCAGCCCCCACACGGGCAAGGGTGTGCTCAACTCGCAAGGTGCCGCGCAAGCGGTCAACGTCTTCGGCGGTATAGGGACGGGTGATTCCCTTCCAGCGGGGACCGGACTTCCATGATTTCGTAAGTTCAGCAGCGGATTGATGGGTCGACATTTCCTAATCTCCTTTCGAATGGGCCAAAAGTATGGCTCTTGTAAGAACTAACGTTGACTGCGGACATTCGGAATTGTTCAGTACCCTGAACAGTCATTCCATATGGTGTACATACCATATAGGCGTTCGGCCCCGCGCTGCAATATTGGTGTTCAGTATACTGAACGGAAATTCATTATTTCGCAACATTCCGATTCCCATAATGCGACGCAGATTAAGCCTAACCCCAGCATTCGGGGTCTGTCTGTGACGTTGGCCTTTCGGCTGTGTGACGCAGGCTTTTTCAGCGGTGTTCGAGATGGTGAACTCAAATTCATCATTTCGCACCGCCAACTGCTGCTAGACTGGTTGGGTATGGCGCGCCAAACTGAGAGCCCTTCGACTTCAGTGGAACGAACCCTGCTGATCCTGGAAGCGGTAGCGCAGCGCGAGGGCGGCATGTCGAATGCCGATCTGAGCCGTAAGTTGAAGATTCCAAAGAGTTCAGCCAGCTACATTCTGCGAACGCTGGAGCAGCACGGATACCTTCGCCGCGACAAGGAGGACAGCAAGTACAGTCTGGGCATGAAGGTGCTGAGCCTGTCGCGCGCGGCCCTGAGCGGAGTGGACATTCGCGAGGTGGCGCTGCCCATCATGCGCAACCTAGTGGACCATATCCACCTCACGACACATCTGGCGATCCTGGATCACGAGGAAGCAGTATACGTGGAGAAAGTGGAGGCGCCGGGATTTATCAAGATGGACACCTGGGTCGGCCGCCGCATGGAAGTGCATTCCACGGCTGTGGGCAAGGCGCTGCTGGCGTACCTCGATGCGCACGAGCGGGAGATGATCATCCGCCATCGTGGGATGAAGAAGCTGACGCCCTTCACTATCACCAGCGCGGCCAAGCTGATGAAAGAGTTCGAGCGCGTTCGTCAGTTGGGGTATTCCGTGGATGACGAGGAGAACAGCGTGGGCGCTCGTTGCGTGGGCGCGCCCATCTTCAACGGCCAGGGCGGCGTGGAGGCCAGCATCGGATCGACCGGAACCGTCACTGCTGTGCCACGTGACGCTGTTCCCCGCTTGGCGGAGATGGTGAAAGACGCCGCCCGCCGCATTTCGCACCAAATTGGCTATCGGGGACCGTACCCCCGATCGAGCTAAAGTGAACCGCGGAGACACAGAGTCGTCAGAGGCTCCAGGGCGAACTTGCCTTGAACTCAGTGGCTAAAGGGCGATTCCCTTCTTTCCTGTATTGTCGTAAGCACTTTCTTCCTGTACAACTTCATGTTCAGGACTTTCGATTTGCATCTTTGCGCGGGAGCGTAATGAACGCGAAAGAGGAAGTACGAAAGATTCTCACGCTTGCAGACATCGAGCTGAATGGTCCCGATCCGTGGGACATTCAGGTCCACGATGAGCGGTTTTACCAGCGCGTGATTAGCCATGGCTCGTTGGCACTGGGCGAGTCGTACATGGATGGTTGGTGGGATGTCGAGCAACTGGACGAGTTCTTCTCCAAAGTCCAAAAGGCCAGGCTGAATGAGAAGAGAAGGGGGCTTCCCGCCCTGTGGCTTTTTGCGAAGGGCAGGCTCTTCAACCGCCAGACGAAGTCCGCTTCCAGGCGGGTGGCACAGGAACACTACGATCTCGGCAATGATCTGTACCAGGTGATGCTCGACAAGAACATGCAGTATACCTGCGCCTACTGGAAGGACGCAAAGACGCTGGACGAGGCACAGGAGAACAAACTCCACCTGGTTTGCCGGAAGATTTATCTGAAGCCCGGCATGCGTGTGCTGGAGCTGGGCGGCGGCTTCGGCGGGCTGGCGCGCTTTATGGCCAAGGAGTACGGCTGCGAGGTGGTGAGCTACAACATCTCCCACGAGCAGGTGAACTATGCCCGCGAGATCTGCAACGGTCTGCCTATACGTTTCGAGGAGAAGGACTACCGAGAGGCAATCCGCGAGCCACAGTTCGATCGGGTGGTCGCAGTCGGGCTGTGCGAGCACATTGGCCACAAGAACCACAGGTCCTTCTTCGAGCTGGCACATGCCAAGCTGAAGGATGGCGGCCTGTTCATGCTGCACACCATCGGCAATTCCAAGACCCTGACTTCCACCGACCCTTGGATTGACAAGTACATTTTCGCTCGCTGCGTTATACCGTCCATGCCCCAGCTCGCCGTGGCGATGGAGAACCTCTGGGTCATCGAGGACTGGCATAACTTCGGACCGGACTACGACCGGACATTGAGCGCGTGGTGGAAGAACTTCGATACCCGCTACTGCACTCTGGACAAAAAGCGATATGGCCAGCGCTTTTACCGGATGTGGAAGCTCTATCTGTTGATGTCGGCTGGGGCATTTAGGTCGCGCCGGCTGCAGCTTTGGCAGATCGTGTTGAGCAAAGGTGACACCGAGGGCTACGTGCCGGTCCGGTGAAGGCACGGCCGGAAGTTGCAGCGGCAAGGGTGGGGCAGCGGTTAGCGCTGCATTCTGGGTCCTCTTATGAAGCCGGCTTTAGCTGCTGAGGGTAGTTCCTCGTCAGAGATCAAGGCGTATGAGCAGAGGCGCGAGCGGCTAATCCACGAGCTTGAGGCCGCCCGGGCAAGCGGTGTCAGCGTCGGTCTCGCGAAAACCACCTCAAATCTCTTCCGCCATCGCGTTCAACAGAGCACGAAGCGCATTGATGTGCGGCCGTTCCACCACGTGCTCCACGTGGATGCCGGCAGCCGCGCCGCCGACGTCGAGGGGATGACGACCTACGAGGAACTGGCGGACGAGACGCTGAAGTTCGGCCTGCTGCCGACCGTGGTGCCGCAGCTCAAGACCATCACTATCGGCGGCGCAGTGAGCGGCATTGGGATCGAGTCTTCGTCCTTCAAGTACGGACTCGTGCACGAGACCATCGATGAGATGGAGGTCCTGCTGGGCGATGGCAGCACCATTCTCTGCTCGGCAACGCAAAACCCGGACCTATTCTGCGGCTTCCCGAATTCCTACGGCACACTCGGCTACGTACTGCGGCTGACGGTGAAGCTGATCCCAGCGAAGAAGTACGTCAAGCTCACGCACACCAGGTTTACCGAGCCAGATAAATTTTTCGCGCAGATCGAAGCGCTATGCTCGAGCTCCCGCTTCGACTACATCGACGGCGTGGTGTTCGACCGCGGCGAGATGTACATCACCGCCGGCGAGTTCACCGATGATGCGCCTTTCGTCAGCGACTATACCTACATGAAAGTGTTCTACCAGTCCATACGGCGGCGCGAGGTGGATTACCTCACCGCCAAGGACTACATCTGGCGCTGGGATACCGACTGGTTCTGGTGCTCGAAACACTTCTATGTGCAGCACGCGCCGGTGCGATTGCTGGCAACGAAGTGGCTGCTGAACTCGAAGACCTACCAGCGCATCATGCGGCTCGCGCATAAGGTCCTGCCTGAGTCGGCGACCGAGTCTGTAATCCAGGATGTGGACATCCCCATCGAGCACACCGTCGAGTTTCTGGAGTTCCTGCTCCGCGAGATCGGCGTGCTTCCCATCTGGATCTGCCCGTTCCGCAGCTACAACCCCAGCGTCACCTACGACCTGTATGCGCTCGAGCCCGGGAAGCTCTACATCAACTTCGGCTTCTGGGACACGGTGCCAAGCACGCAACCCGAAGGACACTACAACAAGAAAATAGAAGCGAAGGCGCTCGCGCTTCAGGGCAAGAAGGGTCTGTATTCCACCGCTTACTACGACGAGGAGACCTTTTGGCAGATCTACAATCGCCCTGCGTATGAGGCGCTGAAAGCGAAATACGATCCGGGCCGCTGCTTCAAGGACCTCTACGAGAAGACGGTGAAGAAGATGTGAGCGGCGACCGCCGATGTGAGGGACGATCGCTGTGGCATAATTTTTTCGGCGGGTATGTCGATCTTGAGCCGGTTCATACGTCGATAGGTTGTGACCACCCGCGAATCGGGTAGGAAGGAGCGAGCATGAGTAAGGTAAGAGTACTGGTAGGCACACACAAGGGAGCGTTCGTGCTGGAGTCGGACGGAAAGCGTGAAAAGTGGGAGGTCAGCGGCCCCCATTTTGCGGGATGGGAGATCTACCACGTCAAGGGATCGCCCGTGGACCCGAATCGGCTGTATGCGTCGCAGACCAGCGGCTGGTTCGGGCAGGTTCTCCAGCGGTCGAACGACGGCGGCAAGACTTGGGAGATACCCGGCGGCGGCACACCGCCCGGGCCCGGATCGATGCCGGCGGGCGCGAGCAACAAATTCGCCTATGACACCTCGCCTGAGACCGGCAAACCCCTCACCACGCATCAGTTCTACGACGGCACTCAGCACCCTTGGGAGTTCAAGCGCGTCTGGCATCTTGAGCCGTCGCTCACCGATCCGGATACGGTCTACGCTGGTGTCGAAGACGCGGCCCTGTTCCGTTCAACCGACGGTGGCGTGACCTGGCACGAATTCGCCGGACTGCGCGGCCACGGCACAGGCCCCAAATGGCAGCCCGGCGCCGGTGGAATGTGCTTGCATACGATCATTCTGGATCCCAGTGACCCGAACCGGATTTTCATCGCCATTTCGGCGGCGGGCGCATTCCGCACCGACGACGGCGGCCAGAGCTGGCGACCGATCAACCGCGGACTGCGCTCCCAGTACATCCCCGACCCGAATGCCGAGGTCGGCCACTGTGTTCATCACATCGCCAAGCACCCGTCGCATCCGAATGTGCTGTTCATGCAGAAGCACTGGGATGTGATGCGCAGCGGCGATGCAGGCGACTCGTGGCACGAGGTCAGCGGGAATTTGCCCACCGACTTCGGGTTTGTGATTGACGTTCACGCCCACGAGCCGGAAACGATTTACGTCGTCCCCATCAAGAGCGACGGTGAGCACTATCCGCCCGAGGGAAAGCTACGGGTTTATCGCAGCCGCACCGGCGGAAACGAGTGGGAGGCGCTCACCAAGGGCCTGCCGCAAAGCAACTGCTACGTCAATGTGTTGCGCGACGCGATGGCCATCGACTCGCTCGATTCCTGCGGCGTGTATTTCGGCACCACCGGCGGGCAGGTGTACGCATCGGCTGACGCCGGCGACAACTGGGCTCCCATCGTGCGCGATCTTCCGGCCGTGCTTTCTGTTGAGGTGCAGACGCTGCCGTGATCCGAATCGTACTTCCGCCACATTTGAGGACGCTGGCGCACGTCAGCGGCGAGGTGGAACTTGAAGTCGAGGGCCAGGCGACGCAGCGGTCGGTCCTCGACGCGCTCGAGGCGCGCTATCCCATGCTGCGCGGGACAATCCGCGATCACCTCACGCACGAGCGCCGACCCTTCCTGCGGTTCTTCGCTTGCGAGGAGGACTTGTCCCTTGAACCGCCGGACACGCCGCTGCCCGACACGGTCTCGTCGGGAAAGGAGCCGTTTCTTATCATAGGAGCCATTGCCGGCGGATGAGATTAGAGCCAACTATTTACTAGTTGTGAATCACAAACCGCTATCCGCCGTGATTCCCATTTACCGAACGGGGAAAGAGCCGCCGCCTCCGGAATCAGTGTGGTGCTTCGAATCGAAGCACCGAGTGTCGCCACCTCTAGGGTACCCATCGCCCCTCCAACTTCCCTTGCACTGGCAATCCGGTGATGTATTCTCTTGGGGGACATCTCCGGGAGATGAGTGAAGGCGGACAGAAGATGAGCGGGAGTTGGTGGAGAACCCCGCGGTTACATCTTGTAGCCAAGTTGCAGCAGCGTGAAGATCAGGTATTTCTTGTTCTGGCACTGGTGATCGGCGCGCTCACAGGCTTGGCGGTCGTCGCTTTCATCCTGCTGACCGAACGGGCGGGGATGCGGCTGTATCCGGTGGGCAGTGCGCGGTGGCGGCGCCTGCTGTTCCCGGTCGCAGGCTCACTGGGCATCGGCTACCTGCTGTTCCGCTATTTTCCCAACGCGCGCGGCAGCGGAGTGCCGCAGACCAAGGCTGCGCTGTTCGCCCGCGAAGGCCGCATCACGCTGCGCACCGTGCTGGGAAAGTTCTTTTGCACGTCGGCGACGCTGGCCAGCGGAATCCCGCTGGGCCGCGAGGGGCCTTCCGTTCAAGTGGGCGCGGGCATCGCTTCCGTGCTCGGGCGCTTTCTGGGATTGCGGCCGGAAAAAGTGAAGGCGCTTCTACCGGTCGGTGCGGCAGCGGCAATTGCGGCCGCGTTTAACACGCCTCTGGCAGCAGTACTGTTTGCGCTGGAGGAGATTGTGGGCGACCTCCATGCGCCGGTGCTGGGCTCGGTGGTGTTGGCCTCAGCGACCTCGTGGGTCGTGCTTCGGCTGCTGCTCGGCAACAACCCACTATTCAAGGTCCCGCAATACCAACTGGTCCATCCGCTGGAATTTGCCATCTATGCGGTGCTGGGCGTGGCCGGCGGTGTGGTTTCTGTCACCTTCACCAAGCTCCTGCTGGACATGCGGGAGCGCTTCCTGCGCTTTCCGCAAAAGACAGTCTGGTTCCAACCCGTTGCCGGCGGGCTGTTGGTGGGTTTGCTGGGACTGTTTGTGCCGCAGGTCCTGGGCGTAGGTTATGGCTACGTGGGCGATGTTCTAAATGGACGGATGGCGCTCAACCTGATGGTTTTGTTGGTGGTCCTGAAGCTTCTAGCCGTGACGACAAGTTATGCTTCGGGCAACGCGGGAGGTATTTTCGGCCCTGCCCTGTTCATCGGCGCCATGTTGGGAGGCACTGTAGGCACCGTGGCGCATCGTTTGCTGCCTACCTACACCGCGACGGCGGGCGCCTACGCGCTGGTCGGGATGGGCGCGGTCTTCGCGGGTATCGTACGCGCTCCCATGACCTCAGTTGTGATGATCTTCGAGATGACGCAGGACTATGCGGTCATTGTTCCGCTGATGATTGCCAATCTGGTGAGCCTCTTCATTTCTTCACGGCTGCAGCCCGAGCCCATCTACGAAGCCCTAGCAGTGCAGGATGGCATACACCTGCCAACAGCGGAGACACGCCACCGGCATGGTCAGCGCCAGGTAACTCGCATCATGCACGCTGCCACCGAGTTGCTGCCAGCGGACGTTACGGTTGGGGAAGCCCTGGAACGGGTCCGTTCGAGCGAGCTCCGAACTTGGCTGGTGACGGATCGACGAGGTGTAGTTGGCGTTATCAACCTAACGACGCTCGAACGAGAGGCAACGGGGGATGGTGCCAAACAGCTAGGTGAGATCGTGAGTGGGCTGGTTTTTCCGCACGTTCACCCCGACCAGGGGATTGACTTGGCGCTTGAGCGCATGGGCGCAAACCATATCGAACTCCTGCCGGTAGTGAGCCGTGCAGATATACACAAGTTGGAAGGCATCGTGACTCTGCGCGATGTTCTGGATTCGTACGGCGTCAACCTGACTGGTCTGGCTTAGGCTTGCCGGAGAAAGAGCGTTGCCGATTTCGTTTGGGGGACCAGTCGCGATCACAGCCGTCCTTTTGTATAATACGGGCACGCGCGGTGCACCCGGTTATACCGATCGCGGGAGTGTCTTTCGAACCGTTGGGTAGGGGAACTGTATTTGTCTTCGTTGCGGCTGGGACATTCACTCCGGTGGGCTTGTTTCCGGAGCCTTTGCCTCCTCTTGCTTGTCGCCAGCGGCAACCACATGCCCCTGCGTGCGCAATCGATCGACGATCCTGGCCTCTATGCCTCCGGCTCAACGGAGTTCGGCTCTAACCCATCGCCACCCGACTCGGCACGCAGTTCCACTCCCGACTCCGGAACTACCAAACCGGACGGCTTCCTGTCCAGTAGCGAGTCCTCCAACGTGGTGAACGCCGGATCGGTAATGCTGGCAAAACCAGCGCCTCCGCCGGAGCGGTTTCACTTCTGGCCTGCGATGCTCCAGTCGTTTGAATTCACGATGGTGAGCCACGCGTTTCGTATCGCTGACGATCCCGGCATGCAATATGACCTGGCGCATCTGCCCTTCTTCCATAATTGGCTTGTCTCCTACAAAGGTTACAACCTGGAGAGGTGGGGAGACGGAGACGATTTCATCGTCAACGATGTCGGGCATCCTTTGCAAGGTGCGGTTTTCAGCCGTATTTTTCTCCAGAACAGCCCTCGTGGTCGTGGGGCCGTCATCGGCAAGAATCGCGCCTACTGGATAAGCCGGCTGAATGGCATGGCTTGGGCTGCAGTGTGGGAGGTCCAGTGGAAGGTCGGCCCGTTCAGCGAGACATCTTTTGGGGACGCCGGCGGCTTTGTGTATGTGCCGGGGTGCGGGATTAAGGTCTCTTGTTTGACGAATCCCGCATACCATAAGCCGGCCACCAACAACACCGGCTTGACCGACTGGGTCATGACACCCTTGGGTGGCATGCTTTGGGTGATGGGCGAGGACACCCTGGAGAAATACGTGGTCGAACCGGTTGCCCACAATCATCGGATTCTGGGGGGAAGGGTTTTGCGGGCGATGTTGGAGCCCAGCAAAGACTTTGCCGCTCTATTCATGGGGAAACTGGTGTGGCAATTGCCGAATGCTGAGAACAACTACACCATGCCCACCAAACCGCCGCGCCCGCAACTGGACAGGGGAAACGAGGCCAGGCCGCCTCTCGATCACTGGGAGATTGGGACGCAATACACCAACGTGAGCTTGCCGGTGGTAACCCGGGATTGTCTCAACTGCCGTCAGTACAACTCGGGGATGGGACTTAATTTTGATTGGAACCCAACCCGCGGCTTTGGATTTGATAGCTCGGTCAATCTCTTGCCGGGTCAGGGTGGCGCTTCCCCCATGATCGAAGGTTTGTTCGGCGTAAAGATGGGACACCGGTGGAATTCCTGGGGCCTGTTTGGCAAAATCCGCCCGGGCTTCATCTATTACGACAAGGCCGTGGCGGAATTGGGACAGACCAACACGACAAGCCTTACCCGCTTTGCGACCGATTTCGGAGCCATCGCAGAAGTGTATCCCAGCCGAAATTCGACCTTGCGGTTCGACGTGGGAACTACTCTCGTGCGCTACCTTACCGACCGTAGGGACGCGGAAGCATCAGGGCTGGGCAACCTGCTGGCGAATGAGATCTTCGTCAACCAGTGTAACTTCCAGATGTCGACCGGCTACGTGTACCGCTTCTAGTGCTGGCGGAGGGCACTCGGGCCACCAAAGGGTATTGGTAATAGGTGTCAGGAAGCACAAAGCCATTAACATTTGTTGATAATAAAAGACTTGTCGGCTTCGTTTGGTAAAATGACCATTTTCGAAGCGGAGTGGAGGCGCTGCCGCGCGACGCCAAGAGTGGAAATCGCGTCCACTGCAATCTGGCGGAGCGGTCTGGCTTAAGCGACGGTGCCTCCCGGGAACCACCTTGCACCACCAGACCGTGCCGGACCGCACACGCAACAGGGCCGCGCCGCGACCCGTCGATTTATTTCTGGGACCACAGCTCAGTTCATGGAATCGACGCTGGGAACTATCCGCGTCAGTGAGAACTGGGAGAGCGACTCGAAGCCAGCAGCGTTAGCCGAGGTTCGTCACGGGGCTGACGAATTCTGCGATTTTTGATGTCACAAGCGAGACAAGTCTTGTCTTTGCAATTGCGGGTTCAGAAAAAGCGATGTAGTGCAGACCTACCCTCTTGAAGCCAGCGATGGTTGATGACAAACTCGGCCCAAGATGTTTTTGCGGCCCCATCAGCGCAGCAAGGATGGTAAGGATCACACCTACTGGTCACTGGTAGAGACGGTGCGAACGGCCAACGGTCCGCGGCAGAGAACTCTCTGCTATTTGGGCGAGCTGAACGGTTCGGCCCGGGCGCGGTGGCTGAAAAGCGTGGAGGTGTTCAACGAGCAGGGCGAAGCCCAGCAACTGAAACTGTTTCCTTCGCATATCGAGGTGCCGGACGATGACCCGCAGGTGGCGCGAGTCTTGGTAAATCGAGTCCGGCTGGAGAGAACCCGGCAGTTTGGTGCCTGTTTTCTAGGCTGGGAGTTGTGGAAGCATCTGGGACTCGATGACTTCTTCGAGCAGGCGATAGACGACGATCTGGCAGAGGTACCATGGTCACGCGTGGCTGCAGTGCTGGCCATCAATCGACGGTGCGCGCCCGGCAGCGAGTTGGCGATCGAGCAGCGCTGGTATCCCGCGACGGCGCTGGATGATCTGCTGGAGATCGCAGAAG
>Ga0181532_10002971_pt1 | contig 15493 bp, 14 predicted proteins | sample PEATcosm2014_Bin_33_FD_119768 | JGI IMG/M metagenome (GOLD analysis project Ga0181532, IMG submission 119768) | Peatland microbial communities from MTU Mesocosm Facility, Houghton, MI, USA - PEATcosm2014_Bin11_30_metaG | ecosystem: Environmental > Terrestrial > Soil > Wetlands > Peat | place...
CGTAGTAGTAGAGTTTGTTGCCTTTTTTCTTGGCGACGAGGCTTGCCATACAGGGTAATACAATATGACACGCTCCGTATGTTGTCAAGGAATAAATGCGTAGATATGCACGGGAATCTACCTGATACAGGGTAATACCTAGAGTTGACAAAGAGAACTTGCAGAACTACTGTGCGGGAAAAGACTTAGCGGCGCTGCTTGGACTTCTACTCGAGGACTCGCAGTAAACTCCCGCTAGCGGGTCAGGACAACGGAACGACCGTCGGGAGACAGCCGAGCAGCATTGTAGTTACCGGGGTCTCCGAGAGTGCCGAGCTGCTTGCCACTGCGGTCCAGCCATATCATGCGGAGCGGACTTGAAAAGGCGCCCCGGTACACCAGCACCCCGTTCTCAGACAGGGAAAAATTCCCCATGGACTTACCTTCGGAGTACTCGACCTTGGGCGTCACTGGGACTGGGTTCCCGCTCAAGGTTAAGCTGTCGGGGTTAAAGGGCCAACAGGTTGCCATCCTTGGTGAAAAAGAGGTAGCCGCTGGCGTAGGCGGCGGCGCTGTTTTCATCCACGATGAGCATCGCATCGGGAGAATCGCGGAAATGGGACAGAGTCCCGTCAGGGACGGCACGGAGTTGTGCTCACGTCCCGAGAATCATCCCCACCCACGCGGGCAGCCCGCGCAATCCTGGCGAGCTAACAGGGCATTTCCGGCTCAAGGAAGACATTCACCTCTTCTTCGGCTGTCGCCAAGCCCTCGGGCAAAGTCCCCCGATTGTACTCAGCCATCCGGTTCTTCCACTTCAGAAAGTCCGTAATACTCTGCGGCTCAATCCTCACCTCAACCCGCCGCAAGCTGGCCAGCAGCAGATTCATTTCATAGCGGAATCCCGTAGCCGTTCGCAGATTCTTAGCCGAGGGCTGCACCATCTCGATCCGCCCGTGCCGCAATTCCAGCAATCCCCAACCTACGGGCAGTTCCTCCGTCTTCACCAAGGCTGGAGGAGTCAGGTAGAACCGCTCGCTGCCAACTCCCTCTTCCGGCTTCTGCCGAAAAGGTTTTCCACGGTCCGCCAGAAAATCCGCTCGCGTGACCTTGCACTCCACCAGCACCGAATGGCTGGCTCGCTTCCATCCAATGGCGTCCGGCATCTCACCGCTGACGCAAGCCTGCTCCGACAGCACCACTCCGCAGCGATACGCCCGTAGCCATCGCACCGCCCGTTCCACCACTTGCGCGTGAGTCATAGATGTATGCATTTGTAACGCGAGATGTGGTCGGCAGAAAGTGACTGCATGGCTTCCTCAGAAAAAAAAGACGCAGATGCCTTATCGCGGAGGATCAGCGCTCTTCGAGAACTTTTCCGATTACCGTTCCTTCGATGTTCTTGTCGCAGTACCGGGCATTTTCTCCGGTGCGGTGGAATGAGGGTTCGCAACGGAGCAGCGTTCCGCCGGCCCACCAGCAAACGTTATAGTAGGTCTCAAACTGATCGGAAGACAGAATCTCGTACGGAAGCATATCAAGCGGCGTGTCGTCCAACCCCACGAGTCCCCTGGGGTTCTTGTAGGCGACGGTTTTCCCGTCCACGTTAAGCAATACATACAAATCAACACCACGGAAAAACCCACGAAGAAATTTCCTCACGAACGTTGTCCCGCCGAGAAGGAACAAGACAGCCAGCATCACCAAGAGTGTTACCGCGTGCATCAGGACGCGATCCCCTTCGCCTCAACGGCAACTCGCCGAGGCGGCACGCTCTTCATCGCCTTCACCACCACCGGCCTCCGCAGCACGGTTTCCAGCAAATATCTCTCAGCCGCGATTGCCTGCGCGGTCGGACTGCCAGCCACGAACCCCTCGGCGGCAATGACCAAAGCTTCGTTCGGGCCCAACTTGGCCGGTTTCCGCAGAAACCCATTCATGCGGCGCTTTGCCGCGTCGACATTCTCAATCTTCACTCTCCGGATATGGCCGTCGTGCGCCACGTCGAACGCATTCGCCAACCTGAGGATCGCGGCCAGCTGAATTGTGATTTTTCGCTCTTCGGGCAGCAGGTCGCGCAGCGCCTTGTGGCTGCGCGTTGGCAACCCACCCGCGTGAAAGCGCGCCACGGCAGCCGCGCGCTGCAAGTATTCCGGGTTCCATCCCAACGGATTACTGTGGCTCCGTATCAGCTCAAACGAAACCTTGTGGTGTCCCTTGTTTCCCCCCGATTTGCCAATATCGTGCAGCAGGCCTGCGATTTGCAGGCTGGAACGCACCTCGCCAGCATGCAGGGATTCGATCAACCCCGTCGCCAGCAGCCCATCATAAAGTTCCACGGCGAGCCGGGACACGCGTTCCGAGTGCGCGAAATCCGGATCGAGAGCCCTCGCCCACAGCTTCATGCGTTGCGTGGCAATCGCCTGAATCTGCTTGCCTTGCGGCAGCCCGGCGCGCCACACATTCCACAGCGAATCCGGGCCAACGGTTTTCTCCCGGTATTCGTCAATCCGCTTCGTGCGTTCCTCGATGATTCGCGCATGCCAGTTCTTGCGCGAATCCTCATCCGGAAATACGTGGCACGCCAGCGCCGTCGCCCACAACACATCCAGGTCGTGCACTTCGCCCAGCAGATCCTGCATGTGCTTCAAGTCGTTGCTCCAGGCCTTGTGCTCGACCGGCAGAAAATTCTCGACAATGTAGCGGAACCGTTTGATGCCAATCCGCAAAGTATGGAACCCGACCTGCGACCGGTTGCGCATGGCGCGGGTGTGCAGTTCGCGCGCGGCCGTCCAGCGCTCCAGCGCCAGATGCTTGAATACCGCGCTGCCCGGCCGGATATGGGCAGCGCGCAGCGGCAGTGACTTGCTCCACTGCCGCCACTGCTTACGTTCAAATTCGTCAAGCGCCGCACGTGCCTCGCGCTTCTGCTCAATTTCACGCCCCTGAAGAACTTGGAGCAGCGCGCGCGCCGCCGGATCGCCTGGTGTGGCGACCGTCAGTGTGGCGCGGACATGCCCTGAGCGGAAGTCGAGGGGACCCTGGCCCGCGCTCTCGACAGCTGCTGAGAATGCTGGGGACACAACAGGCGCTTCTGCCTCTACCGGGCTGGGATGGAGTTTCTCGATCCACTCCATCATGATCTGCACGTCGCGCAACGCGCCCAGGCGCTGGAACAGCCGCTTGCCAGCCTTCTTCATCGCCTTCCAGTCGCGATCGGGATCCATGGCCATCATGCCGTCGGCTAGCGACCGGCAGCGCCGCAGCGACACCCGCAAATCGTGCACCGGATCGGCGCTGAAGTCAGCCGCTACGTGCTCGCACTCTTCCAGCACGCGCGCCATCCAGTAGCGTAGTCCGGTGGTTTTGGGGGCAGTCTTCAAGTGGCTGGTCGCAGAAGCGCCTTCGCTCCGCGAGTATTCTACTGAATATGCCGCTTGCACGGTGGACGGGAGTGTCTGCCCCACACGAGCATGTCTCCCTGCATTGATTCTGGAAGCGGTTTTCTGTGGGCTAGGGCGTGGCCTTGCCCCGGCTGACCAGGGTTCCCTCCCGTTACCTCCGTAACGTTTTAGCCCTTACCGTTTCGCATTACCCTTGAGCTTCAATCTTGCGCTTCCGAGGAGTTTGCTATCTCTGCCACAAACACATCGCAAGGTGCACGTGCCGCCTCTGCCCGCGCGTTTGTGCACAGCCTGAACATCCTGATCAAGTATGCGCGGATGTATGGCTATGAACACAAGCGCACCGAGGCGCAATTCGAAACTACGTGGAAAGAGTTGCAGCAGGGGCTGCCCACCACCGGAGACCAGGGATTTCTGCTGGGCGTTTCCGACAACAAATTGCTGCTGGACGGAATCCCGCTGGAAACCGGCAACGCAGAGCGCAGTTTCGCGACCCTGTTGTCGACGGCCGGGCTGGCCAGCCTGCACTTCTCCAAAGATGTGACCGAGGAAGATTTCGTTCGGCTGGTGCGCGCCTTTACGGTTGCAGGATCGAAGGCGCAAGACGTCTCGAAGCAAATTAAAGAAGCTCTGGGCGCCAACAAACAGGGCAGCACGATCAAGATCAATGAAGTGAAGTTCGTGGCGGCCGATCCGCTGACCGGCGATGTCAGCATCGCGGCGCAGATCGCGGCGCAGACCCTGGGACCGGAATTCAAACAGTGGCTGAACGATCCGCAGAAGTTGTTGCAGTTGATTGCCGCCGCGGAAGGCGCCAGCTCCGGCGGTGGAGGAAAAGGGCAGGCGGATGGAGTTCCGATGGTTCCGTTGGGCAGTGTGCCCAACCCGGTGAAAGGCAGCGGAACGGGGGTTGGAACTGGCGCCGGAACCGGCACCGGCACCGGCACCGGGACCGGCGCCGGAACGGGTGCGGCTCCGGCGTGGACGGGCGGAATGGTTCCTCTCCAGGAACAAGAAGTCATTCAGGCGATCCGGCTGCTCACGCGGTTCGGGCAAGTGCAGCAGGACCCCAACGTCAAAGAAGAGGACATCCAGAAGGAGCTGACCGAGGCCGATCCCAATACGCGGTTGAACCTGCAGCAGTTGCTGGGAAGTTTGGCGGCGAAAGCGGCGACAGCCGAAGAGGAAGACACGCCGCTGCTGATGAAGGCGGCCGAACACATGGCGATCCGCTTCGCCCTGGAGCGCTATCAGAAAGGCGAAGTCAAGGTGAACGCGGTTCACCAGATGATGGAGCATATGAGCCGCCAGATGGACTCGTTGCGCCAGATTCTGAAGCTGCAAGAAGAGAAGATGAACAAGGCCGGGATTCTGGTGGAGTCGCACGCCGACATCCTGGACCGTATGTTCTGGGCGGAAGTGCCGGAGTCGGGAAAAAAGAGCGTGCTCATGTCGCACGAGGCGCCCTGCGTGCCTCCGCGCAACCTGCGGCAGTTTGTGGAAGTACTGCTCGATCGCGACGATAAGCAGAGCGCGACGGACATTCTGAACAATTATTCAAGTTGTCTGGGTGCGAAGGATGCGGAACCGCGGCGGCGGACGGCGATCGGTCTGAGCCAGTTGGCCGACCTGTACGCGCGGCTGGGCGGGCAGCCCATGGGGCAGGCCATCCGGAAGCTGAGCGAGCAACTGATCGCCGAGAAAGATCCGGAACTGCAGAGCCTGTTCAGCGCGGCATTTGTGCGGCTCAGCCAGGAAGCCAGTGCGGCGAAGAACTTCGGCGCGGTCAATGAAGTATGCGCCGGAATGGAACTGATCAGCGTGGAGCGGCCGGTGCTGATGAACGACCTGCGTCCGCGCGTGGGCGTGGAGAACCGGCTGCCGGAATTCATTGAAGAAGCGCTCCAGTTGGAGCCAATTCCTCCCGACATGTTGTCGGTGCTGCGGCGGACGAGCCACTCGGGAGCCGAGCATCTCGCGGACCGATTTTTCCGGTGCATGCGGCGGGACGAATGCGACCGCATGATTGAAATGGTGCAGCAGCTGGGATCTCCGGTTCTGGCGCAGTTGCGCGAGATTCTGCGCACCGGGCAACCGAGGCAGGCATCTGGTGCGGTAGGATTGGTAAGCCGGCTCGACGCGGGAACGCTGCTGGAACTGCTGCCCACGCGGATGCCGGAATGGAACCGTTTTTATCACGACATCGTCGTGCGCCAGATTGCCTACGGCGCGGCGTCGGATCGCGGGCGCACGCTGCTCGAACTGGCGGAGATTCTGGATCCGCTGGTGCTGCCCGAGGCGGTCGATGAAATCGGAATGAGCGGTGACATGACCGCGACCCCCCCGCTGATTGCCATGGCGCGGCCAGGCGATGCGGCTTCGCGGTCGCCTTACGTCCAGTTGAAGGCGATTGAGTCGCTGGGCCGGCTGAAGGATGCGGAGTCCGTGGCGACGCTCCGGGAAATTCTGGAAGCGAAGAAGACTTTCGGGTGGGTGCATCACCGCGAGCTGAGGATTGCGGCGGCGCAGGCTTTATCGAAGACCGATCCGCGCTACAGTTCGCAAGTTTTGTCGGACAGCGGGCTGGAACCGGCGGAACTGGCGATTGCTCCGCTGGATATGGCTCCGGCCTGCCCGTGGGTGCGACAACGCCGCTACGAGCGCTTGGTACTGGCGAAAACCGTGGCGGCAACGATTGGCAGTTCGTGGGGCAAGTCGAGGATTATGATTCGCGAACTAAGCCTGGGCGGCGGCATGGGCACGAAGGAAGACAACCTCCGCATCGGCAGCGAAGCGGATTTGGAAATCTCGGTCGGGATGCGGTCAAAGATTCGTGCGCATGTCCTGTTGCGGCGCGCCCGCGTCAACGAAGTAGGATTCGAAATTGTGAGCACCGATCTGGAGAGCCGCTACAAGCTGCGCCGTCTGCTGGTCGAGGCGCTGAACAGCGCTCCACAGAATAAGGCGCAGGACTGGAGCGGCGAACGGAAGGTGTAGAGATCAGCTCTTAGCATCCAGGCTTTAGCTCGTAGCTTCAAAATACAAAAGCCTCTGCCCACGGGCAGAGGCTTTCGTGTGTTCAGGCGAGTTCCCGCTTACTTCACTTTCAGGAAGATGATCGCCAGGGTATAGAGGGCAAGGGACTCAATCAGGACCAGGCCCAACAGAAGGGCAAATTGGATGCCCGGCCGTGCGGCAGGATTGCGGGCCAGGGCTTCAGTTGCAGCTGCCGTGGCCTTGCCTTGCGCCAAGCCGCAGACTGCGGAAGCGATCGCCATGGAGAATCCGGCGGTGATCGCGATCCAGCTTCCTGCGCTGGTTCCGCCGCCCTGCGCGAAGGCAGGCACAGCGAAGCATAGGGCGGATAACGTCATGAACAGGTGACTTAATTTACGCATTGTTGTTTCTCCTCGTAGCAAATTGCCGCCAGTGGGTGGTTGACGCCGTACCTTGCAGACGCCCTCACGCTTGCGGCTATCCAACAAAAATCAGTGCTCGTCGGCGACGGCGCCGGAGACATAAATGATCGACAACAGCATGAACACATATGCCTGCAAGACGGCGACCACGATGTGCAGGCCCATGAAGATGATGGGAATGCCAATCGGGATCATGGAAAAGAAAACCAGCGTGATCAAATCGCCGGCGAAGATGTTGGCCCAGAGACGAACCGTGAGCGACAGCAAGCGGGCGAAGTGGCTGACCAGTTCGATGGGGAGCATCAAAAGTGCCAGCGGAATGCGAGCCCAGATCGGCATGCCTTCCATGGGCGGACCGAAAAAGTGCAGGAGATACTTTGGGCCGGCATGTTTGAAGCCCTGCGTGTGATAGTAGAGAAATGCAGAGATGGCACAGCCCAGGGGCACGACGGAAACGCCGGTGGGCGACTCAAAACCGGGAATCAGACCGATCAGGTTGCAGATCAGGATGAAGATGAAGACGATGGCGAAAAAGGATGTGTAAGGTTCGTTGTGATGGCCGATGATTTCCCGGCTCTGGTCCAGCACGAACCCCTCGACCGCTTCGAAGGAGTGCTGCAGCCCTCCCGGAGACTCGACCGAGAGGCGCGACCGGACCAAAAGAAACAGGGTCAGCAGGAACCCGAAGACCAGCAACTCCATGGCGAAGGAATTCGTGATGGGCGCTTGCGGGTATTTCGGCTCGATGTGGAGCGCCCGCAAAAATGCGGTGACGGGGCCGTGGAAGAAGCCGTTCAGGATTTCGGTAAACCACAGTTGTTCAGGCATGAGACAGCGTCCAGCGAGCTCCTAGCTTTTCCTGACCCGGGTGCCCATTTCTCGCGCGCCCTTTGCGCGGGACGTGGGAATTTCGCCGGGAATCTAAACCTCGCGAGTTACTACTACATACAGCTCGTAACCCGCCTCGCAGGCAATGGCTCCCACGGGCAGGAACAGGCCCGCAAACAAACCCCTGAGGCTCGCGGGAAAACTGGTTAATATACCATACGCGGCGGCTCCCAACAACAGATAGCGCAGCAGGAAGCGAGCCACGATCCCCTTTCCGGACTGGGCTTTAGCGGAATCCGTGACGCGGTCGGCGAGGCCCGAGACCCCGCTCTTGAGCCAGTGGAAGTTGAGGTAGGCGATAGTGCATCCGCAGAGGAAGCCCAGAGCGGCGGCGCGGCCAAACCTCCACCAGGCGGCGGTACTCAGGGCCAGCGCAAGGACGATCATGGAATTACGAATGCGATCGAGGGCGCCTGAGTAGAAGGCATCGCCCGGCGTTGGGGCCGGGACAGCATCAGCATCGGCATCGGGTGCGTCCTGGATCATATTGAGTGACACTACCCCCTCACAATTCAGTTTCCAACCCAGGTGATCTTACTTCGTGTCGCGAAGCACGGTGCGAATTAGTTCGATCATGCCGGCAGCGATTCCAAGGAAGAGTCCAACAATGCTGATCCAGGACGTGTGCAGCCAGCGGTCGAGGGCCGACCCGAGAACCCACCCTACCACCGTGCCGGCTGGGAGCATGAGCGCCAGCTGGCTGTAGCGGCCGACTTGTACCCACGGATTCTGTTTCTTATCGGGACTGCGGTCGTCGGGAGGGATGGAAGGCGGCATTACCACATGACCGTATTTAGTGCGTTAGCTTGGCTACGCTCGGATTCTGTGCGATGCCCAGCGCCCAGTTTACCAGCTCGATGAAGCTGTTGGGCAGCAGGCCGATGTAAAGCGTGGCAATGCCGGTTACGGCAATCGCGGCGCGCATGCTCAAGCTGACGGGCAGTATTTCCTCTCCCTTTTCCACTTTGCCCATGAACATGGCATTCGCGATCTTCAGGTAGTAGTACAGGCCGAAGACGGAATAAAGCACGCCCAGCGACGCCAGCGCATAGTGTCCGGTTTCGATCAGGCTGAGGAAGATGAAGTACTTTCCCCAGAATCCGGCGAGCGGCGGAATTCCGGCCAGTGAGAGCATGAACACCAACATGAGCACGGCTTCGACCGGAGCGCGGGAGTAGAGTCCGTTGAGGTCGTCGAGTTCGTCGCCAATCACGTTGCGGTGGCGCAGCGACGTGATCACGGCGAAGGCGCCGAGGTTCATGAAGGTGTACACCAGCAGATAGATCAGGATGCCCTTGATGCCGTCGGCACTGAGTTGCGTGGCAGTGCCGGCGATCAGGCCCAGCAGCATGTATCCCACGTGGGCGATGGAAGAATAGGCCAGCAGTCGCTTGGTATTGGTCTGCGTGAGCGCGGCGAAATTGGCGCCGGTCATGGTCGCGATGGAGACGAAGACCAGTAGGGGAACCCAAATCGCGCGCATGGGCATAAGTCCCACGACCAGGATGCGGAGCAGCATGGCCCATCCCGCGGCCTTGACTGCGACCGACATAAATCCGGTGATGCTGGTAGGCGCGCCTTCGTAGGCGTCGGGCGCCCACTGGTGGAACGGGATGGCGGCGATCTTGAACAGCAGGCCAGTGATGGTCGTGAGCATGGCAACGATGGCGACCGGTTTGTATTCGCTGTTCATGACGTGCCGCGCTAGTTCCTGCTGGATGACGCCGAGATTAGTGCTGCCGGTCAAACCATAGAGCAGGGACAGTCCGTAGGCGAAGATGCCAGAGGAAAAAGCACCGAGCAGAAGGTATTTCAACGCGGCTTCGTTGGAACGTCGATCGCGGCGCAGGAATCCGACGAGCACGTAAGTGGAGATGGCCATCAGTTCCAGGCCGATGAAGATGAGAACGATGTCGAAGCCGGCGGACATGCACATCATGCCGGCAACCGAAAGCAACATCAGAGCGTAATACTCGCCGTGATTTTCATGCTCGGTTTCGAGGTAGCGCACCGACATGAGAATGGCGATGGCCGTGGCTGCGAGGAATAGATACCAGAAATAAAGAGCGAAGCGGTCGACCAGCATGGTGCGCAGCATCCCAAAGGTACCGGGGGAGCCGTTCATCCAGAGCTGAATTTTGTAGACGCCGGCGGCGGAGAACGCCACTCCGATCATAGCGGTCACGGCGTTGGCCCACTTCATCTCTTTCGGGAGCATGATGTCGATCAGCAGGATGCCGAGGGCAAACAGCGTCAGCAACGTGATCGGCAGCGCCAAAAGATAGTCAGTCCAGACCACTATTTCTTCCCCTTTGTCTTCGTCGATGCGGCTGTGGCCCCAGCCGGCGGAGTTGTCGTGGTCGGCATCGCGACGGCGGGCGCGACAACCGGCGCCGGTTGCGCCGCGGCATTCACCGCAGGCTGCGGATAATCGGGCCGCACCATCGCGATCGTGTGGTTCACCGGCTGTTCCAGAATCTGGAAAAACGGTTTGGGATAGAGCCCTATCCAGAACGCCATGATCAACAGTGGAACAAATGTCGCGACTTCCCGCGGCGTCAGGTCGTGCAGCTTTTCGTTTTTGGGATTCGTGACGGCGCCGAAGAAAACGCGCTGGTAGAGCCAGAGCAAATAAGCCGCGGCCAGCACGACTCCAGGTACAGCCCATGCGCCCCAGCGCCAGTTCTCCATGAACGTTCCCTGCAGAATCGTAAACTCGCCGACAAACCCGTTGAGCAGCGGCAGTCCCATAGACGACAGGAACATGATCATGGTGATCGTGGCGTAGATGGGCATCACGTTGGAAATGCCGCCGTATTCCGCGATCTCGCGCGTGTGACGGCGCTCGTAAAGGATGCCGACAATCAAGAAGAGCGCGCCGGTGGAGATGCCGTGATTGATCTGCTGCAGCACCGATCCGCTCAGCCCCAGCGGCGTAAGCGCGAAAATTCCCAGGGTACAGAAGCCCAAGTGGCTGACCGACGAGTAGGCCACAAGCTTCTTCATATCTTTTTGCATCAGCGAGACCAGCGCGCCGTAGATGATCCCGACGATGGAAAGGAAAATCATCCACCCGCGCACGGTCATGCCCAGGAACGTCGCTGGATTCGTCAGCACGTTGGGAAAGAAGGGAAGCGAGAAGCGGATGAAGCCATAAGTCCCCATCTTCAGCAGGACGCCCGCCAGAATCACGGAGCCCGCCGTGGGCGCTTCCACGTGCGCGTCCGGCAGCCAAGTGTGGAACGGGAACATCGGCACCTTAATGGCGAAGGCGAAGAAGAAACTCAGGAACAGCAGCGTAGCGACGTGCGGTCCGTAGTCGGAATAAATCCGCGGCGCGGTGTCGTACAGCCCCTGCAAGCTGAAAGTGTAGATGCCCGTGACCGAGTGATGATGGAAATAGAGGAACAAGATGCCCAGTAGCATCAGCACCGAGCCGGCCAGAGTGTACAGGAAGAATTTGATGGCAGCGTAAAGTTTCCGCGGGCCTCCCCAGATCCCGATCAGCAGGTACATGGGGACGAGCATGGCTTCCCAGAAAACAAAGAAGAGGAAGAAATCGAGCGCCATGAAGACGCCGAGCATGCCGGTCTGTAGAAAAAGAAACCAGATGTAGTATTCCTTGACGCGGTTCTCAATAGCGGTCCATGAAGAGAGGATCGAGATCCAGCCCAGCAGCGTGGTCAGCATGATCAGCAGGAACGAAATGCCATCGATGCCCAGAACGTAGCCCGCGCCGATCGACGGGATCCAGTTGCCAGCCGCGCCCTCGATGAATTTGAATCCGGGCTCGAAGCGCTGCGCCCAGAACATCGACACCAGCGGCAGCGAGACCAGCAAGCCGGCGAGCGCGAAGATGTTCGCGATCCAGCGGATGGCGTCCTTATTCTCCTTGGGAACGAACAGGAGAAAGAGCGCGCCCACGAGCGGCGTGAAGAGGATGATCGATAAGATGTGGTTTTGCATGAAAGCTCTTAGCCTTTAGCTCTTAGCCCTTAGCTCGAAACTCGTAGCCCGTGGGTTCTGGCCAAAAGCTAAGAGCTAAGAGCTGCTTTTCAGTGGTACACGTAATAGAACACGAACCCTACCAAACCGGCGGTCATGACCAGGGCATACCATTGCACCAGGCCCCACTCGAAAAGACGCGCAGGGTAGCTCAGCATGCGCGCCAGAATCGCGGGACCGTTGACGCCGATGCCGTCGATGATCCACTTGTCCCACCAACTGGAGAATGTTGCACTGAAGCGCGTAATCCACCCCGCGCCGTTGACCGCGCCATCGATGACGTGGGAATCGAACCACGAACTGGCTTCCCCGAGACCCATCACCCCCAGGCGCACCTCTCCCACCTTGCGGCGCCCGGTAAAGACGTAATCGTAGCCTTCGTCCACGTAATACTTGTTCAGCAGCGTGGCGTAAACAGGCGGCGCGACGGCGGCAATGGGCTCAGTGTAGCCTTTGTCGGCATTAGCATAGGCGCGCCGAGCCAGGAACCATCCAATTCCCGCTGCGGCGACCGAGAGAAACATCAGGACATCCTCTGTGCCGTGGTGGCCTTCCTCGCTCGGGGACGGCTCCTCGGTTGCCTGCGCAGTGTTGGCAAAAACCGGCGCAAGATACTTGTCGAACTGTCTGGATCCGCCGAGACTTTCGGAAACGTCAAGGTATCCGGCCGTGAGCGAGAAGAACGCCAGAATCACCAGGGGCCAGGTCATCGACTTGGGCGATTCGTGGATGTGATGCTCGACTTCGTGGCTGGTCACACGCGACGGGCTCCAGAATGTCAAGTAGACCAGGCGGAACATGTAGAACGCAGTCATCAGCGCGGTCACGAAGCCGATCGCCCACAGCGCTGGATGGAACTTCCAGGCCTGCCACAGGATCTCGTCTTTGGAGAAGAATCCCGCCAGTCCAGGAATTCCGGCGATGGCGAGCGTGGCCACGAACATGGTGCGGAACGTGACCGGAATCTTGTCCGACAGGCCGCCCATATTGCGCATGTCTTGCTCGCCGCTCATGGCGTGAATCACCGATCCTGCCCCCAGGAAGAGCAGGGCTTTGAAGAAGGCGTGAGTGAAGACGTGAAAGACGCCGGCGGCAAACGCCCCTACGCCCAGCGCCATGAACATGTATCCGAGTTGCGAGACAGTGGAATACGCCAGCACGCGCTTGATGTCGTTTTGCACCAGACCGATGGAAGCCGCGAAGAAGGCAGTGAGTGCGCCCACGATCGCGACCACCAGCATCGATTTCGGAGCCAGCACGAAGAGCGCATTCGAGCGCGCGACCATGTAGACGCCCGCCGTCACCATCGTCGCGGCATGGATCAGCGCGCTGACCGGTGTCGGGCCTTCCATCGCATCGGGCAGCCACACATAAAGAGGAAGCTGCGCGGACTTGCCGCAGGCTCCGACAAATAGAAGCAGCGTGGCGGCGGTGATGATGGGATCGCCGATGGCGAAATGTCCGCTACGGGCCGCGGCAGTTACGTCGATGAAGCGCAGCGAGCCCATGTACCAGGCGATGAAGAACATACCCAGCAAGAATCCGGCGTCGCCGATGCGGTTCACGATAAAAGCCTTGTTGGCAGCGTCACTGGCCGACTTGCGATGGAAATAGAACCCGATCAGCAGATACGAGCACAGCCCGACGCCTTCCCAGCCAACGAACATGAGCGCATAGTTGTTGGCGAGAATTAGCGTGAGCATTGAGAACATGAAGAGGTTGAGGTATCCGAAGAAGCGGTAGTACCCGCCTTCATGCGCCATGTATCCGGTGGAATAAATATGGATCAGCATCCCGACGCCGGTGACGAACAGCAGCCAGATGCTGGAGAGCGGATCGAGAAGGAATCCCGCGTCGGCTTGAAGCGGGGCCGGGGAATGGTCGGATGTTTGGAAGTTCAGGTGGCCGGTGTCGGTGCCGAGCCAGGTGTAGAGAATGGTCTGGTAAGGCTGGTGGTCGTGCGCCGGGGCCCAGTTCGTGTATTGCCAAACCGCGCCGCAGGCCAGTAGAAATGCGAGCACAACGGAACCAACGCAGACGGCGCTCACCGTCGGCTTCTGCAACTTGCGCCCGAAAAAAAACATAAGGGCCGCGCCGACGGCGGGTAACAGCGGAATGAGCCAGATGTGGGAGAGAAACATTCGTTTTCAGTTCTTAAGCTTTTCGCTCTTAGCTCAAACCTCTGTGTGTTTGGCTAAGAGCCAAGAGCTAATGGCTAAGAGCTGCTTTTCTACCACTTCAACAAGTTCACTTCGTCCACATTGACCGTTTCCTTATTACGGAAGAAGGCAATCAGAATGCCGAGGCCCACTGCGGCTTCGGCGGCGGCGTCGGTGATTACAAAAATCGCGAAGACCTGCCCGTGCAGGGCCCCGGGACCATGCATTCCCTGCCAGTAACGCGAGAATGCCACCAGATTCAGATTGACTGCATTCAAAATCAGTTCAATCGACATCAGAACGATGACTACGTTGCGACGAGTCAGCACACCGATTACGCCCAACAGGAACAGCGCCGCGCCCAGTACCAGGTAGTGGAGCGTCGTGATGTGGAGCATTGCTTCCATTGGAGCTTCTAGCTAAATCTTCTTCTTTGCCATTACTACTGCTCCGATGATCGCCACCAGCAGCAACAACGAGGCGATTTCGAAGGCGAACATGTATTGCCCAGCGTGGCGATCAAAAAGCAGGCCCGCGATGATTTGGGTGTTTTGTGTTTCCCCGTAGCTCATCCGGCCTTCGGGAAACAGCTCTTTGCCTTTCGTGGTGGTCGTGTAGACCGCGATGAACAGGCCGCCTAGAGTCGCTGCGGCGGCGATTCCCACCAGCCATTGCTTGTTGAACTGCCGCTCTTTCATGGTGCGTTCCAGGTTGATCAGCATGATCACGAACAGGAACAGCACCATGATGCCGCCGGCATAAAGAATGATTTGCACGCCAGCCACGAATGGGGAGTAGAGCATCAGGTAAAGTCCGGCCTGCGCGAGCAGAGTGGTGATCAGCGCCATTGCCGAATGGATGGCGTTCTTCCGCGTAATCACCAGAATGCCGCCGATGATCATGGTGGCGGCCAGCAGGTAAAAGAAGAATGGCGTCGCGACTGGGGGATTCATATCAGGCTCACCAACCAGCGCAATATACTGACGAACGATTGCCACAACGGCACTGCGACCGCATACCAAACCTCTACTCGCATGCCGACAACGGCGGTCAGGATCAATAATGCCAATCCCATCGGTAGCAGAACTTTCCATCCGACCTTCATGAGCTGGTCGAAGCGGTAACGCGGGAACGTGCCACGATACCAGATATAGAGGTACATAAACGCCGCAACTTTCGCCGAGAACCAAAAAATGTCCTCGACCCGGTCGCGCACCGGCGGAACGAACATGATCAAGCCGATCAGGCCGAGCACGGCGCCGAATCCCGCCAGGCCCATGGTTTGAATCTTGAACAGCGGATGCTTGGGCATGCGGCGCACATTGTAAAAACACATCGCGCCCAACAGCAGGAACGAGATTCCCGGGCAAAGAGCGAACAAGAAATCCAACGCGCCGGCAGAAGGATCGGCCGGGGTCCAGATGTGGGGAATCGTGACGTTGGGTCCGTGCACACTAGGAAACGGCCGCAGCCACCCGCCCAGCCACAGCGTGACCGCGATCGAGGAGACGGCGATCATCGCCGAATATTCCGCCAGGAAGAATAAAGACCACCGGAAGCCGCTGTACTCGGTGTGGAATCCGGCAGTCAGCTCAGATTCGGCTTCAGGCAAGTCGAAGGGCGCGCGGTTGGTCTCGGC
>Ga0181532_10002973_pt1 | contig 15483 bp, 14 predicted proteins | sample PEATcosm2014_Bin_33_FD_119768 | JGI IMG/M metagenome (GOLD analysis project Ga0181532, IMG submission 119768) | Peatland microbial communities from MTU Mesocosm Facility, Houghton, MI, USA - PEATcosm2014_Bin11_30_metaG | ecosystem: Environmental > Terrestrial > Soil > Wetlands > Peat | place...
AGGCGGCGTCAAAGATGGTATTCTCAGTCATCGGCTCCGCGGTGGGCACGAGGGCGCGATGGCCGTAGGCCTTGTGGTAGGCCACTCCGCAGTGCTCCAGCCACAGCACGCCGCCAGGACATTTCTTATCCGCGATGGCCTGGTTGATCGCCTCGTCCATCTCCGCCAGCTTTTCGGGATAAAAGGTGGCCTCGACGCGGGACGGCAGGGCTGAGGCACGCCCCGCGCTCAAGGACAGCAGCAAGGCGAGCGGGATGAAGGCCGTCCGAGGGGGCATCACACGTGGATAGCACATAGGGAGCGCATTAAAGCCCGTCGGCGCGAAGGCGACAACCGCATTCTGCGCTCGGTGCCCTGCCAGGGCAATTTCGGCTTGCGCCGCCCCGCCCCCGCCTGCACTCTCGCGCAGGATATGAACTACAGAATCTCTCAGCACGCCGCTTCTCTCTCACCGTCACTCACCCTGGCCATTGACTCGAAGGCCAAGCAAATGAAGGCCGACGGCCTGGACGTCGTCGGCTTCGGCGCTGGCGAGCCGGACTTCGACACGCCGCAGCACATCAAAGACGCCTGCGCCAAGGCGCTGGCCGCCGGCTTCACCAAGTACACTCCGGCCGCGGGCATCCCCGAACTGCGCAAAGCCATCGCCGAGAAGCACCAGCGCGAGAACGGCCTCACCTACAAGCCCTCGCAAATCATCGTCTCCTGCGGCGGCAAGCACTCCTGCTTCAACGTCATCTTCGCCACCTGCCAGGAAGGCGACGAAGTCATCATCCCCGCGCCTTACTGGCTCAGCTACCCCGAGATGGTGAAGATGGCCGGGGCCAAGCCAGTCATCGTCCAGACGACGGACAAGACCGAGTTCAAGCTCACCCCCGACGCCCTGCGCAAGGCCATCACTCCGCGCACGCGCCTGTTCATCCTCAACTCGCCCAGCAATCCCACCGGCTCGGTCTATACGCCCGACGAGGTCAAGGCCCTTGGCGACGTCTGTATCGAGAAGAACGTCCTCATCATGAGCGACGAAATCTACGAGCATCTCCTCTACGACGGCGCCACCACCAGGAGCGTCGCCAGCTTCAGCCCCGCCCACTTCGAGTACACGATCATCGTTCACGGGTTCGCCAAAGCCTGGAGCATGACCGGCTGGCGGCTGGGCTGGTGCGCCGCACCCGAGCCCATCGCCAAGGCTATTGACGCCGTACAAAGCCACAGCACCAGCAACCCGACCAGCTTCGCCCAGAAAGGCGCCGTCGCCGCGCTGACCGGCCCGCAGGATCATCTGAAGATCTGGCTCGCCGAGTTCGACAAACGCCGCAAGTATGCCTGGGCCAAGCTCAACGCCACCCCCGGCCTGTCCTGTGTCAACGCCAAGGGCGCGTTCTACCTCTTCCCGAACATCTCGAAGACCGGCCTCAAGTCCACCGACTTCTGCGCCAAGCTCCTCGAAGCGGAGAAGGTTGCCGCTGTCCCCGGCATCGCGTTCGGCGCCGACGACTACATGCGCCTTAGTTACGCGACGAGCATGGCCAACATCGAGAAGGGCCTGGACCGCATTGAGAAGTTCTGCAAGACGCTGGTGAAGTAACCGCCCTGAGCGAAATCAGCAACAACGCCATTTCATGTTTAGGGATTGATGGGATGAGTGGGGGTCCGCTTCATTTTAAGCGGGCGCGCCAGGATTGGAATCGCGATTAGCTGCTGCCCCCGGCCTTTGCGCCAGCGAAGAGCCGAAGGAAAGCCTTTCGCGGAAGGAGGCGGCAAATCAGGCCGCAGACCGCCGACGGCACGACGGCCGCCGCCAGTTCGACGGGCTGCAGGCGTGACTTAAAGAGGCAGCGCTGGGCGGCTCTTAAACTGGCCGCAGAGGGTTGGGGAGCGATCTTGACGGCGTGCAGAAGGCCTTCAACGCTGAAGTCGTGGATCTGCGTCCGCCAGTTGTCCCAACGGTTGATGAACGGCACCAGCCACTTGGCTTTGCGGAATCTGGCGTCGTGCGCCATGATCTGTCCACCCACCGGCACGCGGCTTTCAATGAGCCGGAATTCGGTGATTTGTTCCATTGGGTGGTTGCCGCCATCCAGGAAGGCAAAATCAACCGCCAAATCCGCTGGCTGCTCGGCGAGCCATTGGGGAATGACCTGCTGCGAGAAGCCGAATAGAGGAGTAAACCGGTGCAGGGCTTCCGGCGCCCCAACCTTCAGGTTGGCAATCATCCGCTCGTAGATGTGCCGATCAGCCTCGATCCCCCAGAGGTGGCCACAGCCGTTCTTTTCGAGCGCTCGCAGGATGTGCAGCGTGCTGCCGCCTCCCAACCAGGTGCCCACTTCCAAAGCAACCTTGGGCGGGCGGGCGGCGCCCAGGATGGCCTGGGTCAGCAGTTCCCGCTCGCGGGGATCGAGTTGTCCCTCGATGGGTCGGTTCTGGTTTGAGTCTGCTGTCACGTTAGGTCAGCAATTTCACATTCCGGCTGCCGTCGAGTGGGCAATAGTCGGGCCACATCGGCCGAGATCATATCGAGAAGTTCTGCACCGCAGTCAAGGGCAATGGGGGGCCGCCCCCAGGTTCCAGGCCCAAGGTTGACCCTAACCGGCGACCTGATATGCTCACCCCCTTGAGTTGCGCCGCAGCGAATCGTCCATGCCGTGCGCAGGCTCAAGTGTTTTATCGTCTTCATGGAAGAGCATTCGATTGGCCCGAGACTATGGCACTTGATTGTTAAGGGCCGACACGGTTACGGAGGCGGCTATTACTACTCTTACGCTGAAAAGGCTGCACTCTTCTCGGTTGCCTTGGCCCAGAGGCTGAAGCCTAGGAGGACCTTGCTGGCCGGCCCGTTCGCGGGCGAGTTTGGCTACGAGGTCATGCAATGGCAGGGCTTCGTTCGTGCCCGCCGCCGGCACTACGAGACGGTCCACGTCCTGACTTATCCGGGGCGGGATTATCTGTACGAGGGCTGCCAGGTCCACCAGCACGACATCCGTCTGGACCAGGCCGGCTATCTCTATGGCCGGCTCAATCGTCAGCAGGCGCGGAAGATCGCCGTGGCACGGGCGGCGGAGATAGGGCTCAAGGACTACGACATTTTCGAGCCCTCGCTGCTCTGCACGCAGCATCACAAGCGGGTGTTCGGCATGCAGGAGTTTCGCCTGTTGCGGGAACCTCCGATTGACGGGGTGATGCGGGATGTTGCCTTTCACTTCCGGGCGGTGAAGAAGGAAGGGCCGGATCAGGAAAACAAGAATTATCTCCCCGCTATGGCCGACCAGTTGGTGGCCGAATGCGTGGCGCGGGGCATTTCGGTCAGTTGCATCGGGCATCCGCAGTATGCGTATTGCCCGGCCGGGTGCCCGGATCACCGCAGCGTGGACCTGCGCCGGACGGTGGCGGGGATCTGCTCGGCGCGCGCCGTCGCGGGCGAGAACAGCGGGCCGATGCACCTGGCGAACCTCTGCGGCAATCCTACCATCCTTTGGGCACAGCACCAATGGCGCATTGATTACAGCCTGCGCTGGAATCCATTTCGAGTGCCGATCTATATTGCTGCCAATTATACCAGCCAGCCCCCGCCGGAGGTCGTTGCCACTGCCATCGAGAAGGCGCTTAAAGATCTCCTGCAGCGGAGCCGCGACTTCACGCAGCCGGTTTACACTCTGCCGGCGCAAGCCATCGCGAGTTTCTGATGGAGGGCTCACCTGGCCGAGCTTCCAGCGCAAGATGTTCGCATGGGACTGTTCGACACTACACTTGAGTTCTGCGGCCTGGCAAAGCGAGACCCAGGCAGAAACCGCACCGAAACAGGAATGAAGCGGGGTTGGCCACGAGGTGCTGAGTTTCTCCAGAAAGCAGAAGCGACGGATTCCGGTTGCCCGGCGGAAACTGGCATCACCGCTTGACACGGCTGTCCTCGTCCCGAACCATGCGCCACGGATGAGCGAGAAGAACGGTGAATCACTCGTGGACAGGTTATTGGCACGAATGGTGGTCAAAACCTACTGCTGGGTGCATGGCCGGCTGCACCTGCGGGGGGCCGGGTACCTGATTCGCTTGTGCCTGCCGTGGGTGAGGTCCCTGCGGAACTTCCCATATGAAGTACCCGGGCTGGGCGGCATTCGCCTTGATTTTCGCGACCTCGGCGCCTTCGGGATCCTCAACGTCAGTCTGCGCGACTACGGCCATGAGGGGCACATGTTCAGGTGCCTGGATCACTTCTTGGAGCCGAATCAAGTGCTCTGGGATGTTGGCGCAAACGTCGGTTTCTTCTCGCTCTATTTCTTACAGGTGCCGCACCAGCTCCGCGCGGTGCATGCCTTTGAACCCAATCCTCATCCGCGGCGGATGCTCGAGGCCCTGTTCAAGGATCAGCCCGTGGTCAAAATCCACCCTATCGGACTCGGCAAAGCGGATCAAACGCTGGAGATGAGCGTGTGGCCGGGGCTGACGGCGTGTGGCTCCCTCGTTCGCCAGCTCTCGAACTCGGAGAAGATCAATGTCCAAATCCGCAACGGCGACCGCTATCGCCAGACCGCCGGAGTGGATTTGCCGGACATCATCAAGATTGACGTTGAAAGTTATGAAGCGGAAGTCTTCCAGGGGTTGGTTGAAACAATTGCCCTCAAACGGCCTGTCATCCTGTTCGAGCACGTCCATCTTCAGGATGATCAAATCCGCCAAATCCAGGCGCTCGTTCCAGCGGATTACCGCTTGGTGTTTCTCTCCCCCAGCGGAGCCATCACCACGAGTATCAGCCGGCGAAGAATCGGGACCGACGCGCTCCTGGTCCCATCGGAAAAGGAAGGGCTGATCGCGCGGCTAGGCCGGCTGGAATGAATGCCCGCCCGCCACATGAAACCCCGCTGCGCCGCCTTTGACCAGCCACGCACCAGCGCGGAGGGTCTCTGGCGGCCTGGTGGTTCATCCCATGCGGGAACCCAGTTTGAGGATCAGGGCGGAGCCACTCTTGTCGGGCATTGGAATGGGAATCTCGGGCTTATCCTGAAAGAACTGCTGCACGGCCTTGCGTGCACCTGGCCAGGAGTTGAAATCGTGAGTGAGGATAAAGCCGCCGGGTACCACTCGGTCGTAAAAAAACTTTAGGCCGGCAATGATTGGTTCGTAGAGATCGGCATCCAGGTGAACGAAAGCGAACCGCCTGTCGCGCAGGAATGGCGGCGCGCTTTCGGGGAAGTATCCCTGGAAGACCTGCACGTTGGAGTTCTGAGGGGCGATGTTGTGCAAAGCCCGTTCGATACCGGTCTGCGAGAAAGCGACCGTGCTCTCCTTCAGGCCCGTCTGGGCGCGCTCAACTTTCAGATCGCGCTCGTCAAAGCCGGCGAAAGTATCGAACAGGTAAAGAGGCCTCTCGGGCAGGTAATGGTGAATCAGGCGGGCGCTGTCTCCCCGAAAGACGCCGAGTTCGGCGAGGTCGCCCTCAACGCGCCGTGCCACCAATTCTCGCAGCAAGAGGATGATCATGTCACGCCGCACCGTGTCCCAGGGATCCAGGGAAAGGACTTTCCTCGGGGCAGGATCACCCGGCACGAAATAGCCCCCGCTGGCAGCAACGGACGTGGCATTATGCCACCAGGACCTGGGATCGAGATCCATCCTTCCCTGGCAGTAAAAGCCGGATCTGGAATAAAGGCGGCACCAGCGATCGAGCAGCTTGAGCTTTACGCGAAGCTGCAAGCCCTTGCGGTCGTGGAGCAGGAGTCTAAATGCGTTCTTGAACATGCGAGTGCGCCGTTGCCGACGCGGGCGCTTTATATTGCCCGCATCGGGTGAGCGCAAGTGAATTCCGCCGAGACGGGAAGGATTTAAGCACGACGGTGGCGGCCAAGGACTTCTTGGTAGATCTCCACGTGACGGCGGGCAATGACCCTGGGATGGAACCGTTCCTGGGCACGCAGTTTGGCCCGCCGCGCCACATCTGCAGTCGCGCCAGGATTGCTAAGCGCCTTCTCGACCGCCCCCCGCATGCTCGCAGGATCATGCGGGTCACAGAAGCTTCCGGTTTCACCTTCTTCGATCAAATCCGGCACCCCTCCCACACGGGCGGCGACGACCGGCACACCGGAAGCCATGGCTTCGAGTACGACCATGGGACAGTTATCCTCCAGCGAGGGCAACACGAGGGCTGAGGCCTGATGAAGCCGCGTTTTGAGTTGAGCACGGTCAGCGAAACCCGCGTGAGTGCACCAGGACCGCTCTCTTACCAGGCGGACAAACTCGGCGCTGTAGGCATCATTCGGGTCGGCCACGCCCAGGAATACCAACTCGAACTTGCGTCGTTGAGCCAGGGCGTCCAGCGAGCGAATGAAGGCGTTCTGGTTCTTTCGCATGCATACAAAACCCACGCACAAGATTTGTGGGGGGCTGGTGGGAAGCGGCTGGGCGTTGATCTCAAAGAACGAGGAATCCACAGCATTCGGCACTACCCAAGTGGCCCGGGCCAGATCCGAAACGGCCGCCTGAGTGTAGCGGGTGATGCAGACCACGCCCTGCGAGCGTGGAATGGTGAACCCTTCCAGCCGCGCCGCCAGCCAATTGTAGGACAGCGGGCTGGGCTTAATCACCTCCGCGATGAGGCGCATGTTTCCGTGGATCGTCAGAACGTTGGGGAAACCCGAGAAGATCGCGGCCAGGGAATTGTGTCCTTCCGTTCCCTGCCCGTGCACGATATCGGGCCGGATTTCCTTCAGCTTCTTCCGGACGGCGCGGACACAACCTTGGAAGAGCGTGCGCATCCAGCCAGGTTTCGGGACATAAAGCAGGTGGTAGAAAATGTTGGAAGCAAGTTTCTCCGGTGCGCTCATCGGCTTACGCCCGCAGGAAACGATATGCACCTCCACGTCCGGCAGGAGGGCCAATCCCTCCAGCAAGGCCTCCGGGGCGGGACCAAAGCAGGGGGTAGCCGCAGTGTAGTCCTTCAACTGATCTCGATTGTCAGTGGTCAGGAAGGCGACTTTCAGCGCGGGCAATCCAACGGCGGACATTGGCCGAAAGGTAGTTATCGGCCATGCCTCGGGCAATCAAAACGATACGGGCCTGGCTCCTGTCCAGTGCTGCGTCAAGCGCAGGTAGGGACGCCTCGCCGAGGCGTCCGCCGCCACCCAAACACAGGCGTTCCCATGTACGTGCGCCCAACGGAAGGAAGCCCTCGCCCCTTAATCATCAGGTCCCTGACCGCTCAAAGCCACTGAGCGTTGCCGCTCCAAGCAGGGCCGCCACAAGTTAAGTGGAACTTATTTTTACCCCCATTCCTCTTGTGGCCGGACGGTTGCTCGGTTAGAGGCCGTTTTCCGCGTATTTCAGCACGTTTCAGCTCTTTTCTTGGGAAAATCCTACTTTGCGGGTTTGTCGCCCCCATCCTCTCCCATGTTGCTACGGTGTTGCTACCGTGTTGCTACGGTAGCGCTACGGGGTTGATAGCGCCTCCCCGCACCACAACCTGTAGGCAGGCTCTCCGTCATAGCTTTGCCCTATGCTTTACTTTACCTAATCACCACTGCCCACGTTTCAGTCTAATGGACGACTGAAATCGTGAGCGGTCCCTCGGCTCTCCGAAGGAGCATCTGGAGGATGGAGCCTCACCTCGGCAGCCAACGTCTTGCTGTTCGTAATTCAATTGGCGCCATATCGAAGTATGCCTTTTCTCGCATGACAGGCTTTGGTAGCCTTGGCCAATGGGTTCATCGGATGCGACCCCTCACAACATGTAATGGGCCATGAAGGTCCTTTTCTATCAACTCAAGCCCTTCCTGCTCACCCACGGCGGCCTGCAGACTCAAGTCCTCCAGACCCGGGATGCGCTTGGGAAGCTTGGCATCGAGGCCGACTTCCTGCGCTGGTGGGACCCGGACCAGGCGGGCGACATCCTGCATTTCTTCGGTCGGATGCCCACGCCGCTGCTGCAATTGGCGCAGCAGAAAGGCATGAAGGTCGTATTGACCGACTTGCTGACGGAGCAGGGCTCACGCTCGAGGTGGCATTTGGCGCTTCACGCGATGACCATCCGTGCGATGACGTTGGCCCTGCCCAGTGCCTTCACCGCGTCCTACTACTGGGACGCATACCGCCTGGCGGACGCCTGCGTGGCGCTGACCTCGTGGGAGGCGCGCCTGATGGCAGACGTGTTCGGTGCATCGCCCGAGAAGACGCACGTGGTCCCCAATGGAGTCGAAGACGTCTTCCTTAATTCCCAGCCGGCCACGCGTGACCACTGGCTGGTATGCACCGCCACCGTCACAGAGCGCAAGCGCGCCCTGGAACTGGCGAAGGCGGCGGTGAGGGCGGAAACACCGCTTTGGATCATCGGCAAACCGTATTCGGAAACGGACCCTTACTTCGCGCAGTTTATCCGGTTGACGCAGCAACATCCTTCGCTCCTCCGTTACCAGGGCCCAATCGGCGACCGGGCGAAGCTGGCCGGGATTTATCGCTCAGCGCGCGGCTTTGTGCTGCTGAGCGCCATGGAAAGCCTGAGTTTGTCAGCGCTCGAAGCTGCCGCCTGCGGATGCCCCCTCCTGCTCAGCGACCTGCCTTGGGCGAGGACGGCATTCGGACAGAGTGCCGCCTATTGTCCGGTCACTTCCTCCATCAATCGAACAGCGGAGGTGCTGCGAGGATTTTATGCGGCCGCACCGGGCTTGAAACCGCCACCCAAGCCGCTGAGCTGGCTTGCAGTAGCGCAACAGATGAAACATCTCTATGACGCGCTGCTCGCCCCCACCGTGAAACGCTCGTAGCCGCCTTGACCCCTTAAAGCTCTGTCCGCTAATGTGCTGCTGAGAATATGGAAGAACAGCTTAGACTGGCTGCCCACCGGTATTTGCCCAGCGGAATTCGCCGGCCCCTTGGCACGATCGCCGGTAAGTTGGATGAGTGGATCATCCGAGGTTGTTTCGGCCTCCTGTTCGATCTGAGCGGGGCGCGTTTGCGTGCCGACGGATGCACCTTCATCATCCCCAAAGACGTTACACGCCGGACCTGGCGCGCTTGCTTCCTGCGCGAAGGCTACGAAATCCACGAGCGCGCCCTTATCGCTCGCCTGGTTCAACCCGAAGACCGCGTGATTGAACTGGGCGCATGTCTGGGTGTGGTTTCGTGCCTCACCAACAAGCGCCTGGGGGATAGGACAAAGCATGTTGTGGTGGAGGCAAACCCCCTCTGCATCCGCTCGCTTTACCGCAATCGGGAGCTCAACCAAGCGGGGTTCCTAATCGAACATTGCGCGGTGGATACCAAACCCGAGACCACCTTTTACCTGCACCCCCGTTTCATTGTGGGGGGCAGCCTGCAGCGCCCGACCGACCGACCGGTCCGGCTGCCAGCCAAGTCACTGCGCCAATTGGAGCGGGAGCGGGGCCCGTTCTCGGTGCTGATTATTGACATCGAAGGCAGCGAGCGGGAAGTGTTGGAGGACTCGATCGATCTGCTCAAGAACTACCGACTCGTGATTGCTGAGATGCACGATTGGGCCATCGGTGCCGAGGGCGTGGAGCGGTGCCGGCAGATACTCCGCGATAGCGGGCTGGAGTTCGTGGAACGCTCCGGCATCGTGGAGGCCTGGCAACGCAAGCCCCCCGCCCGATGACTCCGGCCGATATGACCATCGCCGTAACTGTCTTCGACCGGCGCGACTACATTGAGCAGGCCATCGCCAGCGCCCTGGCGCAAACTTCCCCGGTCCGTGTCATTGTTGTGGAGGATTGCGGCCCCGATGAAGAGCTTCAGTCCAAGGTGCTGGTTCGGTTCGGTTCGCGGATTACCTACCATCGCAACTCGCGACGGATGGGGCTGTTTGACAATTGGAACGTCTGCCTTGATCTCTGCGAAACGCCATGGCTCTGCCTGCTCCACGACGATGACTTCCTTGAGCCTGACTTCGCCGACGCCATGATTGAGTTGGCTGCAAGGTTTCCGGACAAGGGGCTCTACTATGGCCGCTGCCATGTGGTTGATGTGGCAGGCAAGCTTGCCTGGACGGCGCCACCTGTACCGGGTGCGGCTTGCCAGGCCATCGAGCCGGCGGAAGTGGCGCTTTGCAATCCGGTCTGTTTCCCGGCGGAGCTCTTTCGAACGGATTCCGTAAAAGCTCTGGGCGGCTTTCGCGCATCCTCTGGGTTCAGCGGCGATTGGGACATGTGGGCCAAACTGGCGTTGCGTTACGGCGCGGCGAGAACCAACCGCGTGATTGGAAACTATCGCAGTCACGATACCGAAGGCCGAGGCACCACCCGTGTGGCGCGCAACGGCAAGTGCGTAGCACTCACCTTGATGCAGGCCAAAAGAAACGCGGCTTTGATGCGGCAGCACGGAATGGACGTCGCTTTTGACCGGACCGAAATACTCAAGTCCTACCCGATGCCCACGCGGTTCCTGCTCGAAAATGCGTGGGGCTTCAGCCGCCGCTTTCTGAGGTACAACTGCAGCTTGCTCTTTCGGTCCCGTTCGCCGCACTGCGCCTATCTGCTCTTCCAATTATTGGCCCGAGGTCTCGGGCAGCGTTTCGTCCGCGCAGCCTCGCGCCTCTATCAGTTACGTAGCACTCTTCGCAGGAGAGAATAGGTGCTGCCGATCAAGGGTGCGCTTGACAAGGGATGAATCACTCAAAGAAGAGTCTCGAAGGGAGGCATATCCACTCAGTGCCCCACTGGCGAGGGATGCCCAAACACCGCACGAGCCGGGGTTCAACCCTAACGGCGATTTGGATTGGGGGATTTCAACTTTCTTAACTTCGCCACAACGACATCCTTTTCAACGTCTTCTTTGTTGTCAGGCACCTTGGCGAAGTACTTCGTGCGCTCACACGTCAGGGTTGCCAGGCCGTTGAGTTCGGCGGCCAGCGAATACCTCTTACCACGGCCGTCGCTAACGACGACGTCCGGACCTTCAATGGTGAAGTCCCACTGATGGAGCCCCGAGTATTCTTCTGTAAGCCCCTCCCGAGCAAAATGCCACAGGTACACATAGCAGTTTGGCTTCACAACCGCCAACATCTGGCGGATGGCGAGTAGAGGGTCATAAGAATGGTCCAAAGAGTTGCTTGCGTGAGCGAAATCGAAATGATCCGGCGGAAACTTCTGAAGCAGCTTCTCCCCGTGCCCGGATTCTGGCGGGGCCGGGGGTGAAATATGCAGGCGTGACATGAGATTGTTGTAACTATCCGCCAGAGGATCTACAGGATGCACCTCCAGCGTCCTGCCTTTCCATTTCTTCCCCAACCGCGTCAGCGGTCCAGAACCCACATCGAGAAGTCGCACCAGTGTGCCTGGAGCAACGTCAATGAGAGCCTTGAACTCATCCTGCAATTCGGCGTTGGGATCTATCCACTCCCGGTAAGGAAACCAAACGCTCTCGGGATCCTGCGAGGCCCTCGCAAGAACAGATTCCCAAAACCCGACTTCGTCGGGCAAGGCTTTCTCCCAATCAACCGAGGAACGGCCCAGGCGTCGGAGGAGCGCTGTCTTTGATTTCACAACCCTGCGCTTTGCAGGGCGCAGTATGCCTCGGGCCAAACCGATAAATGTATTCTCTCGTGCGCTCATCGCACGTGAAGCAATAGCTTCGCCGTGTCGTTCTGTCAATGCGCGTTGGCATTTCGTCGCCCGTGCCCCCCCGGGGTTCGTCGGATACCGACGGCAGGCCTCAGGCGGGAGATCTCTCTTGTGCTGTGGACGTTTGAAGCCCGGTAAAGACGAACCGGAGAAGGCCTGTCCTCAAACTCCGGGCGCCCGCCGCGGGCCAATACCAATAGTTGAAAAGGCTCCCCATCAAAAGCGGCGAGAGTACCAGTGCGCCGATCCCCAGCGAAGTAGTGTGGATAAGGATCAGCGAGAGGCTGACGGTTAGCACGCAAGTAGCGGCGGTGGGCCACAAATACGGGATGCGATTCTCGGTGGAGATGAGCGAGATCCAGAAGCCAAGGTACAGCTCCATAAAGGAGTAAACGGCAAGCAACACTAACCACCCGAGCGGCAGCATCTGCTTGCCGCTTCCGAACCAGCGCAGCAGCAGCGGCCCGCAGATCAAGAGCCCGGCTGCCAAGGCCAAATAGGTCATGTGCTGCAGCCAAAATCGAGGCCATAACAGGCGGCGCATCGCCGCATAATCGTGCTGGGTAAAGTGCTGGCCGACAACCTGCCATTTGACCTGGGTCCAGACCATCGCCATGCCACTGATTATCCCGACGAGTTGGCAGGAAAGTGCGTATTGGGCATAGCTGGCTAATCCCAGCAGCTTAACGCAAATAGCCGTGTTGGCCTGCGTCGTCAGGCATACCCAGACGGTAGCCAACCCCAGGCGCCAACTGTTAGGCCAGAGTGTTCGGAGGTGTTGCCAGATGTGCGCCGGCTCTGGCACCAGGTGGCCACCCAGCCGCTTGCGGCATTGCCGGCGTGCCAGGGTTTGCTGGAGCAGGCTGGCCACCAGGGTGCCCAGCGGCAGGCTCATGAGCCCGCCACCTCCCAAAAGCAGGGCGGCAGCCACCACGAATCTCACCACCGAAGCGGCCACGCTGATCTGCACCGAAACCAGCACCTCGTTCATCCCCCGGAGGAAGATCACCGCCCAGTTCGAATACACGTCCGACACGGTCGCCACCAGTGTGATCGCCCAGGCTATCCGGGTGATGTTGGGGAAGGGTGTCTCATGAATGCGCAGTTCCACCATGTACGTGCCCCAGGCACCCACAAGCAGCAGGACAATGATCGCCATGTAGCGGTAGAGCGAGCGTGTCGTGAAAAAGAGCTGCCAGAGCAGCCTGCTATTCGGGCTGGCGCTGGCCGCTTTGACAAAACCCTGGGGCTGGAGCGTCTCCGCCCCTCCCATGGCATAACTCACGAAGCGGACGATCGTCGGGCTGAAGCCGAAATCTATGACCGGCGCCAGGGTCACGAGGTTTAGCAGGACATAGTACATGCCGAGCTCTTCCGTGGAAAGCTTGTGCAGGACGAGCGGCAGCAGCAGGACCCCGATCGCCAGTCGCAAACCGTTCGATACCCAGGACCAGGCTACCGTCGAGTTGTGCAGCCGCTTCAGGATCGCCCGCGGCAGAGGCGGCTCACCTAGGAATGGAAACCGGACAGACATTCAGCGCGGGCAGCTTGGCGAGGAAGCGAGCCGAGGGTCAAGGCCCCAGTTTGGTCCCCCCGCGAACATTTGCTTCCACCGGCCTGGGCTTGCCTTTAGCATCGGCGCCTTGATGACGACCTCTCATTCGGTGGTCTTGAGCGAGTTGCTTTCTCCGGCAACCATCAAACTGGATTTGCAGAGCACGGACCGGGACTCCGTGTTGGAAGAGCTGGTGAACCAGATTCCGCAGCTCGCGAAGGAGCCCGCAGCGCGGCAGACCCTTCTGCGGGCATTGCATGAGCGCGAGCGGTTGCACAGCACCGGCATCGGCGACGGCATCGCCCTGCCGCACGCGCGGAACGCCCTGGTTGGCCTGGTGGACGATCCCCTGATGGTCTTCGGCCGGCACGCCCAGGGCATCCCGTACGATGCCATTGATGGCGTCCCCGCGCGGCTGTTTTTCCTGCTCTTGGCACCTACCGTTACGCAACACCTCGGCATTTTGGCCCGGCTCAGCCGCATTCTTCATGATCCCGCGCTGCGGCAAAGCCTCCTGGCCGCTGCCAGTCCGCAAGAAGTCATCGCCCTGATTCGCGACGCGGAAGCCAAGATGTAGGGGGGAGAACGACGACCCCGATCTCTCACCCTGGCGCCAACTCTCCGGCGAAACCTTGCTGCCGCAGCGCCTCAAATAGAACCAGCGCCACGCAGTTGGACAGGTTCAACGAGCGCGCCTTGGGATTGAACATCGGCACGCGCAGCCAACAGTTGCGATTCTCAGCCAGCAGTGACCCGGGCAAGCCGGCCGTCTCGCGCCCAAAGACCAGGTAATCCTCCGGGCCGAAGCGCGCCGCCGTATATAGGCACGGCCCATTCGATTCCACAAACCAAAGGCGGGCATGCGCAGGGAGCCTGCTCCGAAAAGCCTGCCAATCCGGCCAGCGATGCCACTGGACGTGCTGCCAGTAATCCATCCCGGCGCGCTTGAGTTGCCCGTCGTCCAGCTTGAAGCCGAACGGTTCCACCAAGTGCAGCCCGGTGTTTGTGGCAGCACAGAGCCGCGCCACATTGCCCGTGTTGGGTGGTATCTCTGGCTCAACCAGGACGATGTGCATGACCGGCTCCTGCTTTTCTGCGGTAAAACACCTTCCACAATACCAACCCATGGGCCGGCGCGCTCATCCCGGCCACGCGGCGGTCTCTCATGCCCAGCATCTGCTTCACTCCAGCCGCCGGGAACGTGCCCAGGCCCACCTGCACGAGCGTGCCTACTATGCCGCGGCACATCTTGTAAAGAAACCCGTCGCCTTCGATGACCAGGGTCAGCAACCGCCCGCTCTGCCGAAGGTCGCAGCGCGACAACGTACGCACCGTGGACTCTTTTGCATAGCCGGGGTTGGCGGCAAAGGACTGGAAATCGTGCCTGCCGATGAACAGGCGCGCCGCGGCCCGCATGGCCGACAAGTCCAGCGGCCGCGGCACATGCCAGGCCGTGTGCCGGATCAGCGGATTCATGGCGGGGTGGTTCCACACGAAGTAGCGGTATTGCTTCCCTGACGCGTTAAAGCGCGCATGGAAGTCCGCCTTGGCGCGTGCCGCGGACAGCACCCGTATGTCCTCAGGCAGCCACGCATTGATGGCGAGGGCCAGTTTCCGCGTCGTCATCCGGCACTCGGCGGGCGGCACCTCGAAGTGTGCGATCATGCCCAGCGCGTGAACTCCCGTATCGGTGCGGCTGGAGCTGTGCGCGCGGGGTCGGCTCGGGAAGAGCTTCGCCAGCGACGCCTCGACCTTCTCCTGCACACCGGTCCCGATCTTCTGCACCTGCCAGCCCTCGTAGCCGGTGCCGTCGTAGGCGATCGTCAGCTTGAACTTCAATAGGTGCATCGTGGGTTCCGTGATCTGTGCAAGCATTCCGAAGCGCGGACATTCCTGTCCGCCCTTTGACCAACCGCCCCCGTTGGCGGACAGGAATGTCCGCGCTCAGGAACGCAGGCGCGTAACACGCCTCACATGGATAAACTATCCAGGTAGCTCTGCAAGAGAATCGCTGCCGCAGTCTTATCCACCTTTTCTTTCCGCTTCTCGCGGCGCACGCCACCTGCGATCAGGAGACGGTTCGCCTGGGCGGAGGTCAGACGCTCGTCCCACGTCTTGATCGGCACGCTGAGGGCGCCCTTCAAGGCTTCCACAAATTGCCGGGTCTTCAGCGCCGCCGGACCATAGGTGCCGTCCATGTTGCGCGGCATGCCGACCAGAATGAGTTCCACTTCACTCTGCCGCAGCAGTTCGCTGAGCCGCTTCAGAAAGCCCGCGAAGGGTTCGGCCGCTATGTATTCCAACGGCTGGGCGATCATTTTCAGCTCATCGCTCAGTGCGATGCCTATGCGTTTGGTTCCGTAGTCAATG
>Ga0181532_10002975_pt1 | contig 15479 bp, 4 predicted proteins | sample PEATcosm2014_Bin_33_FD_119768 | JGI IMG/M metagenome (GOLD analysis project Ga0181532, IMG submission 119768) | Peatland microbial communities from MTU Mesocosm Facility, Houghton, MI, USA - PEATcosm2014_Bin11_30_metaG | ecosystem: Environmental > Terrestrial > Soil > Wetlands > Peat | place...
AATGCCCGCGCAGGACGCTGCCAATCACCTCATCCAGAACATCAAGGACTCGGCGCAGCCGCTGCTCGATAAGGGCAAGAACGCGGTCGTGTCGATCATTCTCGATGGCGAGAACGCGTGGGAATACTATCCGCAATCTGGCCGCGAGTTTCTGCGCCGCTTTTACGACGCGCTGCAACGCGACGAGCAGATCGAACCAGTGACCATGAGCGAGGCCATCGCGCGGCACGCCGAATCCGATTTCGGCCAGTTGCATCGCCTGGTTCCGGGCTCGTGGATCGACGCCAACTTCAACGTCTGGATCGGCGCTCCGGAAGACAATCACGCTTGGGACCTGCTGGCCGAAGCGCGCGATTACTACGATCGTCACGCCAATCGTGTTTCCGAGGCGCAACGGCAGATCGCCTGGGAAGAGTTGCTGATCGCCGAGGGCAGCGACTGGAATTGGTGGTACGGTCCTGAACATCACTCGGCCAACGATCGCGACTTCGATGAGCTTTACCGCAAGCATCTGTCGAACGTCTATCACGCGCTGGAAGGCATTCCGCCGGAGGAACTGAACACGCCGATCATCAGCGGCGTTCCGCGGCCAAGCTACATTCCGCAGACAGCGTATGTTCGCGCCCGCGTCGACGGCCTAGTCAGCGGATACTTCGAGTGGATGGGCGCGGCGAGTTACACCTCCGATCAGCGCACCAGCGCGATGCATGGCAAGCAGTTTCTCCTCGACGCCGTTTACGCGGGACTCGATGCCGATTCTGTCTCTGGCCGTCTCGACTTTCATCACGACATTCCCGAAGACGCGTATCGGCTCGTGATCAACCTGGAGGTTTGGCGCGAGAAGGGAAATCTGAAGGCTACGCCGGATTCTTTCCGTCTCACCGTCGATGCGCAAGGCCGCAACGTGCAGCGATGGGTGCTGACCAACGGGGAAGAACGCAATCAACTCGCGATTTTTTCTGCGGACAACGGCAGCTCGAACCCAAACGGAATCGAAGTTGCCCTCGACAAAATTTTCGAGATGCGCGTGCCCTTCGAGCTGATCGCCGCGCAGCCGGGAAGCCGCGTCCGTCTTCGTTTCGCCATCTGGCGCGAGCACCTGCCGGTCGACTCGCTCCCGCTCGAAGGCTGGATCGATCTCCACGCCCTGCCCGAAGAAGAGCTGGAGACCAATCTCTACAGCTTCTCACCGCAGGACTGAAGCACCTCCTTGTCGCCCGGCAACTGACAACGGAGGGTTACCCCCCTCCCCATAGTCTAAGATCTGGCCACTGACCACCAGTCACTGCCTTTCCTCCCACAAACACAAATAGGGCAGGAGCGCCCAGAGTCAGGCGGATCCTACCCTGATATTCCAGTATTCGATTGCACCAGAATTAAGTCAAGATTACGAAGGTGCCAATCTCTCTTTCCCCTGCCGGACCGGGAATCGCCGCCCCTCCGCGAAAAGCCTTTGACACGGGCCGCCGCGGTGCTAACATACCGCGACCATTACGACTGGGCCTAAGTCGCACTGGACGACCCGACAGCTAAGAGGTCTGTCCCCTCCAGCAGTCCTAGCCCGCTAGTCGAAGCCAAGAAAGCAACCATTAAGAGGCCCACGTCCCCAGGAAAAATCTGTTCCGAGTAACCCGAGGATCGAATGACCACCGCACAACGCACTCCTATGGTCTCGTCACCATCTCTGGCAACTCAATGCACAACGTTACAGAACGCAGCCGCCGGAGCCGCGACGATGCCCGTGTTAGCGAAACGATTCATATACTGGGCAGGGGCGAGTCTGGCAGTCGCCTTTCTCATGCTTTTGGCTGAGCCCATGTGGGCGCAGCAGTACACCGACACCGTACTGTACAATTTCTGTCCCCAGAGCGGTTGTCCGGATGGATCTAATCCGCAAAAGAGCCCCGTAGTCTTCGATTCCCACGGCAACCTGTACGGCGCTACTATTGGCGGCGGCGCCAACAACCAGGGCACGGTTTATGAGCTAATTTCGAACGGCGGCACGTGGACCGAGAACGTGCTGTACAGTTTCTGCCCGCAATCGGGTTGCCCAGACGGAAAGGCTCCGGTCGGCGGAGCTATCTTCGATTCGCAAGGCAATCTTTATGGCATCACTTCGGTCGGTGGGGCTAATAACAGCGGCGCGGTCTATGAGCTGAGTCCGCCATCCGGCGGCAATGGGCCTTGGACGGAAACTGTGCTTTACAGCCTCTGTTCGCTGCCACAGTGCGAAGATGGGGGTCAACCAAATCCGGGTCTGGCCATCGACTCTCACGGCAATCTGTACGGCACCACTCAAACGGGAGGATCGCACGGTTCGGAGGGTGTTGCCTTCGAATTGAGTCCCAATGGCAATGGCTCCTGGACCTACACGGTGATCTTCAACTTTTGCATCCAAAGCTCCTGTAACGACGGCGGTCAGCCATCTGGCCGCCTTATTTTCGATTCCAGCGGCAATCTCTACGGTGTGGCCCAAACCGCTGGTGCCAATAATTCGGGAGTGGCCTTCGAATTGAGCCCCGGCAGCGGCTCCTGGACCGAGACAGTCCTCTACGCCTTTTGTCCGGTTTCCGGTTGCAGCGATGGATCGTACCCGGTAAACGGACTGGTTTTTGACCCGCAAGGAAATCTCTATGGGACGGCCATCGGCGGGGGCACTTACGACTACGGCGTCGTCTTCGAGTTAAGTCCAGCCGCAGGCGGTTCGTGGACAGAGAGGGTGCTGGCGCCCTTTTGTCCGGGGCCGACCTGTACCAATGGCTATAGCCCCGAGGCGCCGTTGACTTCCGACTCTCACGGCAACGTGTTTGGGACCACGGTTTTTGGTGGCGTGGAAAATGATGGCGTGGCCTTTGAATTGACTCCATCCGGTGGCGGCCAGTTTACCTACAACATCATTTATGCTTTCTGTTCTTCGGGTAACTGTCTCGGAGGCAATTCCCCACAATCGAGTCTGCTCCTTGATTCCCACGGGAATCTGTATGGAACGGCTGAGACGGGCGCTCACGATGAGGGAGTGGTGTATGAGTTGTCACCGGTACCGTTGATACCAACAAGCACGGTGCTGATGACGGCGCCTAATCCGTCGAATGTTGGGCAACAGGTCACCATGACCGCGACCGTAATGGCTCAGAATGGTTCGCTGCCGACGGGCACGGTTGTCTTCGAAAGCAATGGCGTGCAGATCGGATCGGCTTCGCTGAACAACTCCGGCGTCGCGGTACTGAATTACTCCGCGCTGAATGCCGGCACCGATAGCATTACCGCGATGTATCAGGGCTCGAGCACTCTGGCACCCAGCACCTCCAACACGGTGCAGCAGGTGGTGAGGCCCGTCGGCAGCACGACCTCGGTTACCAGCTCGCCTAATCCCTCGACCTTCGGACAATCGGTGACCATCACCGCGACAGTCGGTCCATCCGGACCGCCGCTGCCGACGGGCACTGTTGGCTTCAGTTCCAATGGCACCGGGATTTCCGGCTGCACGGCCGTGCCGCTGTCCTCGTCGCTGACGGCCGTCTGTATGACTTCGTCACTGGCGGTAGGTACGGATTCGATCGTGGCCACCTATTCAGGCGACAGCAATTACCACGGCAGCAGCGGCACGTTTTCGCAGATTGTGAATCCCGTTCCATCACCAGTGCAGTTTGTGCCGCTCACGCCCTGCCGCGTAGTGGATACGCGCAATGGTAACGGGACCTTCGGCGGCCCGGCCATCACCGGCAATTCATCCCGCAGTTTCCCGCTCTCGCTCAGCGGCAACCCCTGCAACATTCCATCGATTGCCATCGCCTACTCGCTCAATGTGACGGTAGTGCCGCAGCATACGCTCGGATACTTGACCATCTGGCCGACGGGCGAAGGTCAGCCGACCGTGTCGACCCTGAATTCGCCCGACGGGCGGATCAAGGCCAACGCCGCGATCGTTCCTGCGGGGACGCCTTCGGGATCGGTCAGCGTGTATGTAACCGATACCACCAACGTCATCCTCGACATCGACGGCTACTTCGCCGCGCCGACCTCAGGCAGCCTGCAGTTCTATCCGCTGACGCCCTGCCGCATCATCGACACCCGGAACGGCGATGGAGGCGCGCTGCAGGCAGGAGTTGAACGCGATTACACAATTGCGGGACAATGCGGCATTCCCAGCGACGCGGCGGCTTACTCGTTCAACGTCACGGTCCTGCCGGCCGCCGGCGGCCTGGATTACCTGACCGTGTGGCCTAAGGGTGAATCGAGGCCCACCGTTTCCACCCTCAACGACAACACCGGCACTGTGGTAGCGAATGCGGCCATCGTACCTGCGGGCAGTGAGAACGCAACCGCCTTCTACGCCCACAGCAACGCAACCAACCTTTTGCTTGATGTCGACGGGTACTTCGCAGCGCCGGGAACAGGCGGGCTGTCACTGTATCCGCTGACGCCGTGCCGCGTGCTCGACACGCGTCACGTTGGCAAGGGCCAGCCCTTCATGGGCGACTGGAATCCTCCGAACGGCATTGACGTGCTGACCAGTCAGTGCGCTCCTCCGAGCAGTGCCAAGGGCTTCGTCTTCAATGCGACCGTAGTGCCGAGCGGCGCCATGCCGTATCTGACCTTGTGGCCTCACGGCGAAAACCAGCCCACGGTCTCTACGTTGAATGCGTACGACGGCTTCATCACCTCCAACATGGCAATCGTGCCAACCAACGACGGCTCCATCGACGCCTACGCCGCTGCGTTGACGCAACTGATCCTGGACATCTCCGGCTACTTCGCGCCGTAATGGAATCAAGATCGCGCAGAGTGCTGTTTAGTCTTTTGCCCATTATGGAACCGGATCTTGCGATCTGAACAAAAGCGTTTGAAAGCCGTGCAAGCGGTGTTAATATTCCGCTTCAGCCGAGTGCGCTGACTCCAGCGATAACGGGATAAGCATTGCCTGCTCCAGCGATGCTTGCTAACTAAGCAGGAAATAAAGGTGTCTCTCAGAGCCCCAAGAATCTGTCCGCGCGTGGTGTTCACGGGCATGATTGTGGCTATGTCGCTCACGGCAGCCGTGATGATGCGAGCCCAAACAGCGGCTGGACCGAACCGTCCAGCGCAGGTGCCTGAGGAATATATCGTCACTCCGTTCGGCTACTTCCATCCATCCTGCGTTGTCCATTTGGCAAAGGACGAGGAACTGCTGGAGGGCGGAGGGGCGGTTCAAAGGGCCGATGGAACGATCTACACAGTTCCAGCTTGCGAATATCCCCAGTATACGGCCCGCGGAGAGATGTTCGTGGCAGGGTCAGGGGTCAAGCCTCCAACGATCGGCCATAGCTGGATTGTTTCCGGTGCCGTCACCGTCAGCGGGGCGTTCGGCAAAGTTCTTGCGAACTGGAACGTCCCGTCCGCTCCCCTGTCTTACCACGACCAGACGGTCTATTTCTTCCCAGGATTAGAGGACTACACCAAGGACACCGCCATCCTTCAACCCGTCCTTGGCTGGAACGCCGATTTCACAAAAGCTTGGGGAATTGCCAGCTGGAACTGTTGCCCCAAGGGCACTGCGGACGAAAGTTCGCCAGTCCAGGTGAACACTGGCGACGTTATCTTTGGCACGGTTGAGACGACGTGCAGTGCGGGCACGCAGTCTTGTCCCAAATGGAATATTACGACGGAGGACCAGACTACTGGCGGGAGCACCACGCTGCCCAACACGCCCAGTGAAGGGCAGATATTTGATTGGGCGTTCGGCGGGGTTTTGGAAGCCTACAGCATTGTGCAATGCAGCGATTATCCGCCCAACGCATACCTTTCATTCTCTCCAACTCTGTACGATAGTTGGTTCCAGCTGATTGACAATCCATATTGGCAAGAGAACGACTGGGCCTCGGGCCTGACGCCGCAATGCGATTACGGCGCGCAATTCTCGGACGAAGTAACTTTGACCTTCGGCCCTGTCACCCTGACGGTTTACCCCACAGGCAACGGTGTTGTCACCAGCACTGACGGCTATATCAACTGTCCCGGCACTTGTGCGGCAAACTATCTGCCGTTTGCGCAGGTCACGCTGAATGAATCCCCGGCACTGAATTGGGGCTTCGCTGGCTGGGGCGGAGGGTGCAGCGGCACTGGCTCCTGCAACGTCCTCATGACGCAGGACCAGAACGTCTCGGCTACATTCTTGCCCGTTTACACGCTGACGGTGACAACGAATGGCAACGGAAGCGTCACCAGCACCGACGGCAATATCAACTGCCCGGGTGTGTGCAGCTACAACTATCTCTCCAATACGAAGGTCACGCTGAATGCCAATCCTGGGCTGGGCTGGAGCTTGAATGCCTGGGGCGGCGCGTGCTCCGGTAGCGGCTCATGCCAGGTGGCCATGACACAGAACCAGTCGGTGACTGCTGCGTTTACCCAGAACTATTACACGCTAACCGCGTCCGCTGCAGGCAATGGAACCGTTACCAGTACAGACGGCTACATCAACTGCCCCGGCACGTGCAGCCACACCTATCTTTCGCTTACTCAGGTGACCCTGAATGCCTCGCCTGCCCAAGGCTGGAGCCTCAGCGGCTGGACTGGCGCCTGCAGCGGCGTCGGTTCCTGCAACGTAACCATGACACAGAATCTGTCAGCGACGGCGGTTTTCATTCAGCCTGGTCACGGGTTTCAGTTAATGGCGATCACTCCCTGTCGTCTGGTGGACACGCGCCAAACGGGCGGCCCGATTCAGGGAGGTACCTCGCAGGACTTCATCGTTCCACAACTCGGTAGCTGCGGCATTCCCACGACGGCGGCAGCGTACTCGCTCAATGTCACGGTAGTACCGCCCGGACCGCTGGAGTATTTGACGATCTGGCCTACCGGAGAAGCCCAGCCGGTCACGTCGTTGCTAAACTCGCCGGACGGCCGCACCAAGGCGAACGCGGCAGTCGTGCCTGCCGGCAATAACGGCGCGGTCAGCGTTTATGTAAGCGACACTACCAACGTCATCCTCGACATCGACGGCTACTTTGCGCCGCCCGCCTCCGGCACTTATCAGTTCTATCCCCTGAGACTGTGCCGGCTGGTTGACACTCGCCAGGCCAACGGCGAACTCGGAGGCCCAGCCCTGCTGGCGCAAACGCCGCGTGATTTTCCGCTGCTCTCGAGTCCTTGCATTCCGTCCGGCCTTCAACCGCTGGCGTATTCGCTGAACTTTACGGTCGTGCCTAATCCGTCCGGCCAACCGCTGGGATATCTGTCGGTGTGGCCGGTGGGCGAGATGCAGCCGGTGGTCTCGACTCTTAACAATCCGACGGCGACTGTCGTAGCAAATGCTGCGATTGTTCCCGCTGGGACTAATGGCGACATCGACGTCTACGCCTACAACACCACCGATCTGCTAATCGACATCGACGGCTACTTCGCTGCGCCGGGAAGTGGCGGCTTGTCGATGTATCCGGCAGCGCCGTGCCGGGTGCTGGACACCCGCCAGAGCGGCGGTCAGTTCAGTGGGGAACTCACGGTAAATGTTGAGGGCAGCGCCTGCGCACCTCCCAGCAACGCGGCGGCATACATCTTCAACGCGACGGTGGTGCCACCGGCCGCCATGCCTTACCTCACGTTGTGGCCTGATGGCGAGCAGCAGCCCGTAGTCTCGACGCTGAACGCCTACGACGGCTTCATCACGTCGAACATGGCGATCGTGCCGACCGCAGATGGCTCTATTGACGCCTATGCCGCTGCTCTGACGCAATTGCTCCTCGATATCTCCGGCTACTTCGCGCCGTAATGGAATCATTAGTGCGGAGAGCGGTCCGCCCGCACTGAGTACTGGCTACTATCCTGCTATTCCAGAACCGAGTTCTGCGATATGAACAAAAGCGTTTGAATGAAGCGCAGGCGGTGCTAATATTCCGGCTCAGCCCAGAATATTGAATCGACCGCTGACACGAAGCGAACGTTGACTGGCTTCGGCAACCCTGGTCTATCAGCCCCAGGAAATCAAGCAGCTCTCAACGGGCTCTCGCAGCCCATCCAGGAAAGACCTGTAGGGAGGAAGCTATGCACGCCTTAACCCGCCTGCTAATCAGGAAAACCAGCTTCTCGAATATGGTCTGCCTGGTCATTTTGTTTTGTGCCGCGACGGCAATTACCTCGCCTGCACAAACGCTGACAACGCTGTACAGCTTTTGTGCGCAGCCGGACTGCGTTGACGGCGACACGCCTATCGCCGGTCTGGTGCAGGCCACAGATGGAAACTTTTACGGAACAACATTCGAGGGCGGCACCTACAACGCCGGCACGGTCTTCAAGGTCACTCCAAGCGGCACGCTGATCACACTGCACACCTTTTGTTCTCAACCAAACTGCACGGACGGCCACGAACCTTGGGGAGGTCTGGTGCAAGCCACCGACGGGAACTTCTACGGGACGACCGAGGGAAGCGGGGTCAACCCCTATGGCACGGTTTTTAGCATCACTCCAAGCGGTACCCTGACCACACTGCACACCTTTCAGGGATCTCCGGCTGATGGTGCCGTGCCATCTGCAGCGCTGGTGCAAGCCATGGACGGGAGCCTGTACGGCACCACCCAGGCAGGCGGCGCCAACCAGAGCTGTATCGAGGGCTGTGGCACCGTCTTCAAAATCACCTCCAGCGGCACGCAGACCCTGCTTTACAGCTTTTGCTCGCTAGCGAACTGCGCCGACGGCGGACAACCTCTGGCAGGCTTGGTACAAGCCACCGATGGGAACTTCTACGGTACAACCACGCTTGGCGGGGCCAACAATGATGGCACAGTTTTCAAGATCACCGCCAGCGGGACGCTGACCGTGCTTTACAGCTTTTGCTCGCAAGCCAACTGCGCTGACGGCAACTCCTCTAACACAGGGCTGGTACAAGGCACCGACGGAAACCTGTACGGAGTTACCGTTCTTGGCGGAGTCAACAATGTGGGCACCGTCTTCAAAATAACCCCGACCGGTTCGCTGACCACGCTATACAGCTTCGACAATATTCACGGGGCCTCCCCTGAGGGCGCTCTGGTGCAGGCCACGGACGGGAACTTTTACGGGACAACCCAGGGAGGCGGCGCTAATGGTGGCGGCGCGATCTACAAAATCACTCCGAGCGGTGCGCTGACCACGCTGTACAGTTTTTGCTCTTTAACGAAATGCGATGATGGTGAATCTCCTTTCGGGGGGCTAGTGCAAGCCACCAACGGGAATCTTTACGGGACAACGCCCCAAGGCGGCGTAAATGGCGGCTATGGCACGGTCTTCAGTCTGACGGGGCCGGCTCCAACCGCGGTGCAATTCGTTCCGGTCGCGCCATGTCGGGTCGTGGATACGCGCCAGACCGATGGAGAGTTCGGTGGACCGGCGATTCAAGGCGGCACTTCGCGCAGCTTCCCCCTGCCGCAAAATCCCAATTGCAACATTCCCAGCGCCGCAGCCTATTCCCTGAACGTTACTGTCGTGCCACACGAGCCTTTGGGCTACCTGACCATTTGGCCCTCGGGCAGGAGCCAGCCTGGTGTCTCAACCATGAATTCCACTGATGGCCGGGTAAAAGCCAACGCCGCCATCGTGCCGGCGGGAGCCAGCGCCGCAGTCAGCGTGTATGTAACCGACACCACCGACGTCATCCTCGACATCGACGGCTACTTTGCGCTGCCCGCCTCCGGCACTTATCAGTTCTATCCGCTGACGCCGTGCCGCATAGTGGACACCCGTAACGGCGATGGAGGGATGCTCCAGGCAGGAGTGGAGCGTGATTATCCTATTGCGGGAACTTGCGGCGTTCCCAGCACCGCGACAGCCTATTCGTTCAATGTCACTGTCCTTCCAGCCGCTGGGGGCCTCGATTATCTGACCGTGTGGCCGAAGGGTGAGTCGCAACCTGTTGTCTCCACCCTTAACGACAACACTGGGACGGTCGTGGCGAATGCGGCCATCGTCCCTGCGGGCAGCGAAAATGCAACCGCTTTCTACGCCCATAGCAACGCCACGAACCTTTTGGTTGATGTTGACGGTTACTTCGCCCCGCCCGGAACAGGTGGGTTCTCACTGTATCCGGTTGCGCCTTGCCGCGTGTTGGACACCCGTCAGAGCGGCGGCTCATTCGTTGGCGAGAAGACCGTGAATGTCGTTGGTAGCGCCTGTGCGCCCCCCAGCAACGCGGCGGCCTACGTCTTCAACGCGACCGTCGTCCCACCGGGATCCATGCCTTACTTGACTTTGTGGCCTGATGGCGAGAAACAGCCCGTAGTCTCGACGCTGAACGCCTACGATGGCTTCATCACGTCCAATATGGCAATTGTGCCGACGAACAACGGCTCCATCGACGCTTTCGCCGCTGCTCTGACGCAACTGATCCTCGACATCTCCGGCTACTTCGCGCCATAAGCATACGACGCGTCTGCGCCGCCGTCGTTCAACGATTGTTACTGGAGATCATTGCTCGCCCTGAAGATGATCCGGGGTAGAGATTACGAAGGTTGTATACGTCCTCCCATTTCCGGAAGAGCAGTTCGCCAGTTGTGCAGAAAAGTGCTGAGCCGAGCACAGCTGGTGCTAACATTCGGCTTGTTTCCAAGCTCGCCCAGTCCGGCCGATAACGAATTAAGCACCGCCTGCTCCAGCGATGCTGGCTGACCAATACACGGAAACAAAGGTGTCTCTCACAGCGCTACTGCACCCGATCATCTGGAAAATGCTACGGGAGGAAGCTATGCCCACCGGTTACCGTTCGCCGTCGAGCACATTGAGCTTGGCGAAAGTGGCGTGCGTCGTCGTTGTGTTTTGCGCTGCAATGGCGATTGCCTCGCCGGCACAGACGTTCACCACCCTAGTAACTATGACTGGGCCAAATGGAGCAAATCCCTACGCGACTCTGGTCCAAGGTAGCGATGGCAATTTCTATGGGACGACTTTCGAAGGTGGCTCGAGCAACGGGCCTTGCGGAACTCCAGGCTATGGGTGTGGAACCATTTACAAAATTACCCCAAACGGCATTTTGACCACCATGTATAACTTCTGCTCCCAGAAGAACTGCACAGACGGATATGCACCCTGGGGTGCTCTGGTGCTGGGTACCGACGGAAATTTCTATGGGACGACCACGAACGGCGGGGGGTACAACGGCGGTACATTTTTTAGAATCACCCCCACTGGCACGCTGACTACGCTTTACGCTGGGAGCGGTTCTTCGGGTGGGTTGATCCAAGCCTCCGACGGGAATTTCTATGGGACAGACGGCGGCGGAACGTACGGCGACGGCACGGTTTTCAGAATCACCCCCTCGGGAACGCTGACCACCCTACACAACTTTGACGGCGCCGACGGCTCTGGCCCTGAGGCCGGGCTTGTGCAAGCCACCGACGGAAACCTCTACGGAACCACAACCTATGGCGGCAGTAATAATTTTGGTACGGTGTTCAGAATCACGCTTAACGGCGCACTGACAACTCTACACAGCTTCGATGGCATTGACGACGGCGGATATCTCAAAGCGGGTCTGGTGCAAGCGACCGACGGAAACCTCTACGGAGATGCATCCTGGGGAGGAAGTAACGGTGGTAACGGCACCATCTTTAGAATTACCCTTGATGGCGCTGTGACCGTGGTGTACAACTTTGCGGGCACGGACGGATCCAGTCCCGAGGCAGCGCTGATGCAAGCGACCGACGGCGACTTCTATGGGACAACGTGGTCAGGCGGTGCCAATGGGGCTGGCACGGTGTTCCAGCTCACACCAGCGGGGGTGCTGACCACACTGCACAGTTTTGATTTCACTGACGGTAACTTCCCTCAGGCCGGGCTGCTTCAGGCATCCAACGGAAATCTGTACGGCGTAGCGTCTGGCAACAACGCTCCTCCTCTTTGCAGCCCCTACGGTGTCTGCGGGACAGTATTCAGCGTGGCAATCGCTCCCACTCCCCTCCAATTCATTCCAGTTGCGCCGTGCCGCGTGGTAGACACACGTCAGGCAACGGGCGAGTTTGGCGGGCCGCCCATTCAGGGCAACACTTCCCGCAGCTTCCCCATCCCGCAAAATACGACGTGCAACATCCCCTCCAGCGCCGCCGCGTATTCGCTGAATGTCACAGTGGTGCCGTATACCACCTTGGGCTATCTAACCATCTGGCCTACAGGAGAAAGCCAGCCTGTCGTTTCCACCATGAACTCGACCGACGGCCGCATCAAAGCCAATGCAGCGGTGGTACCGGCGGGAGGCAATGGGGGCGCAGTCAGCGTCTATGTCACCGACACCACAAACGTCATCCTCGACATCGACGGTTATTTCACTACGCCTGGCTCCGGAACGTATCAGTTCTATCCGTTGACGCCGTGCCGCATCGTCGACACTCGTAACGGCGACGGAGGGATGCTTCAGGCGGGAGTGGAACGTGATTACACGATTCCGCCCAACTGCGCCGTCCCGAGCAGCGCGACGGCCTATTCGTTCAACGTCACCGTCCTTCCGGCCGCTGGTGGGCTCGATTATCTGACCGTGTGGCCAAAAGGTGAGACCCAACCGGTCGTTTCCACCCTTAACGACAACACGGGAACGGTCGTTGCCAACGCGGCTATCGTCCCTGCGGGCAGCGAAAACGCAACCGCCTTCTATGCTCACAGCAACAGCACCAACCTTTTGGTAGATGTCGATGGCTACTTTGCTGCGCCCGGAACCGGTGGGTTGTCGCTGTATCCCGTCGCGCCTTGCCGAGTGCTTGACACGCGCCAGAGCGGCGGCTCATTCGTTGGGGAGAAAATAGTGAATGTGGTCGGTAGCACTTGTGCTCCGCCAGCCAACGCGGCGGCCTATATCTTCAACGCGACGGTTGTTCCGCCGGGTCCCATGCTTTTCCTTACCCTGTGGCCTGATGGCGAGCAACAGCCCACGGTCTCGACCCTGAATGCCGAGGATGGCTTCATCACGTCTAACATGGCCATTGTGCCGACGAACAACGGCTCCATCGACGCTTATGCCTATGCTCTGACGCAGCTGATCCTCGACATTTCCAGCTACTTCGCGCCGTAGGGGAATGAGCATCGGGACGGCTATACCTTGCGACCTCTTTATTCCGATCGTCCGGTGCACGCCCTTGCCTCTGCGTATTCGCGAAAGCTGGGTTCTGACATCTGCCACTGACACCAGCGTTCCCTAAATCAAGACGGGGAACGTCAGGCGCCCCTCGGTAACTTAGCTGATCCCCCGGCCGCGTTCGAGCGGTTACGGACCAAGAATCTCCTTCCATTATGGCGGGCGCGGTGCTAACATCCGCCTCCATCCAGAGCGTTCAAAGATTTTAGCGCGCCTGCGACAACGCCACTCCAGCTTCTAGTGGGCATGGGTCTGTCGCCTCGCAATGCTTCCTTGGACAGCCGGAGCGCCCCAAAAAAAATTCTCACGAAGGAAACCCATGACGCGCAAACGCCTTTCTCAGGTTGTTCTCCTGCTGGCAAGTTTTGCATTGCTGCTGCCCTCCGCCGTCGCCCAGGTTGTGATTGCGACGGTAGACGCAGGGGTACAGCCGTCGGCGACGGCGGTCAATCCGGCCACCAACAACATCTACGTGGTGAATTCCAACTGCGCTAACAACGGTGGATGCAGCACCACGGGCTCGGTGACGGTGATCAATGGAGCGACCAACAATCCCACGACGGTAAACGTGGGGGTTCTCCCGGTTGCGGTCGCGGTAAACGTGCAAACCAACCAGATCTACGTGGCGAATGAATGCGGCAACGACATCACTTGCTCCAGTCCGGGGACGGTGACGGTGATTGACGGGGCTACCAATAACACCACAACCCTGAATGTGGGAGCGTTCCCCGTGGCCGTGGGAGTGAATCAGATAACCAATCAGATCTACGTGGCAAATAACTGCGGCAATGATCTCACCTGCGCCAGTCCCGGGACGGTATCGGTCATCGCTGGGGGCAGTAACAATGTTGGGTCCGTCCAGGTGGAGTACTTTCCCAGCGACGTAGAAGTTAACACCGTAACCAACTTTATCTACGTGGTGAATTCTTGCGGCAACGATGGCAGTTGCTCGAGCGCCGGGACCGTTACCGTGATCAACGGGACCACCGATGCCACTACCAACGTGAACGTTGGCGTCTACCCATATGTCGCAGCTATCAACTCGGTGACTAACATGATCTATGTCCCGAATAATTGTGGCAACGATCTCTCGTGCGAAAGCCTTGGGACGGTGACCGTAATTAACGGGTCCACGAACAACACCAGCACGCTCGGCGTGGGAGCTTTCCCTTATGGCGTCTCGGTCAACGCCGTAACCAACAACATTTATGTCGTGAATAATTGCGGCAATGATACCGGCTGCGGCAGCCCTGGCACGGTCTCGGTAATTGCTGGAGGCACCAATAACATTCAGACGGTACCGATTGGGAACTACAACGAAACCAGCATCAACTCGACCCCAGCCATTGACGCCGTAACCAACCAGATCTACGTTCCGAATTACAGCGATGCGACGGTAACCGACATCGATGGAGCTAGCAACAATACAACCACCGTTGACGTCGGGAATCAACCCAATGCAGCCGCAATGAACACGCTGACCAACCGGGTCTACGTCGACAATTACTCCGACGGTACGGTTTCCGTCATCGCGGGAACAGGCAGCCCCGCTCCGTTGCGGTTCTTTCCGGTCACCCCTTGCCGATTGGTCGACACGCGCAGTAACGGCGGCCCGATCGCAGGCGAGACTTCCCGGATATTCAACCTTCCGCAGTTAGCGCAAAAGGCTTCTCCACCTTGCGCAAGTCTTGCCTCGGCGGCTGCCTATTCGCTGAATGTCACGGTAGTTCCGATTGTTCCCTTAGGCTATCTGACAATCTGGCCGACGGGTGAAGACCAGCCATTTGTTTCGACCATGAACTCGCCGGATGGACGGATTAAGGCCAATGCAGCCATCGTGCCTGCCGGCTATCAGGGGTCAGTAAACGTATACGTCAGTAATACGGCCGACGTAATCCTCGACATCGACGGCTACTTCGAGCCGCCTGCAACCGGAACCTACCAGTTCTATCCGCTGACGCCCTGTCGCATCGTGGACACTCGTGACGGCAAGGATCAAGGCACGCTCCAGGCGGGAGTGGAGCGTGATTATCTGATTGCTGGAGCTTGCGGCATTCCGAGCAACGCCACAGCCTATTCGTTCAACGTCACGGTCCTTCCGGCCGCTGGTGGGCTCGATTATCTGACCGTGTGGCCAAAGGGTGAGGCACAACCTGTCGTCTCCACCCTTAACGACAACACCGGGACGGTCGTAGCCAATGCGGCCATCGTACCTGCCGGGAGCGACGGTTCAACCGCCTTCTATGCCCACAGCAACGACACCGACCTGCTACTCGATGTTGACGGCTACTTTGCCGCGCCAGCGACGGGCGGGTTGTCCATGTACTCGGTGCCGCCTTGCCGGGTGCTCGACACGCGCCAGAGCGGCGGCTCATTCGTTGGCGAGAAGACTGTGAATGTGGTGGGCAGCGCC
>Ga0181532_10002976_pt1 | contig 15474 bp, 14 predicted proteins | sample PEATcosm2014_Bin_33_FD_119768 | JGI IMG/M metagenome (GOLD analysis project Ga0181532, IMG submission 119768) | Peatland microbial communities from MTU Mesocosm Facility, Houghton, MI, USA - PEATcosm2014_Bin11_30_metaG | ecosystem: Environmental > Terrestrial > Soil > Wetlands > Peat | place...
AGACCTCGCCGAAACGCTCCCCTGCCGCGCGCGCCAGCAGGACTCCGAGGACAGCAGCACCGGTGTTGTAGAGCCAACGTTCACCCGGCTGGGCAAGCAAGGGAAGCGAGCCGAGGTTGGTGATCCAGGTGTCCGGATCCGGCTGCACGTCCGGTTGCGGTGACCCGAGCGTCGACAACCGCAACGCCTCGGCCGCCTCCACAACCGGCCAGGGCCGCGGCGAGACGAACATCTCCAGCGCCGCGCCGAAGCCGAACGTGAAGGTGAGCAGATCTCGAACTGTGATGGCGCGCCTGGCCGGCACCGTGTCGTCGAGCGGTCCGTCCATGCGCCGCAGCACCCGGCGCGAGGAGAGCTCTGGTACCAGGCGATCCACAGGCTCATCGAGGTCGATGAGCCCCTCTTCGACAAGAGCCAGGGTCGCCGCGGCAGTAACCGGCTTTGTCGTCGAGGCGATCCGGAAGATGGAGTCGCGGGCCACCGGCGCCCCTGCGATCGTCAGGGCTCCCAGAGCCTCCACATGCACCTCGTCGCCTCGTGCCACCAACGCGACGAGACCCGGGACAAGCTCTTCGCCGACGTTGTTGGCAGCCGCAGCGTGAATCCGCTCGCGCCCTGCCGCCGTGAAAGCGTCAGCCACCGACAACTCGAGGATTCTCCACGAGCGCGGCGTCCGGGCGAACCCACAAGAACGGGCGGCAATCGTGCCTAAGGCTCATTGCGCGCCACGGCCTGACTTGTGCAGCTTGAACTCGGCACCTGCTGGGTCAGTCACCCCGGCTAGGCGGCCGTACGGGGTGTCCTGGGCGTCCGCCACCACAGAGCCACCGAGAGCTTTGACCCTGGCGACGGCCGCGTCCACGTCGTCGACGTCCCAATAGACGGACCAGTGGGACGCCGTGCCCTCAGGGAGGAAGCCAGAGGCGTCCATGATCCCCGCCAGCTCACCGTCGCCGCGCGGGTCCCGCATGACCGTGTAACGGAACTCGTCGCTTTCACCGACCGGGCTGGTGTCCCAGCCGAACACCTCGCGATAGAAGGCAACGGCGCCGGCATAGTCGCGCGTGAGCAGCTCGAACCAGCCCGGGGCTCCGTGCTCGTCCAAGACGGTGAAACCCGGGAAGGTCCCTGCTTGCCAGGCACCTAAGCCCGCCCCCGTGGTGTCGACGAGAACCGACTGGATGCCGAGATCGGCCACGGCCATGGTGGGAAAGATGATCTGAGCGCCTGCAGCCTCGGCTTTCTCGACGGTCTTCGCCATGTCATCGGTGGCGAGGTAGACCTTCCAGGAGTTGTCCGCAGGCATGTCGCCCATGTCACCCATGCCTCCTGCCACCGGAACGCCCTGGCGGGTGAATATAAAGTAGCCGCCGAACTCGGGGCTCGGCTCCTCGGCCTGCCAGCCGAAGAGCTCGCTGTAGAACCTGCGGCTCCCCTCGACATCGGAGGTCCATAGATCGGTCCAACAGGGCGCTCCGGCGGGGGCTGTCTCACGCTTGGTCATTGCTGCTTCTCCTTTCGTCCGGAGATCGGACAACTGCTCTGACGGGCCGCCGGCGCAAAGGTCATCGGTCCTGCGAGGATAGGGGGCCGGAACCGGGACAATGACGCCTTCATGGTGGGAGTTGTCCTGGGCGGGTCGATGAGATCACATCGCACGGGACGTCAAGTTCTTGATGGGTCCGATACGGCTGTGGTGCAGGGTCACCCTCATCGGCCCTGACGGCACCGAACTGGCGTGGTGCGAACTCGCAGGCCCGGGAGCCCCCGACTTGGCGGCCGTAGACCAGGTGGCACGCCTGGCTCTTCTGGCGCGACGTCTCGAGGGGCATATCGCCGTAAGGGATGTCTCGTCTTCACTAAGGGAGCTCCTCGAGCTCGCCGGCCTACCTGTCGAGATGGAGGGGCAGGCCGAACTCGGGAAAGAGACGCTCCGGATCCAACAGGGCGAGGAAGAAGCTCATCCGGGCGATCTTGCCCCTGGAGATCTCAAGCACCTGTAGCGCCCAGGGTGAGTGACCACCTGCCGGGTCGGGCCGGTACTGCCCGAACGCGGGGCAGCCGTTGGCAGAGGTGCGCACCAAGAGCGAGCCCCGGCACTCGCTCGGTCCCGGCTCGACCATGAAGCGCCCTATGTCCGCCGCACCTTGGATCCACATGGCAAAAGGCGGCATCGACTGCACGGCGTCCTCGTGCAGCAATGTCACCAGGCGATCGATGTCGTAGCTCTCGAAGGCCGCCACGTAGCGCTCCAACAGCTCCGCCTCGTCGTCTCCGAGGGTCTTGTGTCCACCTCCGGACTGCAGACCGGCAAGTGTGGCCCGCGCCCGTTGCAGAGCGCTGTTGACAGCCGGCACGCTCGTGTCGAGGAGCTCGGCTGCCTCGGCCACCTGCCAACGGAGCACCTCGCAGAGAATCAGCGCGGCGCGCTGACGGGCGGGAAGGTGCTGGAGGGCGGCGACGAAGGCAAGGCGGATCGACTCGCGGTACTCGGTGATCTCCGCGGGATCTGCCGTCTCGGGAGCGACGCGGGCGTCGGGAACCGGTGTCACCCACTTGGCTTCAGGAAGCATCGGGCCGAGGAAGGATTCTTGCGGCGGCGAGGACGGGCCCATCTCCATCGGCAGCGCCCGGCGCTGGACGTTGCGGCGCATGTCGATGCACACGTTGGTGGCGATGCGATAGAGCCACGTGCGCACACTTGACCGCCCTTCGAACCGGTCCGCGTTGCGCCAGGCCCGCAGCATGGTCTCTTGAACGGCGTCCTCGGCTTCGAAGCCGGAGCCGAGCATCCGATAGCAGTACCCGGTCAGCTCCCGACGGTACGGCTCCAGGTCCTCCTCGGCCAAATGGTCAGAGCGCACGGCCACGGCACGGGATGCTAACGGGGACACCTCGAGCACCGTTTCAGCCATCGAAAGTTTGACGAACCGCACGAGCGGAATTCATCACCGGACGCTCGCCGTAGTGACGCGGGCACCCGCCGGGGTGCCGGCGGCCCAGTGCCGGATTCCAGGTCCCCGACGCCTGACAGCCTCATCCGCCCGTCTGTATACCGTGAACCCATGACGATGCTCCCCGATACGGAAGGATCCTCGTGAGTGACCGCTCCTGTGTCGTCGTGATCGGGGCGGGATTCGGCGGTCTGGCCGTCTGCGAGGCCCTCGCAGGCGAACAGGTCGACGTCGTGCTCGTCGACCGTCATAACTACAACACTTTCCAGCCGTTGCTCTACCAGGTAGCGACAGCAGGCCTGAACCCTGGTGACATCGCCTACCCGATAAGGGCCTACACGACCCGTCACCCGCACATTCGTTTTCGCCAGGACGAGGTCGTCACAGTCGATTTCGCTGCCCGAAGCGTCAAGTGCTCCCAGGGTCCGACGCTCACCTACGACTTCCTCGTGCTCGCGGCAGGCGCAGGGACCACGTACTTCGGTGTTACGGGGGCCGAGGAACACACCAAGGCGATCTACACCATGGAGGACGCCATCGCCGTTCGCGACATGGCCCTCGCAAGCGTCGAACAGGCCTCGTCGCACGGAGCCGAAGAGGGCGATCTGACTGTGGTCGTGGTCGGGGGCGGCCCTTCGGGCGTGGAGATGGCCGGCGCGCTCGCCGACCTGCGCCAGATGGAGCTCAACACCCGCTACAGCGAGCTCGACTCGTCGCTCTCGCGCATCGTGCTCGTGGAACAACAAGACCGCCTGTTGGGCGCGTTCCATCCCAAGCTGGGCGCGTACGCCCGGCGGGTGCTCCAGCGACGCGGCGTCGAGATTCGCTGCCACGAGAGCGTGAAGCAGGTGCAGTCGGATCGTGCCGTGCTCGCCTCGGGCGAGGTCGTACCCTGCCGGCTCGTGATCTGGGCAGCCGGAGTCGGCCCCTGCGCACTGACCGAGGCGCTCGAGCTCCCAAAGGTTCAGGGACGCGTCGAGGTCGATGATGACCTTCGTGTCAAGGGCTTCGACGAAGTGTTCGCCATCGGCGACATGGCGGCGGCACGCTCGGGGGGCGAGGCACGTGCCCTCCCCCAGCTCGCACAGCCTGCAATTCAGGAAGGTCGGTTGGTCGGAGACCAGATCCGACGGCTTCTCGCCGGCGAGAAGACAGTCCCTTTCGAGTACCACGACAAGGGGATCATGGCCACAATCGGACGCCGGGCCGCCGTCGCGGAGCTGCGCAACGGCCTGCGCCTGCGGGGGACGCCGGCCTGGTTGGCCTGGCTCGGCCTTCACATCGTCTTCCTCGTCGGGGTCCGCAACAGGACATCTGTGCTCGTGAACTGGGCGTGGCGATATCTGTCGTGGCGTAGAGGACCGAGGGTGATCGCAGGCGGTTGACAGGGAACCGGAGGTGCCCGGGCGCCCGCTCATCCGACTCGAGGTGACCACCCACATCGGAGGGCTGTCCCGCGCGCGTTCGGACACCCGGTGTCAGTGGCCCGCCGCCGTCACCGGGCCCCGCCCAAGGTCATAGGCGGCGCGATACTCACGGGGGCTGACACCAGTCAAGACTCGGAACCGCCGGTTGAAGTTCGACAGGTTCCGAAAGCCGCAGCGGAAGGCGACGTCGGCGACATTTGCCTCAGTCTCGATGAGCAGCTGCCGTGCCGCGCTGATCCGTACGGCCGTCAGATATCCGGTGAAGGTCTTGCCGGTGCTTCGTCGGAAGATCCTGCTGAAGGCGGCCGGCGACAGCGCCGTGATCTCAGCAACCGCTTCCCGACTGAGGTGCTCGGAGAAGTGTTCGCTGATATGGCGGCGCGCGGCGTTGATTCGGTCCCGGGTCACCTTGTCCAGCGCAGGTCGGAACACGCCGCTCGTCAGGGGTCTCGCCGGGGTGTGAGCAAGGGCGACAAGGACGCCGAGCAGGTCGACGGTTCGTTCGTCAGGTGAGCGTTGGCCGAGGTGCCCAAGGTCGTGCTTGATCGCCTCTGTGCCCTCGCTTGGAAACGCCAGGCCCCGATCGGCGTTCCTTAGTAGATCAGCGACAAGGCCGAACTCGGGCCTGCTCCAAAGCTCTGCGCCGAGAAAGTCGATAGCGAACTGCAGGACAATTGCTTCCTGCGAGGCCTCTCCCGCGGCGCTGTGTTCGCACGAGCTGTCCGACGAGTGCCAGGTGTGGGGAAGCCCAGGACCCAGGAGAACGAGATCGCCAGGTGCGTAGGGCTCGATCGAGTCGCCGACGAAGCGCCGGCCGGAGCCTCGTACGATGAACGTCAACTCGTGCGCCGGATGGTAGTGCCACTCGAAAGAGAAGGACGCTTCGCGACGGATCTCGTACTTCCACGACGTCGGGCCCTCGGTCTCGACGTGCTCGAAACTGGCGCGCACCTGATGAGGTTACCTGTCGCCTCGGGCGGGCTGATCACAAGAGTACCGGTTCTGGTCACCAGTGACGTAGCGACACCGGCTCGGGCACCCGATACTCGGGGCCAGCCGACAAGACCTTGGGGGGACCGATGCAAACACCAATGACCGGAGACGCCGACCTCAGCGGGCCGTACCAGCTCGGGGAGAACGACCGGGCCAACTTCGCCCGGGATGGCTTCGTACACCTGAAGGGCGTCCTCGACGGCGGCGTCGTCGACCTGTACGAGCCGGAGATCACATCGAAGGTGATCGAACTGAACACCGAGCATCTGCCCTTGGAAGAGCGCTCAACCTACGGGAAGGCATTCCTGCAGGTGATGAACCTGTGGCGCCACAGCGACATCGTGCGCGATTTCGTCTTCTGCCGCCGCCTCGCGCGTATAGCGGCGGAGCTCCTCGAAGTACGTGCGGTACGGCTCTACCACGACCAGGCTCTCTACAAAGAGGGCGGCGGGGGCATAACTCCCTGGCACGTCGATCAGTACTACTGGCCCTTGTCCTCCCCGCTTACCTGCACGGCCTGGGTCCCGTTGCAAGACACGCCGCTCGAAATGGGTCCGCTGATCTTCGCTGCCGGCACTCACCGGAACCCGCCGGAACTGGGGCTGGCGATAGGCGATCAGTCGCAGGAGTACTACACGGCCTGGGTCGCCCGCGAAGACGTCCGGGTCGTCGAAGAGCCCTTCGATCTCGGGGACGTGAGCTTCCACTGCGGCTGGATCCTGCACCGAGCAGGTGTGAACAGGACCTCGACGCCTCGTCGAGTCATGACGATCATCTACATGGACGCCGACATGACCGTGCAGGCACCGACGAACGATGACCAGTACGAAGACCTCGAGTTGTGCCTGCCCGACCTAAAGCCGGGAGAGCTCGCTGCGAGTCCTCTCAACCCGGTCCTATACGACAGCGAGCTCGGCTGAGCCGGTAGCTCAAGCCGCGCGCATTGGCATGCGAGTCGGCGGTGCAAAAGAGGATTGCGACTTCCGGCGCCACCGTCGACGCTTTCACGGGAGCAGACGGTGGGTGGTGCAGCGAAGCGCAGCCAGGCAGGCAGCAAACCCCTCGGCGTAGCGGACGCCACACTGCTGGCCCCGAAAAGCGCTCACGGTCTTCATCTGTTCCACGATGTCACCGTCGTCGTGGTCCTTGATCCACGAGAGCTGGCTCTCGTGCGCCCTGAGCATGGCTTCTTTGGTCTCCATCACCTCGGTGATGTCGACGAACTCGGTCGGGACGAAACCTAAGCCCGCAACCGTGTCCATGTAGTAGATCGGCGTCACCTTGTCGTGGACCGGCCTCTCGGTCACGACGAGTGGGACCGTGGCGAGGAAACTGGTGTCGAAAACCAACCTCGAGGTCTCGTTGTGATCGGTGTGGTAGTCCGCCGGCGAGTGGGTGATGATCACGTCAGGCCGGGCGTCGCGAATGAGGTCGACGAAGAGACTGCGTTGTGCCCGATCGCTGGCCAGCACCTCGCCGTCGGACAAGCCGAGGTTGATGTGCGTCGCGCCGCAAATCTCGGCTGCGCGCTGAGCCTCGCCTGTTCGAATAAGTCCTATCTCCTGCGAGGTGTGCACGTAGCTGCCCTTGTTGCCGTTCGCCGCATGGCACATCACGACCTCATGGCCCTCTCGAACGAACCGAGCGAGAGTGCCTCCGCAGAGCGTCTCGAGGTCATCCGGATGCGCACCCACCGCCAGTACCCGCACTTCACACCTCCTCGCGAACGGGAACAGCCTTTCGACAGCGTCCCCATGTGCCATCTTGGCCCCGCCCGCTGACTTAGGTCGAGTCGGCGGAACGTCACCGGCCCACGAGAACAGCTCGACTCGGGCTGTGATCCACGTGCCGGGCCGTCGGCACAAGTCGCTGCCGCCACCGGCTTGACCAATTAGCATCTGGCTGCAATCTATTTCAGTCTGAATCTTATTAGGTTCTCGCGGGGTGGTGTCAACTCGGGACCGCCCTGGGCGCGAGCGCTCGCGATAGGCGCAGCGTCGCGAACCGGAGGTTGGACGTACGAGCACCGGGGAAAGCCCACAAGCGCCTCGACGGTCAACTGGCGCGCAGATAAGGGATGGTCTGAGGTCCCTCGGGGAGCACACAACAGGTCGCCTGCGGTCCGATCCGCGCCAGCTCGGTGGCGACGACGGCACTGATGTCGCAAGCTTGCTCCAGATGGGCGAGCTCGAGCTCGGCTCGAGAAAGACCTTCGCAGTGGACCGCCACCCGCGCCTGGGTTTGCACGCGCGTCAGCATCTGGACCTGCCACTGGTCAGGCTCGGTCGTGCGACCGGCGGGACCGGCGAGCCGGGCTTCATCTGGCAAAGCCTCGGTGAGCAGCCTGCGGAAACCGCCGAAGTCCGGAAAGCCGTCGCGGCATTCCGAGGCCACGATGACGAGCCCCCCGCGCTTGACGACCTCGGCCGCCGCCGACATGCCCTTCACCGACTGATAGAGGTTCTGGTCGAGCGGAAAGCCGCCGTTGGTCGTGACGACGACGTCGAAGCGGTGCGGCACCTCGACCATCGCCGAGGCACGAGATGCCCGCACCGCGGCCGCGTGCATGGCGAACAATTCACCGGCGAAGGCGTCGACGATCTGCTGATCGCGGTTGAGCACGACGTCGAAGGCGAAATCGACACCTGTCGCGGCGGCGATCGCACGGATGTCGGCGTGCACCGGGTTGTCTTCGAGAACGCCCCAGGTCGCTCGAGGGTTCGCGATCCGAGGCGCGTCGTGGAGCACGAGGACGGTCTCAAGGCCGGCAAGGCCGGGTGCGACGAGCTTCGGACCGCCCGAGAAGCCAGCGAAGAAGTGCGGCTCGACAAAACCGGTGGTGACCCGAATATCGGCCTCGACGAAATGGCGGTTGAGCAGCACTGGGACCCCATCGCCGTGAATGCCGAGAGCGACCAGCGAAGAGCTGTCACGGGCGTCGTGGTTGATGACCCGCAGCCGAGCGAGAATCTCGCTGCCGAGCATCTTCTCGAGTTCGAACTCGGTGTTGGCGCGGTGCGTTCCGGTGGCAACGAGCACAGTCACGTCCTTGTCGGCGACGATCCCCTTCAGCTCGTCGAGAATCGCACGCACCATGAGCTCGCGCGGCTGTGGACGCGTCCCGTCACAGATTGCGATCGCAATGCGCGAACCGGGCGCGACGAGGTTCGCGAGCGGAGGCCCGGCAACGGGAGTGCGCAACGCCCGTCGCAAAAGGCCGGCCTGATCCGGGGCCGCCGCCTGGAACCCAGGTTCGATGACGACACTCGAATCCGGCAGCTCGACCACAAGCCGGCCAGCACCGTAGGGGAGGCTGACCCTCCTCCCGGTGCTCCCGCGACTGACCGGAGTCGGGTTGTGCCCGCTGAAGCATCGACACCGCCGGCGGCGACGCGATCACCTGTCACGCAATCCTCCTGGCCGCTCGGGCACGACGCCGGCCGAGACGCCGTGTGAGAGCAAGTTTGCTGCAGCTTGCCGGAGCCTCGCCCGAATGGGCATCCTCCCTCCGTGGCGTCGAGAGCCCCGCGCCTGAGGTGACGATCGAACCGAGAACGCATCGTCGACGATCTTGCCACGCTGGCTGCTCAGGGGCGGAGATCTCAAGGAGACCCAGGTCGCTGAAGGCGTCTCGACGCAGGCCCGGCGCCTCCTGGGAGCGGATGGGCTTTCCTCTCAATGTGCAATCTATTGCAATGTGAATATTATAGAGACCGTGGCGGCAAGCGCGGCCTCGGCCGGAGGAGAGAAGCGACGTCGCACGAGGTCGTTCAAGAAGGATCCCACCGGCGAGAGTCACCGGATACTTGGGAGTCGGCTACTCCGCACTTGTCGGCCCGAGACGGCCAGATGTGGAGCTCAAGGCCGGGTCGGTCCGCGGAGCACGACTGACCGGGGACGACGGGCGTGAATCAGGGACGAGGAGGACGGATGCGGGCCGGGACAACCAAGCCGGACGGGGCTTTCGTACGCGCCGAAATGGCTGAACAGCCCGAGGTGCTGGAACAGTTGTTGGCTCGGCGCGAGGAGCTCCGGAACGAACTGCGGTCTTTCAGGACAAAGCCGCTCCGTGGAGTGCTGCTCGCAGCCCGTGGCTCATCTGACAACGCTGCCAGTTACGCCCGCTATGTGCTCGAGGCGTCGCTCGGCTGCCCTGCCTCCCTCTCGGCGAACAGCCTGTTCACCCGCTACCACTGCCAAACACGCCTCGACGGCTGGCTCGTCGTCGGAATCAGCCAGTCAGGCGCTACGCCGGAGGTCACCGAGGTCCTAGAGTCCGCGCGCCTGCTCGGAGCGACAACACTTGCCCTGACGAACGACGCCGGCTCGCCTCTCGCAATCGCCGCCGACAGCGTGATCGCCTTCGAGGCCGGAGTTGAAAACGCTGTGCCTGCGACCAAAACCTACACAGCGACGCTGATGTCAGTGGCGCTGGTCGCCGAGGTCATCGGAACCGCACCCTGGGCCCCGGGGGCCCTGGAGGAAATACCTGGGCTCGTGGCCAGCACGCTTCAGTGGACCGAGGACCTCCAGCCGACGGTAGCCCTACTGGCCAATGGCGCTCCCAGCCTGCATCTCGGTCGTGGCTTTCTCTACTGCGCAGCGCTCGAGTCAGCGCTGAAGATGCGAGAGGCCGCCCGACTGCCGGTGCAGGCCTACTCCATTTCAGATTTCCTGCACGGACCGATCGCCGCCAGTGGGCCGGACACGGTGGCGGTCTGCCACGTGGGCTCCGGGCCGACGCGTGAAGACAGCGAGCTCGCCGCCCATCTGCTTTCCGCACGCAGGGCGAGAGTCGTGGCGATCTCGAGCGACGCTGAGCTCGTCCCCGGGACCGCCGACGCCTCCCCCATCACTGTCGTCCGGGTGCCCGAGCTTGACGAATCGCTGGCTGCGATCGTGCACGCCGTCCGTGGCCAGCAACTAGCGGTCGAGGTTGCACTCGCACGGGGACTCGACCCTGACAACCCGGTGGGCCTCACGAAAGTGACACCCACTTCCTGAACCAGCCGGCACAGGTCGAGGAAAGCCCGGAGTGCCTCCGAGCATGTGCGGCGAGTCCGGTGCTCGAGCGCGACATCACCGGCATCCCGGAGCTCTTCGGAGCGCCCCGCCCCCGATGAAGAGCGCGAGGACGTTGCCATGCGCGACCAGATGAAGGTGAGGCCTGCGAACGCGACGTACCAGCGCCCGAACGACACATCGGATGCCGGCGCCGACCAGAGCACAGCTTGCGCGCCAGAAACAGTTGATCCCACCCTGTCGGCTGCATGAAGCTTCCCTCATGATGAAGTACGGCCTCAACATCCAACAAGGCGCCGCCTTCGACTTCGTGGCTCTCGGTGCCCTGAACCATCGTCTCGACCCGGGCGTGATCCCTTTCCGCAAGGCGACGCAGTGCCGCATCTACGTGAGCGGCGCCGAGTTCAACGTCGCCGCCAACCTCGCCGACTGCTTTGGGCTGCGCACCGGGATGGTGAGCGCCATGGTCGAGTACCCGATCGGGGACTTGATCGCCGAGGGCGTGCGGGCCAAAGGGGTGACGCCGTTCTACAAGTTCTTCGCCCATGACGGCGTGCGGGGACCGAACATGGCGACTGTCTACAGCGATGACGGATACGGGGTGCGGGCCCCGGTCGTGTTCTACAACAGGGCGAACGAGGCGGCCGCAGAGCTGAAGCCGGGAGACTTCGACTGGAGTGAGATCTTCTCCAAAGGCTTGCGCTGGTTCCATAGCGGCGGGATCTTCGCGGCGCTGTCGCAAAGCACGGGCGAGCTCACCATCGAGGCCATGCAAGCCGCCAAGCACGCCGGGGCCGTGGTCTCGTTCGACCTCAACTACCGCCCCAAGCTTTGGAACGTCCGGGGCGGGCGCGAGCAGGCGGTACCGATATTCAGGCGCATCGTCGAGAACGTCGACGTGCTCGTGGGAAACGAGGAGGACCTGCAGGAAGCTCTCGGCATCCCCGGTCCCGCCGTGGGCCGCGAATCGGCTCTCGACTCGAGCGCCTTCAGCGCCATGATCGCAAGCGTTCTCGACACCTACCCGAAGATCAAAGTGCTGGCGACGACGCTTCGAGAGGTGACCTCGGCCAGCCGGCACCGCTGGGCCGCGGTGGCCTCGATCGACGGCGAGACCTACCGGTCACCGACCTGTGACCTCGACGTGCTCGATCGCGTGGGCGGCGGGGACGGATTCGCGTCGGGCCTCTTCTACGGCCTGTTGACCGGCGAGGAACCTCAGGCCGCGGTCGATCTCGGCTGGGCCCATGGCGCCCTGCTCACGACCTTCCCGGGCGACACGACCATGGCGACGCTCCAGCAGGTGCGGGACCTCGCGACGGGCGGCTCGGCCCGGGTGCAGCGGTGAACGCCGGGTTCGGGTCCTCCACAACGTCTAGGGCCGTAGTGCGAGTGTCGGTCTCCTTTGGCCGGAGCTCCTGTCCCCGAGGCACCTAGGCCCGGACCCCCGGCTGGTCGCCAGACGGTCGGAGCCTGCTTGCAAGAAAATCAAACGCCGCTTCTTGCATCTCACGGTCGAACTTGTGCCCACCGTCGTAAAAGGTGCCCACGTAGGCTTGACGATGCCCAGAGCTCGCGTATCTCGCGGCGATCTGTTCGTGGGCGTCTTGCATCCCCTTGAGCGAAAAAAGCTGATCTCCCCGCGTGTACAAGACCATGAGCGGCGTAGGCGCCCTGCACGACGCAAGCTCTGGCCAGTCCCGCCGCGGGCCAAGCCCCGGTGGGAAGAACATCCAGGTGTGCGAGCCTATGTGCCTGTCCAGGAGGCCCTCATAGGTCGTCATCATGCCCACGACTACTGCGGCACCGATGTGCGGCGATACCGCATTGAGCAGAGCCGACCGACATCCGCCGCCCGACAGCCCTATGCAGCCCAGTGACTCGCCCGACACCTCTGGCCTGGATCGCAGGTACTCGAGCGCCACCCGGTCCTCATAGGCGACGATCCCGGCAAGACTGGTTCCGAGCACCGCGCAGTACTTCGCCACCACGTGCTCGTGTCGTGCCGCCAAGCGGTTGTATTCAGCCACGCTCGCGGGACTGCTCGCGCTGAGGGCATCGGGAGCCGTCCACGGTTCGGGGAGGTCGTCGCCCACTTCTTCTTGCATCAGTCCAATCTCGAAACGCCGGCTCCCCCACAAGAAGGCGTCATGGACGAGGACCGCGAATCCGCGCCGGGCGAGCTCGTTGGCAAACGCGCGACCGTCGTAGAACTGGTGCCGGAACTCGAGCACAGCCTCGTCGGGACCCTCCGGACCATCTGCAATCTTCTCTCGCCCGAGGAACTTGAACCCCCCATGGTCATGGAGGGCCAGAACGCCTGGCAAAGGTGCACTCGCATGCGCCGGACGGAGGAGCCACGCTCGGGTGCGCGGACCATATCCGACCGACCAGGAAAGACTCTCGCCCACGAGCTCGCCTGTCGTCCAGGTGTCCTCGAGTGCTACGTCGATAGGAGGGCTGTCTCCCGAGAACCCGAGCACGTTGCGCACCTCTGCCGGCGTCAACTCGGCCAGGGCGTCGGTCGCCAGTAGTGCCGCCTGGTCCTTCGCGAACGCGACCAAGTCGCTGAAATACCCGAGTCTGCGATACAGCCCCACAGAGCGCCTCCTCCGCCTATTGCCGAGACCAGCTCGACTCGACGCGTAGGCGCCAGCGAACCGCCCCGGGCTTTCTACCGCCCGGCTTTGTGGTCGGCCTGACCACTTGAGTCCTCATCGAGGAACAACGTCGCGTTCGCCAGCTGTCTGAGTATCGAGGCAGGGCAACTGGGCGACACGGGACCGTGCAGCGCCTGCCGCACGGCGTTCGCCTTTCGAACACCCGGTACCACGATCTGGACCAAACGGGCTGACAGCAGTGCCGGGACAGTCAGGGTGATCGCCCTCTCGGGCACCTCTGCAACGGTCGAGAAGTGGCCCTCGACGACCTGCTGCACCCGGCTGGCATCGTCCAGGGATATGAGACGGGTCCAATGCTCGTCGTTGAAGTCCGTCGCGTCGGGCTCGTTGAAGGCGATATGACCGTTCTCCCCTATGCCCATGCAGGTGAGTGCTATCGGCGCCTCTTTCAGAAGCTCCTCGTACCGGTGGCACTCCGCGTCCAGGTCCCGAGCTTGCCCGTTTATGTAATGAACCGTCCCAGGCTGCAACCAGTCGCTCACCTTTTCCTTCAGCCAGCGGGCGAAGCTTGCCGGGTGCGACGAAGCCATGCCTATGTACTCGTCCATGTGAAAGACGGTGACGCTCCCCCAGGGCACCTCTGAGTGCTCCCGGAGGGCTTCCACGAACTCGAGCTGCGAGTTCCCTGTAGCCATGATCATCCGTGCCACACCGTCGTCTCTTAGGGCGCTGCGGAGCGCGTCGGCGGTGTGCTTTGCCGCTTCAGCTCCCATCTCGCGACTGGTTCCGAAGACTCGTACAGTCATCTTCGTATCGCAAGCGGCTGGCTCGTACGATGGTCCTGCGCCGACGTGGCGCTGGTTTCCATGTGGCTCTTGGCTCCCAGTCGTCGATTCCTGGCCGTCTTGAACAGTCCCCATCGCCGCTCACCCCTTCTCTTCAGTCTTTCTGGTACGAGTCCTCCCGGTGCGCCGACCGGTGATGGTGGTCGCGCTGTTCACGGCGTGATGTGCACGCCGTCCACGACGACCCCGCCTATCGCAGGTCCTTCCTCCTGGAAGCGGACGATGCTCACATCTGCCGGCTCGAAACCGAAGCGTCCGCCGACGCCCTCGCGCGCCATTAGCGTCCACGGATTGATCGACGCCAAACGCGCCGCGCGTCTCCAACTCAGTCGTCGCCTCCCTACGAGCGCGACGAGGGCGGGCAACAGAGCCACTGAAGAGCCTGCCAGATAAGGGGTTCCGGGCAGTTCCAGTCTTCGAGACACGTCTCGGCTTGCAAACTCGAGGTTTGGAGTGGCAACCCCGTCGCTTACAAGAATGCTCCGCCCGGCTCCTTTGGCGGCCAGCATGGCGGTGAGCGTGTCGTCGTCCAGATGGTGACCGTCGCCTATGAAGGTCGCGTACAGCTTCCTTTCCGCAAGCTGGGTCCATATGCGGTTCGGATGGCGCGCCAGGATGGCCTCGCATCCATTTCCGAGGTGGGTGGCGCAACGCGCTCCGGCCGACACAGCAAGCTGTATCTCGCTCGGGGTCGCGGCCGTGTGGCCGACGGCCACGACAACGCCCATCTTCCTCAGGGCCTTTATGTACTCGAGGGCCCCGGGGAGTTCCGGCGCAAGTGTGACCATCCCGATGGCGCCTTTGGCGGCTCGTTGCCAGTCCTCGAACTCTCCCAGGTCCGGCGGCCTGACATGTGCAGGATCATGAGCACCCCTCGGGCCCTCGAGGGCGGAGATATGCGGTCCCTCCATGTGAATGAACGGCATCGCGTAAGCCAGCAGAGAGTCCTCTTCTCTAGCTCTCGCAACCACTTCCAGGCTGTTCAGAGTTCGGTCTTGCGGCCCGGTGACTATCGTGGGGCAGAATCGGCAGGTACCGAGCTTCCACTGCGACATTGCGAGCTCTGCTACCTCGGCTGCTGTGATGTCGGGGGAGCTCAGGTCGGACTGCCCCGCCCCGTTGACCTGAAGATCGAACATTCCCGGGATCATGTGCTCGTCGCCGACGGCCGCAGGATCTGCGACCTGCATGAGCCGAGCCGCCCCTCGGCCGAGAGTGATGCTGTAGGTGCGGTCGGTGATCAGTGATCGGGCAACAAGGTCCGGCATGGTTCCATTTCGGTCTGACCTGATGTTCCGGTCACAAGCGGTGGGCTGGCGTGAATCCTACGATGGTCTCGCGCCGGCCGTCTATCTCCGGGTGCTCATGGTTCCGGGCTTTCGACTGGGTCATCGCCAGGCCCTTGGGGGGCGTTTCCTTGCAGGTGCTTTGCACCCTCACCTCAGACTGGACTTGTAAGCGGACGGGAGGCCTGAACACGCGAGCTGTCCTAGGAGCTAAACGGTCCATCCTCCGACACGGCGTGCGCGTCGCCTGGGACGTAGGTGTCGAAGGTCCACCAGCGAGGAAACGATGCCGGAGAATCGACAGACGGCGCTCGCCCGGTTTCGAG
>Ga0181532_10002977_pt1 | contig 15473 bp, 11 predicted proteins | sample PEATcosm2014_Bin_33_FD_119768 | JGI IMG/M metagenome (GOLD analysis project Ga0181532, IMG submission 119768) | Peatland microbial communities from MTU Mesocosm Facility, Houghton, MI, USA - PEATcosm2014_Bin11_30_metaG | ecosystem: Environmental > Terrestrial > Soil > Wetlands > Peat | place...
CCATGAGAAGGCGCACGGCATTCACGCCGGGGACATCGAGACCTCGCTGATGCTGAGCTTTCGCCCCGACCTCGTGCGACTCGACGAGGCGGCCGATTTCACGCCCGCCAGCATCGGCATCGAAAGCGATTTCAACTGGCTGCGCGTCGGCCGCCCGACCGGCTTTGGGTGGATGAGCCAGGATCTCTCCGAATCCGGCGCGATGGGCGACGCGCTCGCCGCCACCGCTGGGAAGGGCGAAGCCTGCGCCGATTACGGCGCCACCGCCTTCGTCGAGCTGTTGCAGGATATCGAGGGCTTCGACCTGTCGCGGCTGAAGCCGGGTCCGCGGGAGTAAGCCGCCTTCAGTCGGCGTGCGGCAGCGCCTTTTCAAAGCGCAGCGCGGCGGCGCCGTCCTCGTAGTATTCCTCGATCCGGCCGAAAAACCGGTAGCCGTTCTTTTCATAGAGCGCGATGGCGCTCGCGTTGTCGGTGCGCGCCTCGAGCCGCATGAACGCGGCGCCATGCGCCTTCGCCGCGTTCTCGCTGGAGCGGAGGAGAAACCGGCCGAGCCCGCGGCCATGCTCGTCTGGCGCGAGCGCAATCGAATAAAGCCGCGCGCGCTTTGATCCTCTGCGGAAAGCGATGAGGCTGTAGCCAAGGACATGATCCTGCACCGCCAGCACGAGCATCAGCGCGGTGTGGGAGGCGAGGAAATAACGAAGGCTGCGGCGGGACAGCCGGTCTCCACCGAAAACGGCGTTCTCGATCGCCTCGATCGCAGGCAGATCCGCCGGCGTCGCCGGCCGCACCATCATCCCCTGGTCCCCCGACCTCTCCGTCTGAGCCTAATCGGCGCGCCAGGGATAAGTCCAGGTCTCGGTGAGAGCCCGCGCTCCCGTTCGCAGAAAGGCGCGAAGATCGGTCGATTGCCCGGCGTCAAGCTCGACGTCGACCGCCGCCCGAAAGCCCTTGACGTGCGGGTTCGGCACGAGAAATGAGCGCAGGATCTTGCCCTGGCTCGTCGAGGGAACGACCTCGACGAGGGACGGATCGAGGGCGTAATAGGGCAGGTCGCCGCCGCCGAAATCGATGATGAATCGGCGCGAACCGGGCGCCACGGGTTCGACCGAGCCAAGCGCCGCCGCCGTCGTCTGATAGGTGTTGATCACCCGCCCGTTCGGGGAAAGCCGCGCCAGATTGAGGCTTGCGGTGAGACGATAGGCATAGCTGAAGGGCTTGTTCGGCTCCGGCGAGTCTTTCGGCGCGAAGGAGGCGACGATATTGTCGTTGGTCTCATTTTGCGTCGGCAATTCGACGAGGTCGACATGGCCTTCGCCCCAGCTGTCCCTCGGCTCGACGAAATAGCTCGGCCGCAGCTCATAGGCGAGGTCGAGATCCTGATAGTGCTCGTAGTCGCGGTCGCGCTGGAGCAGCCCGAATCCCTTGAGATCGTGGTCAAAAAAGGATGACGTCTCGGGCTTCGCCGGATTGCGCAAGGGGCGCCAGATCCACTCCCCCGTGCCGGAATGGATGATCAGCCCATCCGAATCATGCAGTTCGGGGCGGAAATCATCGTTGAAGCGGTGATCGTTCTCGCCGAGGAAAAACATGGAGGACAGCGGGGCGAGGCCGAATTTGACGCCCGCCTTGCGCGGGAACAGCGTCGTCGAAATTTCGATCGCGGTCTCCTCGCCGGGATAGAGATCGAACCTGTAGGCGCCCGTGGTCGACGGGCTATCGAGCAGGGCATAGATCGTCGCCCGGTCGGCGCCCGCTTCCGGCGTGTCGATCCAGAATTCGCGAAAGAAGGGGAATTCCTCCTGGTCGCTTCCAGCGTCGATCGCCAGCGCCCGCGCCGACATGCCGTAGCGCTGGTCGCGGCCAAGGAAACGGAAATAGCTCGCGCCCAGAAAGGCGATCGCTTCGTCAAACACCTTGGGCGAGTTGAGGGGATAGTGCAGGCGAAAGCCGGCGAAGCCGAGATTGACCGGAATCGCCTTCTCCGGCTTGGTGCGGCCATAGTCGAAAAGGCTCGTCGTAAATGGAATCGGCGTCGGGATGCCGTCCCTGATGATGTTGATCGTCACAGGCCGTTTGAAGAGATGGCCGAGATGGAACAGCTGCAGCCGGAACTGACTGCCGTTTGCGGCCAGAAAGGCCTTGTCCGGCCGGAATCTGATGTCGCGCCAGGCGTCGAAATCGAGCTTGTTCAGAGCTTCCGGAAGCGGCGCGATCGCTGCGTCGAAGGGGGCGGTGGCGAGATCGCGCGCGCGCCGCACGACATCTTCGAAATCGAATTTCGCCGGCGCGGGCGCCGCCGCCGGCTGAGCCGCCGCCGGCGCGGCAAATCTTAAAGGAGCGGTCGCGGCGCTGGACATGACAAGGCATTTGACGAGCGTGCGGCGATTGAGATCGGTCATCAGGGTTCTGGATTTGAGAGGACGCCGAACGCGCGGCGGGAAGCTTGGCCGGCAGCTTGATTTCAATGGCGTAATGACCTTTTTGGACGGCGGCAAGGCAGACAGCGTATTTTCGCGCGAAGTGGGACTTTGCGCCGCGTTAGGGAAATGCGTCGAGACTAGACATCGAGCATTTTCGCGCGAAGCGGGCTCTCCGTGAGGCTTCTCGCGGTTTTGCGCGTCACAGGCGAGGCCCGCACGGGGCGCGCGCAATTTTTTCAAGAAAACGCTTGTGTTCCGGGCGAATCGCCCTATTTCTGCACTTGCCCATTTTCGCACGTGCCTGTGGTCGTGTGTCGGTTGGCGGGGATCCGGACAAGAGGCCGGTTAACCGCCTGTTAAGGACCGACAGCCGGAGGCGAACCGGCGAACCCCGCCAAACGGGGGACGCGACTTAAAGCAACGACGGACCGGGCTTTTTCGTCTCTGCCAGCCTCCAAAGCTGGCTTACCGAAGAGGCTAGTCTATCTTGCCGGGCGTGCGGAGGGGAATTTCCCACTCCAAGCGAAGGCCATGAACACATTGGACGGCGCCATTGCGTCTCGTCCAGAGTGAGCATGTCCAACGGCGCAGCATCAGACCGGATGCGATCCGCGAGGCTTTGTCTCGTGGGCTCGCGGCCGGTCGCGATTGGCGGGTCGAGGGAATCTGTCGCGTCTCCAAAGCGCGGGCGGCTCCTGGCATCGCCTTTCACCCCGAAGCTTGTTCGTTTCGGCGCGGGAGACCCGCGCCCTTCGAAGGGATGCCGCGATGACCGATCGTATTCTGGAGTTTCTCCGCAATCGCCGCGAAGACGGGCCGTGCCTCGTCCTCGACCTCGATGTCGTGCGCGAAAATTACATGTCCTTCGCCAGCGCGATGCCCGACACCCGCGTCTTCTACGCGGTGAAGGCCAATCCCGATCCGCGCGTTCTGGCGCTTCTCGCCGATCTCGGCTCCTGCTTCGACGCGGCTTCGGTCGCCGAGATCGAGCTCGCGATGGCGGCTGGCGCGACGGCCGAGCGCATCAGCTACGGCAACACGATCAAGAAGGAGCGCGACATTGCGCGCGCCTTCGATCTTGGCGTTCGCCTGTTCGCCGTCGATTGCGAGGCCGAGGTCGAGAAGGTCGCGCGGGCCGCGCCCGGCGCGAAAGTCTTCTGCCGCCTCCTCTGCGACGGCGCCGGGGCCGAATGGCCGCTGTCGCGCAAGTTCGGCTGCGACGTTGAGCTCGCGCCGCGCGTGCTGGAGCATGCGCACCGGCTGGGCCTCGCCGCCCATGGCCTGTCGTTCCATGTCGGATCGCAGCAGCGCAATCCCGCCATGTGGGACGGCGCGCTGAAGGCCGCCGCCGCGATCTTCCGCGATCTCGCCGATCGCGGCATCGCGCTGCAGATGGTCAATCTCGGTGGCGGATTTCCGACGCGCTATTTGAAGAACGTGCCGGCGGTGAAAGCCTATGCGCAGGCGATCATGGGGTCGCTGCACAAGCATTTCGGCAATCACATCCCCGAGACCATCATCGAGCCCGGCCGCGGCATGGTCGGCAACGCCGGCGTGATCGAGGCGGAGGTCGTGCTGATTTCGCGGAAGTCCGACGACGATCGGGTGAAGTGGGTCTACCTCGACATCGGCAAATTCAACGGCCTCGCCGAGACGATGGACGAGATGATCCGCTATCCGATCCGAACGCCCTTCGACGGCGATGCGACGGAGCCCTGCGTTCTCGCCGGGCCAAGCTGCGATTCGGTCGACGTCCTCTACGAGAAGGACCCCTATCACCTTCCCGTCAGTCTGGAGATCGGCGCGAAAGTGCTGATTGAGGGAACAGGCGCCTATACGACGACCTATTCCACCGTCGGCTTCAACGGCTTCCCGCCGCTCAAATCCTACGTGATCTGAGCCGGGCCGCTTCACCCTTCCTTTGTCCCGTACGGCCGGCGGTCGCTCGTTCTTCGAGCGATTGCGCGGTGCGAGGGTCGTCGCGCATCCCGGCGATCCGCCGGCGGAGGCTCAGATGACCTTGATCCAGAATGATTTTCGCGCCGATGTCGTCGCGCCTTTCGCGGGCGTCGTCAGCGAACCCGAGATCTATATCGCCGATGAGGCGCCGCAGGATTTCTTCGCGCGCGAGACGCTGCTCGACGCCGCCTTCGGGCCGGCCCGTTTCGAGAAGACCGCCGAGCGGCTGCGCGAAGGGCGCCTGCCGGCCGAGGGGTTGGCGCTCGTCATGAAGCATGGGGCTCTGTTGATGGGCACGCTGCGCCTGTGGCATGTCGATGCGGGTGGAGCGGACGCCCTGATGCTGGGTCCGCTCGCCATCGCGAAGCCCTATCGCTCGCGCGGGTTCGGCCGCAGGATGATGGCCGAGGCGCTGTTTCGCGCCTTCGCCGCGGGACATCGGGCCGTGCTGCTCGTTGGCGATGCGCCTTATTATGAGGCGTTTGGCTTCTCGCGGCGCGTGACGCGCGGTCTCATGCTGCCAGGACCCGTCGATGAGGCGCGTTTCCTCGGCCTCGAACTCGCCGCCGGCGCCTTGCAGGGCGTACAAGGGCTCGTCCGGGCGACGGGACGCCTTGAGCCGGCGAGGCTGCGCGAGGCCGCCTGAGAACGCGCGGTCATCAGGACGACATGCGGCCATGCTGAAAAGCCGCTTTTCCTCTCGACCCGCCGCGATCCCGCGTTAATAAATCAGCCGCCTGCCGCGAAGGCAGGCGTTTCCGCGTCCCGCGAAACCCCGATCTTTTACCTTGTTCCCTGGGAGATAAATGAATGTCGCAATGGCCCGTGCATGGCGCAATTACCGGTCCGATCGTCCTCATCGGCTTCGGCTCGATCGGGCGCGGGATATTGCCCCTCCTCGAGCGCCATTTCACCTTCGACAAGTCGCGCTTCACCGTCATCGATCCGGAGGACAAGGATCGCCATCTGCTCGATGAGCGCGGCATCGCTTTCGTGAAGGAGGCGGTCACGCGCGACAATTTCGTCGATCTCCTGAAGCCGCTCCTCACCGAAGGCGAGGGTCAGCCCTTCATCGTCAATCTCTCCGTCGACGTCTCCTCGGTCGCGATCATGCGTCTCGCGCATGAAGTCGGCGCGCTTTACGTCGACACGGTGGCGGAGCCGTGGGTCGGATTCTATACCGACCCACGCCTCACCCAGTCCGAGCGCTCGAACTATGCGCTGCGCGAGGCCGTCCTTGATCTGCGCCGCGCGATTGGCCCCGGCCCCACCGCGATCTCCTGCTGCGGCGCCAATCCCGGCATGGTGTCCTGGTTCGTCAAGCAGGCGCTCCTCAATGTCGCCGCTGACAGCGGGATCGAGGCCGGCGACCCGACGACGCGCGAGGAATGGGCGGAACTTGCCCGCAAGACCGGCGTCGCCGGCATTCATATCGCCGAGCGCGACACGCAGCGCGCGCGCAATCCAAAGCCGATGGGCGTTTTCGTCAACACCTGGTCGGTCGAGGGCTTCATCTCGGAAGGGCTGCAGCCGGCCGAACTCGGCTGGGGCACGCATGAGAAGCATCTGCCGCCGGAAGGCAAGAGGCACGCCTTCGGCCCCGATTGCGCAATCTATCTGATGCGCCCGGGCGCCGGCACGCGTGTGCGCTCCTGGACGCCGACGGCGCAGGCGCAGCACGGCTGGCTCATCACCCATAACGAGGCGATCTCGATCGCCGACTACTTCACCGTGCGCGAGTTTGGCGAGGTGGTTTACCGGCCGACCTGCCACTACGCCTATCGTCCGGCCGACGACGCCGTGCTCTCGCTCGACGAGATGGCCGGCGCGCAATGGAAGCCGCAGGAAGATTCGCACATTCTGGAGGAGGACGAGATCGTCGACGGCATCGATGAACTCGGCGTGCTTCTCTACGGCCACGCCAAAAACGCCTATTGGTACGGCTCCCAGCTCTCGATCGAGGAGACGCGCCGGATCGCGCCCTACCAGAACGCGACCGGAATGCAGGTCAGCTCCGCCGTTCTCGCCGGCATGGTCTGGGCGCTGGAGAACCCCCGCGCGGGCATCGTCGAGGCCGACGAACTCGATTTCCGCCGCTGCCTCGAAATCCAGAGCCCTTATCTCGGGCCGGTCGTGGGCGAATACACCGACTGGACGCCGCTCAAGGACCGCGGGGTTCTCTTCGCCGAGGATCTCGATACCGAAAGCCCCTGGCAGTTCAAGAATGTGATCGTGCGCTGAGGGATTTGGCTCGGCCCGGCTGAGCTTGCTTGCTTTTTGCTTCGCCTGCCCTGGCTGGCGGCGCGGGTCGTAAAACCGACACGCCCGCGCCGCCTTGCTCCTGAATGGGGACAGCACATGAGCGTTTCTGCCGATTATTCCGCCATGGGCCCGCGGCTCGCCGCCTTGCTCGCCCAACGTCAGGCTGATGTCGACAGCGCCAAAGCCAAGCGCTCCCCCGGCAGCCTGACCGGCGCGATCGGCGAAGCGGCCAAGACGGCAGGTTTTCGCGCCGCCCTGTTCCATCATTTCGCGACGACAGGCCGGCCCGGCGTGATAGCCGAAATCGTCGGCGCATCGCCCCTGAGCAAGGTGACGCGCTCACGTCTTGACGTCAGGGATCTTGCCGAGGATTTCCGGGACGCGGGCGCGACCTGCGTTTCAGCCTGTCAGGATCGGCGTCTTTTCCGCGGCAGCCTCGCCGATTTCAAGTCTGCGAAGGCCGCCAATCTGCCGATCCTCGCCAATGACGTCGTCGTCGATCAATATCAGATCCTTGAAGCCCGGCATGCGGGCGCCGACGCCGTCCTGCTGATCGTCGGCGTTTTGGGGCGTCAGACGGGGGATTTCCTGGCGCGCGCCGAGTCGATCATGCTCGATTCGATCGTCGAAGTGCGCAACGAGATCGAGCTTGAGATCGCGCTCGAGGCGGGAGCCAACCTGATCGGGGTCAATAATCGCGATCTGGAAACCCTGGAGCTTGATCCCGGCGTTTGCGAAAGGCTCATTCCGCTGATCCCGCTCGACCGGGTTCTCGTGGTCGGCGCGGGCGACATCAGGTCTCTTGAGGATATCGACAAGCTGAAAGCGCTCGGCGCGAAGGCCGTTCGCATTTCCGACTTCCTGATGGAGGCGAGGGATCCGTACGAGACGCTTCACAAGGTGCTCGGCACGACCCCGCCGGAGGATCTTGAGACGGAAGAAGGCTGACCCGCCTATTCTGCCGCGAGCTTCATCGATCGCGTCCCGGCGCGAAACTGATTGAGCAGAAGCTGGCCTTCCACCTTGGCGTCTTCGAACGCGCGCAGCTTCACATGGCCAAAGCCCCGGACTTTTTCCGGGAGCTCGGCGAGCGCAACGGCGATGGCGTGATTTTCAGGCGTCAGCCGATCCGCGATTTCATTTAGAAGAATTTCATAGTCCACAATCAGTTTGCGCTCCAGATGACGTTCTTTCGTGTAGCCGAAGACATCGAACGGCGTCTCACGCAACACCTTCAGCGGCGCGAGCAGCCTGAATACACGCATCATCCAGGGGCCGAAGCTCGCCTTGAGCGCTTCGCCCTTTTCGTTCTTGCGCCTCAGGAAGGGCGGGGCGAGATGAAATTCGAAACGCAGTTCTCCGTCGAAGGCCGCGGCGACCTGTTTGGCGAAGACCCCATCCGTGTAGAGCCGGGCCACCTCATATTCGTCCTTGATCGCCATCAGCCTGAAAAGCCCGCGCGCGGTGGTCGACGCCAGTTCCTCGCTTCCCGGCGTCCTGGCGCGCTCGGCCTCGCGAACCCGCAGCACGATGCCGACGTAACGGCGGGCGTAGGCGGCGTTATGATAATCGGTGAGGAACGCCGCGCGCCGCTCGATGAGTTCATCGAGGGTCTGCGCTTTTTCCGGCGTCGCCGGGGCGGGGCGAAGCTTCGCGACGATTGCAGCGACGGCGGCGGGATCGGCGGCCGCGCGGCGCCCCCATAGAAAGGCCCGCCGGTTCATCTCGATCGCCTCGCCATTGAGATCGATCGCGCGGAGGATCGAGGAATCGTCGAGGGGCAGGAGCCCCTGCTGCCAGGCATGACCGAGCATGAACATATTGGCGGCGATCGAATTGCCGAGCAGCGCCGTCGCCGTCGCGGTGGCGTCGATGAAGCGCGCGCCGTCGCCAGCGGCCTGCCGGATCGCGTGCTTGATGTCTTCGCCCGGCAGCGCGAAGTCCGCATCGCGCGTGAATTCGCCCGGATAGACCTCGGCGGTGTTGACGAGGACGCCCGTGTCGCCCTTGCGGATCGTCGCGCGAACCTGCGCCGAGCCTGCGACCACGAGATCGCAGCCAAGAAGAAGGTCGGCCTCGCCGGCGGCGACGCGGATGGCGTGAATGTCGCCGGCTTCGGCGGCGATCTTGACATGGCTCAGGACCGCGCCGCCCTTCTGGGCGAGGCCCGCCATGTCCATCACGCCGCAGCCCTTGCCCTCGATATGGGCCGCCATGCCGAGAATGGCGCCGATCGTGACGACGCCCGTGCCGCCGACGCCGGTGACGAGAACGCCATAGGGCCGCGCCCCGATTTTGGCGATCTGCGGCCGTGGCGGATCAGGCAGGTCGGCGTCAGGCTGGACCGGGGCCTTCTTCGGCTTCGCGCCGTGAACGGTCACGAAAGAGGGGCAAAAGCCGTCGACGCAGGAAAAATCCTTGTTGCAGCTCGACTGGTCGATCACGCGCTTGCGGCCGAATTCCGTCTCGAGCGGCTGGATCGACACGCAGTTCGACTGGACGCCGCAATCGCCGCAGCCTTCGCAGACGCGTTCGTTGATGATGACGCGCTTGTCGGGATCAGGGTATTCGCCGCGTTTGCGGCGGCGGCGCTTCTCGGTGGCGCAGGTCTGGTCGTAGATGAGGACCGTGACGCCCGGCGTCGCGGCGAGGTCGCGCTGCACGCTGTCGAGTTCGTGGCGGTCGTGGATCGTGAGGCCGGCGGGCCACTGCAGGCTGGCCGGATATTTCGCCGGCTCGTCCGTCACGACGACGACGCGGGCGACATTCTCGGCGGCGACCTGACGCGCGATTCGGTCGACCGAGAGGCCGCCTTCGAGGCGCTGGCCGCCGGTCATCGCGATCGCATCGTTGAACAGGATTTTGTAGGTGATGTGGAGCCCCGCCGTGACGGCGAAGCGCAGGGCCAGAATGCCGGAATGATTATAGGTGCCGTCGCCGAGATTCTGGAAGATGTGCGGGCGCTTCGAGAACGGCGCCTCGCCGACCCAGTTGGCGCCCTCGCCCCCCATCTGCGTGAAGCCTTCGGTGGCGCGATCCATCGACTGCGCCATGTAGTGGCAGCCGATTCCGGCGAAGGCGCGCATTCCGTCGGGCACTTTCGTCGAGCTGTTGTGCGGGCAGCCGGAACAGAAATAGGGCGTCCGCGCCGCGAACGCCTCGCCGCCGGCGAGCATGGCCTCCGCTTCCTCGAGCGCCTTCAGCCGCTGCTCCAGCTTCACGCTGGGATTGCCGCGCGCCAGCCGCCGCCCGATGGCGATGGCGATGGCGTTGGCGTCGAGGGCGCCGGCGGCGGGGAACAGCCAACCTCCGTTTTCGTCCCTTTTGCCGATCACAGCCGGCTGATTCGGCGATCCGTAGAGCTGTTCGCGCAGCTGCGATTCGATCAGCGAGCGCTTCTCCTCGACGACGATGATGAGATCGAGCCCTTGCGCGAATTCCCGCACCCCGACGGGCTCGAGAGGCCAGACGCAGCCGAGCTTCAGGACGCGCAGGCCAAGCGCATTCGCGTCCGCCTCGTCAATGCCAAGCTCGTCCATCGCCTGGCGGAGGTCGAGATAGGATTTGCCCGCCGCGACGACGCCGATTCTGGCGTTAGTGCCGCCCGACGTAATGATCCGGTTCAGCCGATTGACGCGCAGCCAGGCGAGCGCGGCGTCGATCTTGTAGCTGTGCAAGCGCATTTCCTGGTCGAGGACAATGTCCCGCGCGCGAATATTGAGGCCGCCTGGGGGCATGGCGAAATCGGCGGGCGTCAACGGTTGCGCCCGATCGAGCGACGCATCGATCGAGGCGGTCGATTCGACCGTATCCTTAAGGCATTTCAGGCCGACCCAGACGCCGGCGAAACGGCTCATCGCGAAGCCCAAAAGCCCGTAGTCGATGATCTCCCGCACGCCCGCCGGCGACAGGATCGGCATCATCGCATCGATGAAATTGAATTCGGACTGATGCGCCGTGGTCGAGGATTCGGCCGTATGGTCGTCGCCCATCAGGGCGAGCACGCCGCCATGCTTCGACGAACCGGCAAGATTGACGTGACGGAAAACATCGCCGCTGCGGTCGACGCCAGGGCCCTTCCCGTACCAGAGCGCGAAAACGCCGTCGAAACGGCCTTCGCCGCGCATTTCGGCCTGTTGCGAGCCCCAGACAGCGGTCGCGGCCAGATCCTCGTTGAGACCGGGCTGAAACAGGATGTCGTTGGCTTCGAAGACGTCTCTGGCGCGAATGAAATTATGATCGAGCCCGCCGAGCGGCGAACCGGGATAGCCCGAGATGAACCCCGCCGTATTCAGCCCGGCGCGGCGATCGAGCGCCTTTTGCATGAGGAGGAGCCGCGCCACGGCCTGCGGGCCGGAGACATAGACCCGCCGTTTGGCGAGGTCGTATTTATCAGCGAGGGAAACATCGGGAAAAGAGCTGGACGTGCGGTCGAGCGTGCCTTTCACCACGTCCGCCATCGCCTTCTCTCCTGCCGGCGCTCCCGCCGACTCTGCTGCCGCTCGTCCGCCAGCTGTCCCCGCCTGGGGCGAGCCAGCCTGCCTGCCCAGTCAATCCCTATAGGACGGGACGGCGCGAATGCCAAGATTCTAGAGCATCGCGGCGCAAAGGGGCAGCGCTTTGCGGCGGATTCCGGCCGCGATGACGGCTTGTTGAGGGAGTTTTCCACCGCGGACGCTCATCCGCGGCGATGGCTGGCCCAGGAGCGGCGGCTTATTCAGCCGGCAAAGGCGCTTTGACGGCGGCGCGATAGACATAGGTCGGTTCGCCCGCGGCGTCTTCCTCGGCGGCGTGCTGCGCGATGGCGGTCACCTTGTCGTGATGGGGCGAGAGGTGGCAAACGGGGTCGGCGGCGCAGGCGTCGCCGGTGAGGGCGAAAGCCTGACAGCGGCAGCCGCCGTAATCGACGTCCTTGCGCTCGCAGGAGCGGCAGGGCTCCTTCATCCACGCCGTGCCGCGGAAGGCGTTGAACCCCGGCGAGCGGAACCAGATGTCCTCCAGCGAATGATCGCGCACGTTCCAGAAGTCGAGACCCGGAATGCTCTCCGCGGCATGGCAGGGCAGGCCCTTGCCGGACGGCGTGACGTTCAGGGTGCGTTTGGCCCAGCCGCCCATGCAGGCCTTGGGGTAGCGCGCATGATAGTCGGGCACCACGTGATCGATGACGATGACGCCGGCATAGGTCTCGCGCAACGCCTCGACCTCGGCGATCGCCGCGGCCGCCTGCGCCTCGGTCGGCATCAGGGCGGCGCGATTGACGATGCCCCAGCCATAATATTGCGTATGGGCGATCTCGACGCGCCGCGCGCCGAGCGCGACCGAAAGCCGCACCATCTCGCCGGCGCGCGCGACATTGGCGCGATGGATGACAGCGTTGACGGTCAGCGGCAGGCCGGCCTCGATGACCCATTTCGCGGCCGCCATCTTGCGTTGGAACGCGCCCGGATAGCCAGAAATGCGGTCGCACGAGGCCGCCTCCGAATCCTGGATCGAGAGCTGGACATGGTCGAGGCCGGCGTCGGCGAGCGCCTTCACGCGCTCCTGCGTCAGGCCAATCCCTGAGGTGATCAGATTGGTGTAAAGGCCGACCGATGCGCAATGGGCGACGATTTCCTGAAGGTCGCGCCGCGCGGCCGGCTCGCCGCCGGAAAGATGCGCATGCAGCACGCCGAGCGCGGCGGCCTCGGAAAAAACCCTGTTCCAGGTTTCGGTGTCGATTTCCGTCGTGCGGGATTCGAGCTCCAGCGGATTGGAGCAATAGGGGCAGCCGAGTGGGCAGCGATGCGTGAGTTCAGCCAGAAGCCCGACGGGATTTAGCGCTTTGACAGGGGCGTTCATAGGTCCACCATTCGTTTGGCGGCAAGTCCGTTCAAGAGGGCGCGCACGTCCGCGTCGATTCTGGTGCGATCGGCCGCATAGGTCGCCGCCAGATCGTCGACGATCGACTCGATCGTCGCCGCGCCGTCGCAGCGCTCAAGGATGGCGACGGCGATGGCGTCGACCTTGACGACGCGCTCCGGCGCGAGCAGCAGCCATTCGCCGCGCATCTCATCCCGCTTGAGCCTGACGCCGCGCGGCAGGCGCGGGATGACGCCTGACGTCTGCGCCATCTCGCTCACGCCGCTTCTCCGCGCGCGCCGGCGTTCGCTCCAGGCGCCCAGGAGCCGGGCGCCCACACGCCGGGCGGAACGGCGCGGTCCACATAGGCGCTCCAAAGGGCGTCGAGTTGCGCCCACAAGACCGCGCATTTGAATTCGAGCGCCTTGACGACGAGGTCCTGCTCGGCGCGGGTCTTCGCGTGCGAGATGGCGTAACTCAGGGCGAAATCGGCGTCGCGCTTGGCCTGCGGCGGGCGCTGCGAGAAATAGGCGAGCGTGTCCTTGCTGACGAAATCATAATGCGCCAGCATCCCGGCTACTCGCTCGCCGATGATGTTCGGCGAGAAAAGTTCCGTCAGGGACGAGGCGACCGCTTCGGTCACGCTGCGCGTGCGGCAGAACTCGACATAGGCGTCGACGGCGAAGCGCGTGCCGGGCAAAATCCCCTCCGTCGAGATGACATAGCCGCGCGAAAAGCCGAGACTGTCCGTCAGCTTGAGCCAGCGTTCGATGCCGCCGTCGCCCTCGCGCAGACCGTCATGATCCTCGATGCGCTTGCGCCATTGCCGGCGGTCCTCCGGGTCAGCGAGGCGGGTCAGCACCGTCGCATCCTTGATCGGAATCATCGACTGATAGTAGTAGCGGTTGAGCGCCCAGGCCTGCACTTCTTCGTAGGAGCAGCCGCCACTGTGCAGCCGCCGATGGAAGCGATGCAGATTGTGATAGCGCTCCGCGCCGACCCGGCGCAGCCGCGCCTCGAGCTCCTCGGCGCTAAGCAACGCCGCATCGTCAGTCATAACACGACCTCCATGCCATCATAGGCGACGTCCCACCCAGCTTTCTCGACGCTTGCGCGCTCTTTCGAATCCTCGATCAGGACGGGATTCGTATTGTTGATATGAACGTAAATCTTTCGGCCGATGCCGCTTTCGGCAAATCGCGCCACCGAGCCGTCTTTTCCGCTCATTGCGACATGGCCCATGCGATGGGCGGTCTTCGGCGACAGGCCGAGCGCGACCATTTCATCGTCGGTGTAGGTCGTGCCGTCGAAAAACAAAAGATCCGCGCCGCGCAGCCGCTTGGCGACCCGCTCGTTGATGTCGGAGCAGCCGGGCACATAAAAGAACTTTTTGACGCCGTCGGTGATTTCAAGGCCGACGGTCGATTCGCCTTCCGCGCCGACGTCGACCACGTCGCCCTCAAGATAAAGCGCGACCTTGCCGGGCACGGGAAAGGCCGTGACCTTGAGGCCGATGCCCGTATCGACGGTCGATTCGAGATCGACTTCGCGGGTCTTGACCAGATCCTTGTTCAACACGCCGAAAACGCTTGCGCCGGCGACCTGGGCGAGTGTGGAGCGGCTGCCGAACAGAGTGAACGCCTGCTGCTCCCGCAAGGTCAAAAGCCCGACGAGATGGTCAATATCGGCGTTGGTGACGAAGACCGCCGAAATCGGCGATTGCCGGCTTCCGCCGCGCGGATGCAACATCGGCCGATCGATGATCTGCTGGCGCAGATCGGGCGAGGCGTTAAGAAGAAGCCAACGCTCCCCGTCGGCGCTGACCGCCAAGCTTGACTGGCTACGCGCCCTGACGCGAGGATCGCCGCTCCACGCAAGCTGGCAGACCGGGCAGTTGCAATTCCATTGCGGAAAGCCACCGCCCGCCGCCGAGCCGAGAACGAGAATGCGCAAGGCGCGAGCCGATCAAAGTTTAGTGAAGCTTAGCTTCAGATTTCGGCGGAAGCGTAGCTGGTGACTTCCATGCCAACGCAAACTTCGGTGGTGACGGGGGTTGTCCAGGCCATATTTTCTCTCCTTGAGATTAGCGGCGATCGAGCGCGGCTGTTTTTCCTACCCTCGAACAGGGTCTCAGCCTCGTTCGTGATGTGCATATAGCATCGCCTTATTCGGCCCGCTACGCCTTTTTTGATGACTTTTCCGAGAGCGCAACTCTAACAATCTGATTTTTATGTGCTAAGTGGGTTTGGGCCCGGAGCGATGTTTGATCCGATGGAAATCATAGTCGCTGCCGATAGACATTCCGATCACGATTGCCGTGATCTATCGTTTTCGTCCGAATCCAACGCAAGCTTCAACGCGCCATTCCGGCGGAGGCCGCGCCTCGCGGGCCAACGTTCCGCCTAAAGCCAGGCGCGCTTCGCCGCCGCCGCGGCCTCATAGGCGGCGATGTGCTCGCCCTTCTCCAGAGTGAGCCCGATATCGTCGAGGCCGTTGATGAGGCAGTGCTTGCGGAAGGGGTCGATCTCGAATTTGACGACGCCGCCGTCGGGTCCGCGAATCTCCTGCGCGGCGAGATCGACCGAGAGGGTCGCATTGGCGCCGCGCTCGGCGTCGTCCATCAGCTTTGCAAGATCCTCGGCCGAGACGACGATCGGCAGGATGCCGTTCTTGAAGCAATTATTGTAGAAAATATCCGCAAAGCTCGTCGAGATGACGCAGCGGATGCCGAAATCGAGCAAAGCCCAGGGCGCATGTTCGCGCGACGAGCCGCAGCCGAAATTGTCTTCGGCGACGAGAATCTTCGCATTGCGATAGGCGGGCTTGTTCAAAACGAAATCGGGGTTTTCCGAACCGTCGGCGTTATAACGCATTTCGGCGAACAGGCCGCCGCCGAGCCCGGTGCGCTTGATCGTCTTCAGATATTGCTTCGGAATGATCATGTCGGTGTCGACATTGGTGATCTTCAGCGGCGCGGCGACGCCGGTGAGC
>Ga0181532_10002980_pt1 | contig 15452 bp, 14 predicted proteins | sample PEATcosm2014_Bin_33_FD_119768 | JGI IMG/M metagenome (GOLD analysis project Ga0181532, IMG submission 119768) | Peatland microbial communities from MTU Mesocosm Facility, Houghton, MI, USA - PEATcosm2014_Bin11_30_metaG | ecosystem: Environmental > Terrestrial > Soil > Wetlands > Peat | place...
CGCGTCGGCTCCATCGGCTGCAATCACGACTTCGCAAAAGGGTTCCATGCCCTTGGCGACGAGATCACGGACCATCGGATTGTCTTCGGCAACGAGCAGTTTAACGGACTTGTTGGGGGCAGCAGTCATCAGGCATCGCTCCGGCGCGATTTGGCGCGCGGACGAGAATAGTCGCCGCTCTTGCCGCCGGTCTTTTCCAGCAAGTGGACGCCGCTTATCTCCATGCCTTTATCGAGGGCTTTACACATGTCGTAGACCGTCAGGGCGGCACAGCTGACGGCAACCAGAGCTTCCATCTCCACCCCTGTCTGCGCCGTGGCCGTGACCTTTGCGAGCACTTCCACCCCATCTTTGCATAGGCGTGGGGTCACATCAATGTGAGTGATGGGCACCGGGTGACAAAGAGGTATCCACTCCGCAGTGCGCTTGGCGGCAGCGATCCCTGCGATCCGGGCAATTTCGAGCGGGTTGCCCTTAGGATTTTTCAGCCCGCGGACGGCGCGAACGACACGGGGAGACATACGAACGAAAGCGCGCGCAACGGCAGTGCGGGTGGTGACGGCCTTGGAGGAGACGTCCACCATGCTGACTTCACCGCGCCTGGAGTAGTGGGAAAGCTTTGGCACGTATTCCTCGAACTCGGGAGCGCCACCCGAGAAGGTGGCCGCTACAGCTGCATAGGATTCAGAGTACGTCGAAGCGCGGCAGAACGGAAACTTTCTCTCCAGCGGCGATGTCCGGGCGGTCAGCTGGCACGACTAAGAAACAGTTGGCGCAGGTCAAAGTAGAAATATCGCCCGAGCCATGCCAGGGAAGGGCGCGAACGTAAGGTGCGGATGCGCGCCAGTCTAGTCGAGCAGGAAGAAAATGAGTGAGGCCGGCCTTTTCCTTGAGCGGCTCGGCGAGAGTGGCTTCGAGAAGCGCAAGCGGCCGCGGAGCGGCGCCGCTCAGAATATCGAGCGCAGGTAGGGCGAAGAGCTGAAACGTCACCATGGTGGAAACCGGGTTCCCCGGAAGGCCGAAGACCCAGGTATTTCCGCAGCGGCCAAAAACCGTGGGCTTTCCGGGGCGCATGGCCACGGCGTCAAAAAAGAACTCCGCGCCCATGCCCTTGAGGACGGACTCAACGAGATCGTACTTCCCCATCGAGACGCCGCCGGAAAGGACAAGAACGTCCTCGCGCAGGCCTTGCTCGATTTTTGCGGCGAGGTCGTCGACACGGTCGAGAGCGTTTTGCAAGGGGACAGGCTCGCCTCCAGCAAGTTGGACCTGCGCGGCCAGGGAGATCGAGTTGCTGTTGCGAATGTGAAACGGGCCGGGTGTTTCTGTAACGGGAACAACTTCGTCGCCTGTGGACAGGATCGCGACGCGAGGCTTTTTGTGGCAGCGGACGGTAAACGCACCAACTTGCGCGGCAACGGCCAGTTCCGCGTAGCCAAGCCTCAGGCCGGATGAAAGAGCCAGATCGCCAGCGTGAGCCTCGCTGCCACGAGGCACGATGTTCTGGCCGGATTGCGTGGGGCGATCGAAGGTGACGATGTCATTCGAACGGCGCGTAAATTCGATCATCACGACAGCGTCTGCCCCACTCGGCACAGCGGCGCCGGTCATGATTTGCACGCAGGTGCCTGACATCAATGGCAAACAGACGTTGTCCCCAGCCTTGATTTCGCCGGTGCACTGAAGTGCGGCTCCTTGCGAAGCTTCGCTCGTGCGTACGGCGTAGCCATCGCGGGTAGCACGGTTGAAGGGAGGATACTCACGATCAGTGTGGATTTCTTGAGCGAGGACGTAGCCTAAAGCATCGGAAACAGGGAGATCTTGTGTCGGACGAGGGCTAGCGTGGCCCTGGGATTGCATGATGACGAGTTGGCGCGCGTCCTGGAATGTGAGCATGCAGGTGACTATTGTAGCGCAGCGGGGATGGCGGACAACTCGAAAACCAGATTTGCGAAATGTCGCTGGCTGGAGCCCGCATTATATAAAGCCGTTACAGCCAGCGGGCGAGAAGAGTGCCGGGTTGGACGATGGTGGCGTCGCGCTCCGGGCCAGTCGAGATCATGCCGATCTCAACCTCCAGGAATTCCGAGACAAAGCGAAGGTAGTCGATGGCAGCCTTAGGAAGCTTGGCGGATTCCTTGGCTCCGTAAGTGTTTTCGCACCAGCCCGGCAAGGTCTTGTAATCCGGCCTGACCTGCTCATATTCCTCGGCGGACGCAGGCATTTCGTGAATGGGCGAACCCTTGTAGATGTACCCGACGCAAACTTTGATTTCGCGCTGGGTGTCGAAGACGTCCAGCTTGGTGACGACCAGCGAGTCGATGCCGTTGATCATTTTGGCGTAGCGCAATTCGGCTAGGTCCAACCAGCCGCAGCGGCGCGGGCGCCCGGTGACGGCGCCAAATTCCTGGCCACGTTCGCGCACTTCCTTGGCTTCGAGGTCCGGCATTTCGGTGGGGAAAGGGCCGCCGCCAACGCGCGTGGTGTAAGCCTTGGAAATGCCCAAAATGTGACGAATTTTTGTGGGGGGCACGCCGGCACCTGTGGTGGCCCCGCCGGAGGTGGCACTGGAAGAAGTCACGAACGGATAAGTGCCATGGTCAATATCGAGCATGGTGCCCTGCGCGCCTTCGAAGAGAACGGATTTGCCCTCATCCAGCGCGTGGTTGACCAGCTCCGCAGTATCGCAAATATAGGATTTGATTTTTTCGGCGAGGGCGAGGGTAGCTTCGACCTCATGTGAAAAATCAATCTGCGCGCCGTAGGCCCCCTGTGCGATGCGATTCTTCTCCGCCACTACGCGGGCAGCTTTCTCCCGGAAGAGAACGGGATCAAGCAGATCGACCACGCGAAGTCCGCGCCGCGCCATCTTGTCTTCATAGGCGGGCCCGATGCCGCGTGAGGTGGTACCAATCTTATTGGCACCACGGGCCGCTTCCGCCGCCATGTCCAGTTCCCTGTGATACGGGAAAATCAAGTGAGCTCGGTTGCTGACATGCAAACGACCTTTGACCTGAATACCGCCTTTGGCCAAGGTTTCTATTTCCGCTACCAATGCCGCGGGATCAATCACAACGCCTGCGCCAATCACGGCGTGTCGCTTGGGCCGCAGGATCCCGCATGGAATCAGCTGGAGAACGTGGCGATCTTTGCCGATGATAACCGTGTGACCGGCGTTGTGGCCACCGGCGACACGGACGATAAAATCAAAAGATCCCGCAAGATAATCAACAACCTTTCCCTTCCCCTCGTCGCCCCATTGCGCACCAACCACCACGACCGATTTCATTCAGAACATCTCCTGGCTCGAGACCGAGGCAAGTGGGATCCGAAGAAAGTGGAACCACCGGACAGAAGTCTATGGAGCGGAATCTCCCTCACACAACAATTAGAAATCGTACGCTGGGCAAGGTGCGAACGCAAGGGAGACTGAGGAGACCGCGGCCGGTGTCCAGTTGGCGCAAGCGCGGAACCATGGTCGCGGAAACGAAAAACCGATGCGATAGGAATGCGACATTTGTCAGTTAACTGAATCGGCTTTATTTGTGTAGACTGGCTTACGGAGAGATACATCCCCATGCGCGATGAGAGCACCCGGCAAGCGGCCCAGGAATACCTGGACACCCGACTCACGGAAGAGGGACAGAGTTCCGAAGACAGGCTGAATATGGAAGCCGCCGTTACGCTTGCCTCGGTGGTCTGGAAGCGAGTTGTGGAGACCCTGGCGACAATGTGCGAGGAGTGGAACTCGGTCACAAAGGAGCAGACACTAAGCTGTAAGGAGACGGTGCTGGGTGATCTGCGGATTCGCTACGCAGGCAGATCGCAGCAGCTGATCGTTCATTTCGAATCCAAGAAGGGATTCGTCAAAATTGAAAACAGCGCGCGCGAGGAACATGAACCAGAGGTGATTCTACTCGTCCAAGGATATGCCACGGACGCTGGACGGGAGGCTCGCCTGGTCAGGAACAATGCGCCCGTGAACCTGGAAATGCTGCTTCTTGGCCAACTTCGCGTCCTGGCGGGCCTGAGCCGCCGAGCCGAAGCGCAGGCGCAGACCCGCAGACCTGGCCGGCACTGCCGATACTCCCCGGAATAATTTCCGCAATCTGCGCAGCCGGGCGTGAGGTTGGCGCTTGCGTAGCGCTGCACGTCTGAAGGGTTGCCATTGCGACTGCGGTTCGATAGCGTCAGAGAGACGGGGTGCCTCTCCATCCCGTACCAAAGTAGCGCAGCTGGTCCTGGGAGAGGGAGAGCGACTTGAGCAATCCAATCATTACGTTGACAACCGATTACGGCACGAATGACCACCTGGTAGGAGTATTGAAGGGGGTCATTTTAAAGATTAATCCGGACGTGACGATCGTGGACATCACCCACGCGGTGACGCCGTTTGACCTGTTGGATGGCGCGCTTGCGATCTCTTCGGCGTATGCCTTTTTCCCGCCACGCACGATACATGTGGTGATTGTGGATCCCGGAGTGGGTACCGAGCGGCGGCCGCTGCTGATCAGCGGCCAGAACCAGTATTTCATCGCACCGGATAATGGCGTGCTCTCCGGCGTATTCGAAAAAGAGCCGAATTCCACGGTGCGGCACCTGACCAGCGAGCACTATTTCCTGCAACCGGTCAGCAAAACGTTTCACGGACGCGACATTTTTGCTCCGGCAGCCGGTTGGCTTTCGAAACATTGGCAGCCCGCCAGCATGGGCGAGGTCATTGAAGACTATAAGCGGTTCACGATGCCGAAGCCGAAGGAAGCCGATGGGCTCCTGAAGGGCGTGGTCTTGAAAGTGGATGGATTTGGCAATCTGATCACCAACATCCGGGCGGAAGATCTGTCTCCGGAGGCGATCGAAAAAGGCCAGCTGCAATTGCAGGCCGGCAGTCACCCGGTGACGCGATTCGTGCCTACGTTCGCCAGCGGGAATGCCGGCGAGGCGATCGCCTATGTAGGATCGAACGGCTACATCGAGATTGCGGTGAATAAGGGCAGTGCTTCGAAGATGCTCGGGATTGGGCGCGGGACGCCGGTGTTGCTGACGAAGAGCTAACCTGCAGTCCAATCAAGCCAAGCTGATATTTGACCACCAGTAGGGATTTCTCCGCTCCGGTCGAAATGACGTGCTCGGGGCAATGGTCCCGCAAATTAGCGGGATTGTTCGAGGGCGGTCATTTGGGATCGGGTTCGAGGATCGAGCCAGTCGCGCCAGGCATCACCTAACAAATTAAACGACAATACGGCTAGCAAAACAGCCAGAGCGGGAAAGACCACCATGTGCGGCGCGTCGAAAAGATGATTGCGCGCGTCATTCAGCATGGCGCCCCAACTGGGCAGCGGCGCCAATACTCCCAGACCGAGGAAACTCAGGGTGGCTTCAGCCAAAATTGCGCCGGCCAAGCCGATGGTGGCCTGGATCAAAACGGGCTGAAGGATGTTGGGCAAGAGGTGTCGCAGCAGGATGCGGAAATGTGAGGCGCCGAGCGAGCGCGCTGCGAGGACGAACTCCAATTCTTTGGCCTTCAGGACTTGCGCACGGGCCAGGCGCGCATAACCCGCCCAACCGGTGATGATGAGAGCCAAAATGACCTTGCCAATACCGGGGCCAAAGAAGGCGGCAAACGCAATGGCCAGCAGCACTCCTGGAAAAGAGAGAAACGCGTTGATCAGCAGAAGATTCACGACACGGTCAAACGCGCCGCCGTGATAGCCAGCGAGCATCCCGAGGCTCAGGCCGGTAAGCCCGCAGCCGAGAACGACACAGACGGCTACAAAGAGCGAGATGCGCGCTCCATAAAAAATGCGGGAGAGAATGTCGCGGCCGAGTTCATCGGTGCCCATCCAATGCGAGAGCGAGGGAGACTGTAACCGAACCGCGAGATTCTGCGCGGCGGGATCCGCTGGCGAAATCCAAGGTGCGAGCAGCGCCACGAGGATGAGCAAGCACGCAATGGTAAAGCCGACCCGGGCGAGCGCGCTGTGACGAAGAAAATCGCGCAATTTTGCCTGAATGTTCATGACAAATGCACCCGCGGGTCGATCAGAGCGTAGAAAACATCCGTTAGCAAATTGACCAGGACATAAGAGAGCGCGATGACCAGAATGCAGCCCTGCAGAAGGGGATAGTCGCGAGAAGAGATGGCGAGGACAGTGAGCCGACCAATGCCCGGCCATGAAAAAATGGTCTCGGTGACAATGGTGCCGGCGAGCAGGGTGCCGAACTGCAAGCCAAGAATGGTTATGATGGGAATGAGTGCGTTGCGCAGCGCGTGGCGAATAAGAATCGCGCTGGCGGAAAGCCCCTTGGCGCGCGCCGTGCGGACGTAGTCACTCGAGAGTTCTTCGAGCATCGCCCCTCGAACCATGCGGGTGAGAATGGCCGCCAGGGCGGCACCGAGCGTAGCCGCGGGCAGGATGTAATTCAGGGCCCCGCCGCGCCCGGAAACCGGAAGCCAGCCGAGCTTGATTGAAAACAGAGTGATGAGCAGCGGTCCAAGGGCAAAATTCGGGACGGCAAGGCCCAGGAGTGTGAAAACACTTACGACGCGATCACCCGGAGAGCCGCGACGATAAGCCGCCAGGACGCCAGCGGGAATGGCCATCGAAGCACAAACCAAGAGAGCCAGGAAAGCCAGCTGAAGTGTGGCCGGGTAGCGCTCGAAAATAATGCGGCGCACGGGCGCCTGAAACTTAAACGATTGCCCCAGATCGCCGCGGACGATCTGTCCGAGATAACGGCCATACTGGACCAGCAAGGGCCGATCGAGGCCGAGAGTGTGGCGCAACTGTTCGACCTGCCCAGGCGCCGCGCCCTCGCCGAGCATCTGTTCGACGGGATCACCCGGCACGATGTGGATCAGGAGAAAAACCATGGTAAGGACCAACCAAACTGCGGGGAGGGTGAGGAGCAGGCGGTGGAGGATGTGGCGAATCATTGGTCCGCGAGATCAGCCCTTCTTTTCGCTTGGTTTCGATTTGGCGGCAGTGACCGCCACGTTTGCACCCGATGATTCGGTAAATCCTTCGCTATCCCTGGGTCGAATCCATTGAATCTTGACGCGCGCGACACGCCTGCCATCCATTTCGACAACCGTGAAACGATAGGCGCCAAATTCAAAACTTTCGCCGCCGCGAGGAATGAAGCCGAGTTGATCCATGACAAAGCCGCCAACGGTCGCGTAGGCTGGGTCTTCCGGAAGCGTAATGTTGTATTGGCTATCGAGGTCGCGGACGTTCAGAGCCGCGTCGAAGATGACGGCCCCGTCGGCCAGGGTGAGAGGCTTTTCGACCACGTCGAACTCGTCGTGAATCTCGCCGACCAATTGTTCGAGGAGGTCTTCGAGCGTAACCAGCCCGAGTATGCTGCCGAATTCATCTACGACCATGGCCATGCCAACGTGACGGGAGCGAAGTTCGGCAAGAAGTTCGCTGGCCGGCTTTGTTTCCGGCACGATGAGGATTTCGCGAAGCACGCGACGAAGATCGAATGCGGGAGATGGAGGCAGGTTCTCCTCGAGGCGGCGCTCCCGATCGAGCAGCACCCAGATCATGTCCTTAATGTGAACAAAACCGAGGATATGGTCCACGGTGTCGCGGTAAACGGGGATGCGGGAGCGCTCGGTGGTGGCGAATACGCGCATGACTTCATCGAGAGAGGCCTCGACGGGCAGGGTGTGCATATCCGGACGCGAGACCATGATCTCGCGAACCTGGAGCTGGCCAAGTTCGATAGCGCTGAGGATGAACTTCTCTTCCCCGGGTGCAAGCAGACCGCGTTCGCGCGCCTGCTGGATCTGAATCTGAAGTTCTTCGGTCGAGTGGGCCACACCATGGCCGGTAGGCGACAGGATGCCCAAAGCCCTGACGATCAGACCGGAAGCGCCATCCAGGAGGTCAATCGCCCAGCGAAACGTATTCAGAAACCACAGGAATGGGCGGGACACCATCAAGGCAACCCGTTCGGCGCGAGCGAGACTGATGGATTTGGGGACCAGTTCACCTAAAACGACGTGAATGGCACTTAAAAAGATAAAGGAGATGGTCAGGGCAGTGGCGTGAACGAGAATGAAAATGTGGGCGTTGCCTTGCGCGGGCATTACGCTCTGAACGAGATTGGCAAGGGTCAGTTCGCCAAGGGCGCCGATCGCCAGGCTGGTAAGCGTGATGCCGACTTGAACCCCAGAAACAACGCGATGCAGATCACCCAGCAAATACTCCACGATTTTGGCCTGGGCGCTGCCTCGCGCAACCAACTGGCGAACCCTGGATACGCGTACGGCCACAAGGGAAAATTCAACGGCCGCGAAAAAGCCGTTCAGCGCGACGAGCACAAATACTCCGATGAGGCGAAGCAGAAACATCGCGTCCGGCGATCCCCCAGCGGCATTGTAACAGCACCCCGCAGCCCATGGCGCTCCAGGGGACGGGGATGCGACTTGAGTTACATGGGCGTCTCGGAATGGGCGAACGGAAATGTCCGCCCGAGAGAGCGGGTTGCGCGGCCAAGCGGGGTCCACTAGACTTGAAATTTCCCGAAGGAGCGTGATTTCGAGTGCGCACGGTACTACGTCTTCTCCTCTGGATTACCGCGATTGTGGTGGTTGCGCTTGCCACGGCAATCTGGTGGTTCGTGTACCGGCCGTTGCCGCAATTGGATGGCTCCGTTACGGTTCCCGGCCTGCAAAGCGAAGTGACCGTGGAGCGGGACAACTGGGGCGTACCGCATATCCGTGCTTCCTCCGTTGAAGACTTGGCCGAAGCTCAGGGATATGTGACCGCGCAGGACCGGCTCTGGCAGATGGACTTGTTGCGCCGAGCGGCGCGCGGCCAGCTCTCTGAAGTACTGGGCCGCGACACGCTGGAAATCGACAAAGACTTCCGGGTGCTTAATTTCAGCCGGGCGGCCGACGTCGACTATGGAATGATGAGCCCGGAAGTGCGCAAGGTCATGGAAGCGTATGCGCGCGGAATTAACCGCTTCATCGAACAGCACGCAATGCGATTGCCGATTGAATTTACATTGCTGAACTACAAGCCGCAGCCTTGGCGCCCGGCGGACTCGCTCGTCATTGCTTGCTACATGTACAGGACCCTTACGGACACGCGCGCGGAAGAGATGGGCCGAGCCATCGTAACCGCCAAGGTGGGCGAGGAACTGGCGAAGGATCTCTATAGCCGCGAGGCGGCCATGGATCATTTCGTCGTCGGAGACCCGGGCGCGCGGAAAGATCCGCACGCTGCCGCGCAATCCGAGGGCGATCAGGACGATGATGAGGATCAGACGGATCCCGAGGACGTCCTCAAGGCGGAGCGCGATATCCGCCTTCTTCCCCAAGTGGCGAGCTCTCCGGACCTGACTTCGGTAATGGCGCTGGGAGTCCGGGATTGGCTCGAGAATTCGCAGCGGCAGATTCGCCACTCGCTCGGCAGCAACAATTGGGTCGTCGGTGGTGAACACACGGCAACGGGAAAGCCGCTGCTCGCCAATGATATGCATCTGGAACTGACACTCCCGCCGATCTGGTATGAAATCCACGTGACTGCACCGGGTTGGAATGTGAAGGGATTTGCCTTGCCGGGGGCGCCCATGGTGGTCGTCGGGCACAACGACCGCATCGCCTGGGGCTTCACGAATAACGGTGCCGATGTGCTGGACCTGTACATCGAGACGTTCAATCCGGCGATTCCAGATGAGTACCGCGTCAATGGAGAGTGGAAGAAGGCAGCCATTTACGACGAGGTGATCAAGGTAAAGGGCGCGGCGGATGAGCACCTGCGATTGGTAGTGACGCGGCACGGACCGGTGGTCCACCAGGAAGGCAACAGATCGTACGCCATGCGTTGGACGGTTCTCGAGCCGGGGGCGCTCTGCAGTTTCTATAATTGGCTGGGGAAGGCGCAAAACTGGGGAGAATTCCGGGAAATCATGAAGGGCATCTGGGGCCCCGGGCAGAATGTGGTGTACGCGGACGTGGATGGAAATATCGGCTACATCCTGGGAGCCCACGTCCCGGTGCGGAAGAAAGGGCACGGTGAAGTGCCCATGCCCGGAGACACCGACGAATATGAATGGACAGGTTACATTCCCTTCGAGCAACTTCCACAGGTTTTTAATCCCGAGAGCGGTCTGATTGTCACTGCAAATGCCCGCGTCACGGGCCCAGATTACAAGCCCTACATCACGGACCATTGGGAGGAGCCTTACCGGACCGCTCGCATCTACGATCTGCTGCACGACAAGAATGACCTCCGGCCGGAAGACATGTTGAAAGTTCAGGCCGACACTTTCAGCTACCCGCATCTGTTTCTAGCTGAACAATTGGTGGCCGCGGCCAAAGTGGCCCCGCCAAAAGATCCGCGGGCCAACAATCTGATTCTGGCGGCCAAGGACTGGAACGGGATTGCCGACGCGAATTCTTCGGTGGTGTCTTTTCTGGACGTGGCCCTGTTCCAGGCGCTGCATCTGATTCTGGAGCCACACCTGGGGCAAGACACCAACCAATACAGGTGGCGAAGTGTGGCGTTCTTGCAGCGCGTGCTGACGGAACGGCCGGCGCGATGGCTGCCTGCCGAATATAAGAGTTACGACGAATTGCTGAGTGCGGCCGCCGATCAGGCGGTAAAGCGGTTGGAACAGCGGACCAAGGATAAAGACCCGGACGACTGGGAATGGAAGCGGTTCAATTACCTGGACATGCTGCACCCCATCGGACGGGAAGGAATCTTGAAGAAACTGTTAAGCATTACCAATCAAGCACAATCCGGCACGGTATGGAGCCCCCGCGCAGCCAGCCGACATGAAGGCCCTTCGGAACGCTTCGTCGCGAACACCGCAGACTGGGACGACTCCGTCATTCTGATCACCGGCGGCGAATCCGGCCAGCCTGGCAGCGAACATTACCGCGATCAATTCTCCTACTGGTTTGAGGGGAAGCCGATCTACGGACCTTTTTCCGATGCCGCCGAAGCCAAGGTGAGGAAGCACAAGCTAACCTTGAAACCCTGAGGATTTCCACCCTGAATGCCGGAACTTCCTGAAGTAGAAGCCATAACGCGCACTCTGCGACCGCTTATACGCGGCCAACGCATACGCTGCGTATACATTTTTCATGCCGTCTCCACAAAGCCGCAGTCTCCGGCGCAGCTTGCAAGACTCTGCCAAGCGCGAAAGGTGAAGGAGGTTTGGCGGCGAGGGAAGTATCTCTTCCTCGAACTCGACCGCGGGATCGTGGAAATGCACTTTCGATTCGATGGGCAACTGATCTGGTTCGCCAACGCGAAAGCATTGTTGGCCCAGGCAAATGCAAAACCGGAAGGCGTGCATGTGGACGTGGCCCTGGAATTCGGAAAGGGCGTGCTGGGCTTTGCCGATAGGCGGCATTTCGGGCGGGTACACGCATGGGAATCAGCGGAGGCGTGTGGGCCCCTGAAAGAACTCGGCATAGATGCAATTTCGCGGGAGTTCACGGCCGTCTTGCTGCGGACGAAACTGGCGGCGTCCAAGCGCCCCGTTAAGGAGTTCTTACTCGACCAAACGCGCATCGCGGGGATTGGGAACATTTATTCCTGTGAAGCACTGTGGCACGCGGCGCTGGACCCAAGACGCCCGGCGGAATCGCTGAATGCGAAAGAATCAGAAAAACTCCATAAAGCAATTGTGTCGGTTCTCCGGCGTGCTTTAGAATGCTGTTTGGATCCTGCGCCCGAGTTTCGTGATCCAGATTGGTGGTTCCAGGGATTAGACATGATCCTGCGCGCCTATCAACGCGAAGGATTGCCCTGTAAACGCTGTGGAGGCCCGATTCAACGTATAGAACAGGGCGGAAGATCCACGTATTGCTGTTTGAGTTGCCAGAAGTAGTGTTGATATTTGGGCCCGTGCGTTCGGCAGAAGAGGAATTCGCGTGAATCAACCAGCACCGAAAAAGCCGGAAGCTTCGAAGAAGCCTGATTTTGAGCGCTCGCTGGCGCGACTCGAGGAAGTGGTCCGCAAACTGGAAAGTCCGCAATTGTCTCTCGATGATGCGATGAGACTGTTCGAAGAGGGCGTGGGGCTCTCTCGGGAATGCCAGAAGCAACTGGAAGAGGCCGAGGGTCGTGTGGAAATCCTACTGAAAAAAGCGGACGGAAAGCTGGCCGCCGAACCGTTCGACCCCGAAGGCGATGGCAAATCGTGAACAACTCTCGCTGCCGCAGACAGGAACTACACTCGATCCGATGAGACTTCCGCCCTTCTTCGAAGAGGACCGTACGGCTGTTGACGTTCATCTGGAACGTCTGCTTCCGGCCGAAACCATTCAACCACCTTCGATTCATCAGGCGATGAGGTATTCGGTATTCGCCGGAGGGAAGCGTATACGGCCGATCCTGTGCCTGGAGACGGCTCGTATTTTTGGCTCGGATGTGGGGCATGCACTCTATCCGGGCTGCGCCATCGAGTTTATCCACACCTATTCGCTGATCCATGACGACTTACCCGCCCTGGACAACGATGATCTGCGGCGGGGAAAACCCACATCCCACAAGAAATTTGGCGAAGCGACCGCCATCCTCGCCGGGGATGCGCTTCTGACGCTGGCTTTCGAAACCATCGCGAGCGCTCCGGTCTCGCCGGAGCGACGGGTTGCCATAGTGACGGAGATCGCGACGGCGGCAGGTACCATAAACGGAATGGTGGGCGGCCAGGTGGCTGACCTGGAGGCCGAAGGCAAAAAAATAGGCCCGGAGATGCTCGAGTACATCCACCGGTCCAAGACCGCAGCGCTGATCCGGGCTTCGGTGACTTCAGGCGCCGTTTCGGCTGGCGCTGGCCAAGAAGATGTGGCGCGGCTTCGCCGTTTTGGGGAGACCATCGGATGGGCCTTTCAGGTGACAGACGACATCCTGGATGTGGAAGAGTCTTCCGCCGCACTCGGAAAGACTGCGGGCAAAGATATCGCGCAGCAAAAGGCAACTTACCCTGCGGTGTTTGGACTGGAACGAGCCCACCAGATCGCTGAGGAATTGGCAACGCGGGCGATCTCGGAACTGCAGGTTTATGGGGAGCGCGCCGACCGCCTTCGTACGATTGCGGAGTTCCTGGTCTTCCGTCGCACCTGAAATTACATACCCATGAGCGGCAAACCCACGCGCAAGAGACTGGACGTATTGCTTGTCGAGCGCAGCCTGGCAGAATCACGTCAGAAAGCGCAGGCTATGATTCTCGCGGGCGAGATCGAAGTCGATGGACAGAAGGCGGAAAAAGCGGGAAGAAACGTTCCGGAGACCGCAAGAATTGACGTGCATAGTCGGCTGCAGAAGTATGTAAGCCGGGGTGGATTCAAGTTGGAAGGTGCGTTGAAAGATTTCGCTGTAAATCCGCAGGGGAAGATCTGCCTGGATGTTGGCTCGTCGACCGGCGGATTCACGGACTGCCTGCTGCAGCAAGGCGCGGTAAGCGTGTACGCGGTGGACGTAAATACCGACCAGTTGGCGTGGAAGTTGCACGAGGACCCCAGGGTCATTCGCATCAAGAAAAATGCCAGGCAGCTTGCGCAGGGCGACCTCGCCGAAAGTGTGGACCTGGTGGTGGCTGACGTTTCATTTATTGCCGTCAAAAAAGTCCTGCCCGGGGCGTGGGCGTGCGCGAAAGAGAGCGCGGACCTGCTCATCCTGATCAAGCCGCAATTCGAACTGGAGCGCGAGGACGTGGGGAAGGGGGGGATTGTGCGCGATCCGGAACTGCATGAACAAGCAATCGCCGGTGTCCGCCACGCCGCGGAATCGCTGGGAATGGCGATCCAAGGGGTTGCTCCCAGCCACTTGCCCGGAGCGGAAGGAAACCAGGAGTATTTTCTTCACGCTAAAAAATTGGCTAAGGTAGAATCCAGCTAATCCATGTGGCCTCAACCCCAGTACAAAACGATCGGCATCATTTCGCGACCCCGGCGAACCATCCTCGCGGAGATCGTGCCGCCACTGCTTGCCTGGTTAAAGGAGCGCGGCGTCGGGACACGGATTGACGCCGAGACGGCCAGTCCTCTGAATCACGGCGAGGCAGGGAAAACGCGGCATCAGATTGCGCAGGAAGCGGATCTCCTGCTGGTGCTCGGCGGAGATGGGACGCTGCTGGCGGCCGCTCGCGAAGCGGCTCCGCGCGGAATTCCAATTTTGCCAATCAACCTGGGCGGCCTGGGCTTTCTGACCAGTTTTACGATGGAGGAACTTTATCCGGCGCTCGAAGATGCGCTCGCTGGGCGCGCAGCCATCAGCGAACGAGTTCTACTGCTGGTGGAGCGCACTCAGGCGGGTAACACCCTGACGGAACAACGCGTCCTGAACGAAACGGTCGTGCATAAAGGCACGTTGGCCCGAATGATTGAATTGGAGCTTTATATCGATGGCGGATTCGTGTGCCGCTATCGGGCCGACGGATTGATCGTGGCAACACCGACGGGTTCGACGGCTTATTCCATGTCCGCGGGAGGACCGATCGTGCACCCGGCGGTGGAATCGATCCTGATTACGCCGATTTGCCCGCATACCCTGAGCGACCGGCCAGTGGTGGTGCAGGATGGTTCAAAGATTGAACTCAGGATGGCGGAAAATTCGGATTCCGTGTTTCTGACCTTAGATGGGCAGACAGGCGTACCGTTACATGCGAGCGACCGCATTCGGATTACCCGGGCCGCGGAGCGACTGAAACTCATTCACCCGGCGAACAAAACTTACTTCGAAATTCTCCGGAATAAATTGAAGTGGGGCGAAGCCTGAATTCAGGCCAGGACGTCGGTGCGAAGCAGGTCAGCTCGCGTTTCACGACGGCGGATAAGACGCGCATGGCCACCTTTGACCAGGACTTCCGCCGGCCGGGCACGTCCATTGTAGTTTGAGCTTTGCACCATGCCGTAGGCACCGGCGGCCCAGATCGCGACAGTGTCCCCCGATTCCACAAGCCCGATGGGCCACCCTTGCAGAAAGCTATCACCGGATTCACAGACAGGGCCAACGATGTCAGCGCGCTGCAGGGGAGGACGCTGGCCTAGTTTGTGTTTGCGAACCCGGGTGATGGGGTGCGGCGCATCGTACAGAACAGGCCGGGCAAGATCGTTCATCGCTGCATCGATAATCACGAAGGACTTCGTGGAATTTCGCTTGGTGTAAATGACCGTGGAAAGCAGCACGGCTGAGGAGGCGATGATGGAGCGGCCCGGTTCAAGCAACAGACCCACACCGAGTGGCCGCACCAGGTCTCGGATCATGCGGGCGTATTTTCTGCGCGGAACCGGTGTTTCGTTGGTGTAGCGCACGCCGAGGCCGCCACCGACGTCGAGATACTGAAGTGCAACGCCTTCACGGCGCAGGTCGAGCAGATAGCTGGCCAGGCGATGAAAGGCTTCACGGAACGGGCCGAGATCAACAATTTGCGACCCGATGTGCGCGCTGATTCCCTGCCAACGAATGTGCCTCGAA
>Ga0181532_10002986_pt1 | contig 15443 bp, 16 predicted proteins | sample PEATcosm2014_Bin_33_FD_119768 | JGI IMG/M metagenome (GOLD analysis project Ga0181532, IMG submission 119768) | Peatland microbial communities from MTU Mesocosm Facility, Houghton, MI, USA - PEATcosm2014_Bin11_30_metaG | ecosystem: Environmental > Terrestrial > Soil > Wetlands > Peat | place...
AAGCCGCGGCCGAAGACATGCTGTCGATCAAGGAGCCCAACGTTTTCATCGTCGATGATGTCGCGTTCATCCATCCCGAGCACGGCTTTGCGATCGGCCACGAAATCGAAAAACGCAAAATCAAAAAGCAGTACTACCTCGAGACCCGCGCCGACGTGCTGTGCCGCAATCCGGAAGTGTTCCGCTACTGGCGCAAGCTCGGCATGGAGTACATGTTCCTCGGCCTGGAAGCGATCGACGAGGAAGGGCTCAAGCTGCATCGCAAGCGCTCGTCGATGGGCGTCAACTTCAAGGCGCTCGAAGTCGCGCGCGAGATCGGAATTACCGTCGCGGTCAACCTGATCGCGGACCCGTCATGGGACGAGAAGCGCTTCGAAGTGATCCGCCAGTGGGCGATCAGTATCCCGGAGATCGTTCATCTGACGGTGGCGACGCCGTATCCCGGCACGGAGCTGTGGTTCACGGAATCGCGCAAGCTGACGACGCTGGACTACCGGCTGTACGACATCCAGCATGCGGTGCTGCCGACCAAGCTGCCGCTGCTGCAGTTCTACCAGGAGCTGGTGAAGACGCAGGACGTGCTCAACCGCAAGCATCTTGGGTTTGCGGCGCTGAAGTCGGTGGCGGGGATCGCGGGCAGGCTCGCGCTCAAGGGGCAGACCAACTTCATCAAGATGCTGTGGAAGTTCAACAGCGTGTACAATGCCGACCGGCAGCTCGCCGAGCATTCGCGGGAAGTGAAGTACGCGATGCGCCCGCCGTCGATGCATAGCGAGGGACGTCCGTCGGCCGACAAGCTTTACATTCACATGCCGAAGCCGTCGCATCCGGAAGCTGTGGAACCAGCCGCAGGCAGCGGGCAGGGGTGACGGGAGGGAAATACACTTTATTGAATGTGAAACCCGCGGTGGGTTTCACGCTTCCCTCGGCAGGGCTGAGCCCTGCACCCAGTAGTCAGAAGACGCGAAAATCTGCGCAGCGCATCTTTTCGCGACTACGCGATGGCAAGGGTAACCCCATGCGCCCGGTGACAAGAGAAGATGCGGGACTTCGTCCCGGTTAGAACTTGTTAAGCGGGAAGGCCGCTGTAGCCGCGGGCGGTGGCAGGTGAGCAGGGATTGACAGATTGACTGAACGCCAGTCAGTATCGGCTTTGGGTTCATCTCCCGCCGAATCGGGCAGGAATGAGAATCACTAATGCGAGAACCGGAAAGGCGAACCTCAGTTCGACGAAAGGTGAAGAGTTCACGACGCGGCACGGTCGCCACACGGACCAAGGCGGCCGACATTCGCCGACGTGATCTCATGGATGCCGGAGAAAGGACCTTCGTCCGCAATGGTTTCGCGTCCACGACGATCGAAGACATCACCCACGAAGCGGGAGTCGCCAAGGGAACCTTTTATCTCTATTTCGATTCCAAGGAAGCTATACTTGCAGCGCTGCGCGACCGCTTCATCGAGAGTTGCCGCGAGCGAATTGCAGCGCTCGCATCACGGGTCCCGGCTGCGGACTGGGCAGGCCGATTGGACGCGTGGGTGGAAGGCGGGATAAGCCACTATCTGGACCACGTCAAGCTACATGACGTTGTGTTCCATGCCGGCGTGCAAAGGCATGGTTCAAAGGCGCAGAACGCGTCCGTGCTGGAGCTCGCGGAGCTAATCCGCGCGGGCTCTGCGGCGCGAGCATGGCAGGTCGACAGTCCCGAGCTGATTTCGGTATTTCTGTTTTCTGCGCTACATGGAATCGCGGACCACATCCTGAACAAGCGGCAGTCCGATCACAAGGCCGCAATTCGTGTGAGTCAGAGGATTGTGCGCAATGCCCTCGGTATCCCGCCGGAAGCAGGCAACCGCTGGGTCCTCAGCCGTTCTTGAGCCAGATGAGGTCCACTTTCCAGGAGCGCTGCGCCTGGTGGACCTTGACCAATCCGGTGCTGGCAGCGATGGACTCGAGCGCGGTCGTCGACGGAAACCCCATCACGCGAAAGAGGCGGACGATCTTGACCAACCAGGACGGAAACACAAGATCGCTGTAGATCAGGTAGCCTCCGGATCGCAGGACGCGCACCATCTCGGCGAGAACTCGCTCCCAATCGGGGATGTGATGGGTAGCCATGCAGGCTGCGACAATATCAAACTGGCCGTCGGGAAAATCCAACCTGGTCGCATCCATCACCGTGAAGTGCAGATTGGGGCGCGCGGAGCCCGCCCTGGCAGCCTCGATTTGTTTCGGATCGATATCGACGCCTGTGACCTCGAGATTATTCGCGCCAGCAATTTCGCAGGCGGTGGCGCCGACGCCGCATCCCACGTCCAGGTATCGCCACCCAGGCTGGTAGTTAATCCGGCCGAGCAGTTGCTGCGCGTGCGCGACGACCGCGCGTGTATGACTGGGGCTGTTTACGAAGAATTTCTCAAATGCTGTCATCCTCATAACTTGAGTTTATGACTGGCGGTCAGTCACTTGTCAAGGGGATCCGGCGTGGCGCGCCGCTGCGTATTTCTTCGGGGCGATTTGCACCAATTGGCGAGCGCCAGGCCGATTTCGTGGGGAAAGTCTTGCCGGATGAAGTGGAGGCCCCTGGCCGTCAGCTCGCGCGGGTTTTGCTGTTTGCGCTGGCGGGCGGGGCGGGCGCAAAATCGCGGCAGCCAGCAAGCTTGACGTATCACGAGGATCAATTCGATGGCCGAGAATCGCAGGCGAAAGTTCTGGGGATGGGGCTACGAGGACCAGGGGCTCACTCCCGAACAGCAAAAGCATCTGGCCGAGCGAATCGCCCAGCGATTCGGCCTGGGACCAATCGAGATCACGCCGGCGCCAAAGGAAAGCGAGCTGAATCTGCGGGCGCCGCGGGTGAAACCACCGGCGGCGCTCGAAGCGATTTGCTCGACCAGCATCCACGATCGCGCCGGCCATACCTACGGCAAAAGCTCGGGCGATCTCAGGCGCGCGTTCCGCCGTTACTATCCAAATCCGATCGACGTCGTAGCGTTTCCGCGCGATGAGAAAGAACTGATTGCGGTGCTCGAATGGTGCGACGGCGCGCAGATTGCAGCGGTGCCATACGGCGGCGGCTCGAGCGTGGTCGGCGGAGTCGAAGCACCCGAGGGCGACCGTTATCGCGGCGCGGTCTCGATCGATCTGATGCATCTGGACAAAGTCGTGGAAGTGGACCGGGTCTCGCGCGCCGCGCGGATTGAGGCCGGGGTGTATGGACCGGCGCTCGACGCGCAGTTGAAGCCGCACGGACTGACGATTCGTCATTTTCCGCAGTCATTTGAATTCTCGACGCTCGGCGGATGGATCGCGACGCGGTCGGGCGGGCATTTCGCGACGCTGTACACGCATATCGACGACTTCGTCGAATCGATCCGGGTCGTGACCCCAACCGGAATCGTCGAATCGCGCCGCTTGCCCGGCTCGGGTGCAGGTCCGAGCCCGGACCGGATGTTTATCGGCTCCGAAGGAATTTTGGGCATCATCACCGAGGCCTGGATGCGGCTGCAGGATCGGCCGACGTTTCGCGCGGGCGCGTCGATTCCGTTTCCGAGCATGATCAAGGCGGCGGAGGCAGTGCGCCAAATTTCGCAGGCCGGGCTGTATCCCGCGAATTGCCGGGTGCTCGACGAAGGCGAGGCCTTCAATTCCGGCGCGGGCAACGGCGATGAGGCCGTGCTGGTGCTCGCATTCGAGTCGGCGGACCATCCGCTGGAAGCATGGATGAAGCGCGCGCTGGAGTGCTGCGCGGATCACGGCGGGAAGATCCCCGCGGACGCGGCGAAGACCCGCACCGACGCGGACGCGACGCACGAAGGATCGGCGGGAGCGTGGCGCAACGCGTTTCTGAGCGCGCCCTACCTGATGGACACGATAGCCGCGATGGGAATGGTGAGCGACACATTCGAGACCGCGATCACGTGGGAGCGATTCCCGGAATTTCATCGCCAGATAATGGAGTGCGCGCGCGATACGATAGGGCGGGTATGCGGCAAGGGCTCCGTCACGTGCCGATTCACGCACGTTTATCCCGACGGGCCGGCGCCGTACTACACGGTGCTGGCGCCGGGCAAACGCGGCTCCGAGATTTCTCAGTGGGACGAGATAAAGGCGGCGGTCTCGGACAAGCTGATGCGGCTGGGCGGCACGATCACGCATCATCACTCGGTCGGCCGCTATCATCGGCCGTGGTACGACCGCCAGCGTCCGGATGGATTCGCGCGCGCGCTGAAGGCGGCGAAACGGGCGCTCGATCCGCGCGGGATTCTCAACCCGGGCGTGCTGATCGATCCGGATTGAGCGGCGCCGGCGCTAGTCGTCGAGGTCGAGTTGTTTTTTCGCCGCGTCGCTCATCATGTGCGGCGTCCATGGCGGATCCCAGACGATCTCGACGCAGGCGTCGTCGCAGCCGGGAATGCCGAGCAGCTTGTCCTGGATCTCCTGGGTGATCATCATGCCCATCTGGCAGCCGGGCGCGGTCAGCGTCATCGTAACATTGACGACGTGGTTGTCGATCGCGACGCCGTAGATAAGCCCGAGGTCCACGAGATTGACGGGAATCTCCGGGTCGTAACACTCGCGCAGCACTTCGTAAACGTCTGCTTCGGTCGGTGCGGGCGAATTCTCCATAATGCGGAGTCTAGTATATAAGAGGATGGGTGTGCGCGAAATCCGCGGTGGCGCAAGGCGCGGCGCGCGCATTAATTGGAGGTCCGAGATGCCCGACAAAGAAGAACTCTACGACCAGGCGATCGACGCATACGCCGACGACAAGTTCGACGAAGCGATCGCGCTGTACAAACAAGCGCTTGAAATCGATCCGAAGTACGCCGATGCGATTCACGGAATGACGATGTGCTACCAGGCCAAGGGAGATCTCGACACAGCGATCGAGCTGACGAAAAAATTTATCGAGCAGGAACCGGAAGACATCCTGGCGTATACCAACCTCAGCATGTTTTATCAAAAGAAGGGCCTGGTGCCGGAAGCGGAAGCGGCCGGCGCGCAGGCGCGGCGGCTGGACTGGAAGCGACAACTCAAGGAAGGCAAGAAGTAGCGGTGAAACTCAAGGACAAAGTTGTACTGATCACCGGCGGCGGCTCGGGGCTGGGGCGGGAGATGGGACTGACGTTTGCGCGCGAGGGCGCCAGCGTCGGCGTCAACGACATCAGGCCCGAGTCGGCGCAAAACGTCGTGACAGAAATCGAGCGCGCGGGCGGCGAGGCGCGGCCGTTCGTTGCCGACGTGTCGAGCAGCGCGGCGGTGCGCAAGATGTTCGCCGACTTCATCGCCGCGTTCGGCACTATCGACATCCTGATCAACAACGCGGGCATCGGACGCACTCGCGACACGAGCGAGGTAATCCCGACTTACCAGAAGACCGACGAGGAATGGCACAAGATGCTCGCGACGCATCTCGACTCGACGTTCTACTGCACCCGCGAGGCGCTCAAGGTGATGATCCCGAAACAGTCGGGACGCATCATCAATATGGGCTCGGTGGCAGGCACCACGGGGCTGGCCTTCGCGTCGGACTACTGCGCGGCGAAGGGCGGGATCATCGCGTTCACCAAGTCGGTGGCGCGCGAAGTGGTCGCGGCGGGGATTTTAGTCAATTGCATCGCGCCGGGATTCATCGACACGCCGATGACCGCTTTCATCGAGGGCGAGTTCCGCCAGCAACTGGTGGCGATGACCCCAATGGGGCGTTTCGGCGAGCCGAGCGACATCGCGGCCGCGGCGCTTTTTCTGGCCTGCGAGGATTCGAAGTTCATGGTCGGCCAGGTGCTCAGCCCCAACGGCGGCTATGTGATTTGAACCCCGAGGATCGAGCGGACCGCTGGATGACGCCATCATGCTGACGCGGTCCGCGGGAATTCTGATTCCACTGTTCTCGATCCGCACGCGCAACAGTCTCGGACGCGGGGAAATACTGGATCTCGCGCCGATGATGGATTTCGCGCTGTCGATGGGTCATCGGGTGATCCAACTGCTGCCGTTGGACGAGACCGGCCCCGACGATCGCAGCCCGTACAGCGCGATGAGCGTGATGGCGATCGATCCGATGTACCTCTCGGTGGGCGGGCTGGCCGGCGTCGGGCGGGTCGTGCTGAGGCGCGCGCGCGCGGCGGTGGGGATGGCACGCATTGTGCCACGTTCGATCGTACGGCGGGAGAAATTTGCACTGCTCGAACGCGCATACCGGGCGACTCGAACGCGCGGCGGACGCGACGAAGCTGCGCAACTCGACGCGTTCATCGAGGACAACTCGTACTGGATCCGCGACTATGCGTTGTTTCGCGCGCTCACGGAGCGCTTCAACTGGACCAGTTGGGAAACCTGGCCGGCGCAAATTGCGCAGCGCGACGCCGCCGCACTCGCAGCCGCGCGCCGCGAACTGGCCGGGCCGATCGAGATGTACGGTTATTGGCAGTTCATCGCGCACCGGCAGTGGTCGCAGATGCGCGCGTACGCATCCTCGCACGGCGCGCTGATCGGCGGAGACCTCGCGTTCTCGCCACGGCGTGACAGCGCCGAGGTGTGGGCGAATCAGGATGAGTTCGATCTGTCGCGTACCGTCGGCGCGCCGCCCGACGGTTTCAATCCCAAGGGACAGCGATGGGGCTTGCCGCTGCCCAACTGGGATCGGATGCGCGCGGGCGGATTCAAGCTGCTGCGCGCGCGCGCGCGTCGCGCCAGTTCGCTTTACGATTTGATTCGAATCGATCACGTCGTCGGACTTTATCGAACTTTCAATTTCGGTGCGGACCCGGACGCGGAGGGAACTTTCACACCGGCCGGCGAAGCGGATCAGCGGCTCCAGGGCGAAGCGGCGATCCACGCGATCAAACAAGAAGCTGGCGCGGCGGAACTGATCGCTGAAGACCTGGGCACCGTGCTGCCGTGGGTGCGCGAATCGCTCACGCGTTTCGGCGTGCCGGGATACAAGGTGATGCAGTGGGAACGCAACTGGGGCCAGGCCGACGAACCATTTCTCAGCCCCGCGTCCTATCCCGAACTTTCGCTCGCGACCACGGGTACCCATGACACCGAACCGCTGACGGTGTGGTGGCGCGCGCAGCCGGTTGCCGAGCGCGAGAAATTGGTGCGCGCACTTGGCCTCGAGAGCCAGGTGAATCCGCGTTCGATGCTCGGGGAAGCGGCGCGCGATGCGATCCTGGCGGCGCTGTACGCGGCGCCGTCGCGGCTGGTGATAATTCCGATCCAGGATTTGTTTGGATGGAGCGCGCAAATCAATCGGCCCGGAACGATCAGCGATTCGAACTGGACCTATCGAATCCCCCTGACGCTGGAGCGAATGCGCCGCAGCCGCGCAATACAGTCGTGCGTCGCCAGGCTGCGCGAGATCGCCGTCCGCAGCGGGAGGTTCGGTAGCTAGCTTCCTCGATCACTGCGTCAGCCGCATCGATCACGGCCGGCGCTCAAGTTGTGGCGCGCCCGCCGCTTGAACTATAAGCAACACTTGGCCGCGAAATCTGATCGGCAATACTCGGGGAGCAATTTTCCCCGGAGGCATCGATGGGACCATTGGACCGCGCGCTGAAATTCACCATTGTTGCCGCCGCAATCGCGATCGTGCAGGGATGCGCCGCGCAACGACCTGCGCCCTCGAAGCCCGCGCCCGGAGTCGCCGCCGCGGTTCCGAGCGCGACACCAACGCCCACCGGCGCTGCGCTGGGCACGCATGCGCCGTACGCAATCACGGCGGGCCTCGACGGCAATCTGTGGTTTACCGAGTACGAGGGCGACGGGATAGGACGGATCACCCCGTACGGCGCCACCAAGCGCTTTGAGATCGATCCCAGCGGATTCGCCGAACGGATCGCCGCGGGCCCCGACGGCGCAGTCTGGTTCACCGATGCGGCCGGCAACCGGATCGGCCGCGTGGCGCCCGATGCAAAAATCGCATACGTCAAATTGCCCCACTCAGACAGCGGACCGGCGGGAATCACCGCGGGTCCCGACGGCAATCTCTGGTTCACCGAGCATTCGGGCAATCGCATCGGGCGGCTCAGCACCATCGGCACTCTGACCGAGATCGATCTGCCCAAGGGCGCCGGTCCCGCCGAAATAGTCGCCGGCAGCGACGGCAACCTGTGGTTCGCCGAGGATCAGGCCAATCGCATCGCGCGCGTCACCGTCGCGGGCTCGGTCAAGGAGTACCAAATCCTGGCTCCTCACAGCAGCCCTGCGATGATGACGCTTGGCGCCGATGGCAACGTGTGGTTCACCCAACCGCGGGTCAACAAAATTGGCAGAATCACGCCCGGTGGCTACATCTCGGAGTTCGCATTGCCCAATCCCGGTGTGCCGCTCGGAATCGCGGCGGGCGCCGACAAAAATATCTGGGTCACGGTGATTCGTGCGCATCTGATCTATCGCGTGACGCCCAGCGGAGAGTTCACGCCGTTCCCCACGCCTGAAAAGTCGATGGCGACTTTCATCACGGCCGGTCCCGACGGCCGCCTGTGGTTCACCGAGCCCAACGGCAAGATCGGCCGTCTCACGACCTCGGGAGAGATCAAGGAATTTGTCTTTTCCGATCCCTACAGCGAGCCCAAGTGAGCGCGGCGGCGCGTCTATTCCGCTCGCCGGGTTTTGCGCTATAAGCGCCCTATACGAACCAAAACGCTGGGCGCGTTTGGATTCCGGCATTATGCCGCAAGGGAGATATTGAGCAATGGGCAAGCTCGACGGAAAGTCAGCCGCCATCACCGGCGGCGGTCGCGGCATCGGCCGCGGCGTCGCGAGGGCATTCGCCGCGCAGGGATGCGCAGTGGTAGTCAACGATCTTGGCGTCACGGTCGCGGGCCAGAAGGAAACTCAGTCGCCTGCCGACGACGTGGTCAAGGAAATCAAAGCCGCGGGCGGCAAGGCCGTTTCCAATCACATGGATATCGCCACCGTCGAAGGCGGCGAGGGCCTCGTCAACCAGGCGATCAAGGAATTCGGCAAGCTCGATATCCTGGTCAACGTCGCCGGCATCCTGCGCGACCGCATGATCTTCAACATGTCCGAACAGGAATGGGACGACGTGATCCGGGTGCACCTCAAGGGGCACTACTGCACGGTCCGTCCCGCGTCGGCGCATATGCGCGAGCGCAAGTACGGCAGGATTATCAACTTCTCGTCGAACTCGGCGCTCGGCAGTCCCGGCCAACCCAACTACGCCGCGGCCAAGGCGGGAATCCTGGGCCTGACGTACTCGAGCGCGAACTCGCTGCACAAGTACGGAATCACGGTAAATGCGATCATGCCGGGAGCGGCGACGCGCATGACCGACACGATTCCCGCGGGCAGGATGCCTGGCGCAACCGGAATCCCGCAGTCCGAAAATGTCGAGGGCACGCCGCGCGATCCCGCCAACGTCGCGCCGATCGTGGTTTTTCTCGCCAGCGACGATGCCGCGAACGTCACCGGGCAATGCTTTGGCGCGTCGGGCTTTCGGATCATGCGCTATCGGCACATCGTTCCCGACAAGATTCTGTATAACAACGGCCCGTGGAACATTGACGAGCTGTTCGAGCGGCTCAAGAACACGCTGCTGGTCGATCTGAGCCAGCCGCGAATGTAGCCGAGGGTTCCGCTTTTTATCCGCCCGCCGTCAATGCGCATGCGGCTTGGCGGCGGGCCGTTCGATGTCAAAACTCGCGTCGAGGAATTTAATGACTCGCGCGGCGTACCCCTTGGGGTCTTCGTAGATCGCATCGCCGTGCCCGCCCGACGGCACCGTCCACATCTGCGCGTTGAAGCCTGCCGAGTCGAGCAACGTCTTACCGTCGGCAAGCGGCGTGATTTTGTCGTCGCGATTCTGGATGACGAGCAAAGAGCAAGTGCCCAGGTTGCCCGCGTCGTTGGCTGGCGAGATTTCGTACAGCGAGCGCCCGAACCATAGCTGCGCTTCCCACATTACCGTGCTGGCGAACGCGGGATTGAGCCGTGATATCGACGGGCTGCGCATGAACAACTGCGCGAGGTTCGCGTAGGAGCCGTCGGCGACGATCGCAGTGAAGACCGGCTGCTCGGCCTGCGCCATGATCACGCCGGCGGCGCCGTCGGATATTCCCAGCGCGGCGATTTTATCGAAGCCCTTTTCGCTAAGCGTGCGCGCGGTCGCCAGCGCGAATTTGCGCTTCAGCATTCCCCAGTTGGTTCCATAGCTCGGATTGTTGGCGCTGTAGGTCGCGACCACGGTGTAGCCGGCGCCCAGCAGAAACTTGGCGTAGGGAATCATAGCCACTTCCGACGCTCCCGCCGCCGGCACGATCACCACCGCTTCGTTGCGTTTGCCCGGGAAATACCATCCGACCACGCTGACCTGGCGGTGGCGGATACCATCCACTTCGACCACACCGCAGTCCAATCGCTCTGGCTCGACGCCGAGCGCGGCGCGAATGTCTGTCAGCGAGCCGCGCTGGAACGACGGGACGTGCTGTCCGAAAACGTCCTGCTGGCCCTTGCGGAGAAAGTCCGGGTACATCAACGATCGCGCGACGAAGAGGGCTGCCCCCATCCAGAGAATGATTGGGACGCCCAGCAGGATTGCGCCGATGCCAAAGATGCGCCGCGGGCTGCGCTTGGGCGCCGCTGGCGGAGATGCTGAAGGTTCACCCATCCGCTATGCTTGTGCACGATTACACGCTTCACCGCAAGACGCGCTTGTGAGGGTTTCGTTGCCCACTTATGCTGCCTGACAGGAAAGGCGACGCTCATGGCCGATTGGGATCCCGAACTTTACAACCGCTTTCGCCGCTACCGCGCGGAACCCGTCGCGCATATTTTGTCGCGTCTGCAACTCGCCGACAACGAACTGATCATCGATCTCGGCTGTGGCTCCGGCGAGAATACTCTGGAACTGGCGCGGCGCAGCCCGCGTGGATCGGCGCTCGGCGTCGACGGCTCGCCCGCGATGATCGAGGCGGCTCGCAAGCTGCTCAACGCCGAGCCCGCCGGGCTCAAAGCGCGCGTCTCGTTCGAGTTGCTCAACGTTCCAGAGTTTCGCGCCGACCGCGCATACACGCTGATTTTCTCCAACGCCACTTTTCATTGGATTCCCGATAAGTTGGCGCTGTTCGCAGCCTGCTTCGACGCGCTGCGCCCGGGCGGATCGATCGTGGTGCAGATGCCTGCCAACGAGACCGAGACCGCGAAGATGGAGATCGGGCGGCTGGCGCGGCAGGCGCCATGGAACACGATGCTGGGCGGACGCGAGCATGCGTTTCACGAAGAGCCGCCGGAGTTTTACGCCGCGATGCTGGCGCGGCTCGGCTACGATCGCATCGACTGCTATCACCTGACGTTTCACCATCCGATGGATCGGCCCGCCGACGTTGTTCAATGGTACCGCTCGACCGGCCTGCGGCCTTTCCTCGATGCGCTCCCGGCAGATCGTCACGACGAATTTCTCGGCCAGGTGACCGCGCGGCTCAACTCGGCTTACGGCACTTCCGGGCCGATGACGTTCGACTTCAAGCGGCTGTTTATCTGGGGCCGCCGGCCTGGAACATAAGATGGCGCGGGCGCGCAATCGCTGCGCACTCGTCGCGCACGGCGGCGCCGGTTCCGCCGGTGCTGGCGCGGAGCGCGCCGAGCGACGTCGCGCGATGATGGCTGCGATGCGCCTGGGCGTGAGAATTCTTCGCGCCAACGGCAGCGCGCTCGAGGCGGTGGTCGCGACAGTCGCGGCGCTGGAGGATCATCCGCTCTTCAATGCCGGCTACGGCTCGTTGCTCAACTCCGAGGGCAACGTCGAAATGGACGCATCCGTGATGTTTGCCGAGCCGGTCGTTGATCCGCCCGCGCCCAGACCTGCCTCGCGAGGCAAACGCGCAGGCCATACCGGCCATTTCAATGCAGCCGAATACAGTGTCTCAGCCGGCGCGGTTGCCGCAATCAGCCGCGTGCGAAACCCGGTCATGCTCGCGCGCGCGGTGATGGAAAATTCGCCGCACATCCTGATGGCGGGGGCCGGCGCGGAAAACTTCGCACGCAAGTCCGGCGTCCGGCTTGTGCGGCCCGAGGAAATGGTCACCGAGCGCGCACGCCAGCGATGGCGCGCGCGAAAGCAGGAGAGCGGGATGCTCGCGGCGCAGCGCGCCGCGCGCGCCGCGATGGGACACGGCACGGTCGGCGCGGTCGCCGTCGATGATCGCGGCGCGATCGCGGCTGCGACCTCGACCGGCGGAGTGCCGGGCAAACTGTTTGGACGCGTCGGCGATTCCGCGCTGATTGGCGCCGGCACTTTCGCCCACGCATTCGGAGCTGCCTCGGCCACCGGGCAGGGCGAGGCGATCATCCTGACCGCGCTCTGCCGAGAGGCGGTGTTGGCGCTCGCGGACGGCTCGCCCAATGCCGTCGCTCGCGAGGTGATCCTCGAAATGATCGACGCGACCGGTGCGGAAGCCGGAATAATACTGATCGACGGCCGCGGCAGAATCGGTTACGCCCACAACGCCGCCTCGATGCAGGTGGCGAGATACGACCGCGCGGGCGGACTGCGCCATTTGTGGCTCGCGCCGATCGCGACGGCCCGCCGTCCGTGACTATCGAGCGTCCAGATACTCCCGCGCATCCGAGCCGCGCCGCGGTCCTGCAACCCACAACGGTGGCGATTGCCGCGTTGTTTGCCTTCATCGTGCTCGTCCAGGGAATCAGCGCGCCGTTTCAGAAGGACGCGGAGCCGCAATCGGCCCAGTGGATTCAGAGCATCGTGCGTGACGGGCATTGGCTGATACCGAGCGACGCGTACGGCTACGCCGATCGCAAACCCCCGCTCTTCTATTGGCTTTCAGCGCTCGTCGCCGATGCCACCGGCGCCACCGTCGACGAGGTTCGTGCGCGGGCAGTGTCTGTCGTGGCAGGCACGGCGCTCGCGACTGTTGTGCTCGCCTGGACGGTAGCCAACGTCGGCGCATCCGAAGGATGGCTCGCGTTTCTGTTCATGCTCGGCACCTACGGGTTCGCATCGCGCGCGACCGAAGCGCTGACCGACATGATCCTCACGTTTCTTTTGTTTACGGCGTATTGCACGATTGCAAGTTTAGTTGACAACTCGCAGGCCCAAGCGCGAGCCGCGCCGGGCCGGCTGATGCAAGCCGGCTTGATCCTCGGGCTGGCAGTGCTCGCCAAGGGTCCGATTGCAATCGTGCTGTGCGCGCTCGCCGCCTCGATCTATCTGCTGATCGAGCGCCGCAATCCCCTCGTGCTGCTGCGTCAGCGATGGCCCTGGCAGGTCGTCGCGATTGCGGTCGCGATCGGCGCAGTCTGGTACGTGCCGGCCGCGATTGCGGGCGGGAATAAAATCCTCAGGATCATCTTCGCGGAGAATTTCGGGCATTTCATGCCGGCCAAGCTCGGCGGGACGGGCGAGAGTTATCGGCCCTTCTATTTTATCGCCGCGCGCCTGCTGGGTGGCGCTTTTCCGATGACTCTCCTGATCGTGCCGGCCGCGCTCGCCTTCTACACCGGCGAGATTTCGGCGGGGAAGCGGCGCGCGGTGATCTACCAGATCAGCATGTCGCTCGCAGTGTTGCTATTTTTCTCGATTGCGAGCGTCAAGCGCGACGACTACATCCTGCCCGCGCTCCCGGGGATTGCGATCCTGTGCGCGTCGGTGTTCCGGCTTGAGGTGCGCGGCTGGGCGTCGAAGCTTCGCGACGTGGTCGTCGCGATATACGTGCTGAGTCCGATATTGGTGTCTCTTTTCTTTTTGGTTTATCCGGGCCACGGCGCACATCCGAGCCTTCAATCGAGCGACGCGGCCTACTACTCGATCCTCCGTGACAACATCGCAGCGTTCGAGCGGGGGGTTCTCGCATATGCGGTGGGATTGTTGCTCGCGGTTGCAGTCGCGATATTCGCGCTAGGCCGACGGAGCGTGATTGTTGGCGGCGCCGCGTTTGGCCTGCTTGCGCTTTCATGGAGCCTGTTCGGGACTGTGGGGCTTCGACCCCAGCTTGCCGCTGCCCGCAGCGTGAAGAGTTTCATTCCGATCGTCGCGGATCACGTCAAAGGAGATCAGTTGTGCATCCCGTCGGGCATCAACTACGAGCTGTCGTACTACTACGGCGCCGCGGTGCCTGACCTTAGTCATCCTCAATGCGCAAATGGCGCTGCGGGCAAGCCGGTCTATCTGCTTTCGACGCCGCGCGAGATGGACGCGATGGCGCCCGAGTATCGGGCGCGGCTCAAGCTTATCGCGAAGTCCAATCTGATCGGTGGCGGCGGACCGCCGGCGCTGTATGAAATCTTGCCGAGCGGCGCGAACGGGGGTTTGAAAGGCGCCGGCGGAGCGGCTAAATAGAGAATCGATGGCTGACCGCGTCGAACATGCTGAACATGTGATGAGCGCGCTGATGCGCTTCGTCGTCTCGCTCATCATCCCGCTGTGGGCGCTGGCGATGCTCGCGCTCGGCGTCGAGTACCACTCGCTTTGGTGGATCGGATGCGGGCTGGTGGTCGGCGCGATTGGACTTGTCCTGCTGGTCGGCAATCCGTTGGCGGGACGGGCGCTGGACGTGCGCGAAAGTTGGCGGCCCTTGTCGCCGCCCAAGCCCGGCGCCGGCGAAGACAAAAGTTCCACCTGACAGATTGCGAAAGCCGCGCCGCCGTGCTTATTTGCGAGCCGTCGGCGGGCAGGATATTCTTTAATTCCGATGCCTATTTTCGAGTACGAATGCTCGCGCTGCGGGCTCGTCAGCTCGCACGTGATAATGGGTTCATCGCGCCGCCGCGAGCGTCGCGCCTGTCCCGAGTGCGGGTCGGCGCGGCTGCGGCGGGTGATGTCGTCATTCGCGGTGGTCGAGAGCGAGTCGTCACGGATTGCGAGTTTCGACGCGTCGAAGCCGCGCGACGATTCCTTCTATCGCGACTCGCGCAACGTCGGACTGTGGGCGAAGAAGCGGGCCAAGGAGATGGGCGTCGATCTCGGATCGAAATTCGAGGCCACGGTCGAGAAAGCTCGCAGCGGCAAGCTGATCAAGGAGATGATCTGAAGGCACGCGACGAAGAGGCGGGACTATGACAGGTGACAACAAGGACCGGCTGGGCAGCAAGCTGCACGATGTCGAGGCGGCGCGCGAAGATCAGTGGGCGCGACAGCGCGATGCCGACCTGCTCGAGAAGATGCGCGAGCGCCTGAGCAAGACGGCTTGTCCGCATTGCAAGCAGTTCCTGGTGGCGAAAACCGAGGCCGGAGTACATATGCACGTTTGCCCGGAAGGGCACGGCGCGTGGCTCGATGCGGCGGCGTTGAAGACGATTCTGAAGGAGCACAAATAGCCGTTGCCGCCGCCTGGCAGCGCGCGAATCTGATTAATATTAGCTTAACTAAAAACGACCGCTGGTGAAGCGATCCTTCTTGACAGCCTAGTCCAGTCCGATTATTGAGGACTCGGTAACATAACTCGGTAACATAAAATGTATA
>Ga0181532_10002987_pt1 | contig 15432 bp, 17 predicted proteins | sample PEATcosm2014_Bin_33_FD_119768 | JGI IMG/M metagenome (GOLD analysis project Ga0181532, IMG submission 119768) | Peatland microbial communities from MTU Mesocosm Facility, Houghton, MI, USA - PEATcosm2014_Bin11_30_metaG | ecosystem: Environmental > Terrestrial > Soil > Wetlands > Peat | place...
AGTGGGTGTCGGCCCGCTACTGGCCGCCGGCACCGCACTGACAGCCGCGGCACTGGCGGCGGAGGCCCTGGCACCTTCACTGTGGGTGCTCGCCGGCGGGTTCGTCCTCTTCGGGTTCGGCTTCGGATCGACCGACGCGGCCCTCAACGCGCACGCCGCCCACCACTTCGGAGCGCGGCAGATCAACTGGATGCACGCCAGCTACGGTCTCGGCGCTGTGATCGGGCCACTTCTGGTCACGGCTCTTTTGGGCAACGGCGTCAGTTGGCGCTGGAGCTATGGAACCATGGCCATCGCCTTGGCGGGCCTCGCCTGCGTGTTCGCCCTGGTCCACCGGCACTGGGGGGCTCCGGCACGCGAGCCGGCGGCAGCCTCGCCCGACGCGGCCGACAAAGTGCCCGAGCCGTCCACGAGAACTGGACGTCGCGCACCCCGGGCAACAGTCGTCCTTTGGAGTCTGACCTTCGCCGCTGTCGAGTGTGGGATCGAGTCCGCGGCCGGCATCTGGGGCTACGTGTTCCTCACCGCTGGTCGCGACCTGTCGCACGAGGCCGCCGGCCTGGCCGTCGCGGCCTACTGGGCGATGATGTTCGTCGGGCGGGCCGTCCTCGGGCCGGTGGCGGAGCGTATTGGCACCGGCCGCGTCCTGAGCGGCGCCGTCGTGGGAGTGACTGCCGGCGCCGCCCTCATGATGCTGCCCGGACCCGGCTTTGTGGCCGTCATCGGAATGATGACCCTCGGCTTGGCAGCTGCACCGATCTTCCCCCTGCTCACCCTCACAACCGGGAAGCGGATCGGGGCCGGCGACGTCAAAGGCACCACGCGGATGGTGAGCCTGCAGGTCGCGGCCTCGTCGGTCGGAGCAGCCGCGGTACCAGCCGGCATCGGGCTTCTGATCGGGACCTTGGATGCGAAGGTGCTCGCACCGTCGTTGCTCTTACTCGGCCTGGCAATGTGCGGTGTCTATGGACTGCTCGTACATCTGACCAGCAAGCCGACAACCTGAGACGAGAGTGCGGGCACAGCTGACGACCTGGACGGAATGGAGCGCACGGAGACGGACGGGCAGGCTGATGAGCGATGATGAGCGATAATGCCGGCATGGGGGATCGCAACGTGTTGGGCGGGGAGCTGGAACCCTGCGGAACAGACCCGCTCACTGGCTTTTACAGAGACGGATGCTGTCGAACGGGGGCAGAGGACCGTGGGAGCCACACGATCTGCGCCGTGGTCACCGCCGCGTTCCTCGAGCACCAGCGCCGCATCGGCAACGACCTCATCACTCCAATGCCTCAGTTCCGCTTTCCCGGCCTCATCCCGGGGGATCGATGGTGTGTCACCGCAAGAAACTGGCTGCGGGCCCATGAAGATGGAGCGGCCGCCTACGTCGTGCTCGCCTCGACCCACGAGCGGGCCCTGGAGATCGTTTCTCTCGCGGCGCTCCAGGAGCACGCGGTTGACGTACCCGAGAGCCCCGGTGACCTCGGCAGCGAAGCTTGAGGGGCCATGTGAGGCGAGCCGGCAGCAAGGCCACGACTGTGGCTGTCCCCCGCTGCGTCCCTCCTCTCACGCCGAGATCGATCACCGAAGCAACAGCCGTGCAGTGCCGGACTGAGGAGAAGCCGGAATGACGAACGCAGAACCTTCGGAGCCGCTCCGTACTCCAAGTCGCTGGCCATCGCTTCCGATCGCGGAATGGGGCCCCACCCGCGACACGCTGCAGCTGTGGACTCAGATCGTGGGCAAGGTTCGCCTGGCGAATACGCCCACTGTCAACCACTGGTGGAATGTGCCCCTCTACGTGACCGCCCGCGGCCTTACGAGCTCCCTCATCCCGCACCGACACGGTCTGTGCTTCCAGATCGATTTCGACCTGTGGGACCATCGGCTGGAGATCGCCAACGGAGCGGGCGAGCTTCGGTCATTCCAGCTGGAGGGGCTCTCTGTCGCAGAGTTCTACGCCCGGATCATGGGTCAGCTGGAAGAGCTCGGCGTAGCCACGAAGATCTGGCCCGTGCCCGTCGAGATCGCAGGTGCCGTCGCTTTCGCCGACGACGGGACACACGCCACCTACGACCCGGGCCAGGCACATGACTTCTGGCTACTGTTGGTCCAGGCTTCGCGGGTCTTCCATCTGTTCCGAAGCCGGTTCGCCGGCAAGTCGAGCCCGGTCCATCTGTTCTGGGGGGCCCTGGATCTGGCCGTCACCCGCTTCTCGGGGCGAACTGCTCCTCCGCACCCGGGAGGCGCCCCGAACTGTGGACCGGAGGTGATGCACGAGGCCTATTCCCACGAGGTGTGCAGCTGTGGCTACTGGCCAGGTGGAGAGGGCGAAGGCTTCTTCTACTCCTACGCCTACCCTGAGCCGACCGGTTACCGCAGTGCGAAGGTCATGCCCGAGACAGCGTTCTTCAGCGACACCTTCGGCGAGTTCGTGCTCCCCTATGAAGTCGTTCGCGCGGCAGTCGACCCCGATGCAGTCCTGCTCGAGTTCCTTCAGTCGAGCTACGAGGTCGCAGCCGACTGCGCCGAGTGGGACCGCGAGGCGCTAGAACGGCAACCGAGAGGGCCTATGAGCCCGAGCAGTCCGGACGCATAAGGGGGGGGTTCCGTTGCCAACAGGGTGCACGCATCTCGACGCCGCCAAACAGGTCGAGCCGTCAAGCTGGGGGTGCGAGGACTGTCTGCGCATCGGCGGGAAATGGGTGCACCTTCGGCTTTGCATGACTTGTGGGCATGTCGGCTGCTGTGACAGCTCGCCAAACCGCCACGCGACAGCGCACTGGCATGAGCACGCCGACCACCCGATCATCCGTTCCTACGAACCGGGTGAGGACTGGTGGTGGTGCTACGCCGACGACATCCTCTTCGAGGTGGCCGACGCGCCCCCGGCGCCGTCTCATCCCTGAGCCAAGCGGTTCAGGTTCCCCGGGGTTCCCTCGCCCGGTATCGGCGAGGTTCGCTGGCTCGGGTTTCGACTTCGACGGCCGTTGAGAATTCGGCCATCGAGTTGAACTCCCAGTCCGGCGCCACGCCGCCCGCCGGTGCGGGGGTGGCGCCCCAGCCGGGACGTCCCTTCCGACGGTTGATCCATACGGTTGCAAGGCCGGCTCGTTTCGCGGGGACGTGATCATGGAACAGGCTCTGGGCGACGTGCAGCAACCTGGCTTTTCCGATCCCCAGTCTGGCCGTCTCGTCCAACAGCACGGCGAAGTTGCCATCCGCCGGCTTGTAGGAACCGATGTCCTCAGCGGTCAGGACCACGTCGAAGACAACGCCCAGACGCCGGTTGCTGGCCACGAACGACTCCCGATCGACGTTCGAGAGGATTATCAGCTTGAAGTACTTGCCGAGGACGGCCAGAGCGTCATGTGAGTCGTCGTAGGCGGGCCAGTCCGGGACGGACGCCGCCAGGCGGTGCGCCTCGCCTGCCGACACGCCCGCACCGAGCTGGTGACCAAGTGCCTCGAAACAGCGCTCCAGGACGCCCGGGTACAGTTCGGTGGGAATCTCGCATTCGATTCGCGCCTCGTTCTCGGCGTAGGCGCTCAACAGCGTCTCGTCGTCCAGGTCCAAGCCGTGCGAGCGGGCCCAGGGCACGAGGACCGCTAAGAGGCCGGTCTCCCAGTCGATAAGGGTCCCGTAGCAGTCGAAGCTCAGCGCCTCGTAGTCGGTCAGGTTCATGGCCCGTACCCCTCGACAGCAAGCGGACTCAGTCCGTCCCGTCCACAACGTAGAGAGTTGCTCGGGCGGCGCCCTCGCGGAGCTTGCGAATTGCCGTGTAGTCCTCGCCCCAGTACCACTCGAGAGCGGCCTGTTTCGTGGGGAATTCCACGACAACGGTGCGACTGCAGGGCAGGTCGCCCTCCAGTGCCTCGGCGGCGCCGCCCCGAACCAGGTAACGACCGCCTGCCGCGGCGATGCTCGGGGTCACCTGGGCCTTGTACGCCTCGTAGCGCTCAGGATCGACAACGTCACCTTGGTAGATCACATAAGCGGCCAACAGGGTCCCTCCCGGCTCGGAACCTCTCCTGATCGCTTCTCGGGCGGAGAGTTCCCGCGACGCTATCAAGGCCAGGCGGGCGCACGTCACGGACCGACACGGTGCTTGGGGTCGCGCCCCAACCCCTGCTCTGGACAGGCTCCGGGGCGATCCCATGTGGCTGGGATCCGGGCGCCTTCTGTCATCTGCCAAGGTCGCCTTTGCGTCATCTCGGGGCTCCGACGAACGGTGCAGCCGTCGCATCCGGCCCGTCGGCCGCCTAAGCTCGCTGGACCTTCGGCCCTCGACTTCGTCGACCGGTCGGGGCCTTGGCGCCGAAGCGCTGGACAGGGGGGACAAATGATGGCGCCTGTTAGTCACGCGGAACGCGTCGCCCGACAACAAGCCGAGGTCAGCGACGGGCTGTTCTCGGCCGTGCGCCGGCTGCGATGGTCCGCGGATCGCCTGGCGGCCGAGAGGGAGCGCCGACTGCGCGAGCTGCTCGCCTGGTCGATCGAGCGATCCCCTTTCCACGCCGAGCGCCTCGCCGGGCTCGATGTCAACCGCTTCACCGAAGCGGACCTGCCCTCACTGCCGACAATGACCAGGGCTGACCTGATGGACGATTTCGACCGAGTGGTCACCGACCGGGCGCTCACGCTCCCGGTCGTCAACAACCACGTCAACGACCTCGATGAGGACGATTACCTCCTCGACCAGTACAGGGTCATTGCCACCAGCGGGTCCACCGGCGCCAGGGGGCTGTTCGTCTACGGCTGGGAGGATTGGACAACCTTTGTGCTCGTCGCCACCCGCTGGCACGGTCGGGGTGCCTACTGCCTGCCGTTCGACACCTCGGTAGGCACGCTGTTCGCCTCCAACACGCGACACGTGTCCGGCGCCCTGCACGCGTTCTTGAAGGACCTCTCCGGTAACGGGGGGCAGGTGACGCATCTCCCGATCACCTTGCCGCTTCCAGAGATCGTGGCCGGTCTCAATGCCGCCCAGCCCACCGTGCTTCAGGGCTATCCCAGCGCCATGCATCTGCTCGCCCTCGAGGCCAAGGCGGGTCGCCTCAGGATCAGCCCGAAGCGGGTCTTGACGTGCGGCGAGCAGTGTTCGGACGAGGCACAAGCGGCTGTCGCCGAGGCCTGGGGAGTCACGATCTACGACACCTGGGGGTGCTCAGAAGGCGTGTACGCCTTCCCCTGCAGAGCTGGCAGCGCCATGCACGTTCCCGACGACCTCGCCGTCATCGAGCCGGTCGACCGGCACGGCAACGTCGTGGCACCCGGTCAACCGGCAGACAAGATCCTCCTGACAAACCTGTACAACCGCACGCAGCCGCTTATCCGCTATGAGATCTCCGACGCCATGACCATGCTGGACGGTACCTGCGAGTGCGGGTGCGCCCACCGACGGATCACGGACCTGGCCGGGCGGACCGACAGCTTCTTCGTCTACAAAGGTGGGGCGGCGGTCCACTGGCTGGGCATGACCACCGTGATCTTGAGCGACCCCGCCGTGGTCCAGCTCCAAGCTACCCAGACCCCACGCGGAGCAGACGTCTCGGTTGCCACCAAGGCAGAGTGCGACACCGAAGGCCTTCGCCGCGGTCTCGTCGACTTGATGAGGAGTGCCGGGCTCGCGGACCCACAGGTCACGATCCGCCAAGTGGACGCGTTGGACAGGCTGTGGTCGGGCAAACTGCGCCAGTTCCAACCGCTGTGACCGGTACGGGACCCGCTCGTGGGCCCGAAACGTGAGGCCCCGCTACGGCAGCCTCGCCTGGGTCGCCGACCAATCGTGGTAGACGAGGGCATGGGAACATTCAAGCTCGGCAGTCTCTCGAGCATCCCGGCCTCAGACCGCCCCGATCTGTTGGCGGCTTCCACCCGAGAGGCACTTGGCGCGATGGGCCTGCTCGACGCCGTCGGTGTGGTCGAGATCGATCCGGCCCTCTCGGATACGGCGACGACACAGCAGCAGTTCGGGCTGGAGCCCGACTCGCTGGCGAACTGCGTTGTCGTCGGCGGCAAGCGCGAGGGAACCGAACGGCTGGCGGCCTGTGTCGTGCTCTCCACGACCCGCGCCGACATCAACGGCATCGTCAAGCGCTTCCTCGACGTGCGCAAGGCATCGTTCCTCCCGATGGCCCGCGCCGTCGAGCTCACCGCCATGGAATTTGGCGGGATCACGCCCGTCGGCCTTCCCTCCGGATGGCCTGTGCTCGTAGACCGAAGGGTGGTCGAAGCCGACGTCGTTCTCATCGGATCGGGCGTACGACGCTCCAAGATCCTGCTCCCCGGGGCGCTGCTCGCCCGGGTGCCCGGAGCAGAAGTGATCGAAGGGCTCGGCATGTAACCACGCGCGGCGCAAATGGCTGGCTTGGGGGAAGGGCGCCAAGACGCGCTGTGCAAAGGGCCTGGTTTGGCCTGCTCCGTATGCGACCTCGGCCCGCTCTCGATGGAGCTCGGCTCGGACCTGACCAGTGCTGAACCTGGTGTTCGCCGGGCGGCTTCTTATGCTCGTCGTCATGACGCACGTCATCGACTATTCCGTTCCCGGTCCTCTCACCCGTCTCGACGGCATCAATCCTGCGGTGCTGCAAGATGTCGGCCGGACGCCAGAGGAGATATGCACTCCAGCGCACGGGCTGGTCATTCAGCCCACCGCGGCTCAGGCCCTGGGACTGGCGCCCGAGCGCTTTGCTGAGAACCAGATCCGCCCCGTTGCAGAGCTCATCCGAGCTTTGTTGTCGCTGGATTCGTCACCGCTGAGGGTTCCCCGCGAACCGGAGAGGCGGGTGGTAGGCACCTGCCGGCATTTCGCGGTGCTGAGCTGCGCGCTGCTGCGCCACGGAGGCATCGCCTCGCGTGTCCGTTGTGGGTTCGCAACCTACTTCCAGCCCGGCCAGGGCCTCGATCACTGGATCACCGAATACTGGAATGACGACGAGGTCCGCTGGGTGCGGGTCGACTCCGAGATCTTCGGTCAATCGGTGCTGACCCACCCTGAGAATCTCAGCGCGGCGGAGTTCCTGAGTGGGGGCGAGGCCTGGAACGCATACCGGCGTGGAGCGATCGACGCCTCGACCTTCGGGGTCTACGGGACTGAGAACTGGGGCCCTGGGGAGATCCGTGGCAACGCGGTCAAGGATCTCGCTGCACTGAACAAAGTCGAAACCCTCCCCTGGGATGAGTGGGGCCGCATGACACAGGCCTACAACGGGGAAACGGGCGCGGACTACGACGAACTCCTCGACGGGCTCGCAACTGTCTGCGCCGGCGACGACCCGGCGCAGGTGGCTGCTCTTTACGCCCGCGACGAGTTCCGCGTGCCGTCGAACCTGATCCGCTGAGAACGCCCTCTTTGAGGAACATCACGCCAGCGCCAGAACGTCGTGATGACTCCTGAGCCCCTCGATCCCTTTGTGTGCAAGCCCACGGGTGCTCTGACCTCCAGGTCGGACCGACTAAGGGCGGAAGTGCCGCTCGAGCTCGTTGGCGTAGGTGATCCCAAGGCTGGGGCCATTGTCGGCGATCCATTGCTTGATGCTCGTGGTCCCGGTTGCCGTTCCGGCAGAGTCTGCGAGTTTGTCGGCCATTGCTCGATACTCGTCCCAGGTGAGTAGGACATCGCGCAGCGCGACGTTAAGGACCGTGGCAGCTACGGAGAGCACGATGCCGGGCGCTTGTATCACCTTGGCGCGGCTCCCGACTGCTGATCGGATGGTCTCGACAAGCTCAAGGAACGTCGGACGATCAGGTCCGACTGCGTCGATGACACTGTCCTCCTGGCATGCCCCGGCGGTGACCGCAAGGCTCGCGAGATCGTCGACATGGATCGCCCGGACGCGGTAGTCGCCGTGGCCACCAATGGCGAAGACCGGGAAGTGTCTGAGAAGCCAGGCAATGTTGTTGATGAGAACGCCGTCGGCGCCGAACAAGATGGCCGGCCGCAGCACTGTGTAGGGAAGGCCGGTCTCCGCGAGAGCGCGTTCCACCAGAGCTTTGCCACGAAAATATGGGTAGGGCGATTCGATGCTCGGGTTCGTGATGCTGACGTGGACGATCCGCTGCACGCCTGCTCGTCTCGCCGCGTTGAACAAAGCCCTCGAATTCTCGACGGCAACGTCGTGGTTGATCCGGCCGCGCGCGAACCGCACCCAGTAGGTGTTGTAGAGCGTCACAGCCCCGCGCAGGCTCTCGGTCAGTCCCGGCAGGTCGTCGAAGTCGAGCGCACTGATCTCGATCGTGGAGCCCTCCTCGGCGCGGCCAGGATGACCGGTGAGCGTCCGAACGCGGCGGCCTCGTTGTTGAAGCTCCCTGGCGATCGCCCTTCCTGAGTAGCCGAAAGCGCCGGTGACGACATCGAGGCCAGTGTCGTACCGGTTCTCGGGCAGTGTCCTCTTGTCCAAACTAGGCACTGTCATTGCGTTCCTCCCTTGTCTGTCGACTTCGCTGGGACGTTCAGCACGTCAAGAACCGCGGCCAAGCGAGCCAGTTGCTCGAACAACGACGTGGCCGCTGTTCGATCTCCCTCGAGGTGGCTCAGCATCTCGAGCCCGAGATAAAGGGCGACGGCCGCATGCGACACCGTGCCGATCGGTAGCAGCGATGCCAAGCCAGAAGCTGCGAACCCTGACTCGATGGCTACCGAGGCGAATTCCTTCCAGGGTGCAATCCGCTTCGCGACCTCGGCGCCGAGCTCGGGCACGGACGAGGACCCCGCGATCATCTCGGCGAGAACAGCGATATCGCCGCTATCGATGTCCTCTCGGAAAACCTTCGTCGCAAGCGCGATCAGCGATCCTGGGTCCGTCACCTCGGCAAGTTCGGTCCTGTACCGCGTGAGCCGGCGAGCGCTGACCTCGTCGAGTGCCGCGAGGAGCAACTCCGCCACCGTGCCGAAGTGATAGAAGACGAGCGCTTGATTCACTCCTGCCTCGGTCGCTATCGCTCGCGCGCTCGCCCCGCTGAATCCGCGGCTCTTGAGCACTTCGACTGCCGCTTCTATGAGGTCCTGCCGAGTGTTGCTCCTTGCCGAAGAAGACGTTCTCGGTCGGCTCGGGATTCCCGATCGGGCCATCAGCTGGTCGGGCCGTGAGCGTATGATTTAAGCATGCGCTCAACACTAGGACCTGGTGCTGCCCTTTGCAAGATGAGATCCCGCCCTTGCTCGCCCCCGGCGTCGCGCGGTCCGTCGCGAGGCTGATGACAAGTTCGCACAGAGGTCGAGGTGCTCGGCTGACGCCGATGTCGCCTTCGCCGACGATCAAGGAGAGGTGGCTACAACCCATGCGGGGTCGTCTCGCACCGTCCATTGACGTCCAGCGTTTGCCGCCTGAGCGGGCCACTGCGCCCTCCGGCGGGACGGCGATGGCCGTTGTCGGACGGGTTGGGAGACCGAATGTTGGGTGGATGTTGGGCGGACGAGCAAGGATCGGCCACACTCACGTGACCACAGTTCGACTGACTCACGCAAAAGGTATGATGTTTGTATGCAAACCAAGACCCGGGTCACCGTCACCGTTCCCGACGCCGTATTGCAAGCTGCGCGGCGTGACGTCAAAAGTGGGGTCGCGCCGTCCCTAAGTGCCTGGGTCACCGACGCGGCCGAAGCCAAGGCGCGCCGCGAGAGCCTGGGCCACGTTCTCGACGATCTCCTAGCCGCCTCAGGGGGTCCCCTTTCCGAGGAGGAAACTGAGTGGGCCCGCGCGCAGCTACGAGCGCGCTAGTCCTCGACGCTGGCGCGCTGATAGAGATTGAAAAGGGCGACCGCAAGGTATTGGCGCTATGCAAAGTCGCGACACTCGATGGCGCTTCGGTCGTTGTTCCCACCGGCGTGATCGGCCAAGTGTGGCGTGATGGATCGCGCCAGGCACAGATCGCTCGGCTAATTGAGGCGAACGGCACAATTGTCGAAACGCTCGATTTGGACGTGGCGAAACTTGCAGGGGCGTACTGCGGCCACGCTGGGACGACCGACGTGGTGGACGCCACAGTAGTAATCGCAGCACGTCAGCATCAGGCGCTGATTATCAGCAGCGATAGCTCTGACCTGCAACGTCTCGACCCAGGAATCCAGATCGTTACGTGCTGATCGCACGCGAACAGGAAACTCAGGGTTTCGACCAGAACGCGACGTCGTCGTCGGTCGTCGGGCTGTGCCGACGGGGCACAGAATGTTCGGTGACCGTTGGTTGACAATCTTGAATCGGTTGCTCCGCGAAGTCAGAAGCACAGGCTGAGCTGCGTCTTTGGTGGGCCGACTCGAATCCCATACGCGGCGCGTTGCCCTCGACGGCGGGGCTGTCGAGTGTGTCGGCACGGAGATGCTCCGTCGCTCGATCGCGAATGCTCCGCAGTAGGCGCCGAGTGGTCTCAGGCGTGAAAGGGCGCCTGCGATCCCGGTCAGCTCGTGCGGGCATGAGGGAGCTGCGGTGGCGCGAAAGTCCTGGTCGCAAGTCGCCGTAGAGGCGTTGAAACCATCGGGAGGAGAGGATTACACGCGATATGCGCCGAAGTCAGGCTGCGTTCGGCCTTTGGCGCGGGTGCGAGCGCGAAGGTGTCGGATGTCGCTTGTCGTAGATCCACTTGTGGACAGGGCGGACGGCCATGAAGGAGTGGATGGCTGCGCTATCCATCGGGTTCCTGCTCAACAGCACGAAGATCCCCGCGGTACGCCTTCGATCTGGATAGAGGCGAAGCGCCATCTCGTTACCACGGGCCGTGCAGGTGTCGATCCAATCGGCATCTGTGGCCTTGTGGAAGTGCTCCATGGCCACAACCTGCATCTGTAGTCCGGGGCCGTAGCGGGCATATCGCTCGTCGTAGGCCATCTTGAACCTGAACAGGCCACCGCCACCTTGCAGCCAAACCTCCATGGCTACGGTCTGACCTCCGGCCACAAGCGCAAGTAGGTGGAGGCGACCGGCGGCGGCGAAGCGATGACACATGTCAGCAAAAAACTCAGACTCGCCAGCTTCGGTCGTCATCGCGATGCCATGGGTCCCCACCTTGTAGCCCTGAGATCCTTCCAGACGGAGAAATCGATCGACCGCGTCAGGATCAGCGGTCTGATCTACCAAGCCAGGTTCGGTTCCCAGCTGCTCGGCCAGCCGCCGCCTCAACCGACGGAGCGAATGACGCAATCCGGCGCTGAAGAGCCGCTCATAGCCGGGTTCGGGACGCCTTCTCAGCAGACCGCGGTCAAAGGACTCATGCACAATGAACGGAAGGTTCGCCATCTGGGCGGCTGCCCGACACGCCTCGAAGACGGGCCCATCTTGAGAGACCCTTTGGAGGTCGAGGGCTCGTGAGCGAGTAATCCGTCGCCTCTTCGAGAGCGCAGACAAAATGGCGGCCATTCCCTCAGCGCCACGCTCAGCATCGACGAGCGGTGTCCCGCACTCGAGGGTGCGGCGAACCTCCGTAGTGACGAAGGGGTATGGGAAATGGTACTTCCGCATGGCACGAACGGGGATGCAGGCATAGACACGGTCGTCCTCCTCGGCCAGCACGATCTCGATCTCGCCGCCGAATCGCAAATGAAGAGCGGCGGGTATCAGGCAGTCGGGCTCCATGAACGGGTTCGGCTCTGCGGCGCGACAAGATAAGTCTCTCCACAGCTGTTCGTCACGAGAGTTGATGTCGCGAAGACGGACTACCCGGGCTTTCATGGAAGGTCAGGCTGCGTTCGGCCTTTGGCGCTGGATACTCGACCGGCTCCCCTGGGTTTCGGATATCGCTTGTCGTAGATCCACTTGTGGACAGGATGTAGGGCAATAAAGGAGTGGATGGCTGCGCTATCCAACGGGTTCCTGCTCAACAGCACGAAGATCCACGCGGTACGCCTTCGATCTGGATAGAGGCGGAGAAACAGCTCATTGTCACGGTAGGCGCACGTGTCGATCCAATCGGCATCTGTTGCCGTATGAAAATACTCCATGGACGCAACATTAAGCAGTATTCCGGGGCCGTAGCGGGCATACCTTTCGTCGTAGGCCATCTTGAACATGAACAGGCCATCTTGACCTCGAAGCGAAACCAGCATGGCCAGCGTCTGACCTCCGGCCTCGAGCGCGGACACCTGGAGGTGACCTGCGGCGGCGAAGCGACGACACATGTCAGCAAAAAACTCAGACTCGCCAGCTTCAGTCGTCATCGCAATGCCGGTCTTTGCCTTGTACCCGGATTCTTCCAGGCGGAGGTACCGATCCACGGCGTCAGGATCGGCAGTCTGATCTACCAGGCCAGGTTCGGTTCCCAGCTGCTCTGCTAGCCGCCGCCTCAGCCGCCGGAGCTCGCGACGCAATTTGGGGCTGAAGAGCCTTTCATAGCCGGGTTCGGGCTGCCTTCTCAGCAGACCGCGCTCAAATGGATCATGCACAATGAACGGAAGGTTCGCCATCTGGGCGGCTGCTCGACACGCCTCGAAGACGGGCCCGTCCTGAGAGACCTGCGGGAGGTCGAGGGCTCGTGAGCGGGTAATCCGTCGCCTCTTCGAGAGCGCAGACAAAATGGCGGCCATTCCCTCAGCGCCACGCTCAGCATCGACGAGCGGTGTCCCGCATGCGAGGGTGCGGTGAACCTTCGTCGTGACGAAGGGATATGGGAAATGGTACTTCCACAGGGCACGAATGGGGATGCAGGCATAGGCACGGTCGTCCTCCTCGGCCAGCACGATCTCGATCTCGCCACCGAATCGCAAATGAAGAGCGGCGGGTATCAGGCAGTCAGGCTCCATGAACGGGTTCGGCTCTGCGGCGCGACAAGATAGGTCTCTCCACAGCTGTTCGTCACGAGAGTTGATGTCGCGAAGACGGACTACCCGGGCTTTCATGGAAGAGACAGTCCCTCGACCTTCGCCGCCAGTGGAGGTTCCGAGGCAACATCGCCTGCGACGTCAGCTGAGCTGTACCTATCCTGGGCACATATCTGGTCTGCGAACGCCTGCTCTTGTGCTTGTGATGGCCAAAACCCATTCTCGTTGCAGAAGGCCATGTCTATCGAAGAAAAAGCGTCATCAATCACGCCGATAGGGCACAGGCTTGGAGCGGGAGGGGCCGTCGTGGTCGTAGGAACGGGAATCGTACTCGGGGAGACGAAAATTGTGGTCGTGGTAACCACTGTCGGGGTGGTCGTGGTAACCAGTGTCGTCGTGGTCGTGAGACCGGTTGCGCCTTCGTGGTTGCCGTTGCTTGTACCACGGCAGGAGTCGTGCATCCTCCAACATCCCAGCGCAGCCCACCACCGCGACAAGTCTCTTCATTCTCATAACCAGGTGGCCTCGAACCGTTATGTTTGCCAGGCGACTAATCCGATCGCAAGATCAGCGATGTCCGCCAGGAGGAGCACAACGCACCGCGCCACGTCCTCAGCTTGTCACAAACGGCACGAGCCAGCTCTACCGAGTTCCGTCCTTGCGCGTCATGGGGGCGCCGGCCGGTTGGGAGTACCGACCGGGTGCCGATGCCCGGTGGAAGCGCTCGGCGGGGGTAACGACGGCGCATCGGTTCTCGTCGTCCGGGTGCTTCGGCTTGATCTCGTCCTCGCTCGTCCTTCTCGTTATGTGTTCGTCGAGGACGAGTTGGGGTCCTCCGGGTCGCCCGTGAACATTCGATACCACTTCGGATCGGGTGGCGGCTTGCCGATGCCGTGCCAGTGCCTTCTAGGTTCGCCGCTTTCCACCAGCCAGCCCGGGGCGGTGCTCGGGGACCGACGTAGACCCGTAGCCGCCACGCGGGACGCTCGGGGACGGTCGCAGACGCGTTCGGAAGTCGAATGTTGGGTGAATGTTGGGTGGGTGACGGCTACTCAGCCGGGGTGATCAGACCTTTCATCGACGTTTGGGACGGCTCACCGGGCGCCCCGGGCATAGGAACAGAGGCTCGCCGCACGGTCTCTCAGGCGGGCGGCAACAGTCACATCTCCGAGGCAGCGTGCGAGCGGAGGTACTCGCGCAAGTACGGCAGAGCGAAGTCGACGTAGCTACGACGAACGGGCTCGATGAGCTCAATAAGCGAAGGTTTCTACGCAAGACTTACGCCGACAGCACTCACGCTCCTGCCAAGTTTGGATGTTCTCAAGCATCTGACATTCAGCTCAACCCAGGTCGTAGTAGCGCCCAACTCCGTCCACGAGTTTCGTGGCCGTCCCGGTCCGGGCCCTGCTCGGTCGATCGCGATCCGCCGGGGCACGCGGAGACTCTCCGGAGCGGGCACGATGGCCGCAATGGTGTGTGAGACGAGGCGCTGTCGAGACAGCCGCGCTTCCGGTCCGCGTCTGTCACCTTGTCGCGCGGCGCCAGCTCGCGCGCTGTCGCCGTCCTGGTGGCGGGTCTGTGGGCCACGAGGTAGTCGGGCGCTTCCACAAGCCAGCCACTGGCCAGTTCCTGGGCGTCGCCGGCGGGGTTCATCGCACAGCTATGTGTCGATCGGACACCAGCGAACGACGAGCCTCGTGAGCTGGGCGAACTCGGCCGTACAATGTAGACATGGCTCGGACTCGCAATCCATGGCTTGGACCAGCGGCCCGCCCTGTCGCGCTCCCCGAGGACTTAGACGATTCTTCCGTGGTGAAGGCATCGGGTGCTGTCGAGCTACCGTTCCATGTTCGATGGAGCGATCCGTCCATCACCTACGACCTCGGGCAGCGAGCCGACCGCCTCCGTGTCTATGAGCAAGTTCTTCGCGAAGGCACCGAGGACGACGTTCGGTTCTACGTCGATGTTGACGAGCTCGTCGAACTCTTCGACGAACTAGTGCTGCCCCCTACCGTGAGACGGGCCTGGGCAGACTGGCTCCTCCGGCACCGAGGGGTGGTCCTTGCGTGCTGAGTCCGCTGCAGGAGCGGATAGCCGGACTTAGCGAGGCGGAGGACTTCGCACTCGCCGGCGGTGCGGCGCTCATAGTTCGTGGCGACATCGATCGCAAGACCCGGACCTCGACTTCTTCGGACTCAGCGCTGCTGCGGTCGACCACCTCGTTCCCTTAGCCGAACAGGCTCTTCGAGAAGCGGGCCTGCAGGTCAAGCGGGTGCAGGAAGGGCCCGGTTTTGCGCGCTTTGTCATCGAGGATGACGACGATCGGACCGAGGTGGATTTGGCCAGCGACGCCCGACTCTTTCCAGCGGATCAAGGTCCAGGCTTTCAGATCCTGTCTGCAGAAGAGCTGGCCGCTGACAAGCTGCTCGCGGTGTTCGGCCGGGCAGAGGCTCGGGACTTCGTGGACCTGGGGGCTCTTGAAGATCGATTCGGTCTTGACCGGTTGTTCGAACTCGCGGGCGAGAAGGACCGAGGGTTCCAACCCACAGTGTTTGCCGAGATGATGAATAGATTCGGGCGGCTCCGAAGAGCGGAGTTTCAGCTTGACGATGTTCAGTACGAGGAGTTGAGTCGACGCGTCCAGGTCTGGCGGGAGCGGGCACTTCAACTTGCCCAAGAAC
>Ga0181532_10002989_pt1 | contig 15425 bp, 16 predicted proteins | sample PEATcosm2014_Bin_33_FD_119768 | JGI IMG/M metagenome (GOLD analysis project Ga0181532, IMG submission 119768) | Peatland microbial communities from MTU Mesocosm Facility, Houghton, MI, USA - PEATcosm2014_Bin11_30_metaG | ecosystem: Environmental > Terrestrial > Soil > Wetlands > Peat | place...
CCTTTATCGGCTCCGCGTTTCACTTCGGCATAAAGCATCGTCGCCTCCATCCCTGACCGCACTGTTAATTAGTGCGGAATCACCCTTCGTGTCCTACCGCCATGAGTTTGGCAGGGCTGTCCAGCGTTGGAAGGTCGGCAAGTATCGCCGCTTGTGGCAAACAATACATCGCCCCGGGCACACAAAGAAAACGGGCAGAATAACTTTTTCAACCCAATTCTCAGCAGCCGCAGCCCTGAACTGGTCTCCTTTACAAACGCGGCAGCGAGCGGACAATAAGTACATTTGTGCCAGAATTTCCGTTGTAGTTTCCAACAGTCCAAACTATACGCCTCGCGGGGGGCCACCGCACTTATTTGTTCTGTGGCTGGGCATGGCGATGGGGTGGACAAAAGCCTCATTCCGCGGACATTGTGGATAACCAACCATCAATTCCCGTCGAGCCATACAGAAAAGGGGGCGCGAATCTTTTCGCTGCGCGATACGTATGTTGCGGTGGGCGGCGACGGCGGCTCTTTGTGGGCTCGGCGGGACTGAGGTAGAGTCCTAAATTGCCGTGACTTCTCTGCCGGTTTGGAGAGATAATTGTGCTGTCCTCGTCCGAGGGGAAAGGAAGATTACGATGGACATACTCAGACGGCTGGCGTTTCTCACATTGTGATTCTTACTATTATTGTCGCTGACCGGGAAAACGGTAAAGGCTTATTGCGGAGATTGCGGAATCGTTCCCATCAAACCCATTCCGCCGATTGGCTGGAAGGATTTGAAACCGATATGCGTTTGCGATGCCAATGGAAATGACTGTCACTGGGAGTGGGTTTGTGTGAAGTAGAAGTAGAGCGTGATAGGTCTGGTACTTCTGGAGAATCTATCATTTGCTTCTTTTGGCTGAGCCGCTGAACCTTTCATCGTGGAACTTCAATGACGACCGAGCAGGTCATAGTTTGGAACTTAATTAACCGATACATTGCGAGGTATGACTTCAGCGTCGTAGAGCTCACGGCGGATGCCAACTGGTGCTACGTGAAGCTCAAAGGGCTGAACTTACCGCCTCAAGATGTGCGGACAATACTCCTTCTTCCTGACGTCATCCATGAAATCGCGTTCCAGAACCGCTTAACTCCTGATGTTATGAAAAAGGTGGACGAGGTAATAACAGGCTGAAGCAGCACCTTAATCCGATGGGGTCGCAGAGCGCCGAAGTGCCGACTCAGTGTTCGAGATGTTCCAAAAGAGCATACGGCTTACCGTCCAAGGTTGACCCGATGTGTAACACCAGAACGTATTCGCCGAAATCGAATTCTAAGCTTTGCTCTGACCAATCATCGCCTTGCAAGCTCCAAATGGCGACAGGGACTGTCGCTCGTTTTAAATTCCTATCCGACTCCTCTTGTGTTGGGTTCTTCGATTGCCGAGTATGGTACGAGAAGTCAGTGAACAACTTACGGGCAAGTTTAAGCCCTTCACCTTCAAACATCGGTTGCATATCTGTTTCAATCCACGCCACCTTGTTGTCCTTGAAGCCAATCTTGTAGAAACTGCTGTCCGGTAACGGATGCTTTTCTATAACCATCCATATATCAACACCTGACGGAACCTGCGTGACCTTGTAATCGTGGGATAACCCGGATAGCACGTCGGCTTTGTTCATACCCAGAGTGACGGAATTAATATGCAGGTCGGTTTGTTGAGTCGATTTGGGCTGTTGGGCGCAGAGCAATACCACGGTAGTCATGACCACACACATCAATTGTAAAATGTGACGCATAGGGTGCCTTTCTGAGTTTCGATGGACGCCATACTGCAACAAGAAGCTAAATATTCCAACGGCCGCACTTCACAAAACCTCGTCGTTGTTGGAGCGGTGAACAGGTCGAGCCAATATGTTCGAGTTGACATGGGCAGGGAGCTTCCTCACCAGAGGAACATGCCATTGTGCCATAAAGGACTCGGTGTCAGATAGCACTCCAATTCAAGCCGCGTGGCGGAGGTACTGAAGACTGATGGAGTCCGAGGACGCCGTGGACAACAATCCAATTCAGGTCAACCCGTACACAGGAGCCAGAGCCTCAGAGCCATTCGGCCATTCCTCATCACACAGTCAGGTATCCGCTGTCACATACCGAGCGTAAGTCAAGCGGTACCTTACACTCAGCGTCGGTCGGAGCGTTCTCGGATATCCCGGCCATTCGCCGCCTCGCTGAGCCCGTATGGAAATAGATGTCTGTCCCCGTTGGGTGCTGGCAAAGGCGGGAATCTCTGCGGAAGCTCAGCCCCATCTGGCGATTTTCTTGTCGAGTTGGCTGGCGCTGACCGCTTCTCCACTATTAATTCGCCTTCCCCATATCTGTCTATTTCGTAAACTGCTCGGGGTTCCATGTCCCGGATGCGGAATGCTGCATGCAATGGCCGCATTACTCAGAATGGATATCAGCTCCGCATGGAACTTCAACCCTGCCGCTCTCATCTTCGCTGGGTTTTTGGGGTTTCAGCTTCTCGCGAGGCCCACCGCTCTGGCCTTCGCGAAGACAAGGTCAATAGTCTTGAGAGTTTCACGGTATGGAAGCTACGTGGTGTACGGAACCCTATTTCTTGTATGGATTTGTCGCATATTCCTCGGAGGACTTCATGGCATCCGTCTCGTGCCCTAAATGTAATATTCTCGTTCAGAAAGCGGGATATCCAACATGGGTGATTATCGTGGCCATCTGCTTTTTCCCGCTCGGCCTGTTAGCTCTACTGGCTGGGCGCAAGCCAACAAGATGTGGAAGTTGCGGGTTTACTTGGGAGGGCTAGGCGGCAGCAGGAATGGAGCCCCCAGCGAGCCGCCAGAGCGAGCCTTGGAGATAAAGATATATGTCGCTAACAGAGCTAATCTCTATCATCATCGGCATTGTGGTTGTCATCCTGATGACGGCCGCAGAATCCCAATTATTTGCCATTCGGAAGCTGCTGGAACGGCTTGTTACTCTGGCTGAAATCCAGCAGCGGGAGCGGCCACAGCCTGTGACTGCAGGCGTACCCGCTGGCTACACCCCCAATAAAGAGGGACAGGAGAAAAGCTATGGCTCCTGGGAGAGCCTCTGGCCGAAATAATTGTACCGTTGGCAGGTGCCCAGAACTGTCAACCAGCGGCTACCCATAGGCGCGGGGATAGGGGCACAGGGGTGGTCAACAAAGCTCCAGCAGGGTTTGATGTCAGAGAATGACCCCCAACCATTACCGCCGCCCCCCGAGGCCCTGAAATCGACGATATACGATGTTTCCCAAGTTGGCAGGGCTGGGAGAACCGCTGGCCTGAACCGCCATTTTGGGTTCGAATTTGCCGTTTTCTTCCCCAAAACTGGTTGAGAATCTGAGAGCCAGACGCGCCTAACGAAACTTCAAGCTGGCGGCGATAACCCAGCCAAGTGCTGCTGAAATTGGTAGGTACCTCAGCGGGGGGGTGAGGGTTTTGTACCCAGTCGCTTACGGCCATAATGCCATGTTTTTCTTCATATCCCTCATCTTCCGTTGTCGCCGCAAGCAGTCATCCTTATGCTCTGACCATGGCCCATGCACGATGTTCCGGCAGTCGCGACACGTATAACCACTCTTAGTTAGACAAAGTTCTGCACCCTCACACACCTCCAATACTCCCTGTTGTTCCAACATACTCACGGTCTCATTGTAGTACTCTAAATCGATGCACTCTTCCCTCAGCTTCTCAAACAGTAGGGGCATATCAACCATACCTTTTTCCAAAGCGCTGGCGTTTATCATTTTGTAAATTGCCTGATGTATTGATTCCACGTTGTTACTCCTTGCTTTCTTAATGGTAGATACTTACTCAACATCTTCGGGTGGGAATCGCCTGCTGTGCCGTTCGCGCATCTCCGACGTCCGCTCCGGGTCGAAAGGAGATTCGGTAGGCCGGTACCCATAGGGAAACGGCTGCGCTAGTTCGAGGCCATCGCCCGAAACCCAACGAAGCACATTGAACTCTTTCACTAATTCCCATATAAACCGATAAGCCATCGCTTCGGTTGTGAGCACCCGCCGGAGGCGCGGTAGTACGCTTTGCAGCAATGCCTCGACTTCATCTTGCGGCTTAGTCGACCCACTGAGCAGATTAGCGTCCGCACCGTTCAGCGACTCTTCATGACGCGCGACAAGGCGGTCGGCAGTGCTACGTGGGATACCCCTCCCCTGCAACCAGCCACTCCATTCGCCTCCGCAACCGGGGCGGCAGAGCAATGCCTTCATGCTATGCAGTTTTTCGGCTAAAGCCGTCCTGATGAAGCGTAATTCTTTGCTGGTCGCTCTCTGGGTGGTCTGGGCACAAACATGTTCAGACCACAAGCTGCTGATTTCCTGCTCCAGCAGGGATTCGTCTGAGTTGTCATTGGTTTCGAGGTTATGCTGGGGTTCGATAACGATGTCGTCTTCAACTATAGTGCTTTCCATTTTGCCACCTTCTTGATTCAGAATTCGGAGCAGTAACCGCGTACGCTGGAAAGTGCTCCTATAGTTGGGGCAATAGTTGTTTTCTTTTTTCATTATCGTTTTTCAGTACTGAGCCAGATGGTCGGGTTATATTGGGAGGTTTAGGATAAAGGGGTACAGGCAGGGCAGTTAACGGGGTCAGGCACCCACTACTAAACACACTACAAACATGTAAATCGCTTGATAGGTTACAGTTACACGTTTGGGAAGGGGGGTACAGGATAAAGGGCTACAGGCAGGGTAGGTAACGGGGTCAGGCACCCACCATAAAGGGGGTCAACTTTTTGAAATATGCCCTGCATCTTGTGCAACCACATCCAGTGGCCTCTGATAATAAACGGGTTAGGTGCTTAGTGTGGGGTGCCTGACCCCCTTACAGTCGTTATATATCACATATATAAAGTCAAAAGCTTATGTTTGTGGTAAGTAAGTAAGTATCGCATGCTTCTTGTACTCTGCCATTTTTAACCGGGAACACCTGTGGTGGTACGCTTTAAAGCGTACTGGCAGGTAGTCGTACTCAGATAGCTCCAAAGCTTCCGCATACTGGGGTCGCTGCACAATCCTCGGGAAACTCTCTCACGAGCTTTATCCTCTAAAACCGCCGAGACCTACCCTATTTCGAATCTCATTATAGTTAAGGCTCCCCCGTGAGCTCAGATGTGCCGTCCCACGACTGGGTGTTTTGCTTGCTGCCCAACGCTAACGTAACGATAGTAACAGCAACCTCTGTCTTGCTCACCCCCTCCGAACATAGTTCACCCTGCCCCTGTCTTAACTAGTTGCTGTTTATAACTGCGTGTTTCGTGTGCCACACAGAGACCATAAAACAGGTTGGTGGAGGGCCGCGCTTCTGAAAAACGATAACTAGTTAAGTTTTCCAAATACGCAATGCCTGTATGTGGAGCTAATAAAAGCACCCACATAAGGAGAACTATGAGAACTATAACCAACAAGATTGACACCCTTCGCCAGCAGCGAGAGGATTCCATTCTCAAACTGCTGCACGAGGGTATTACCTACCAGCGCTGCGCTGAGGCGGTAGGCGTTTCTATAACCACTGTCGTAACTGTTGCTCACAAACACGGTATTCGTCGTAAGAGGCAAGAGCCGACTGAACCTTTAATCAATAACGAGTTGTCAAGGGAGAAGAAATAATAATGAATAATATTAATCAACCTGAAACCAATGCAGTCGAAACCGCTGAAAACAGCGAACTCACAAACAGTCAACCCGAAACCAACCTTAGTGTGGATAGCAGCAATGGCAATAAGCCGAATGGCGGTCAACCCGAAACTGCCCCAGCAACCGCTCCCCGGCGCAAGTATGCGTTACCCGTCAACCCAGCACCTGCGGCTGAGCCGAAGATTTCTAAGGCTCGTTTCGCAAAAGCGGCGAAGGAGAAAACTGAGATTCACGGCTCCTCGACGGCGCAGAAGGGTAAGCAAACCAGCGTGCCGATGTCCAGCCCCAACAAGAAATGGTGGGTTCGCTGCCACCCCTCTCCCGATATGGTCGTTGCAGGTCTCACGCTTTTAACCGTCGAAGAAAGCGGCATGGATGAAATTTACGTCCTTGACCCGGAAGTGGTGTTCCCCGACGACCTAGATAATTTCACGACGCCAGCGACGGTGACTCGTGCCATCACATCACAGGGGAACGAGTTTCTGTGGCTCAGTAAGCAAAGCCCGAAGGCACCCAAAGAATCCGTTCGGCGGTGTCAGGCGGCTGCGAAACGAGGGTGGATTCAAGTGCGTTGGAACTCCCAGTTGAAGGGTTATTCGTATATAGAGCCCCGCGAGCTTCACCGTGACCCGGTGTGGAGCGATGACAGCATGGACGACCTAATGGACAAGGCGTTCGGCGGCAAATTCATCGACCGACCCGACCACCCAGTCATTAACTCCCTGCTGTTCCCCGATGACGAAGATGGTGGTGGATATGAGTAGGCTAGCAGAGGTACTCGCAACCTACCGTGAGGTTTGGGTGGTGGATACGGAGTATGTCTCAGGCACGCCGTCGCTAAAAGGCAACCCTACCCCAAACGGAGAGCCCGTCGTTCCTGTCTGCCTTGCCGGGCAGGAGTTACATTCTGGGAAAGTTGTAAAACTCGCGCTTAACCACCAAGGGCAGGAGGCCGAAAATCCCCTGCCCGTTGGGGCTGATGTACTACACATTGTTTATATGGCAACGGCCGAGATGGGTTTTTACTTGGCCATGGGCTGGGCGTTACCACAAAATGTCCTTGACCTCTGGGTGGAACGTCGCAATCTGACCAACGGGCTGTTGGACAATAATTTTGAGCCCATTGACACCTCGCTAGTGGGCACGTGCTCTGATTATGGGCTCGTGCATACAGCAACGGAGCGCAAAGAATTGATGCGTTCCCGTATTCTGCAGGGGTTTCCGTTCCACGAGGACGAGATGGCCGAAATCCTTACCTATTGTCATGACGACGTAAAGATGCTAGCGGAATTGACCGACGCTATGCTACCCCAGATTGAATCATTACCACAAGCGATACACCGGGGCCGCTGTCTCAAGGCTGTGGCATGCATAGAGTTCAATGGTGTACCTGTTGCGACGGAGCTACTGGTGAGGCTTAAGCGACACTGGCCGAAAATCAGGGCGAATCTCGTGATGGCCGTAGAGGACACGTACCAGTACGGTTGTTACAGTGTTGACAAAAAAGGCGAGGTGCATCTGTCACTCAGGGGCTTCGCGGACATGCTAGAGCGTGAGGGGTTTGCCGACGAATGGCCAGTGAAAACGGAGAAGACAGGGCGGTATTCTATGGAGGACAAATTGTGCATGAAGCCAATGTCTTTGATGCATGAATATCTCCAACCGTTACGACAAGTCCGCAAGATACTCATGCAGGGTGGTAATACCCTTAAGTATCCAGTAGGCGACGATGGTAGAAACCGAAGTAGCATGAAGCCATTCACCGCCGTGAGCTCGCGTAGTCAGCCCCCTGCCAGCCAGAACCTCCCTTGCGCTGCTAAGTCTCTACGCAGTCTACTCGCCCCCCGCGAGGGCGAGGTGCTGATTACGAGGGACTGGTCGAATGCGGAGTTCGGGATTGTAGCCGCACTAGCTCAGGACGAGAAAAAGTGGAGGAACTACACGGAGCTCGACGTTTACCTGAGCAAGGCCGCTGATTGGGGGCTGTGCGACGCAACCGCGACCAAGGAGACTCACAAAGAACTCCGTAACAAGGTAAAACCTGCCGTGCTTGCTGGCCAGTACGGTCAAACTGCAATCGGTATGGCAAAGGCTCTCGGTATCACTGTCAGAGAAGCCGAAATATATATGAAAAGGGAGCGCAAGAAGTATCCTGCCTACCAAGCGTGGTTGCGGGCCAATGAAGAGGATGTAGCGTTTGAGCGCAAGGCGAAAACTGTATTTGGCTGGACGCTGCATGTTCCTAAAAAGGGTGCAAACGACCGCCGCACGCTGAACTTTCCCGCACAGGCCAACTGCGCGGAGATTATGCGACTGGCGGCGTGCTATGCCACGGAACAGGGTATTTGCGTAGGAGCGACTGTACACGATGCGTTTTGGTATACAGCGCCGACGGATTGCTGGGAAGCTGTGGATGCTGCTATGAAAGCGTGCATGGACGAAGCGTGCGAGGCGGTACTGGGTGAGAACTATGTTCTGAAGAGCGACCGAACAGTCGTCCATTACCCCAATCACTTCCTCCACGAGGATGCTACAGAAATGTGGAATAAGATTGAAGCGGCGTTATTAAAGGCTGAAGGAGATGAAATATCAAACAACGGCATCACTGAGTAACCTTTTTATGCTGTCCTTTGATAATCCCGCCGGGTAATACTGCTGTGATACCCCCCCAAACAGCCCTTTTTAGTTATCTTAGCAAGTTGCGGCGACGGCACGCCAGAAAGTGCTTCACCCGCCCATCACCACTCGCAAAATACTTCCCAGTCCATAATCTCGAACGGGAATACGACTTGAATCGTGCTCCACCTGCGGTCAAATGTTGCCTGACGCACACATGCACATCGAATCTTATCTGCGAAATCGTAGTCCCTCGCTAGAAGTCCTATCCTGTCGGTAAGCAGAAAGAGGTCGAACATCCACCCCAGTTCTTTGTCGGTTATATCCTTAAACCCCATGCACACACTGGGACTCTCTCCCGGATATAGCTCCATCACGCTATCAATGAAAGACTGCCATTGCGACTCTTCGGTTTCGCTACCTACAGTGGAACCATTTACGATTGAAACTGCAGGTTTGACGGCTTCCGTCGTCATTGCGGTTAATGTTGAAGCCGCCACGTTAGTAGCAGCAGCAGTTGTGATTGCCGGCATTATTCCTACCAGTTCAGCGTCGATTTGTTTTAGTTTATTCATATCATTTTTTCCTAAGGCCGCGTAATGAGCGGTATAATTTAATACTTGCGCGGCAGGATAAGAAAGAATTGTGGAAGAACAATCTGCGTACAACTTAGGTGTGACTCTACACAATAGCGGGCCTTTGTCTACCCGAGGGTGTCACCGACCCACCGAAAGGCAAGTAAGATGAGGTGTTGGTAAGAATTGGTAGGGGGTACGTGAGTACAAGGTGCTGGGGGCTAGGGGGGTACATTCATCTGCTGCCAGATGAAAGATTAATCGTGGCTGCTGCCATCAGCCGCAGCCATACCATATGGCGGGTAATGCTGGTTCACCCGATTAATCATGGCGACCCCGATATCTGAGGGCAGCAATGACCGGGAAGGCCGACCGCACACCTCCCCGCTGCTGTATGGCTTATTCGAGAGGTGGTATATCGTCCAAGCAAAGCTCCGCTTTTGGATAGGGTTTTTGCTTCCACTTTAACAAAGGTATATCTTTTGGGTCAGCAAACCAGACATACCGATATTTACGTGACCTTGGCACCCTGCGAATATCAGGCTCATCTGCCGATGCGCGTCTGTTGCGTATCTTTGTGCCTCGAAGTGACAGGGGAACCGAACGGTAATCTTTATGACCGATAAAATGAATATCATTAAACTTGGCTGACGTTCCGGTATACAGAAACCCTAGGGCCTGATAAACATAACCAATATGCCCTTTCTTCTTTATCGTGCCATCTTTAGTAGTGACGCTTGCTTCAGAATCAGCATAGGAAACAAGAATAATGTGGCGGTCTATCTTTTTAAGTTCCCGCAAACACCATGCAACAAAACACGACTCGCTATTGCGGGGTTGGTCATCGTTCATCCACAATCTATTTAGTTCGAAAACGTGATGTGCTCGACTATCAGGGTTTTCCCTATATTCCTCAATACTCTCTCCCACCACCCCACAATACATAGTCCAGCTAGGAGGTTTCCCTATGGTCATCACGCCTTTTAATTCCTCACCCTCAAAAGCTCCCCACGACCATTTAATGGGGGGTCTTTTGTGAATGTAGTGGTGTATTTCCACAAAATCAGCGGCTAATTTGTGGTCGATAAGTCTATATTGTAAATTCATTGTCATGTTCTCCTTATGCTGCGCTCTCGCCATAGGGCGTTTTATCTTTAGTGTCCTGCAAATGTGGGGACGAGGACTTGCGAACTGCAAACCCCGCTCTAATCATGTCCTTGGCCTCCCGTTGAGCACGCCAAAGGTGGGTGCGGAATTCACCGTCGTGGTCGTCTGCTGCCATTAGCGCCCTGTAGCCAGCGTTCACAATCTTGAGAGCAAGGCGCAGAATTTCAGCGTCGTCTGTAAGCGCAGGGTCGAACCTGCCTTTTCTGCGCTCTTTTGCGCGGCTCCACGGCTCACGCTCTGCCTCTGGCTCGGGTTCGGGCTTAGGGTCGGAAAACACGCTTGGCACTGGTGCTAAGTGATTAGTCCTCGGCGGCTTGAGGCCGACTGAAATCTCATACCGTTCAATGCTCCAGTAGGCAGTGCTGTGGGGTATGTCCAACTCGTCCAACAACTGGACGAGTCCTTGGCCCCCCGAGCCGAACCCACCTTTCGACTTGTGTGCGTCCCTGTACGCGAATAGCAGCTTCCCGAGTTCAACGCCATGCTTTTCGGTCGCACCTTTGTATTCATCCCATGCTTTTTGAACGTCCGCTTTTGTGACCGCCTGTTTATTTACGACTAGTGTGGCGGCGACCGTCGTTTTGGGCGCATTATTTGCAGTTGGAATTGTCCGGCGGGTTGCGACCACAACTTTATCTTCTATTTTACGTGATTGGCTCATAATTGCTCCTTGCAGAGGCGGAATGCCTCTTTAATTCAATACTTTCTCGCATTAAGGCGAAGCGACTTTGCCCAACCCGATTGCCCTTTGTACGGTTGCACACTTTGTAAGTGTGAATAAATGTTGGAGCGGCGAGGTCGATTCGATACGCCATTGTCTGGTTGGCGCCAGCCGTTCTCCTTGAACTACCGCCGCATTGAATGTTCAGTTATACCTTTTTTATCAGTGAGCGTCGTGAGCGTAAAATATAGAGACAGATTCACCCACACCGCTTTAATGAAGTATTTGCCACCTCATTTAATTAATACCCACTTTGCATTAAAGACCGCATAATCACAAGTAAAAGAAAACCCGACCGCTGTTGCCGCAATAAAAACGTGATAATAGTCAATACATTGTTAGTTAAACTGCTGCGGGTGACATCTAGCTGCGTTAACTGTGAGTGGCCACAATTGGCCCCACATTATATTATACGAACCGGGCCAAAATTTTGGTCAAGAATCCCGACCGATTTTGAAATATATTTTTGTGCCTTAGCAGATAAACTGCTGGCTCGTGGTGCGCCAAGTGGGTATAAGTGCCGGTTAATCAATAACCTACATAAATGCTGGCCCATTAATTCTGGAGGGGAAAATAAATTTGTTTAAGGCTGGAGCGAACGGGGTGAATTTCTCAGATTCTGCATCAATTGAGCAAAATGTGGCCGAATAATGGTGGGAGTCGGCGATTAAACGCCATCATTGTGAAGGAGGTGGTGTGACCACTCTTTATTTACGAAAAACATTTTTAAATCGTTACTATAGCCGCGATTTCGTTTCCGCCTTTGTCTGCAAATAACCCCTCTGTTTTATGGCTCTCCCGGGTAACGCCTCTGTTGTCAGTAGCTCCCAATAGGCTGGTATCGCAGGGTTGAGTCTGGAAATCACCTAAAAGTTGCAGTTCTTAATAATGATGTCCACATAAAGGCCAGCGGTATTAACCGCAATGGACAACAATAATGAACTTAAACCACGATGCCTTAAAATAAAAGCGGCTGCTAAATATATTGCTAAGTCAGTGTGGAAACTCCGCAATTTGACTCAGGCTGGTAGAATTCGTTATATCCCGGGCGACGGCCCAACATCCCCATGGACATATGATATTAAGGCTTTGGACGAGTACATAGAAAAGTCGCAGATTATATTTCCGCAATTCTGATGAGGTGGAGTCATGATGGAAGCGGATGTGCTGGCACGATATTACTTGGGAGGCTGTGGACATCGTCGTGCGGTCATGGTTAACTGGGTGGCAAGTGGCTGGGTGCCAATCACCGAAAGCTACACCAATCGGGGTTAGCGAAATGGAATCCAAATAAACACCTAATAAAGTGGAGGGACAAATGGCAAGAGCAAAGAGAGCACGGGGACAGGGTGGGTTGTTCAAACACCCAAACTCCAACAACTGGTACTCGCAAGTGTTTATCGACGGCAAGCCGAACCGAGTGTCCACAGGCACCAGCAACACGCGGTTGGCACAAAACATCCACAACGGTCGTCTAGAAAAGGTAAGAAAAGATGAGAAGATAGAAGACCCCAAACTCACTGTTGGTGACCTGTATCAGGCTTACCTGATGGATTCTAAGGTGAACGGACTGCATTCTATTGACGATATCGAAGCACGGTGGAAGCTCCACCTTGCCCCTGTATTCGGCAAATGCAAACCTTCCCGAGTCACGGCGGACATGCACAACCAGTACGTCCTTGCCCGTGTGGGTGAGGGAGCCAAGAATGCCACCATCAATCGGGAGTCGGCTCTGCTTAAGCGTTGCTTCCGTCTGGCTATGGAGAACGAGAAGATTGGCCGAGTACCGTATTTCAAAATACTGAAGGAAGATAACACCAGAACAGGGTTCCTCGAAGACCCCAGCAAACTGCGTCAGGAGTGCGTTAAGGTGGGGGTATGGATGCTGGGGATTTTCGAAATCGCATACGCCTTCGGGTGGCGTCTCTTCAGCGTCATAACCCTCACAGCGGGTCAGGTGGACATGACCAACCGGTGCATTCGGCTGAATAAGTCTAAGAATGGTACGCGGCCAATTGCCTACATGACCCCCGAGCTTTACTCCGCTCTGGTGCCCCTGATGTTTGGCAAATCAGGGAATGACCCCCTATTCACGCGGATGGACAATTCTGCTGTCAAAGACTTCCGGGGGGTATGGGAGAAAATGACCAAGGCTGCTGGGGTGCCTGACCTGCTGTTTCATGACCTCCGCAGAACGGCAATTCGGAACATGTCTCGGAGGGGACTTACCGAAAAAACCATCATGATGATTGCAGGGTTGAAGACTCGCTCTATCTTCGACCGCTACAACATCGTGTGTGAAGGCGACCTCAAGGCTGCTGCTGAGAAAATGTCCAACAGTGGTAGTTCAGTGGTACTTGCACAGAATTTAGGGCAGTCACCGACTCCCCCAACGGTGAACTAGTCGCCAGCTAGATGCTGTATTTACAGGAGTTTAGGAGTGGTGCCGGGAGGGGGAATCGAACCCCCATGACCGTGAGGTCGGCGGATTTTGAGTCCGCTGCGTCTGCCAGTTCCGCCATCCCGGCCTAAACCCGAAGTACATGGAAGCAAACATCTAGTTAGCTATTACAGGAGCTCGCTGGATTATCGATTTTGCCTCAGGTGTCACTGTAGTGTCACTATTCCTGCTGCTCTGAAGTCTTCCAATTGCATCGGCGACGTCCGACTGTGTAACGATAGCATACCGTTCAAACACAGAGCGAGTCCGCCATCCCCCAATTTTCATGATCACGCTTTCAGCGACTCTAGCTTTTCGAAGGTTGCGGGCAGCCGTCCGCCGCAGATCGTGGAAAAGAAGCCCCGGGACGCCAGCAGCCTTGCAGACTTTCTGCCAAGTTCCTCGGAAATCGCGCACGGGCTTACCGTCCGCCCAGGTGAACACGAAATCATCTGGATTTTTCCCCTGTGCACAGCCAGAAAGCAGGATCCAAACCGTCTTGTGCGCTTGTGGGTGACTACTGCCGCACGGTGAAGTGACAGCGGCGGTTTGATGAAGATGCGCGGCGCCGCAACATTCGAGCTTGTACAGGTCAGGAACACTGACTCATGTCACGGCGAAAGGAGGAATGGTTAGAGTATTATGTGTCCCGATGATGCAACGCACCGTTTTGACAGCAGGGCTAGTTGTAACCTTTGTGTCATGAAATCCATATTGGCCAGGGTGACGCCGCCCTTGGCCAGCGCGGCGACCAACCAGTCCTTGCCCACGATCTGGGGTTCAAAAACGGGGCCGCGTCGCCTGGCATCCTTTCCATACCCGTGCGCGATTGCGGTACGTTCTGGAGGACACTAGCTTGCGCGAGGTGACCACACCGCCGGTCATGTTCGAGATCGAGCACATCGTTTCCTGAAGCGGTGATCAGCCTCGGTGACTAGCTCACCTTCCCCCAGTCGTGCAGTCGCGCAGACACTTCTTCACCCATCCCCGTTATCACTCACCGCTGCTGCATACGTCATTGACAACCACCGCCGCAAGCACGAAACTTTGTGCTTATGGAAAACTGGTACTGGTATAGTTGGTATAAGGTCACTTTTGGGCCTAAAGACCTTAATCTCGGTGGTAAAGCCAGATCTCTCAGGCGCTTATTCGAGCAGGTATTCATTGCTAAACATGCGCCACGAGATGCAGCTATGTTCACAAATTGTGACGATAACGTCGAGATCTATTGTTACTATTTCTCCCCGGGAGCCGTTGCCATTGCCAAGCGTCTGATAGAAAACCATGACGGCGTCACGTGTTTACCACCGAAGCGGAACGAAGTGGCGCTCGTTGTTGGTCATGCTGATTCTTGCGAACGACTCTTATCAGAGTGTGGTAGTTGTTGAACACTATGGCATTCTCCCCAAATCCCTTTACTGTGCCATCGGTATAGATTTCGTATTCGTGACCGTTTGCTATCACCTTGAAAAGCAATCCCTCTGTCATGGCTCCTCCATTATGCTTGGCTCGATGGAATAATTACCTCTACAGTCAGTTCTACGGCCATGCACGCATTCAATAGCAGATGTGGAGAGGGGCGACTCAGTTAGCAGCTCCGGCCACCACACTGTCGCGTCTCAACAAAAGGCCAAGTCGTTGCGGCGGCACCTGCCTGGGCCGCCAGAGGTTCTGGGGGACTTTGTTACGCCTCCTGGGGTCTGCACCAGTTGGGAGTGCGGCAACGACTCAGGCGACTCTACTTCTACTCTTTTGGGGAACGAGAGTCAGCAAGAAGTAGCCGATCTTAGTCACGAAAGTAACCATTCTAACTCGTAATGAAACTAACCACCACGGGCGTTTTTGATCACGTCAATAGCACGCGGCCACGATTTCCCCGCAGCCGCCTGAGCGCGTGGGGGCTTGCATGGCATGATGGGGTCCCCGCGAAAGGCCGCCCCCTCGCTAATGGACTGAACCCTCCCATTGAGACACTCGTAATTGGCACACTTAGCAGGGAAAGGAACTGCGAGTGGCGAAAAAACGAGCAATAGGTCGATACCCCGGGGCTTTCCGCAGGATGGCAGTCGAGCGGTTGAAGAGTTGCGACAATATCGTGGCGCTCTCCAAGGAGCTCGGCGTACACCGGCGACTGCTCTACAAATGGCGTGATCAGTTGGAGCCGATGGAAGACGGTGAAGGGCCACCGGCGAACTTGCGGGAACGGGAACTGCGGCAACAAGTTACGCAATTGAAG
>Ga0181532_10002990_pt1 | contig 15424 bp, 12 predicted proteins | sample PEATcosm2014_Bin_33_FD_119768 | JGI IMG/M metagenome (GOLD analysis project Ga0181532, IMG submission 119768) | Peatland microbial communities from MTU Mesocosm Facility, Houghton, MI, USA - PEATcosm2014_Bin11_30_metaG | ecosystem: Environmental > Terrestrial > Soil > Wetlands > Peat | place...
GAACTGGACGAGATGGCCCAATCAAAGAAGGACACGGCCCTGGCCAGCATCGTGTCCCTCGTGCTGTGCGCGCTGATCTTCATCTACGGCTATCAGGAAATCGGCCGCCCAGTGAAGGCCACGCTATGCCTGATTGTGGGGCTGGCCTACACGCTGGCTTTTGCCACCTTCGCCATCGGGCACTTGAATATCCTGACGATCACTTTCGTGCCCATATTGATCGGGCTGGCCATTGATTACGGCGTGCATCTGATTTCACGTTATGAGGAGGAGTTGCGACGGGGCAAAAGTGAGGAAGCCGCGCTGAGGAGAGCGATGGTTTATACAGGTCAAGGCATCCTCAGCGGCGCCTTCACCACCGCCGGGGCCTTTCTGGCCATGGGCTTCACCGACTTTAAGGGCATTCAGGAAATGGGAATCATCTGCGGTGGAGGACTGCTCATTTGTCTCGTCCCCATGATGACCATGCTGCCGGTGTTGCTTCTGGGCGGGCGGCAGAACGCCCTTGATCACAACCTGTCCGCCGCGGCGGAAAAGCGTGCGCGGATTGAAAGCATGTGGTTGCAGCGTCCTAGGCTCGTCGTGGGCATCACCGTCGTGCTGTGTGCCCTGGCGGCGACGCAGATCGGCAAGGTCTATTTCGATTACAACCTCCTCAATATGCAGAGCGCGGGGCTGCCCGCCGTCGAGTTCGAGAAGGACCTCATTGCGGCCACCAATGCGCCCAACAAGACCAATTCCAGCCCGAAATCGGTTCTCTATGCGGCGGTCATTGCCACGAACCTGGCGCAGGCGGTGGCACTCGAGCAGCAACTGACCAACCTGCCGGCGGTCGCCGGTGTCGAGTCCATGAGCAAGTACCTGGCTGAGGACCCAACCCGCAAGCTTGCCCTGATTGGCGGGCTTAAGAAAGAGCTCTGCTCGGTGCACTTCGATCAACCTGACCCCAAGCCGGTAGATCTGACCGAACTGAGTCGGGCGTTGTATTCGACCTTCGGCTATCTTGGCACTGCGGCAGACCAAGTGCGGAAGGAGGATCCAGCCTTGAGCAAACAGCTCAACGACTTGTGCGATGCGATCGAGGCGCTGCGCAAGGAACTGTTCCGGGGCGACGCGGCTACGCAGGAAGCCACCGCCCTCAAGCTGGCTGAGTTCCAACGGGCACTCTTCGACGATGTGCGTGAGACATTCCAGGCCCTTCAGACACAAGACGATGCCGCGCCATTGCGCGTCGAGGACCTGCCGGCCGCCCTGCGCGACCGCTTCATTGGCGTGACCGGCAAGTATTTGCTCATGGTCAACCCAAAGAAAGACGTTTGGAACCGGGAAAACCAGCGCGAGTTGCTCGAACAACTGGACCAGGTGGACCCCAACGCGACCGGCACTCCGGTTCAACTCTACCATTATACGGATCTGCTCAAGTACAGCTACGAGCAGGCGGCCTGGTACTCGCTGGCAGCCATCGCCGTCCTGGTCTTCCTTCACTTCCGCAGCCTCATTTTGGTCGTCCTCGCCCTAGTGCCCGTGGCCGTTGGCTCGCTCTGGCTGGGCGGCGTAATGGGCTGGCTTGGCGTGCCGCTCAACCCGGCAAACATCATGACCTTGCCGCTGGTCATCGGCATTGGGGTGACCAATGGCATCCACATCCTCAACCGTTTTGCCGAGGAGCAGACGCCGAGCATCCTGGCCCGCAGCACTGGCAAAGCCGTGCTCGTTTCCGGGTTGACGGCCATGTCTGGTTTCGGCAGCCTTATGTTAGCGCGGCATCAAGGAATCCGAAGCCTGGGCTGTGTGATGACGGCGGGCTTGGCGACGTGCATGGTCGCGGGCTTGACCTTCTTGCCGGCGCTGCTGAATCTCTTAATGGGTTCCCGGGGAAGAGAACAACCCAGTGCCGACAATGCACGATCGACACTGGGTCGGGAGGAACCGAGGTAAAAAAACCTCAAGTCAGTGCACTAATTTTAAAGAAATGGCCGTTGCTGTCAATAATAATGTTAAAAAGAGATTCTCTTCGGCTGGGGCCGCCTTCGATAACGTTATCGCACGCCTAAAATGAGAACATCCGCCTCGATGCCCCAGGCACTTTTAGAATGAGGCTTGCCCAGAACTATTATCTTCTACCACCTAAACCGGTGCTTTTGGGTGTCTCGCTCTGGGCTCTCCTGTACTGTTCTGACTTTATCCTGCACGCTCAACCTTCGGGGATTGGCGCTCTCCACGCAGGTCCGTTGTTCGATGAGTTTGATCTCACGCTTGGGCCGGGCCACCGCACGGAGGCCGCCGGCCCATTCTTCTATTCTGAAGAAAAGGAAACGCAGCGGACTTGGGCGGTGCCGCCTTTGCTTTCGCACACGCAGGATCCTGCCACGGAATCCGAAGAGGTTGATTTCGCCTACCCTGTGATCACCTATGACCGTTTTGGGGCGCAGTATCGCTTTCAGATCCTCCAACTGCTGAGCTTCGCCGGCGGCCCTACCCAAGAGGAGACCAACCGCACCCGGTTCACGCTATTCCCGATTTATTTCCAGCAGCGGTCCTCTCTGCCGAGTGAGAATTACAGTGCGGTGTTTCCGTTCTACGGGCACCTCAAGCACCGCCTGTTCCGCGACGAGGTGTTCTGGGTCATGTTCCCTTTCTACATCCAGTCACGGAAAGCGGACGTGGTGACGGACAACTACGTGTATCCGATATACGATGTCCGCCACGGCAATGGATTGCACGGCTGGCAGGTCTGGCCGTTCGTGGGGACCGAACACAAAGATGTCACCACCCAAACCAACGGCTTCAACGAGGTGCAAACGATTGCCGGCCACGACAGCTTTTTCGTGCTGTGGCCGTTCTTCATCCAGCAAAAGGCCGGGATCGGCACCGATAACCCCCAATTGACAAAAGCCTCGATTCCCGCCTTCAGTATGTTCCGGTCGCCCAAGCGGGACTCAACGACTGTCCTCTGGCCCTTCTTCTCGCGCATTGATGACCGCGAGAAGAAATACCGTGAATGGGAAGCGCCTTGGCCGTTCGTGGTCATAGCACGTGGCGAAGGCAAGACCTCGACCCGGGTGTTCCCGCTCTTTGGCCGAGCCCACAGCGTTTTCCTGGAAAGCGACTTCTACGTGTGGCCAGTATATAAACACAACCGCGTGCATGCCGAATCCGTGGACCGGCGGCGCACCCGCATCTGCTTTTTCCTGTATTCAGATGTCATGGAGAAGAACCTCGAAACCGGCGCCGCGCGCCATCGGGTGGACTTCTTGCCGTTCTACACCTACCGCCGTGATCTCAATGGAAACAGCCGCCTGCAGGTTCTGGCTCCGCTGGAACCGTTTGTGCCTAACGGCAAGAGCATTGAACGCGATTTTTCGCCTCTCTGGTCGGTATGGCGCTCCGAACGGAATCCAAGGACCGGGGCCACGAGCCAATCGCTCCTGTGGAACCTCTATCGGCGCGAGACCACCCCTGCCATACAACAGCGTTCGCTGCTCTTCGGATTGTACCAGTCTCGAAGCGATGCGAAGGGCAAGCATGTGCGCTTGTGCTATATTCCGCTGCGGAAATAATTGGCGAGCGAGCATTCCCCCAGGCATGATGACGACCGATCAGGTTTTAGCGCTACTGTGAACCTTAGAGAACAACCTAAACGCGGCTGAAGCTGCGGAACCGAGAAGCACGCGCTATGTTTCAAAACGTAGGAGAAATGGTGGTTTTGTTCTGGGCCACGGTGCTGGCCCTGCCGCTGACGTGGCGCCAGCGCCACAAGGTATTCGACCAGTTCTTCGAGATCGGCAACGCCAGCTTGCTGATGGTCTGCATCCTTTCATTCTTCATCGGAGGCGTCATAGCGCTGCAGACCGGCCCACTGCTGGTGGAGCGCGGATTGGGCAGCTATGTCGGCGGGGTGGTTGGCTATTCCATTTGCAAAGAGCTTGCTCCGGTGATGATGTCCATCCTGATCGCGGGCCGGATTGGCTCAGCCATGGCAGCCGAGATCGGCTCGATGCGCGTGTACCAGGAGATTGACGCCCTGCGCACGATGAACATAAGCCCGATCCATTACCTGGTGCTGCCGCGCCTCGTGGCTATCGCCATCGCCCTGCCCCTGCTGGTGACGTTCGCCATTCTCGTAGGGTGGCTGGGGGGCGGCTTTGTATGCGTGGCTAACAATCACATCGCCCTCTCTTTCCCGGCGTTCTTCTCGGCGCTGCGCGACACGGTTGACGTCCAGGACTTCGCGAATGGCGTGTTCAAGAGCTTCATCTTCGCGATGATCATCGCGGTGGTGTCCTGCCACCAGGGACTGATCACACGCGGGGGACCGCGCGGCATAGGCCGCTCGGTGACCAAGGCCGTCGTCAACTCCATTGTTCTAATCGTGATCGCCGACTACCTCCTGACCCGGATCCTTCTCAAGTGATGAGCGACACCCCTTCAAATGCCCGGGGCGTCAGCGTCCAGGTGCGCGGCTTGCGCAAAAGCTTCAACGGCCAGGAAGTGCTGGCGGGCCTGGACTTCGACGTCAGGCCCGGAGAAGTCTTCGTCATCATGGGCCCAAGCGGCAGCGGCAAAACGGTCCTGCTTAAGCATCTCATCGGCCTGGAGGCGCCCGACGCAGGTGAAATCCTCATTGCCGGCCAGCCGGTTCAATCGCCCGAAGTCATGAACCAATACCGGATGGCGATGGTCTTTCAATCGGGCGCCTTGCTCAATTCGCTCACCGTCGGCGAGAACGTCGGGCTTTACCTGGCAGAGCACCGCCTCAAGTCGCCGGAGGAAATCGCTCGCATCGTCGCTGAGAAGCTGGAGGTGGTCGGCCTCAAGGGTACCGAAGACAAGATGCCCAGCGACCTGTCCGGCGGCATGAAGAAACGCGTGGCCATCGCCCGGGCGCTGGTAATCGAGCCTCAATTAATCCTGTATGACGAACCGACCAGCGAACTGGACCCGCTGTCTGCAGTGGTCATTGCCGAGGAAATCGTTAACCTGAAAGAGCGCATTCAAGTCACCTCGCTGATCGTCTCCCACGACCGCGATCTGGCTTTCGGCGTGGCCGACCGCATCGCCGTCATCAACCAAGGCCGGATTCTGACGATTGGCACGCCCGATGAGGTCAGGCGCCAGACCGATCCACTCGTGCAACAATTCCTGCACGCCGATTTCAAACGCCTTTAACACACATATCCAAATATGAAGAACACTCTTGAAACCCGCCTCGGGCTGTTTGTGGCGCTGGCGGTGCTGGCGACCGCAATCATCCTGGAAATGGTCGGCGGGATCGAACTATTCCGCCCGGGCCATCATATTTACGCACTCTTCAAGAGCGCCCAGGAGCTTAAGGAGGGCGACCGCGTCAAAATGGCCGGGGTTGAGATCGGGCGCGTTGAACACATCCGGCTGGACGAAACCAATAACAAAGTGCGGGTGACGATGAAAGTGCGCAAGCAGACGGTTAAGACGGACAGCATCGCGACCATCAGGTTTCAGGGTTTGATGGGACAGAACTTCGTCTCGATTGACTTCGGCAGCCCGAGCTCGGACTACGTAAAGGACGACCAGTTGATCGGCAGCCTGGAACAGCCGGACCTCAGCTCCATCATGCAAAAACTGGACGACGTTGCCGGTGGCGTGGAAAACCTCACCAAGAGCTTTACCGGGGTCAAGATTGACAAGCTTGTGGGACCGCTCATTGACATTGTCGAGGCCAATAAGGGACCGATTACGGCAACCGTCTCGAATCTCCAATCGCTCACCTACGACCTTTCGTCCCAGATTGCAGAAGGCAAGGGGACGGTGGGTAAGTTGGTGAAAGACGAGGCACTCTACAACTCAGCGCTCGCCGCCGTTACGAATCTGCAGGGCACAGCCGTCGAGGTCAGGCAGACCGTTGCCGACGCGCGCAAGATCGTGGACCAGGTCAACTCGGGCCAAGGCACCGTGGGCAAGCTGTTGAAGGACGAGGCACTGTATCGTGAGGCCACCGCCTCGATGACGAACCTGAAGGAAATCCTTCAGAAGGTAAACCAAGGCACGGGAACTGTGGGCAAGCTCATCAACGACCAGGAGTTCTACAAGAATGCCAAGATGTCGTTGCAGAAGCTCGACAAGGCCACGGAAGGGTTGGAGGACCAGGGCCCGTTGAGCATTATGGGAATCCTGGTGAACTACCTATTCTGACGTTCCAGCAGTCGTTTCCCTGAGGTAAATCGCCTTCAGGTATGCCGCTTCGGCGAAAGCGGCAGGATGATCAGGAGCGTGCCTCGTCGTGCGAAGTTCGTTATAGTTATGCCCGGTGGCTGCCGCAGCCTGCCGGACCGCAGCGAAGAATTCCTCTGCCGTGACATGTGCCGAGCACGAACAGGCTACCAGGATGCCGCCTCGGGCAAGATGTTCGACGCCCAGCCTCGCCAGCTTTCCATACGCCTGAATCGCCCGGGCTCGCTCCGCTTCCCGCTTGGCGAATGAAGGCGGGTCGAGGATGGCCAAATCGAACGTGCGCTCCCGCTGGCCGCCGAGCCAGGCAAATGCCTCCGCCTGGATGCGCTCGTGGGGGCACGCGGCAACCGACGCATGCGGGTGATTGAGCGCGAAGTTGCGCTCGGCGCTCGCCAGCGCATGGGCGCTTAGGTCGAGGTCCGTAACACTAACCGCTCCGCCGCGCGCGGCGTACAGAGAGAAGCCGCCTGAGAAACTGAATGCGTTCAGCACCCTGCGTCCGGAAGCTAACAGTTCCACGTGCCGCCTGTTTTCGCGCTGATCGAGAAAGAAGCCGGTCTTCTGCCCTCGCAACACATCCGACTCAAACTGCAACCCGGATTCCCGGAACACGACCGGCCCGTCCAGTCGTGGTCCGCACACAATTTCTCCGTCCCGTTTGTTAAACTGCGCGCCGGCAATCGCTTGGACGTTTCGGCTGAGCCGGAACACGATTCGTTCGGGGCACAGCCGCTCGGCTATCAACCCGGCGATTTCCTCCAAGCGCGGCAGCCACGCCGCCGTGTAGAGTTTGAGCACCAGTGTCCGGTCGTATCGGTCCAGCACCAGGCCCGGCCAGCCATCGCTCTCACCATTGATCCAGCGGAACCCCGTGGTCTGGTCATCGAAGAGCCCCTCTCGCCGCGCCATCGCCTCGCTGAGCCGCGCAGCCCACCAGGTGCGATCAATGGTTTGAGGTTTGCCCGCGCATATCATGCGCACCCGAATCGGCGACTCAGGGTCAAACAAACCCGCGGCGAGGAAGCGATCTTTTCGGTCGTAAACCACGGCCAGTTCGCCCAATCGCCCCGGGCGGTTCTGCTCCTTGATGCTCTCGGCGAACAGCCAGGGATGGCCCGAGCGCAAGCGTGACTCCGCCGCCGCAATCACTCGGAGGCGCAGTCGCGGCAGCTTGTTTCGCTCGGCGAATTGCTTCATGGTCAGCCTGTCGCAATCAATCATGGCGCCGCTGGGCATTAAGCACAGGTGAGGCCACCTGCGTGAAGTCAACCTCCGCGCTGAAGGGAAAGCCAGCCCTAATCAGTGTGCGGGCGAGGCCTGGGCACATTAGGACAGTGCCACTGCTTTATCGTAGAAGACAGTCGCCAACCCAAGCCCGCTATCAGTCTGTCCTCTTCACCCAGCGCATCGCCTTCATCTCGAAGCGAGGCAAGGACCCCGGCGGCAGCAGGCGGACCGGTACACGCAGGTTGAGCGCTGTTTGGAACGATTGCTCCAGCCGGCTTTGCAATGTTTCGATGCCGGCGGCTTCCTCTCCAGCTTCCACCTCGAGGGACAGCTCGGCCATCGCGGCCCGGAAATCCAACTGGACGCGGTACTCTGTAACCTCGCTATAGCCGCGGACAATCTCCTCCACCAGGCTGGGATATACGTTAACGCCGCGGACGACGACCATGTCGTCGCTGCGGCCAAGAATGCCGCCCTCAAGCGCAAGCTCGTGCCGCCCGCAAGCGCACACAAACGGCGCCCGGGGCTTGACCAGGTCGCCGGTGCGGTAGCGGAGCAGGGGCGAGCCAAGGCGATCAAGCGTTGTGAGGACGAGCTCGCCGGTTTGCCCGGGAGGCACCGCCCCACCGGTCTTCGGATCAATGACTTCAGGCAAGTAGGCTGACTCGAGGACGTGTAACGCTCCCGGCTGGGCTGGGCACTGGTAGGTGACCGGACCGACCTCGGTCATGCCGTGGTGGTCGAAGACGGTGGCGCCAGGCCAGAGCCGCTCGATGCGCGCGCGGGTGGCCGGGATGCTTCCGCCCCCCTCGCCCGCAACGACGAACAGCCGGACGCGGCTCCTGGTGAGGTCAACGTTTCGCTGGCGGGCGACCTCTCCCAGATGCTGGGCGTAGGTGGGCGTGCAACAGACGACGGAGATGCCGTTATCGAGAATGGCCTGCAACCGGGCCGGACTGGTCATGGAGCCGCCGGGGAAACAGAAACAGCCCAGCCGATGCACTGCTTCGAGCGCAGACCAGAAGCCCAGGAACGGTCCGAAGGAGAAGGCGAAGAAGAAACGGTCTTGCCGGGTGACGCCCGCCGCGCCGAGTATCTGCACCCAATTACCTACGATGTGGCTCCAGCTCTCGGGCGTATCCAGCCAGCGCATGGGCACCGTGGTCGTGCCACTGGTCTGGTGGCAGCGGACATAGGCATCCAGCGGGAAGGTCAGGTTCGTTCCGTAGGGCGGATTGGCCAGCCGGTCCCGCACCAGCTCATGCCGGGTGGTGATCGGAATGCGGCGCGAATACTCTTCCAGATGCGTGAACGACAATGCCGGGCCGAATCCCGCCAGTTTGCGGGCGTAGAATGGGTTGGCAGGGAGGATGGTCTCCAGCAAAGACCGGAGCTTGTGAAGCTGCATCTGTTCGATTTGCGCGCGTTGCGGCAGCGCGCGAGGCCGCAAAGGACGAGGCGACGCGGGCGGGCAGCCCCCGCACTGGTCGCCTCGCAGGGCAGCATTGGAAGGCGCAGCGTCGGTTAGCATCCTCGGTTACTCATCACAGCGGCTGGCCCGCCGCATCGGGCCCTAGTTCAGGAGCTGCACGGGTTAGCGCCGGTCGCGGGGAGGGTGCACCGGGTGCCGGCTTGTAGAGTGTGACCAGGCACCCGCCTATTGCAGCCAGAGCTATTCCTAGCACAAAAGGCCACGGCAGCTTTTGCCATCCCCCAGCGGGCGGGTGCAGCGCCAGCGTATAAAGCGCGTTGATCACCGGTGCGCCCGCAAACACGATGGACATTACCACCGCCGGCGCGCCTTTGGCCCCGAAAGCCAGCAACACGCAGAACGCCCCGGCGGCACCCGCGATGCCTGCGAAGAGCGACCAGCCCACCCCCCGCGCCGTGAAGCTCCACGAGGCGCCTTTTAGCAGCAGCACCGCCAAAGGCGCCAGCACGGCGGTCAGGAAATACGCCAGCCCGACCCACAGGAATGCCTTGTAGCGGCCGTTAACCGGGTCGCCCATTCCCGCCTGGCCGCTGTGCAGGAAGGCCCCATACAGGCCCCAGCACCCGACGGTCAACAGCGAGAAGACCAGCCAGGCGGAGCTGTGCGAATTTGAAGGATTGATTTCAGTCATAACATTTAAGTGGGTAAGAGGCGTGACAGGTACCGGGAGCCGCGCCTCGGCGCGCCCCGGCCCTTCACCAGTCCGGAAACGGAGTGCTCGCCGCCAGCGCCGAAGCCGTCCGCCAGAATGCCTTGAGGCGCTTCCTGGATTTGCTCTGCGATGGCTGCCGGGAGCGTCACCGCCTTCAGCGAGCCGTCGCTTCGGCGTTCGGCGCAGACGACGGTCACTCGGCCACGGGCGACTTCCTCCGGCGCAGAGCCGTTCAAGCGGCGGAACCGGAATTGATAAGTCAGGCTGCGCCGGCTCTTCTTCTCGACCAGCAAGTGGATCTGCACTTCATCCTCGAAGCGGAGAGGCGCCGTGTAGTCGCACTCGGCATGCACGCGAGGCAGGCAGAACATCAGACCGTTTCGCGACAGCACCACCGAATAACCGAGCGACCGAAAGAAGGCATGCTCGGCGGTCTCCATGAACCGGAAGAAGTTCGAGAAGTGCATGATGCCCTCCATATCCGTCTCGGAGAACTCGACGCGCCGGGTCACTTTGAATTCGTAGGCCATGTGATGCCGGGTTCAGGCAGGCACTGCCTCCCGCTCTCGCGGCAGCGGCGCACCATAGGGGAGCGGCTCGGGAACGGGCGTCGTCTCCGCCACCGCGGCGTAGAGCCGGGAGAAATCCTTGTTCACATCGCCCGACAGGCAATCCGTGATGTCCCCCGCCAGGTCCGGGTACTTGTTCGTGAGCACACGGAAGCTGAAGCTCTGATCATAGAAGGCGTAAACCAGCTTGCGCATGTTTTCGAGGCCCTCGCGCATGAGGCGGCTGTATTCCGTGAATCGTTCCGCCGAGAAATCCTGCGCGTCGAACGCCGCCCGGATTGCGTCCGCCGCCAGCACGCCGCTCTTAAGGGCGAGCATGACGCCTGAGGAGAACACCGGATCGAGGAACCCGAAGGCATCGCCCGCCAGCAACAGCCCGTCCGCGGCGCAGTAGCGGGAGCGCCAGGAGAATTCGCTCGTGAGGTAGTACTGGCCAACCTGGGTGCCGCAGGCCAGGTGCTGCTTGATCCAGGCGTTCTGCTCGATCTCACGGTTGAAGACGGCGGCGGGTTCGCGCAGCCCATCGCGCGTGACGTATTTGCCTTCCGCCACGACGCCGACGCTCACCATGTCGCGGTGCTGCGGGATGTACCAGAACCAGCCCTTGTCCGGCACGTAGGCCACGGTGGTGGCGCCACCGTCCATGCCTGGATCGCGCAAGGCTCCGCGATAGTAGGTCCACACGGCCACCTTGTTCAGCTTGGGCTCGCGCACACGCCAGTTCAGCCGCGTGGGAGCAACGGCCTCTCGCCCGGAGCAATCCAGGGTCATCGGCGCCCGGAACTCCAGCGCCTGGCTGGCCTTGTTCTCCGCCCGCACCCCGAGGGTACGGCCCTCGTCCCGGATCAACTCACGCACGGTGGTTTCCTCGAGGACTTCGGCGCCCTTGGCACGGGCGTTCTCCATAAGCATCAGGTCGAATTCCGAGCGGAGCACCTGCCATGTCTGCGCCACCTCCGGCTCGTAACGGGTGCCGAAATAGAAGGGCTGAGAAGCCTTCCCGGACCGGGAAACGAACTGCACGCTGTATTTTTTGACGAACTCCGAGCCCCGCATCTTGTCGAGCAAGCCCAGCCGCTTGAGCGGGAAACACGTGAATGGCAGGAGCGATTCGCCAATGTGGTAACGCGGAAACTTCTCCTTTTCGAGCACCAGCACGCGCAGACCCTGCCCGGCCAGAAGCGCCGCCGCGCTCGAACCGGCCGGCCCGGCCCCAATTACAATAGTGTCAAACGTCGAGGATAGGCTCTGTTGAGCTTTCATAGGTAGCGGCAGGGGTGACCAGATGTGCTCATCGGCAGCTTCCTTCGGCATTCGGCAAAACGGGGGCCAGGATCTCGATCACCTCCGCCAGCAAACGCCGGGAGCCATCCAGCAGGACGTTGCGCCGCCCGTAAAGGCTACTGGGCTGCGCCAGCCGGAGCACGGCGCCGGTGTGCGCGTCGGATCGAGCGCGGAAGAACGCTTGCGGCCAGCTCAGGTGCGCGATCCCCTCGCTGCGGAGAATGTTGCCCATAGGCCGTTGCTCCTGGAGCACGCGTTCCCTGGCCGGCCCGGACAGGTGGCCGAGGCAAATGCGGATCACGCCATACTCGACGGGCCGCCCGCCATCCGCCAGCTTCAGCACTACTTCACGCAGATACTCCTCACCCTCGGTCTCCCGGCTCAGGACCGTCAGAGCCAGCCCTCGCTGGTAGAAGCCTTCCAGCGTAGGTGTCATGTCGGACGAATGGACCAGCAGGCTCCGATAGGGCTGCGGAACGTCGTCCCCTTTGAGCTGCTCGATTCCGGGCAGCGGCAGTCCCGTCCGCGTGTAGAACCTTTGAAGCAGAACCGCCCAGGAAGGCACATGGCACCCTTTGGAACGGGGCTCTTCCCCGTTGACCCTGGCTGGCTCAAGCGGCCCGCCCAGTGGTTGGATTGTGCCGCGGCCCCACGGCGTTACCGTGGGGCGCTCCAGTTTTGTGCCGCCTGGGCTAACCTCAAGCATAGCGGGCGGTCCGGTGTTCCGGCAGGAAGAACTCGCGCACCAGGCGGTCCACCTGGAGCAAGCCTTCGCGGGTCAGACGGAGCCGGTCACCGTCCACCACAAGAACGCCCTCGCGCTGCAACGCGGCCAGGGGCTCGGCAAACCGGTCGAGCACATCCGCCCCGAACTTGTCTTGGAAGTAGGCGCGACTGATCTGCCCCAGCTTGAACTGGAGCACCATCTCCCGGATCAGCCGCTCCTCCGGTGTCGGAGTGAGCGCCCGGCAAAGAGGCAACCGCCCCTCGCGCAGCATCGCCACGTAGGGCTCGAAGTCGTGCTGGTTCTGGAAGTGTGTGCCGCCGACGTGCGAGAAGGAGGCCACGCCCAGGCCGACCAGGTCCGCCCCGCGCCACAGGCTGTCGCGATAGATGAAATGCGTCCGCTCGGGGTGCTTCACCGCGGTGTAGCCGCTGGCGACCGTGTAGCCCGCCCTTTCCAGTTCCGCGAACGCGTAGCGGACCCAGCCGCGTTTGGTCTGCCAATCGGCGACCGGCGCCACCAGCCGCCCCTGCGCCTTCATCTGCTGGTAAATCCTCGTGTTGTAGGGGATCTCCATCTGGTAGATGGTCACGCTGTCGGGCGAAAGCTCGATGGTCTGCCGCACGCACTCCCTCCAATTAGCCTCAGTCTCTTCCACCATGCCCGCGATCAGGTCTATGTTGATTTGCGGGAAATCCAGCTCGCGGGCGAAGTGGTAGGCGCGGCGAATCTCGCGCGAGCGGTGCGCCCGGCCATTGATGTCGAGGATATGATCATCGAAGTTCTCCACCCCCAGGCTCAGACGGGTGACCCCCACATCGCGGATCACCTTAAGCTTGTGGTCCGACAGCGTGCCCGGCTCGCATTCAAAGGTCACCTCTTCCGCCTCGTCCCATGGGAGCACGGCTTTCATCTGATCGGTGAGGTGCTGGAGCTGCCCCTCCGAGAGATAGGAGGGCGTGCCGCCTCCGAAATAGACGAACTGAGGTTTGCGGCCTCCGATGAACGGCTGTGCCCCGTAGAGCTGCAGCTCCCGGACCGCCAGGTCAAGGTAGCCCTTGATCGCCGCGGAGTCCTTGTCGGTATAGACGCGGAAATAGCAGAAGTGGCAACGCTTCCGGCAGAACGGGATGTGGAGGTAAAGCCCCAGCGGAGTGCCGGGGGCCGGCGCACGGCCCAGAGCCGCCGCCACCTCATCCAGCCGCTCGGGCTTCCAGAATGAGAACGGCGGATAGTTGGCAACGAAGTAGTTGCCTGCGGTGGTCTCTTTCACCACCGGCGCGGGCGCGGGCTGTGTGGGCAACGCGGTTGTAGTCATGACAAATCGGCAAACACCCGCCCGGTCCGGGCAACCCGGCCCGGGCGCGAACAGCATAGCGCGAGTACCCATGTATTTCAATAATTTACCGAATGATTGGCCCTTAAGCGGCGCATCTGGGCCGTACCAACGCAACCGGCGACCGGTGGCAGGGGACCTCACCCCGTACGCGGCGCGACTGCCGCGAGCCGGCCGACCTCGCGCGATTCGCGCATCACCCCGGCGCGCGCCCTTCCCGCGTCCACTGGCATGTTGGCACTGGCGAGAAGCGCCCCGGTCGAACCCCGCTCCAGTCCAGGCGCCAGAGGCCGTAACCGAAGACGCCAGACATGGAGCGATTTAAGCTGACTATCCTCGCTGGGAACACATGGGGGTCACACTGTGGACACACCGGATACTCGCCGCATACTCGCCGTAAACACGCCGTAAATAACATTTGGACATAGTTTGAGCTTAAGTTGCTTTCGATACAGAACTTAACTGCAATGTCGCCCAATAATATGGCCTTTCGGCGCCAGCCGCCTTTTTAATCATTCAAGCTGCTATAAACTAGCCATTTACGCATTTCATAGGAGGCAGAATGCCTGAAAACGCGCCGCGCAGCATGCTCAGGAAGTCGGCAGCGATTTACATTGACATAGGTCTCCACGGCGGTGTGGGCGGGGGCGGAAGAAGTGGAGGTGCGCCTTGCTTGTCGTCGCAATCCATCGGCGTCCCGGCAGGTGGAGCATGGACCTCGTCAGTCGCCTTGGGGTCGCAGCAGATTCTCCACGAAACCGCTTGCAAGGCGCGAAACCCAAGGCATTATGGTTGCAGATTATCGGATCGCGGGGTGGAGCAGCCCGGTAGCTCGTCAGGCTCATAACCTGAAGGTCGCTGGTTCAAATCCAGCCCCCGCAACCAATTTACGGACGGTCGAGTGCCTCCCAGTCACTAATGCAGTCCGGCCTGCTCTGTTGCAGATGCTTATTGAGGCTGGCAATCGGCCTCTGCTCCGGTAGGCTCCAGCCCGCATATGACGCAGCGATTCAATGCCATCGAATCCGTCGTGGCCGACTTGCGGAGGGGCCGGATGGTGATTGTGGTGGACGATGCCGACCGGGAAAACGAGGGCGACCTCATCATGGCCGCACAATTCGTGACCCCGGCGGCGGTGAATTTCATGGCCAAGCACGGGCGCGGTTTGATCTGCGCTCCCACCACCTCCGAACGCCTCCAGCAGCTCGGCATCGAGCGGATGGTGCGGCAGAACCGGGAGACATTTAAGACGGATTTCCAGGTGAGCGTGGACGCGGCGCGCGGCGTCACCACCGGCATCAGCGCCGCGGACCGCGCGGAGACCATTCGGATTATGGCCGAGCCGACGGCGGTGCCGGAGGACCTGGTGCAGCCGGGACACGTGTTTCCGCTGCGGGCGCGGCCCGGAGGCGTGCTGCAACGGGCGGGTCACACGGAGGCGGCGGTTGACCTGGTGCAGTTGGCGGGCTGCCGACCCATCGGGGTGATCTGCGAGATCATGAGCGACGACGGCTCGATGGCGCGGCTGCCGGAGCTGGTGAAGTTTGCCGGGAAGCACCGGCTGAAGATTTGCACCATCGCCGACCTGATCCAGTTCCGCGGCGGGCGGGAGAAGCTGGTCGAGCGCGTCGAGGTGGTGAAGCTGCCGACGGATTACGGGGACTTTGACCTGTACCTGTACCGGTCGAAGCTCGACGGGCAACACCACATTGCCCTGACTTGCGGGGATGTGGCCGGAAAGCGCAACGTGCTGGTGCGGGTCCACAGCGAATGTTTGACCGGGGATGTCTTTGGCTCGCGCCGGTGCGATTGCGGGCCGCAGTTGCACCAGGCGATGCGGCAGGTGGCCGAGGCGGGCTGCGGCGTGGTGGTTTATATGCGGCAGGAAGGCCGGGGCATCGGCCTGGCGCCGAAAATCAAGGCCTACAAA
>Ga0181532_10002993_pt1 | contig 15412 bp, 11 predicted proteins | sample PEATcosm2014_Bin_33_FD_119768 | JGI IMG/M metagenome (GOLD analysis project Ga0181532, IMG submission 119768) | Peatland microbial communities from MTU Mesocosm Facility, Houghton, MI, USA - PEATcosm2014_Bin11_30_metaG | ecosystem: Environmental > Terrestrial > Soil > Wetlands > Peat | place...
GCAAATTTCTCCGCTCCTCGCGTCTCGATGAGATCCCCCAGTTGTGGTGCGTGCTCAAAGGCGATATGGCATTCGTCGGCCCTCGTCCCGAACGCCCGGAATTCATCGAGCTTCTCTCCAAACGGATCCCTTTTTATGGTGTGCGCCATATGGTGCGGCCCGGACTCACCGGATGGGCGCAGGTTAAGTACAAGTACGGCAGCACCGTCGAAGATGCACGCGAGAAACTTCAGTACGACCTGTTCTACATCAAGAACGCTTCCATTGGTCTGGATCTGCTCATCATGTTCCTCACGGTCAAGATCGTCCTGTTGCGCCGAGGTGCGCAGTAATGAGCACAACCATGAGCGCAATGATGACGACGAAGATGAAATTCGTCTTTTGGATTGCGGCCGCGTTCATCGGCTACTCCTACCTGGGCTATCCCGTGTGGTTGTGGCTGCGCAGCCGATGGTCGCCGCGTCCGGTGCGCCGGGGTTTTGTCGAAAGCCCCGCTGCGCCTGCGGTCTCTGCTGTGATGGTCGTGCGCAACGAAGAAGCCGCGATTGCACGCAAACTGGAGAACCTGTTGACCCTCGACTATCCCCAGGACCGACTGGAAGTCGTCGTGGTCTCCGACGGTTCCAGGGATCGCACGCCCGCCATTCTCGCCGATTATGCTCGCAATTCCGGGCTGCCGTCCGGGTTTCCAACCGAAGCCCGGAGCGGCGCACGACCCCGGATCCGAACGCTGATCAAACCGGTATCCCAGGGCAAAGCCGCTGGCCTCAATGATGCGGTCAAACTGGCGACCGGACAAGTGCTGCTGTTTACCGATGCTCGCCAGCAGATCGAATCTGGTGCCCTGCGTCTGCTGATCGAGAACTTTGCCGACCCCGATGTCGGCGCTGCCAGTGGCGAGTTGATGCTGGGTGATCCCGCCAGCGGTGAGACCGGAAAGGGAATGGGGTTGTACTGGCGCATCGAAAAGAAGGTTCGCGAACTGGAGTCAGCCTCCGGTTCGGTCGTCGGCGCCACCGGCGCCATCTACTGCGCCCGTCGGAGTTTGCTCGTCACGTCGCCATTGCCCGAAGGCACCATCCTCGATGACGTTCTGTTGCCTCTGCAGATCGTGCGCCAGGGATCTCGCGTGATCTTCGACTCCCGCGCCCGCGCCTGGGACTCGCCCGATTTGGGCGAGGGCCGCGAATTTTCTCGCAAAGTGCGCACTCTGAGCGGCAACTATCAACTCCTGCAGCTGGCTCCGTGGCTGTTGAGCTCACAAAACGCCATCCGATTTGAATTCGTAAGCCACAAACTCTCCCGCTTGGCCGTGCCCTTTGCCTTGCTGGCGCTTCTCATCGCCTCCCTGTTCCTCTCCCAGCCCGTCTATCGCGCCGCGCTCGGGGTGCAGCTTGCGTTTTATGCGCTCAGCTTGGCCGCGCTTGCGGGCGTCAAGGTCGGCCCGCTCTCGCGCATTGCTGATCCCGCACGCACGTTCGTTGTCCTCAATTCCGCCGCCATGGTTGCCTTCGTCAACTTTGTCTCCGGCAGAAAGGCAGTCTGGGCTCGCTGAACTGGGTTTACGGGATAATGCTTCCGAATCATTGTCCCTGATCTGTCATGAAAATTCTCTGGGTCAAAGCCGATAAGCTCCTTCCCGTGCAGAACGGCGGCAATATCCGCACGTACCACGTTTTGCGATACCTGTCCGCTCGCCATGAGCTTACGTTCTACTCCTACTATGGAGGAACGCCCGACCCCGACTATGAGCGCGAGTTGCAGCGCCAGTTGCCCGGCGCCGTGGCCGTTTGCACCGGTCAACCCGAACTTTCGGGAACGGCACGAGGCATCGACTATCTCGCGCATCTCAGCGCCCACGCGCCCTATGCAGTCAGCCGTTTCGCCGACGCCGCGGTGCAGAAGCAAATCCAGGCTTGGTACCGCGAACAGCGCTTCGATGTCGCCGTCTGCGACTTCCTCGATGCCGCCGTCAATTTTCCCGGAAGCCTCAACCTTCCCAGCGTGCTCTTCGAGCACAACGTGGAAAGTGAAATCTGGCGCCGCCATGCTGCCACCGCGAGTAACCCCTTAAAGAAGATGATGTACCGCACGGAATTCCGGAAGATGTTCCGCTACGAGCGCGACGCTGTCTGCAAGTTCCAGCATGTCATAGCCGTCTCCGAAAACGATCGCGCCCTCATGATGCAGTGGGTGGATGGAGACCGCGTCACCGTCATCCCCACGGGCGTCGATCTCGCCCAATATCGCCCTGATCCCGCGGCATCCGATGCCAATGCATCCGCGCCCCTCGTCACCTTCGTCGGCGCCATGGACTGGGAGCCGAACGTCGACGGCGTCGAATATTTTTGCGGCGAAGTCTGGCCCGCGATCAAGGCCGAAGTACCCCTCGCGCGTCTCCGCATCGTTGGCCGCAATCCCGATCGCCGCGTTCAGAGGTGGGCCTCGAACTCGACCGATGCCTCGACCAATAACTCCATCGAGGTTACCGGCCGTGTGCCCTCGGTCGTCGAGCACCTGCGTGAGTCCGCCGTCGTCATCGTACCCTTGCGTATCGGCGGCGGAACGCGTCTGAAAATCTACGAAGCCATGGCGACCGCGAGAGTCGTCGTCTCCACTACCGTCGGCGCCGAAGGATTGGATGTGCATCATGGCCGCGACATTGTTCTGGCCGACGATGCCCATTCCTTCGCCCAAGCGGTGATCATGATGTTGCGCGATCCGGAACTGCGCCGCCGTTACGAAAAAGCCGCCGCCGAAACCGCTGCTCGCTACGACTGGCCCGCCATCGGTGAGCGCTTCAGCGAAATCTTGCTGTCAGTGGCAAAGAAGAAATCGATCGCGGTACGCACGATTCCAGAACGCTTAGCAGAAAAGAAAGCTTAAGAAAAAGAGAAAAAGAGGAATTTGTGGCCATTGGCGATAACGGCAACGGAGTAGCGACGGAAGTCCCGGGAAGGCGCACATCCTTCCGGGCCTCCGATCCGACGAAGACGGCATTCTTCTGGCTCAGCGGTTTCTTCGTCGTCTATTGCGCCCGCCCGGAGGACTATATTCCCGGTCTCAATTATCTTCCGCTCGCCAAGATCACCGCCATCCTGGCCATGTGGGGCCTGTTCACCGCACTGGGCAAAACCAAACGTACACTCAAGGATCTGCCCAAGGAAGCAAGACTCCTCCTGACCATGATCGGCATTCTCTACCTTGGTGCATTCCTGTCTCCCATCTGGAGAGGTGGCGCGCTCATTCGCACCATGGATTTTTCCAAGATCTACATCGCATTCGTGCTGATCTTCCTGCTCATTACCACCTTCGACCGCTTGCGGCGAATCATCTTCATCCAAGCATTCTCGGTGGTCGTCGCTTGTGCCGCTGCCATCGCTAAGGGCCATGGCACACCCCGGCTCGAGGGCGTTCTTGGCGGCATCTATTCGAACCCAAACGATCTCGCATTCGCCATCGTGCTATCGCTGCCCTTCGCGCTGGCCTTCATGGTTACCGCCAGAAATGCGGCCATCAAAGCGGCCTGGCTTTGCGGAATGCTGGTGATGTTGGTCGCCATTTTTATGACCGCATCCCGGGCTGGTTTCATCGACCTCGTCATCTCTTTCAGTGTCGCTCTCTACTACTTCGGCATCAAGGGAAAGCGCATTTACCTGATCGTGGCCACTGGAATCATCGGCGTCGTGGTGATGGGCGCCTTCGGCGGAAAACTCTATGATCGCTTTACCGCCTTGTCGGGCGACAGCACTACCGATCAGTCCGCCTATGGTTCCTACGAGGATCGCAAGTACCTCATGTTGCGCGCCCTCGATGCCATCGAACACTATCCCATTCTTGGCCTCGGCACGCGGAACTTCGCCACCTATTCGCTGATCTGGGCTCCCGTGCACATGACCTACCTCCAGATCTGCTCCGAAGGCGGCATTCCAGTCCTGATTATCTTCCTCATGTTCTTCTGGCGCGGTTTTAAGAATTTGAAAATCTTGCGACGGACCAAGAATCTTGACCCCGACATCGTCTTGTTCATCGGAGCATTGCAAAGTTCGCTGGTCGGTTTCGTCGTGGGCGCCCTGTTTGCGCCCGAAGCTTACCAACTCTTCCCCTATTTTGCCGTCGGCTTTACGGGAGCGTTGTTGCAGACTGTCAAAGAGCAAGATCAAGGACCCGGCATGGCGCCGCTGCCGCCCAAAAAGCCGCGTCACTTCCTGGAGGTTTATGCAGACCGTGGAACAACCGGTGCAGTCTCCCCTGTCCGCTGACGTATCGGCAATTTTGCGTTGCCTCAGTTGCCATTCGAGACTCGCAAGCGACCAGGCCGGAGGTTTTCTCTGTCCAGTCTGCAAACGGGTCTATGGCAACTCGCAGGGCATCGCGCGCTTTGTCGACGCCCAACACTATGCCGCCAGTTTCGGTTTTCAGTGGCACCGTTATCAGAAGACGCAGCTCGACCATGACGAGGTTCGCAAATCCGAAAAGAACTTCCTGGCGAAGACCGCGCTGCGCCCCGAAGATCTCAAAGGCAAACTCGTCCTGGACGTCGGTTGTGGTATGGGACGCTTCGCCGAAGTCGCGACCCGCTGGGGCGCGCGTGTGGTGGGCATCGATTTGAGCGAGGCTGCTGAAGTTGCCGCGAAGAATCTTGCCGACCGCGATTTCGTCGCTTTTCAGGCCGATGTCTTTGCCCTGCCCTTCGCTCCCGAAAGCTTCGACGTCATTTATAGCGTCGGCGTGCTCCACCACACGCCGGATTGCGAAGCCGCCGTCAAAACGCTGGAACCATATCTGAAACCGGGTGGGCTGCTCGCGGTCTGGCTCTACAGCGGATACAATAAATGGTACCGTTTCAGCGATTTCTGGCGCCGTTATACCCACAAAATGAAGCCTGAGACCCTGCACAGCATCCTGAAAGTTGCGGTCCCATTCTTCTACAACTTGGAACAGGGCTTGAACCACGTGCCCCTGATAGGTCGTCCCGTCTCGGGCGTGGTTCATCACGTGTTTCCGGTGAACCGCCACGACGATCCGGAAGCCCGCGTGCTCGACACCTTCGACTGGTATTCGCCGAAGTATCAGTCCAAACACACCTACGAACAGGTGTCCAAATGGTTTGCAGCGATGGGTATGGAAGACCTGCGCGTGGGGGAGATATCCATCGCCGTTCGGGGTCGCAAACCGGCAAAAGCGAGCTGATGGTTGGCTCGGAATCGGCGCATCGCTTAGCGGTGTTCCGTAGAGACGGGGCTTGCTCCGTCTCCGGCGCCGAGGGAACACGCGACAGGAAGGCAGATGCCGTTTAAGACGATGCCGTTTTAGGGGCTGGCCGCTCCGGCAAGCGAAGTCCAAATTTCATGCGTGTCAAGAAACAACTCGCCTATGCCAGAAAGATCCTGCCATCTGCGACTTGGCGGGCGCTGAACTTGCCCGCCCGCGGCCCGGTGCACCTGATCCTTGCCCTGGCCGATCATTTCGAACCGGCCCACGATCCCATCAACGCTCGCGAGCGAGTGCCGCGCGTCGAGCAGGAGCGTCGCCTGGATTCGTGGACACGCGAATATCCCAAAATCGTCGATGGCTGGCGAGACCACGATGGCCGCCCATTGGTGCACACCTACTTCTATCCCGCCGAGCAGTACGACGAAGGCCTGGTCGAGATGTTAGCCGAGCACTGTCATGCCGGTTGGGGAGAAGTTGAAATCCATTTGCATCACGGATTTCGAGTTCCCGATACCGCCGAGAACACTCGCCACCTGCTCGCTGAATTCCGCGACCGCCTCGCTTTCCGCCATCGCTCGCTGGCGCTGGAAGAAGGCTCCAATCGTCCCCGTTATGCTTTTGTCCACGGAAATTTCGCGCTTGCCAACTCCGCCCCTGGGCTCTTCTGCGGGGTCGATTCGGAAATGCAGATCCTCGCCGAAACCGGCTGCTACGTTGATATGACGCTGCCCACCGGCATCTGGCATACGGCCCAAATCGCAAAGATTAATTCTGTCTACGAGTGTGCTCTACCGCTCGATCAATCCGTGCCGCACCGCAAAGGGCACGATCTGGCCGTGGGACGCGCTCCTGAAACTTTTCCTCTCATCGTCCAAGGCCCGCTGGTTACCGACCTGCGGCGCACCTTGCGCTCCGCCCGGCCCGCCTTCGACAACGGAGGCTTGACGACCGCCATGCCTCCAACCTTGCAGCGCCTTTCCCTCTGGAAGCAAGCGCAAGTCCGCGTGCTCGGACGTCCCGACTGGTTGTTCATCAAACTCCATTGCCATAGCATGGACCCGACTCAGCAAGACGCCATCATTGGCGACAGCTTCCGCAATTTTCTTGCGGCACTGGTCGGCGGCGCGCCCGAGCGCAAGGAATCGCTGCACTTTGTTACCGCGCGCGAGATGGCCAACATCCTGCTCGCCGCCTGCGACGGCCGCGAGGGCAGTCCCGGTGACTACCGCGATTATCGTTTCAAGCGCCAAGCCGCCGTGTCAACGCCGGATCCCTGTAGAGACGGGGCTTGCCCCGTCTCAGGCCGCTGAGAGACTCGTGGTGCGCGCCGGACAGCACGGATTAAGAGCCCGTGAGCGAAGCCGAAGGATGTCGATTGGAGCCGCTAAAGATGCGCCTTGGCCTCTGAGAACCGGAAAGGTTAAAGGTTAAAATTAGAAGCCCATGTGTGGAATCGCCGGAGCCGTGAGCACAACTCGCGAGAGCAACATCACCGAAGCTCTCGTGCACCACATGTGCAATCAGATCGTCTACCGCGGTCCCGACGACGAGGGACTCTACGTCGACGACGGCGCCGGTCTCGGCATGCGCCGCCTCAGCATCATCGACCTCTCCGGAGGCCACCAGCCCGTCTTCAACGAAGACCGCAGCTCCTGGATCGTTTTCAACGGCGAAATATACAACTTTCCCGAACTCCGTCCCGAGCTCGAAAGCCGCGGCCACAGCTTCCGCACCCACAGCGACACCGAAGTCATCATCCACCTCTATGAAGAAATGGGCGCCGACTGCGTCAAGAAACTGCGCGGCATGTTTGCCCTCGCCATCTACGATAAGACCAAGCGCAAATTGATTCTCGCCCGCGACCGTCTGGGCAAAAAGCCGCTCCACTATGCGCTCCACAACGGCAATCTCTACTTCGCCTCCGAGATCAAATCGATCCTGGCCGTCGCCCCCGAACTAGCCGAAGTCAACTCCCAGGGTCTGCTCGAATATCTTTATTACGGATACGTCCCCGATCCCATCACCGCCTTCACCGGAATCCACAAGCTCCCTCCCGGACACGTCCTCGAATTTCACGACGGCAAGATCCGAGTTCGCCAGTACTGGGACCTTCCCGAATACAACACGCACGCTCCGAGGAACGAAGAAGAATGTCTCGAGGAACTGGAACAGCGCTTATTTGACGCGACCAAAATGCGCCTGATCTCCGACGTGCCTCTAGGCGCTTTCCTCAGCGGCGGCACCGATTCGTCTACCATCGTTGCCCTGATGGCGCGCGCCAGTTCCGGACCGGTCAAGACTTTCTCCATTGGTTTCAAGAAGGACGATTTCAACGAGGCCAACTGCGCTCGCATTGTCGCCAAAAAATTCGGCACCGATCATCACGAAATGATCCTGGAGCCCGACGTAGTCCACACCGTAGCCCATCTAACCAGTTCACTCGAAGAGCCTTTCGGCGATTCTTCCATGCTGCCCACCTATTACGTTTCGCAAATGGCCCGCCAGCATGTCACCGTGGCTCTTTCCGGCGATGGCGGCGACGAGATGTTCGCCGGATACGACCGCTACCGCATCCACGCCGGCCGCCGCATCTTCGAACACATTCCGGGATGGGCCCGCAGAGTTTTCCGCGACCAGATCTTCCCGCGTTTGCCCAATCGCATGCAGGGCCGTAAATTCAGCTACAACGTTTCACTGCCCTGGCAGGAACGCTACGTTGATGGCCTTTGTTTCCTGCCCGCCTTCGAACGCGATACTCCGCTCCTCTCGCACGATTTTCGCGCGATCCTGAATCGCAGCGATGATCCTGCCAATGTTCTGCGCCGTTACTTCGCGCAGGCGCCTGCCAAAGATCCTGTCGACCAGCTGCTTTACGTAGACACCAAAACCTATATGGTCGCCGACATCCTCACCAAGGTTGACCGTATGAGCATGTTAAATTCGCTTGAGGTCCGCGTTCCCATCCTCGACCATGTCTTCGTCGAGTGGGTCGCAGGTCTGCCACCGGAGTGGAAACTGCGCGGTAATCAGCAAAAATACATCCTCCGAAAATTGGCGGAGCGCGTCGGCGTTCCTCGCGAAGTTCTCTTTCGCCAGAAACAAGGATTCTCGCTCCCGCTCGTCCACTGGATGCGCAACGAACTCAAAGACATGCTGATGATTCTGCTCGAACCGCGCACCCTCGAGCGCGGTTACTTTGCCCCCGACGGAATTCGCAAGCTGATGGACGACCATCTTCTTCGCGGCAAGACCATGACCGGACGCATATGGCGTCTGCTGATGTTCGAGCTCTGGCATCGCAACTTCCTCGAAAAATACATCAAGCCCGCCGGGCTGTTCTCTCTTCCCGTGGTAGCCGACTCTCGCCGCCACGTGCCCAATTCCTCCCCTCTAGCCTCCGCTCCGGTGGGAGGATGATCTCGGAGCTGATCTGGGAGGATGATCGGATGCACGCCGCCGAACCTGCGCTCTTGGGTGCCACACTTTCGGGTGCTGGGCTTTTGGCTGGCGCTGCACTTCAGCGCTGCGGCGACAGCGTCATCTTCAATGCGGCTTTAGCCGCTGAGGGTACGCGCGTGGATGAGGAACTTGTTTCGCCGCCCCTTCAGGCGCGCCAACAACGCAACCCGAACCGGTCCGCCTTCCGGCGATGGTTCTCGGACCTCAAGCGGCAAAATGCAAACGCAATGCTAGTCGGCCTGCCCGATCCCATCAGTCTTTTTCTCATGGTCAATACTTTTGAAACCGGAGGATCCGAGCGCCAGTTCACCGTCCTCGCACAGAATCTCGCGGCTCCGCAATTCCAGGTTCATGTCGGCTGCATCAACCCGCGCGGAGCGCTCGCCCATCACTTCCCAGACGCTCCCCAATTTCCCCTGGGCGGCAGCCTCTTCGGATGGCAATCCCTGCGCGCTCGCCTCAACCTGAGCCGGCATCTCCGCCGTCATCAAGTGCAAATTGCACAGGCCTTCGATTTCTACGCCAATCTAACGCTGATTCCCGCCGCCAGGCTGGCTCGCGTTCCCGTTGTCATTGGCAGCCATCGCCAACTCGGCGACCTGATGACACCCGCGCAGTTTCGCGCGCAGACCGCTGCCTTTCGCTGGTGTGACGCCGTAGTCTGCAATTCGCAGGCAGCCGCCGATCGGCTCATCGCCGCAGGCCTCTCGCCCGACAAAATCGCCGTCATCGGAAACGCCTTGCCAGCCGAGGCTTTTACCACAGCGCCCGCGGTTATGCCCAAGCCTTCCGGAGTAGTCCGTGTTGGTATGGTTGCGCGCATGAATCACCGTTACAAAAATCATTCAGGATTTCTGCGCATCGCGGCCGAGATCCATGCGCATATGCCGAACGTCGAGTTTGTCCTGGTCGGCGACGGCCCGCTGCGCCAGGAACTGGAGAGGGAAGCAGCGAGCCTCGGCCTCGGTGCCTCCGCCATCTTCCTCGGCGATCGTCAAGATATGCCCGCAGTCCTCGCTTCCATCGACGTTGCCCTCAACACGTCCGATTCCGAAAGCCTGTCGAACGTTCTTCTTGAAGCGATGGCCGCGAGTTTGCCCGCGGTAGCCTACGACGTCGGCGGCAACTCTGAACTGCTCCGCCCGGAGCGCGGCGCCCTGATTTCCGCGGGCAAGGAATCCGCCTTTGCCGATGCCGTTCAGAAACTTCTCGCCGACTCCACACTCCGCCAGCAACTGGGCCACAACGCCCGGCAGTTCGCGCAAGAAAACTTCAGCCTCGATCAAGTGCGCCAGCGCTACGTGGAACTCTATCGCAAGCTTCTCCAGAGAAAGCGCCCAGGGAATTCCGTCGCATGAGCGAGCCCGCCGATCTCACCTCGGCCAAGGCGCGGCCTCGAGTCTGCATCGTTGCGCCCAGCCTGCGTTATGTCGGTGGACAATCCGCCCAAGCCGACTTGCTTCTGCGCCATTGGCAGAACGACCCCGACGTCGACATCAGTTTCCTCGCGGCCGATCCGCCGTTGCCCGCTGCCCTCGGCTGGGCCGAGCGTATTCCCGGCTTGCGCACGATTCTGCGCGAGCCCATCTACTTCTGGCATCTTTGGCGTGAACTCAAAGACGTGGACGTCGCTCACATCTTCTCCGCGTCGTACTGGTCGTTCCTGCTCGCTCCTGCGCCAGCTTCGTTATTTGCAAAAATGACGACGAAGACGAAGACGCGCCGCACCAGGACGCTGATCAACTACCACAGTGGCGAAGCCCGCGACCACCTCCAGCGCTTTCGCTCGGCCAAGTTCGTCCTCTCTCGCGTCGATAAGATTGTCGTTCCTTCCGGTTACCTGGTCGATGTCTTCCGCGAATTCGGATTGCCCGCGTCTGTCGTGCCGAACATGGTCGACCTGGCGCAGTTTCAATATCGCGAGCGCACACCCCTTCGCCCGCAGTTGGTCTGCACCCGAGGCTTCTCCAGGTACTACAGCGTGGATGTCGTCGTTCGCGCATTCGCCCAAGTGAAAAAACAATATCCCGAGGCGCAGCTCGATCTGGTCGGCAATGGCCCGCTCGAAGGCGATATCCGCAGGCTGGTTGCGGATTTGCATCTCACCGGCGTCAACTTCACTGGCGTCGCGTCACGTCAAGAGATCGGCAAGTATTACGACGAGGCCGACATCTTCATCAACGCCTCGTGGCTCGACAATATGCCGCTCTCGATCATCGAAGCCTTCGCGGCCGGCACTCCCGTAGTTACCACTTCGCCCGAGTGCATGCCCTATCTCGTCCAGCACGAGCGTACCGGACTGCTCTCACAAGTAGGCGACGAGAAGGCATTGGCAGCAAATGTAATCCGTCTCTTGCGTGAGCCCGCGCTTGCCGCTCGCCTGGCGCGGAACGCCCACGATGAATCGCGAAACTACACATGGGAAGCGGTCCGCGAACAATGGCTGAACATCTATTGCGGACTGCGATAACGTTGAACACGTCCTACAGCAATCCGAACGCCACCAGACTGTTATTCGTACCCACGTAAACCTTGCCGTTCGCCACGACCAGATTGGCAAAGTGGGGAAGCGGAGGAAGCAGGTCGCGCTTATGGGGAGCTTGTGAGGTGTCATACAGTCTCACCAGCGTGCTCGCGTCAAACGCATCTAGAACTCCACCATAGATCTGCCACAGAATGCCCCCCGTGGTTCCATTGGCTGAGATCACGGGCGAATGTCCGGAAGGCACGGCAATCGATTGTGCCGACGGTGTCGTCGCCAGCACCCCATTCGTGAGGGCCAGCGCCGCGATCGGGGCTCCCCCCGGCGAGATATAAACTGTATTGTTCCAATAAATCATCGCTCCGGTCTCGGGAGCGAACGTCGTCAACTCTTGCACGATCTGCGCGTCGGAGGTGCACGTAATACCGCAGAATTGCCCCATATTGTTGCGGTCCAGAACGTAGATCGTGCCTTCCTTACCCACCGCGAGCAATAGATCCGGATTCGCTGCCCCTGTCTGAGTCGGCAGCACCAGTACGGGTTCGCTCAGATCCATGTCGTTATCGTCCAGATACGCCTCGTTGAAAGGCGTGAACCAGTCCGCCAGCTTCAGCGTACTGCCCGACTGCGTCAACTTGAATACCGACTGTCCCAGGTTCGTGCCCGCTGTGAAGGCTCCATCCGCCGTCGCTCCGTAGATATTGCCGGCACTGTCGGCCGCAAGTCCTCCACCCCTCATCCAGACCGCCGCCGCCGATTCCCCCGGTTCGTCGTCAAACGCGCCCTCCGGTTGCAGCGTCGTAGCGTTGTAGGAGAGCACCCAGCCCTCTTCCTGGTCGCCGCGGCATCCGTTCGACCCAAAAGCAATGTACACATGCCCTTTCTCGAGCAGCAGCGCCGGCCGGTTGACCTGCATCTTATCCGCGAAAAGGTTGTTGTGGCCCGCCAACTCGTAACGCGCCGTGATCACCACCGGGCTGCCCGTCTTCTCCAAGCCCGTTTTAACATCCAGCGCGTGCAAGCGATGCACAAACGCCGAACTTTCGTAGGTCTTTGCGACCACGTAGAGCGTCCCCGTTGCGGGATCGATCACCGGCGTCGACACAATTCCCACGGTCGTCCATTGCGTGGTTCCTCCGCACCCCTGCACCGCCACCGGAATCGGGATCGCGCCATTCGTCAGAAAACTGGTATGCCACAACGGACTCGCGTTGCTTCCCGCAGCGCTGTCCGCGTCAAACGCATAAACGCTGTCATTCATCGTCACCGCGTACACAACATTGTGCACGCCCGCTCCTGGAATTGTGACTCCCGGCAGATAGAGCGCCTGCCCAATGAGCTGCCCATCCACCGGCTGCGTGAAAAGCTTTCCGAACTGATGCTTATTCACATTTGCCGGAGTTAGAATGGTTTCGTTCGGATTCGCCCCCGAACGCGCGTTGTCGTAGTGCCACGTCGTTACCGCCACCTGCGCCCCAGCGACTGTCTCCAAGGCAAGGAGCAACAGAAGACAAACGAAACCCGTTTGAGCACGCACAATTGCACACACCACAGAACCCTCCAGAAGATTGGATTGAACCCCAGCGGTCTTCGAAAACACCGGACGACTCTGGCGGCAGCACGAGACGCAGCCGTAAAGCGTGAACTAAGCTTGGGACAACATAGCCTCCCATGCCGGATAAAATCAAACTCGTTTGGACTTCTCAGGGACGTCTCCCTGAAGATGCAAATCATTTCAACACATCTGCAGCGTCGTGCATCTCTGCGGCCCCTTGGGCCATCGGATTGTCGAATTGATGTTTACCCCGTTTTCCTGCTGAGCGGCCAAACCGTCGTTGCCACCAGTGCGACCGCAATTCCCAGCGACACTTCCAGAAAGCGGTGCCAGCCGACGGTCCAGGGCGCACCTGTATGCGGAATCAGCAAAACGATGCTCAGAGTGATTGCGGCAAACCGGTAAGCACCCCCAAGGCGCGAGAACCACACTGCCATCCCACACAGCAAGATCCCCACGCCGTAAACCAGAACACCGGGGCTGAAGAACGTGGCCAGCGCCGCGCCCAGCACCGCTCCGAGCGCGGTTCCCACAAAGCGTTGCCAGCTCAGCGTCAGCGGTGGGATCGTGGATTGCACGACCACGATGGTCGAGATCGGAGCCCAATAATATTCCGGCAGCTTCATTAGACGAGCGAGCAGCATGGCAGCTACGGCTGCAAGAGCCGTTCGCACCGAGTCCAGAACCGAAACGCGATTAACTCCCGAAAAAATCTTTCGACTCGCCATCGACCCTCCTCAAGCGCGCCAAGAGTCGCCATTGTAACGGAAGGGATCGGCTGGCCACTGCTTCTTGACTTCCCGTGCTATGATTCCTCGGTACCTCGCAGGACCCGCGCGCCGATCTCGTTAGTCTGGTTCGGCGCCACCGACAATGAGGGTCCTTACCTACGTCCTTCCTCGCAAGGGTCGTGGATGGAGGCGATGCGAGCACACCGGAGTTGTGTGCCAATCGTCCTTCACGCGACCCACACACCGTCCGGAATCGAATCACGATCCGAATTTACGGAAACGAGGAGAAACCATGCAGATCAAGAAACTCACACCCAATCTAGTCGTCCGCAACGTCGAAGGCAGCCTGAAGTTCTATCGCGAAATCCTCGGCCTGGAGAAGGCCATCAGCGTTCCGGACGAGTCGCCTTACGTCTTCGCGGCGGTCTCGAACGGAGCGGTCGAGATCTTCTTCAACGACCAGAAGACCGTTGCTGCCGAACTTCCCAGCCTGGCCGCAACGATCGGCGCAAGCCTGACTCTCTACATGGAAGTGGACAGCCTGCAAACCGTCTTCGAGCGCGTGCTGAAAGCGGGAGCGAAAATCTGCATGCCTGTGACCGAGCAGTTCTATGGCATGAAGGAATTCGCCTTCGAAGACGGAGACGGTTACACGATCACCATCGCGCAGAAGATGGGATGAGCGGCTTTTCCCGGCGTCCTCGTATGGTGACAGTTCTGCGGCCCGCTGGATGGGGCAGAGCCCCGTCACCACACGAGGCTATTTCAAAAGCGGGCAGGACAACTCGACCGGTCCTCACGAGAATTTGCGGGCTCCCAATCCCCTGTCATCCTGAGCGAAGTAGACCCCTACCTCCCCTCCAGAACGCCACGCGGATGCGCCACTTGTCGCCGGGTGACCCATCCCGAGCGTTGTGCTTTCCGACGTTATTAGGGCGCCGATTATTCGATTCGTGTGCTGCAGATGCAAAAGCCCCGCTCTTGCGAGCAGGGCTTTTGTTTTGCTCTCGGCGTTTCGCGGGCGTGGGCGCCCGCGCTCCACGTTCTTAGTACATTCCGTCCATGCCGCCGCCGTGGCCGCCAGGAGTTGGAGCTTCCTTCTTTTCAGGAATGTCCGCCACCAGCGCTTCGGTGGTCAACATCAAGGCGGCGATCGAGCCGGCGTTGGTCAGTGCGGTGCGCACTACCTTGGTCGGATCGAGCACGCCTGCCTTGACCAGATCTTCGTACTCTCCGGTCAATGCGTTGTAGCCGAAGTTGTTGTCTTTGGAGTCGTGGATCTTACCGATCACGATGGCGCCTTCTTCGCCGGCATTCTCGGCGATCTGGCGCAAGGGCTCGGTGATGGCGCGCTTCACGATGTTGACACCGATCTGCTCGTCACCTTCCAGCTTCAGCTTGTCGAGAGCCGCTACGCAACGCGCTAGCGCTACGCCGCCGCCCGGGACAATGCCTTCTTCAACGGCTGCGCGGGTGGCGTGCATGGCATCTTCCACACGGGCTTTCGTTTCTTTCATTTCGGTTTCGGTCGCGGCTCCTACTTTGATTACCGCTACGCCACCGACCAGCTTCGCCAACCGCTCCTGCAACTTCTCGCGGTCGTAGTCGCTGGTGGTCTTGTCGATCTGGCTGCGAATTTCTTTCACGCGGCCCTGGACATCTCCGGGCTTGCCTTTGCCTTCGACAATCGTGGTGTTGTCTTTGTCGATGGTGACTTTCTTGGCTTGTCCGAGATCGGCGAGAGTTACGTTCTCCAGCTTGATGCCGAGGTCTTCGGTGATGGCCTTGCCGCCGGTCAGGGTTGCGATGTCCTGCAGCATGGCCTTGCGGCGATCGCCGAAGCCCGGAGCCTTGACGGCCGAGACTTGCAGCGTGCCACGAAGTTTGTTGACGACCAGAGTCGCCAGCGCTTCGCCTTCCACGTCCTCAGCGATGATGAGGAGCGGCTTGCCGCCCTTGGCGATCTGC
>Ga0181532_10002995_pt1 | contig 15400 bp, 10 predicted proteins | sample PEATcosm2014_Bin_33_FD_119768 | JGI IMG/M metagenome (GOLD analysis project Ga0181532, IMG submission 119768) | Peatland microbial communities from MTU Mesocosm Facility, Houghton, MI, USA - PEATcosm2014_Bin11_30_metaG | ecosystem: Environmental > Terrestrial > Soil > Wetlands > Peat | place...
CTTCAGTACCTTATCCTGGAATTCCATGGAGAGGTGCTCCCTTCAGCCCGCGACTCCCAAGCACACGGACGGGGTCAACTTGCGACTGCCCGCAGACCGGACTGAGCGTCCACACCGGCAATCGCAAATTCCAGTGCCTGGGTACAACTCCCTGGGTTCGGCCCACCATGCATCAGCGCATGGCCTTACACATATAAGACTGCGGTTCGACTGGTACCACCCCAACTTAGGAAGGGAACAAAGCAAGGGCCGCCATTCGAACGGCGGCCCATCTGTGAATTAGTCCTGCTCTTTACGAGCCTTCTTGCGGCTGCGCTTGCGCGCCAGCGCTTCTTTTACGCGTTTCTTTTCGCCCGGCTTGAGGTAGAAGGAGTGACGCTTCACTTCTTTGATAATGTCCTCTTGCTGGACTTTGCGTTTAAAACGTCTCAGAGCGTTCTCTAACGACTCGCCCTCTTGTATGCGAACTTCCGCCAAACAGGAAACACCCCCAGACTCGTCCTAAATGGACACTAGTAGTTATCCCTTTCTTACAAGGGGAAGTCAAGCAAAGACTTGCAGCACCAACGCAACACGGATGCACCACTAAAGTAGGGCCGCGCCGCTATCCTGCTTAGAAACTGAGCCTTAGCGAGAATTGCACTTGGCGCGGTGCATAGGCATTCGTCGGAGTCAAGAACTGCGAGTTCATCAGGAACTCGCCGGGATAGACCGTTCCCTTCACTGACGTGGTGTAGGCGACAAACTCCCCGGCGGAGTTGTAGAAGCCGTCATCGCTGATCTGCACCCGGCTGTTGGTTCGGTTGAACACGTTGAACGATTCCGCAACCAGATTCCACACCATGTGCTCGCCACATCGTATGGTGCGTGTGATGCGCATATCGGTGCTGAAGTAATCGGGTCCGATGAACGCATTTCTGGTGTAGCCCGGAAGCCGATCATTGTAGAAATCGCCGTCGCCGTTAGGATCGCCAGCGACGGTGGCATTGACCGGCCGTCCCGATCCCGCTGTGACAATGCTGGAGAACTTCCAGTTATTGGCTAACGTATTAAGAGTGCCCTGACCGAAGTGAAACTTGGGTTCGGCGACCCACGCCGCCACAAATCGATTCCGCTGATCGTTGACGCTTGGTCCCCACTCCAGCGAAGTGGCATAGGAATTCTGTACGTTTCCCGAGCGTCCGACCACTAACGCGTCAGGCCCGTCGTCCATGGCTTTGGCCAGCGTATAGCCAACCTGGAAGTACATACCATGACTCATCTGATGTTTCACAGACACAGTCAGACCGTTGTAGATACTGCTGGCGTCGCTCTGATAGGAATTGATGGCTCCCAGTTGCGGGTTGGGCCGCTGCAGGGCGCTGATGCAAGGAGGATAGGGACAAGTAACGGACGGCGTGGTTTGCCAGGTGGTGAACGAGTCGACACTGTACATGCCCAGGAAGACCGATCCAGTGCTGTTGTACACGGGATAATCGACAACGGTTGGTGGGGGAAGGTTGACATCCAGCGAGCGGATTTCGTGCACCCCGCGCACGTAGGCATAGCTTACCGTCGCGACAATGCTGTCGCCGAACTGGTGCTGCACGGTCAGGTTCGCCTGCTCGGTATAAGGCGTCTGGAAGTTCGGGGCAAAGGCCGAGATGTCCGTCGTCACCAGTCCGGCCAACGACTTCGGCAGGTTGCAAATCAACGTTCCTGGAGGGCAATCTACCAGAGGGCTGGGGTAGCTCGGGAACAAGGCCGCCTGCGCCGGGACCATCAGGTTAAGGAAGAGCGAGCTCTGCTGAATGCCGTTGTCAGTGGCAACCTGCGACGCGTACATAGCAGGGATCGGCATGTAAAACAGACCGCCGCCGCCGCGAATGACTGTAGGGTGCTTCTCGCCGATCGAGTACGCGAAGCCGATCCTCGGCGAGAAGTTGTTCATGTCGGTGGGGACCTTGCCGGAGGCCGGGTAGAGAGGATTGCTCACGAGCGGGCCGGGCTCGAACGTCTGCAAGTCATAGCGAATTCCCGCGTTCAAGGTGAAGTTTCGGGTAATGCGAATGGCGTCCTGCATGAAAGCGGCATACATGCGCGAGTTGGGATGGGAATCGGCATTGCCGAAGTCCTGCATGTAATAGCGCGGCACGTCGTGGGCATAGGCGCGCAGCGGCGACAGCGGCTCGCCATATTCCATGGGAGCGTAGGTCCACGGGTTCACCTTCACGTCGTCGAAGTAATACTCTCCGCCAAAAAGATAGGGATAGTAGTTGTAGATCCAGGCCTGGATAAAGCCGCCGCCGAACTTCCAATGAACCCGGCCAGTGTCATAGCTGAGGGTCTCGGCGATATGTAGCTTATTTTCGCGGGTGTTGCGGGGTAGCGTGCTGGGATTGCCGAAGCCGTCCATGATGCCGTAAATCTTGGTCCACGGTTGGTCGGAGTTAGCCAGCGAATCCTGCGTGTCGTGGGAGAACTGCAAGCGCAGATTGCCGGCAAACCTGTTCGTCCAGGAGCTCATCAGAGAAGCAGCCACACTCTCGGTCTGGACATCCTCGGTTCCATTGGCAGTTGCGGCATAGCTTGTTATGGGACTGGAAGGATCGAAGAAGACATTATTGGTCCCGGTGAGCCGGGATGTACTGACGCGGACGAAAGCCAGTTGCTTGGGCGAGAGGTTGAAGTCGACTTTAGCGAATCCGGCGTTGCCCTGCATAGTGGTGGGATACGTACCGCCCATGTTGTTCAGCTTCTGTGCGGCAGCGGAGACTAATGCCTGGTCGGTATAGTCATAGTCGGTCGGTTGGGGAACGATGGTTCTGGCACCGTTGGCGAACTGCACCACCGAGGGCATGGTCAGCAGGTGCTGATCAAAGCCGGCGTAAAAGAAGATGCGGTCTTTGTGTATCGGGCCGCCGACGGTGCCGCCAAACTGCTGCTGGCGGTCGTCCGGCTGGCTGGAAGCATAGGGCTGTTGGGCGTCGAAGACGCGGTCGCGCAGATAGTAGAAGCCGGTGCCATGCCAATCGTTGGTGCCTGACTTGGTGGCAACGTTGAAGACAGCACCGCCAGACCGCCCCAGCTCTGCGCTGTAGGAGTTCTTCGAGACGCGAAACTCCTGGATGACCTCGTTGCTGAATTGATAGGGAGCGCGATAGCCGCCCTGCGCCTGGGCAAAGAAAGAATTGTTATCGTCGGTACCGTCGACCAGGAAACTATTCTGAAAGCCGCGAACTCCTCCCACCGACAGCTCGCCATTGGAGTCGGAGGTGAGGCCACGCGGGTCCTGGACCACATCCGATGAGAGCAAAGCGAGATCGGTGAAGCGGCGTCCGTTTAAGGGAAGGCCGGCGATGGCCGATCGTGTCACGACATTGGAAATCTCGCCGCTTTGCGTGTCGATTGCAATCGGAGGTGCGCTGACCGTGATGTTCTGGGTGAGCGCTGCCGGAGCCAGTCGCAGATGTACGACCGACACACCGCCGACCAGCAGCTCCACGCCGCGGCTGGTTTTCATCGCCATTCCGGGAGCGGAAGCGCTGACGTCATAGCGCCCGGGAGGCAGCATGCCGAAGTTGAATGTCCCTTGCGCGTCGGTTACCGCTTGCAGCCGGAAGCCGCGCGAGGAATCGATAACCGTGATCGCTGCTGTGGCAATGCGCGCGCCACTGGCGTCCTCGATAACGCCTTGCAGTGAGGTGGAACCGTCCTGCGCGCACAACGCCTGCGCGATCATAAGAATGAGCGCAACCAGGAAAGCAACGTAGAGCAAGCGCCGGGCGAGGTGGAAACGAGCAACAAGCCCCAAGCCGGGAAGCGTCCGCATTCGGCACGTCCTGCTAGCAGTAGCTACTTGTTATCTTGAAAAAAGTGGGGGGACGTGGTCTGTGATAAACATCGATTTGGATCGACACGAAAGGCCAATACCAGATTGGAAAGGAATTGTACTTTCGTAACTGTTTAAAAGCTGGACAGTGGGGGTTGGGGGGAAGTCGAATTGCTTAGCGCTGTCGCTGAGACCTCACTAGCTGAGACCTCACTAATCGTGGCGTGCCCCCGACCCTGTGACGCGTGTCGTTGACCGGCGAAAATCGCGCGTGTTACCGTACTTAGTTACACCAACCTCGACCGCGCCTTCCCCCGGGGTCCCCAGAGACGCCGTCTTTGCGGCTCTGGGGTGGTCAGTGCGCTGAAGGATTCCCACTTGTCCTCCGAGACCCAGGTTGCAGCACCGGTTCGCAAGACTGCCTTGAATGCGGTCCATCGCCAGATGGGCGCCAAAATGGTCGACTTCAACGGCTGGGACATGCCGGTGGAATATCCCTCCGTCGGCGGCCTGATGAAAGAGCACCTGGCGGTCCGCACCGGCGTGGGCGTCTTCGACGTCAGCCACATGGGCGACATCCGCATCTCCGGGCCGCAAGCGCTGGAGGCCGTGCAGCACATCACCATGAACGACGCCGCGGGTATGGCGATCGGGCAATGCCGCTACTCGGCGATGCTGTATCCCGAGGGAACGTTTGTCGATGACGTGATCGTGCATCGCATGGGCGAGGAAGACTACATGCTGGTGATCAACGCCGGCACGCGCGAGAAGGACGTCAACTGGGTTACCGCTAATACTCGCCAGTTCGATTGCAAAGTCAAAAACCTGAGCGACAATTACACCCAGATTGCAATCCAGGGACCGAAGGGCGTCGACACTCTGCAGAAGCTGACCGACGTCGATCTGTCGAAGGTGAAGTTCTACTGGTTCACCCACGGAACAGTTTGCGGGCTGAGGAACATTTTGGTTGCGCGCACCGGATATACGGCGGAGGACGGCTTCGAAATCTACGTCCCGACCGACGAGAAGACCAGTGCGATGGTGTGGAACGAAGTGCTGGAAGCGGGGAAGGAATTCGGCATCGTGCCGTGCGGCTTGGGCGCGCGCAATACTCTGAGGTTGGAAGGCAAGCTGCCGCTCTACGGGCATGAGATCTCTGACTCGATCAACGTTTGGGAAGCAGGGCTGGATCGCTTTCTCAAGATTGAGAAGGGCGACTTCATTGGCCGCGCCGCGCTGGAACGCGCCAAGGCTGCCGGGATCAAGCGAACCCTGGTGGGGCTGGAGTCGGTCGACCGCGGCATCCCGCGCGATGGCTACCAGGTTTTCGATCTGGGCGGCAACGAAATCGGATATGTGACCAGCGGCTCCTACGCACCGTTTCTGAAGAAGAATATTGCGCTGGCCTACGTTCCCATCGAGCAGTCGGAGACAGGGCACGAAGTGTGCGTCCAGTGCAGGAGTACTCCGGTCAAATGCAAAGTTGTGCCAACGCCGTTTTATAAGCGCCCGAAGAAGCAGTCGTAAGAATTCGGTGGAAGGGCACGGTTTTAGCCGTGCCGACCTGCGTGATTTTTCAGTGGGCTTTAGCCCTGGCGAGCCGCGGCTAAAGCCCGGCGCTTCCACCATAGTCTTGAGGAGAAATCAAATGGCTTATCCCGCGGATTACAAGTACAGCAAGGAACACGAGTGGCTGAAAATTGATGGGGGCACCGGCATCATCGGCATTACGGATTATGCGCAAAACTCGCTGGGCGATATTGTTTTTGTTGAACTGCCCAAAGTCGGTACGGAGATCGCGGCCGGCAAGACCTTCGGCTCGGTCGAATCGGTGAAGGCCGTCTCCGACTTGTTCGCACCGGTGTCGGGCACGGTAACGGAGATCAACGAAGCGTTGAACACCGCGCCCGAACAGGTGAACAAAGACGCCAACACGACGTGGATGATCAAGGTCAAGCTCAAAGACGCGGGCGAGGCCGGCAAATTATTGTCCGGCGCCGACTACGAGAAGTTCATCGCCGAAGAGGGCGGCCACTGATTTCTGCGGCTAATATGGTTTCGAATTTTATTCATGTGCAACCGCCGGTGCAAACGCCGCTGGCGGCTTCCCGTCATAATGTCGCCCAGGAAAGCTACAGGTACCCATGCGCTATCTTCCTAAATCGCAGTCCGATCGCGAAGCCATGTTGCGCGAGATCGGCGCGAAATCGATTGATGATTTGTTCGCCGGCATTCCGGCCGAATATCGCCTGAAGGGCGATCTCGACATCCCACGCCAGTACGCCGAAAGCGAGATTGTGGAGTTCTTCCGCCAGCGCGCCGCCAACAGCGCGCAGGGCTATGCCATGTTTCTCGGCGCAGGCGCGTATTCGCACTACCGGCCGCTGGTCATCGATGCGCTCATCTCACGCGGAGAATTCTTCACCGCTTACACGCCGTATCAGCCGGAAATCGCCCAGGGGACGCTGCAATCCATCTTCGAATTCCAGAGCATGATTTGCGAGCTGACCGGCATGGACGTGGCCAACGCGTCCATGTACGACGGCTCGACCGGCGCGGCCGAGGCGCTGATGATGGCCGCACGCATAACCGGGCGCTATAAGTCGGCGGTCGCCTCCACCGTGCATCCCGAGTATCGCGAGGTCATCACCACCTACTCGCGTTATCAGGGCATGCCGATTTCGACCTTCGGTTACAGCAAGAACGGCCGCATCGATCTCGACACGCTCGACATGGCGCTCGACGATGACACTGCCGGCGTGCTCATCCAGTCGCCTAACTTCTTCGGCACGATCGAAGATGTTGCCGCGATCGCCGACATCGTGCACAGCAAGGGCGCGATGCTGATCGTCTCCATCGCCGAGGCCGTCTCGCTAGGGATCGTGAAACCGCCAGTGGAAGCTGACATCGTCAGCATGGAAGCGCAGTCGTTCGGCGTGCCGCTGGGGTTCGGCGGACCGTATTGCGGAGTGATCGCCACGCGCGACAGATTCGTGCGCCAGATGCCCGGCCGGCTGGTCGGCGAGGCACGCGACCGCAACGGCAAGCGCGGATTTGTGCTGACCCTGTCTACCCGCGAGCAGCACATCCGCCGCGAGAAAGCGACCTCGAACATCTGCACCAACCAGGGGCTGGTGGCGCTCATGTGCAGCATCTTCATGACGGTTTACGGTCGCGAAGGGTTGAAAGAACTGGCGACGCAGAACCTGGCCAAGGCGCACTACGCAGCGGAACAGTTCAAGGAGAGCGGCGCGACCTTGCTATTCGAAGGCGCCCCGCGCTTCAACGAGTTCGTAATTCATACGAAAACCGATCCGTACGCCATCAACGACAAGCTGCTGGAGCAGCGAATCATCGGAGGCTTCCCGCTGAAGAAGTTTTATTCCGAACTGCATAACGCCTCGCTGTGGTGCTGCACTGAGACCACGGCCAAGGCATCGATTGACGCGGTTGCGAAGGAGGTGGCGCTGTGAACCTGAACGAGAAGATCAAGAAAGCGACCACCCACATCAGCCAAAACGAAGGCCTGATTTTCGAGAAGTCGTCGCCCGGCAAGAAGGGCTACATGCTGCCGCCGCTCGACGTGCCGGACGTCGATCCGGGTGAATTGCTAGGCGCACTCACGCGCGAGGATCTGGGCAATATGCCGGAAGTGAGCGAGATCGAAATCATCAGGCATTACACGCGCATCTCAACCTGGAACTATGCGGTTGACCACGGCATGTATCCGCTGGGCTCGTGCACCATGAAGTACAACGCGCGGGTGAACGAGTACGTGGCGCGACTGATGGGACTGGCGGAGGCGCACCCGTATCAGCCGGAGCGCGTGAGCCAGGGCGCGCTGCGCATCTTGCAGATGCTGAGCGAGCAGCTCATCGAGATCACCGGCATGGACGCGATCACTCTACAGCCTGCGGCCGGCGCGCACGGCGAACTCACCGGCATCCTGATGATTCGCGCGTATCTGGAATCGCGGGGCAATCCGCGCAAGAAAATCCTGATCCCCGATTCGGCGCACGGCACCAATCCGGCGACGGCGGCGATGTCGGGCTACACGGTGGAGAACCTGAAGTCGAATGCAGCCGGAATGTTGGACGTTGCGTCGCTGGTAGCGCAGGTGAACGAGGATGTCGCCGCGCTGATGCTGACGAATCCCAACACGCTGGGCGTCTTCGAGCAGGAGATCCACAAGATTGCCGACGTGCTCCACGCGAAGGGCGCGCTGCTTTATATGGATGGCGCGAACATGAACGCGCTGGTGGGCAAGGTGCGTCCCGGTGACTTCGGTGCGGATGTACTGCACCTGAACCTGCATAAGACTTTTTCGACCCCTCACGGCGGAGGCGGTCCGGGATCGGGACCGGTAGCGTGCAAGAAGATTCTTGAGCCGTTCCTGCCGGCTCCGGTGGTAATCACGAAGAAGGATGGCACGCTCGGCTTCAACTACAACCGGCCAAAGTCGATCGGACGCGTGCGCATGTTCTACGGCAACTTCGGGATGCATGTGCGCGCGCTGGCATACATCATGGCCAACGGTCCTGACGGCTTGCGCCAGACGACAGAAGATGCCGTCCTGAACGCCAACTACATCCGCGAGAAACTGAAAGGTATTTACGACTTGCCCTACAGTACGCCGACCATGCACGAGGTGGTATTCAGCGATCGCCTCCAGAATCCCAAGGGCATCAAGACCGGCGACATTGCCAAGCGGCTCATCGATTACGGCTTTCATCCCTATACCGTCAGCTTCCCGCTGGTGGTGCATGGCGCGCTGATGATTGAGCCGACCGAGAGCGAGTCGAAGGAAGAGCTCGACCAGTTCATCGACGCGATGAAGGCGATTGCCGAGGAAGTCGAGCAGCACCCGGAAATCGTCGCCGACGCACCGCACAACACACGCATCTCTCGGCTGGACGAGACGACCGCGGCGAGAAAGCCAGTGCTGCGCTGGAAGCCGCAGAGCTAGGCGGCGGGCACGTAGCGCCGCTAGTTGGTGGAATCTTTTGAGTGATGGACCTTGTGGCTCTCTTTAAGACCGCAAATCCCACAGGTACGAAAGCCGTCAGTTGGCTTGAAGGGATGCGGCTTGTCTGACGCGCGCCGCGCCGGGTGATTCGTCTTTGCCTTTCCTTCCTCGTTGCCAGTTGTAGACACACAACCTCCCTTTATTGCTTTCAATACCCAGGTCAGCAATCAGCCGCAGGCGATATGGCCCGTGACAGCGCGCAGGGCGCACTCTCAATTTACACGAGGTCGTCGCAGCCTGGAGTTGAATTTTTGGCTATAGGAGCAGCATGTTCCCGTATGAGGAATGCTTCAAACTGGGGCAAAATCGCCAGCTTGGGACTCCCCCGATGCCAGTGCAGGGGCAATAATATCGCTGCAAGGACCAAACACAAACTCCTATTAGAATCGGGACACCCTGGCAAGATCGGGTTTATCGTCCAGTGACGAACCAAAAAACAAGCCGGAGAACGACAACGAGAGCGCCGAGGATCAGCAAAATCCGCATCAGTTTGGCGGTCTTAGAACGGCTTAGCGCGCGGCGTGTCGGTGTTTGAACAAAGTCGTCGTTGAGTAGTTTATCGTCAACACTGAGGGTGTGCGGTTTATCCATCATGGAATTTCATGCTGCCACGGATCGCAGATTGCTGTCTGCGCAATATCGCACATTCGATTCGCCGTCTGTGGCATATGTTGGCGCCAGCGTAAGGGCAATAATATCGCTGCCTGACCAAAACCCCACTAACGAAATTTCGCGGAATTATCCCTTTGACAAACCCAAAATCAAGTAGACCCCATAGAGTGAAAGAAGCCCGATGCAGACGAAGAGAGCCATCGCAAGGCTGTGGCCAAGGCTGTAGGCGAGATGGTGGCGGCGGCGTACCGCGTCGCTGATGCCGAGTGAGATAACGAATAGGAACGTAGAGGACGTAATGAGTACGGATAAAGCGCAGAGGATGCGAGAAGGCGCTTCATAACGCCTTGCTCCGTTTCTTAGGACTTCGTTTCGCTGGCTTGGGAGGCGGCTTCACCTTGAGCACGTCCGCTATCACTCCTACGAGCGGGGCACTTGAGACGCACCTGCTTGCGGTTCGACTCCGCACACGTCCATTCTCATTCTATGCTCGCATCATGCTCGCATCAAGCCTATTATGCTGGCATGGCGAAATCCTCATGACTGACGAGCAACTCCGCGAAATCCTTACAGTTCGCAAACTTGATGCGACTCCAGAACGAGAAATTGGGCCAGTTTGACGCTCGACTTGTTGCCCTACGGAAGGCAATCGCTGCGACCAGACCGGACTTGGGAAATTTCGAAGCGCAACTTCTACAGTATGAGAAAGACGCACAAGCTGTTGCCTTAAGCGCGCAAGGATTTCCAGAATTAGACGCGCTGTTTCGGCTTCTGAAAGTTGGCAAGAACCCCGATAGCCTTGATTCTTGACATACTTTCCGCGCTTGCGCTTCCGCTTGTGTTCGGCCTTAATTCTCCTTGCTCGCTTTCTGGAAGCGAGCGAAAAGCTATTCAAAGCGCCTTAACCCTTGGACTGGCCCGATCGGTCAGTCAAGTCGATTGATGCCAGCGTAAGCCTTTTGTTTGGAGGCTTTTACCTATAAGTCCAATGGGGAGAAACTTTTAGCGGGAATTTTTCGGCATTTTTGATTGTTTCCAGTAGTTTACAGGGGGCAAATAGAGGGGGGATTGCGAGATAAAACGTTCACTGGTCCGGGTTCGCCGCCGCTTATAATCCAGGCTCGAATGCAAAGCTACTTCGCGCGTCGCACTTCTTGGAACCTCGCGACCAATCGCTACACGGAAGCGCTCGACGCGCATCGGCGAGCGGGCAGAGAACTGCTCGACCTGACGGCTTCGAATCCGACGACAATTGGACTGCAATATCGCGACGACGTTTTGCTGCGAGCGCTCGCCAATCGCGACGCGCTGCGTTACGAGCCGCAGCCGAAAGGCCTGCCGGCGGCGCGCGCGGCGATCGCGGCTTATTATGCCGAGCTGGGCAGTCAGATCTCGCCCGACGACCTGCTGCTGACGACGAGCACCAGCGAAGGCTACTCTTTCGTCTTCCGGCTGCTGTGCGATCCCGGAGACGCGCTGCTGGTTCCGACACCGAGTTATCCGCTCTTCGACTTTCTGGCCGACATTCAGGACGTGAAGCTGGTTCCGTACGAGCTGGTTTACGACCACGGTTGGCAGATGGACCTCGCGTCGCTGCGGGGCGCGATTGAGCGGGCCAGGACTGCGAGCGCGCGATGCCGCGCCGTGTTGGTGGTGCATCCCAACAATCCGACTGGATCGTATGTGAATCCGCATGAAGCGGAGGAGTTGGATCGCATCTGCGCGGAGAACGGTCTGGCGATTGTCGCCGATGAAGTCTTTCTTGACTACTCTCTGTCGCAGGCGAGGCCGCTGACGTTCTCGGCGAATCGCGACGCGCTGACCTTTACAATGAGCGGCCTGTCGAAGATCTCCGCGCTGCCGCAGATGAAGGTCGCGTGGATCGCGGTCTGCGGTCCGCAGGCGCTGAAGGCTGATGCGCTAGCGCGGCTGGAGTTGATTGCTGACACCTTCCTCTCGATGAACGCGCCGGTGCAGCTTGCCGTTCCCACGCTGCTGGAGGAGCGACACCGTATTCAGGCGCAACTCATGCGGCGCATCCGGCAGAATTTGCGGGAACTCGATGAGCAGCTGGCATCTCAGAGGCTGTGTCAGCGCCTGGAGGTCGAAGGCGGCTGGTACTCGGTGTTGCGGGTCCCGGCGACCTGTCCGGATGAAGAGCTAGCGATCGCGCTACTGCAGGAGAAAGGCGTGCTGGTGCAGCCGGGACATTTCTATGATTTCCCCGCTGACGGTTTCCTGGTAATCAGTCTCATCACGCGGCCGGAGGTGTTTCGGACAGGCCTGACGCGGGTTTTGGAATATGTTGCAACCATCGGCGGCCAACCGTCGTCCTGTTAAATAGGCAATCCGAAATTGCTTTGCCCCATCGAAGCGACCGGACGGTATAATAAAAAAACCTGTGCTCAAGTACTCCATCGTCGTTCCGTTCCACAACGAGGAAGAGAACGTCACCGAACTCTACGACCGGCTGAAGGTCGTGATGGAAGCGGCCGGCGAGCCGTTCGAACTGGTCTTTGTGGATGACGGCAGCCGCGACCACACATTCTGGTTGCTGCAGCAGATTGCGGCGGTTGACCGCCGTGTTGTCGTGGTGAAGTTGCGGCGCAACTTCGGACAGACATCGGCGCTGGCGGCGGGCTTCGATCATGCCGAGGGCGAGTACGTCATCGCCATGGACGGCGACCTGCAACACGATCCGCACGACATTCCTCTGTTCCTGCAAAAGCTGCGCGAGGGTTACGACATCGTGAGTGGCTGGCGCAAGCAGCGCATCGACAACTTCGTCATGCGCCGCGTCCCCTCGAAGATCGCCAACTGGCTGATGGCCAAACTTAGCGGCGTCGATCTGCATGACTTCGGCACCACGTTCAAAGCGTACCGGCGAGAAGTCGTGCAGGAAGTCCCGCTCTACGGCGAGTTGCATCGCTTCATTCCGGCGCTGGCATCGGCGTACGGCGCGACCATCTGCGAGATTCCGATTCGCAATGTAAACCGCGAGCGCGGCGAGTCGCATTACGGCATCTCGCGCACCTTCCGCGTCTTTTTCGACCTGATTACGATCCGCTTCCTGCTGAAGTACATGTCGCGGCCGCTGCACTTCTTCGGCACCTGCGGCGCGCTGAGTTCGGTGACCGGAACGCTGATCGCCTTGTGGATGATCTCGGAGAAGTTCCTGCGCGGGAAGAACGTGATGGACGAGCACGGGCCACTGCTGGTGTTTGCCGCGGTGCTGATCGTGGCAGGCGTGCAATTGATCGCGCTTGGATTGCTGGGCGAATTGCAGGTGCGGCACTTCCACGAGCCCAGCAAGCGCGCGCCTTATACCGTCGATCGCGTGTTGCGCTCTTCGCACAGTCAGGGCGCGCTGGCCGATTGATGAAGTGACTAGTGAGTAGTTGCAAAATCGGCGTCTGGATTCCTTTTCCGGCCACGAATCACTAGCACTAACCACTGCTCTGAATGACGACGCGCAAGATCATCGTCTTTACCCAGCCCGATTCCCTGCCCTGCGAGGCGGTCAAGCTCTTCCTTAAGGACCGCAAGGCGAAATTCGAGGAGCGTTGCGTGACCGATGACGAGGATGCGCTGCGCGAACTGGCGGAGAAGTACAATAGCTGCTCCATTCCAACTGTCGTGATCGGCGACGAAGTTCTCATCGGCTTCGATCCTGAACACCTCGACCAGACGCTTGAACAGTAAGGCTCATCCCGCTCGCGGCTACCTGTACATCGCTGCCGCCACGTTCTGCTGGGGACTCTCGGCAGCGATGGGACGAGCGATGTTCACCGGCAGGCTTTCCGGCGGAGCGCACGTGCTGCGCTCGATTGATCCACTCATCCTGGCGCAGAGCCGCAGCACTATCGCGCTGCTGATCCTGGCGCCGATTCTCTTCCTTCAGAACCGCTCCTCGCTGCGGGTGCGCGGCAGTCACGTCGCACAGTTCTTTCTGCTGGGAATTGTCGGGCTGGCCGGCTCGAACTACCTTTACTATTTCGCCATCGAGAAGACCACGGTGGCGACGGCCATCGTGCTGCAATATGTCGCGCCGGTTTGGGTGCTGCTTTATATGCTGACGCGACGCCTGCAACGACCAACCGGGCTTCGCATCAGCGGCGTGCTGCTCGCAGTCATTGGTTGCGCTCTCGCGGTTGGCGAAGTCGCCGCCCGCGGCAGGTTCCCGTGGCTAGTGATCTCCGGAGTGCGTTTCAACCCGCTGGGAGTTGTGGCCGCGGAGCTGGCGGCACTCACCTTCGCCTTCTACAACGTTTACGCTCAGCATCTGCTGCAGATCTATCAGCGCTGGACGGTGCTGGTGTATTCGCTGCTCGGCGCGGCTGCCTTCTGGCTGCTGGTCAATCCGCCGTGGAAGATCGTCGCACAACATTACAGCGGCGGACAGTGGCTGTTCATGCTGGTCTTCTCGATTGGCTCGATGCTCATTCCGTTTTCGCTGTACTTCATCGGCCTGCAGCACCTCGATCCGACGCGTGCCATTGTGACCGCCTGCCTGGAACCGGTCTGGGCCATTCTGCTGACTGCGATGATCCTCGGTGAGTTGGTTTCGCCGATGCAGGTGGTGGGAATCGTCGTCGTGCTCTCAGCAACCATCCTCATACAACGTCCCGACCGGAAAGCGCCGGAGGAGCCGACGATCGCAGTCGAGCCGATGGAATGAAGCAAATATATGTCAGAAAATGGCGAGCTGGCTCCGAACGCACAAGGCGGGCGGCTTAGAGCCTCTTTACCGAAAACCTACATAACCGTTACATTTTGCTCACAACTGCCGAACCTCGCGCCGATATCTTTTTCACTACGGCCCAGGAGCATGCGACATCGTCTGCAAAGAGCCGAATTAAATAAAAGGAAAAACAATGAGGAACGGTACATTACTTGCGATCACCGGACTATTGGCAATTGGCCTCATGTTTGGTGTCAACTTTGCACAAGCTCAGGTTATCGGCCATCCCGGCAGTCTGGACACAACCTTTGGTGTCGATGGAATGGTAACAGTCAGCTTCGGCGATGGTCTCGCTGGGCTGGACGCGTTCGAGCAGTCCAACGGCGACATCATCGTGCTTGCCCAGACCAATTTTGTGGACGACGTTGGCACTGGCATTGGTCTGGCGCGCTTCACCTCGGCCGGAGTGCTGGACCGGACCTTCGGGACGAACGGGACCACAGTCACGAGCTTCCCTAACATTACTTTCGACCCGTTTGGATTTGCGGTGCAGACGAACGGCGACATCCTGGTTGGAGGGATCGTGGGGAACAGTTCGGGTCAAACCGAGTTCGGCCTGGCGCGATACACCTCCAACGGTGTACTAGACACTACCTTCGGCACCGGCGGTCTGGTGACGACCCTTGTCGGCCCGCGGCCAGATGCTCCGAGTGCGATGTTGCTCCAACCCAACGGCCAAATCGTAATGGGCGGTTTTGAGGACGCTAGCGGCGTCCATAACCACGACGCTGCTATGTCGATGGTGCGATACAACTCCAACGGCAGTCTGGATACGACGTTTGGCACGGGCGGAATTTCGCTGGTGACGCCCGTTTTGTTGGGGCCTGAGACGTTGGCGCTGCTCTCTAACGGCGACTACCTGGCGGTAGGGGAGAATGCAAATGCGAACACGGGTGTCGTCGCCGAGCTCAGTTCCACGGGAGCGCTGCTTTCGACAGTGACGCCGGGAACCGTGGTTGCGGCCCTTTCATCGTCACAGGGCGGAAGTTCGCCGACGATTTTCCAGCCCAACGGCGACTATATTACGGCCTGGACGACTGCCACGCTCCACGACCAGAGGACCTTCGCCAACGTGGCGCGTTTCAGCGAAACCTTAGTGCTGTATCGGATGCGCCCCACGGTAAGGGTGCAGGTGAGCCAAGGAAGTTTGCGGGGCGCGTCCGATACAGCGGTTTGAAGGGAGCCGCCCGTGGGGAGGCGATTATGCCTA
>Ga0181532_10002996_pt1 | contig 15396 bp, 14 predicted proteins | sample PEATcosm2014_Bin_33_FD_119768 | JGI IMG/M metagenome (GOLD analysis project Ga0181532, IMG submission 119768) | Peatland microbial communities from MTU Mesocosm Facility, Houghton, MI, USA - PEATcosm2014_Bin11_30_metaG | ecosystem: Environmental > Terrestrial > Soil > Wetlands > Peat | place...
CGCGCGATGCAAAGTCAACCTTACGGTGGAGTGCTGCTCGGAATTGCCGCGCTCGGTCTTATAGCATTCGGCTGCTTCGAGGTCATCGAAGCGGCGACGCGGACGGCGAAGCTGCTCCGGGGCACGCGATCGAAAATCAACGTATCGCGGCGATAGGGTGGTCTTCGCCATTGCGCTGCGCGGCAGCGGGCCTTATTCACTCGACCGCAAGCTCGGCCGGGAGCTTTAGCGGCCGCCGCGCACCAATTCGGTAGCGATCGGAGGCATAGCGGACGTGCCTCGGACATCGCTAATCGGTAGAAATGACCCACAACGTCACTTCGCCGCCGTAAATTGACGCAGTGCCAAAGGTCTATTCGATCACCTCATCGGTGCGCGAGAGTACCCGCGCCCGAAATGACGTGATCGACCCCGAGCGACCGATTGCTGCAAGACTTCGGTGCAGTGCAGCACGGGGCAGCGTGCGGTTAATCCCGTCATTGAGCGGGAGCACATTTTCTTCCTTGTTGCGCACCTTTGGGTAGTGTTGTTGTCATTATTCAAATTGAAGAGAAATTTCTTCGAGTGGAATACCGGAGACCCTGGTAGTCCAGCGTTCGCCTGCGCTAACCGGCATTGCGAGCGTCAACGTTCCTGTTGAAATAATCTCGCCCGCGCGTAGTGGTGGGTTATACGGATCTTTCGCCAGCAATTCGATTAGATAGCGGAGCGCCAAAAGGGGGCTGTCGAGTACGAGGGCGCCGCTCCCCTGCTGGCTTAGTTTATCGTTGCAATAAAGTTCGACCCTGAAGGTCGCCAGTTCGTGTTGCCACTCTGTCTTGCGTGGTGCGATCTCGTGGCGCGCCCCCATCACCAGTGCGCCATGGACGCCATTTGCGGCGACTGTGTCCGGGGCCGCGAATTTCCAGTCAGGAAAAATTGATTGCACGACCTCATAGCCGAGCGAGACCCATTCGATACAATCAAGCAATGCAGCTTCGCTCATGCTCGGCATTGGTGTCGCTTTCAGGCCGAACATGATTTCCGGTTCGATGCGAGGCTCTATGAAATTTTTGACGCGTAGAGCCTGCATATATGCGAGTTCATACGTGGTGCGGTTGGTGGCGTAGCCCCAAATCGGCGACTGGACGCCGTAGACCTTCCACATTTCGCGGTTTGTGAACCCGATCTTGCGACCGGTTATTTTTTCACCGCGGGCCTCGAAGGCGGCGCGAAGCAGCGGCGTAACGCGATAGGCTTGGGCGAGCGTCAATCCAGCAAGCCGAGAAGAGAAGGTGGGAATTTGAGTATGGCCAGCTAAAGACGCGACGACTTCGTCGGCAATGCTTTTGACATCGAGCGTTTCGGTCGGAGCAGCCATACATGGACTCTATGCGAATCCATGGAGGGCACAAGCGCTGCAAACTTCAACGTGAGCGAACGTCCGCCCATAGCGGACACCGTCTTAGGGGCATAGCTGAGTGGCATGGCGGGCAAGAAATCTAGTTGCGGAATCTGAGATTGGACCGCGACAGCTGCTTCATGGACGTGCAGCCCATCAACTTCATGTCGCGCTCTATCTCCGTACGCATGAGCCCAAGGGCGCGCTCGACGCCGGGCTGGCCGGCGGCGGCCAGAGGGAAAAGATAGAAACGGCCCATACCCACCGCCTTGGCGCCCAATGAGATCGCCTTGAGCACATGCGTCCCGCGTTGCACTCCGCCGTCGAAGAGGACGTCGATCTTATCGCCGACGGCGTCGACAATTTCCGCGAGCTGATCAAACGAGCTGCGCGAGCCGTCCAGCTGGCGCCCGCCGTGATTTGAAACGACGATACCCGAACAGCCGATATCGACGGCCCGCCTAGCATCTTCGACGCTCATGACGCCTTTGAGACAAAATTTGTCGTTCCACTGCCGGACCATGTCCGCGACGTCGCGCCAGTTCATCGATTGGTCGAGCATGTTGCTGAAGTAATCGCCTATGGAAGTGGCGCCACCGGAAAGATCAACATGGCTTTCCAATTGCGGCAGCCGAAACTTGTCGTGCGTCATATAGTCGACCGCCCATTTCGGCTTGGTCGCGAATTGAATAAGGCCTTGCATGTTCAAGCGGAAGGGAATGGTGAACCCGGTGCGCAGGTCGCGTTCGCGATTTCCGCCGGTGATCGAATCCACGGTCAGCATCATGATGCGGACGCCGGCAGTCTTGGCGCGCTCCAGCATAGATATGTTCAGCCCGCGATCCTTATGGAAATAGAATTGATAGACCTGCGGAAACGAAAATTCTGACGCGATCGCTTCCAGGCTAACCGTGCCCAGCGATGAAACGCCGAACATCGTCCCGAATTTTTCGACAGCGTGAGCCACGGCGAGTTCACCCTGGTGGTGGAAAAGCCGCTGCAACGCCGTCGGCGAGCAATAAAACGGCACCGGCAGCTTATGGCCGAGGACCGTCACCGATAGGTCGACCTGCTCAACGCCGACAAGAACGTTCGGCACAAGGTCGCATTCCTCGAATGCGCGGGTGTTTCTTCGATAGGTCGTTTCGTCATCCGCGGCGCCATCGATATAGTTGAAGATCGGCCCCGGCAGGCGTCGCCGGGCCAACTCGCGAAAATCATGGAAATTGTAGCAATGCTGCAGGAGCATGATTTCCCCCCGGACCAGTCACTCGTGTCTACCGTAGAGTGACTTTCACTGTATCACGTCTGCTTATAATCCGAAGACAACGTCGGCCCTACACGTCGGACTTGTCCCTATCGACCGAATAGAGACCTCGAACTCCGGGGGCTTCGGTGGTAGCGTTCGCCAAGTCAGCCTGGCGGGGGCCGCATGTCTTCTGACGCCACAGCTAGCTCAGCAGTAGCGACCAATGGCGGCTCGGCGCCGGGAGCCGAGGCGGCAGAGCACGAGCGCCAATTCCGGGAGATACTGGAATTCTGCCCAGCGGCGCTGTTGGTGGTCGATGAAGATGGCCGGCTCTTGTTCCACAACGCGAGGCTCCGCGAGATTCTTGGATATAGCAAGGAAGAGCTCGACCATTGTGATACCCGTACGCACTGGCATGACCTCGATCAGCGCACGCGGATCATCAACCAATTACGTGATCGGGGCGGCCAAATTCTGAATGAAAAGGTGATATGGCGGACCAAGAAAGGCACGCTGATTCATCTCCTGCTGTCCTACGTGCAGGTCGGGTACCACGGAGGGCATATTAGTTTTGTCGGCGGCAAGCGCGTACTGTGGGTTTACGACGTCACCGCGTTGACCCAACATGAGGTGCAAGTCGCCGAGCAAGAGCGCCAACTTCGCGAAATCCTCGACTATAGCCCGGCCGTGGTGAGCGTCGTCGACGAGGATGGACGGCTTCTGTTCCACAATCGGCGCCTGCGCGACTTGACCGGCTACGAGAAAGAGGAACTGGAACTGTTCGACACCAAGCGATTCTGGCACGACCTCACGCATCGTGCGCGCGTGGTCGAGCTGCTACGGACGCGCGGCGGACAGCTGCTGAACGAGGAGGTGGTCTGGAAGACCAAGCAAGGCGAGTTGCTCAATCTGCTGATCTCTTACGTCCAGGTCGCCTACCACGGCGGCCACGTCGCGGTTGGCGGCGGCAAGCGGCTTTATTGGCTCTACGACATCACGCCGCTGCGCCGCGCCGAACAAGCGAGGCTGCGCAGCGAACGCCGGCTCGCCGAAGCCATCGAGAGCATTTCCGAAGGCTTCGTTTGCTACGACGGGGAGGACCGACTGGTCATTTGCAATTCGTGCTATCGCGACCTGCTTTACCCCGGCCTGGAGATCGATCTGAGCCCCGGCACGACGTTCGAGAGCATCATTCGCCGGGCCGCTGAACGCGGCTATGTCAAGGATGCTGAAGGCCGCGTTGAGGAATGGATTGCCGAACGACTGCAGCAGCATCGCAATCCGGGCGAGCCGCAGGTGCAGCGGCGCGACAACGGCCAATGGGTGATGGTCAGTGAGCGCCGCACCGAAGACGGCGGCACCGTCGCGGTCTATTCCGATATCACCGAGCTCAAGCAGCGCGAGCAGGATCTCACCGAGAAGTCTAATGCGCTGACCTCGCTGTCATCCAAGCTTGCAAAATACCTGGCGCCGCAGGTGTACGATTCAATTTTCACTGGCCAGCAGGACGTCAAAATTGTCAGCAAACGCAAGAAGCTCACGGTTTGCTTTTCTGACCTCGTTGGTTTTACCGAGATCACCGACAATATGGAATCGGAGGACCTCACCCAGCTCCTCAACCACTACCTCACCGAAATGTCGAAGATCGCGCTGCAATACGGCGCCACCATCGACAAATATGTCGGCGACGCCATTGTCATGTTCTTTGGCGATCCGACAACGCTGGGCGTGAAGGAGGATGCGCTGGCCTGCGTCCAGATGGCGATCGCCATGCAAAAGCGCGTCGGCGAACTGGCGAATGAATGGAGCAATAGCGGCATTAAGACGCCGCTGCGTTGCCGGATCGGCATTCACACCGGCTACTGCACGGTCGGCAATTTCGGCAGCGAGGACCACATGGACTACACGATGGTCGGCGGCACCGTAAACCTTGCCTCGCGGTTGGAGCATGAGGCGCCGCCAGGCGGCGTGCTGATCTCATTCGAGACCTACGCGCACGTGAAGGACGATGTACGCTGCGAGGAGCGCGGCCACGTGCAGGTCAAAGGCATCGCGCAGCCTGTCGCGACGTATTCGGTCGTCGGACTGAAGCCTGACGTGGAACAGGCCGGTACAGCGCATCTGCGGCTCGAGCTTGACGCCGACCGCATGTCCGACGACGAGCGCAAAGCGGCGGCGGATGCGCTGCGTCGCGCGCTCGGGTTGCTCGAAAAAGGCGGCCAAGGCTAGCGTTCAGCGGTGTTGCCCCCTGTCCGCTTTTGGGCCCGAAGCGGTGGTTGCCGTCATGCAGCAATTCGGTCGCTCTCGGAGTAGAAGCGGACATTCCCGGCGCAGGCTCAAAATGACGCGATTGACCCGAAGCGGCGCTTTGCCACCGTCAATTACCGCATTGCGAAAGATTCATTTCGCGGAACGGGACTTATGGAATGTCGGGCGGGTAAAGATCACTCCGGCTTAATGCCGGCGTCGCGGATCACCTTGCCCCATTTTTGCGTTTCGCCGGCAATCAGGGCCGCAAATTCGGCAGGCGTGCTCGGATATGCCGTTATTGCCATGTCGGCAAGGCGCGCCTTGATTGCCGGATCGGCGAGCACCGCGTCGGTCGCTACGTTGAGTTTTTCGACAATCGCGTCGGGCGTGTCTTTCGGCGCGCCGATCCCCTGCCAGCCGGCCGCCTCGTAGCCCGGCACGAATTCGCCGATACTCGGAACGTTGGGCAATGCATCGCTCCGCGTCGCGGTGGTAACACCGAGCCCGCGGAGTTTCCCGGCCCTGATCTGTTCCAACGGCTCGGGCAGGGGGCTGAAATAGACTTGCACCTGGCCGGCGATGAGCGCCGTGATCGCAGGCGCCCCGCCGCGGTACGGCACATGCACCGCGTCGATGCCGGCCATGTGCATGAACAGCTGGCCAAAAATGTGCGTGGTGATGCCGATGCCGCTCGAAGCCATGTTGATCTTGCCCGGATTGGCTTTGCCGTAGGCGATGAACTCGGGGATGGTCTTGGCCGGAAAATCCGGATTGACCACCATGACGAAGGCGCTGCGCGTCGTGGTCGCGACCGGCCTGATATCGCGGATGAAATCAAAGCTGAGGTTCGGATAAAGCCAAGGGTTGGTGGCGACGGCTGAGATGATTTGCAAGAGCGTGTAGCCGTCGGGCGGCGCCCGCACCACCATTTCGGCGGCGAGATTGGCGCCGGCCCCGGGCCGGTTTTCGATGACGAAGGATTGGCCGAGCCGTTCCGAGAGCGCCTGTCCGATGATCCGCGCGACAATGTCGGCACCGCCGCCCGGCGGAAAGGCAACGATGAGATGCACCGGCCGCGTCGGATAATCGAGCGCCGATGCACGACGTGACAGAACTGGCAGCGCTGCAGCGCCCGCTGCCAGATGCAGGAATTTGCGACGGGGAAATTTCATGGCATTGCCCCACGAGCTTGAGTGATCTATTTCGCGCCGCCCCTCGGAGATCTTTGGCCGCTCCCAGCGAAAGCGGCTTGTTTGGGTTCCGGTTCCCGAACGAGCCTGTACCTTTTCTTATCAGACAGCATTCGCTTGCGCGACGCATGGAAGATCTGGCTGGCCAATGGAGCGTTGGGCATGTCGAGATATTGAAGCTCAACCGCGTCACCGCTCACCATTAATACCTTGGCTTCCCGCCAAGGGGCTTTGTCGTTCTCGCGCACGTCCCAAATTTGAAGGGGTTTCACGTCTGTCACGGCACAATCGGGGTGGCCCGCTTGGGAAAGAGGCCAAGACCAAACCGGAACAAGGGGGTAGCGGGCTCAGCCTTGGCCTTGCTCCTGCGAATGCCCACAAGAGCCACAAAATGATAGCCGCACCGACCCTTGGCGATTTGATGTGGATCAACGTTTTGGCGCGAACCGGCTGTCAAAAGTTGATGTGGCTTATTGTTAAATATCTTGGGCCGGACTAGACATGCGCGACCCCGACTGGAACAGGCGCGACCGCGACGATTGGAACAGGCGCGACGGGCCGCGGCGGAACACCCAGCGACCCAGGACGACCCGCAGCGTCGCAGGTTCGTCGCGCTGTCTGGCGCGCGTACCTTGATTGCCGTTCCGATGCTCAAGGATAATGAGATCATCGGTGCGATGATCATCTACCGCCAGGAAGTCCGGCCTTTCACCGACAAGCAGATCGAGTTACTTGAGAACTTCGCCGCCCAGGCTGTCATCGCCATCGAGAATACGCGGCTGCTCAACGAATTGCGTCAGCGTACCGACGATCTCACCGAGGCGCTGGAGCAGCAGACAGCGACGTCGGAAGTCCTGCGCGTCATCAGTTCGTCGCCCGGCGAACTGGAGCCGGTGTTCCAGGCCATGCTGGAAAACGCACTGCGCATTTGCGACGCGAAGTTCGGCCAGATGTTACGGTACGACGGCAAAGGCTTCGATATGGCAGCCGACGTGGGCTCGCCGCCAGAACTTCTTGAATTTATTAGACAACGCGGGCGGCAATTTCAGCCGGTCCCAGGCAGTCACCTCGAACGGGTCTTGCAGACCAAGCGAGTCAGTCACACCGCCGACTATGCCGCCGATGCTCCGCACGGGCCGCCGGCAAGGTTCGGCGGAGCCCGCTCTACGGTCGACGTGCCCATGCTCAACGATGGCGCACTAGTCGGCGTCATCTCGATTTACCGGCAGGAAGTCCGGCCCTTCACCGACAAGCAGATCGATCTGCTGCAGAACTTCGCCGCCCAGGCCGTCATCGCCATCGAGAACACGCGACTGCTCAATGAATTGCGCCAGTCGTTGCAGCAACAAACCGCCACTGCCGATGTTCTCAAAGTCATCAGCCGCTCGACCTTCGATCTCAAAACGGTGCTCAATACGTTGGTTGAATCAGTCGCTCGGCTTTGCGACGCCGATCTCGCCTCGATCCCACGTCAGACTGGTGCGTTTTTCGACCATATCGCGACCTACGGCTACAATCCGGCCTTCCAAGCGCTTCTGCAACACAACCCAATGTCGCCTGGACGCGGCACCATCACCGGTCGTGTCATGCTCGAACGCAAGACCGTCCATATTCCTGACGTTCTGAACGATACTGAGTACGAATTCATCGAAGGCCAAAAAACGGGTGGCTATCGCGCCATGCTTGGCGTCCCGCTCATGCGCGATGGCGTCGCAATCGGTGTGCTGATTGTAGGGCGTTCCGAGCCGCGACCGTTTACGGCTCAACAAATTGAGCTTGCGGAGACCTTCGCCGACCAAGCGGTCATCGCCATCGAGAACGTCCGGTTGTTCGACGAAATCCAGGACAAGAGCCGCCAACTCGAAGTCGCGAGCCAGCACAAGTCGCAGTTCCTCGCCAATATGAGCCACGAGCTACGCACGCCGCTCAACGCGATACTTGGCTACACCGAACTGATGGCGGACGGCATCTACGGCGAACTGCCAGAAAAGACGATGGGCGTACTAAAGCGGCTTGAGAGTAACGGCAGACACCTGCTCGGATTGATCAATGATGTACTCGATTTGTCGAAGATCGAGGCTGGCCAACTCGTCCTCGAACTGACTGAGTACTCCCTTGAAGATATTGCTCAGACTGTCCGCAGCACGCTTGAGCCACTGGCCGCTGACAAGAAGCTCGCCTTCAAAGTCGAGGTGGCTCCGAAACTGCCAGCCGGTCATGGCGATGGTCGGCGCTTGACACAGGTGCTGATCAACCTTGTCGGCAACGCCATCAAATTCACTGATGCTGGTGAAGTCGCCATAACAGGCGGAGCGACCGATGGCTCATTCCATCTGTCGGTGCGTGACACCGGACCCGGTATCTCTGCCGCCGATCAGGCCAAGCTGTTTCAGGAGTTTCAGCAGGCCGACAATGCGATCACCCGCAAGAAAGGTGGCACCGGCCTGGGGCTGGCCATATCGAAGCGCATAGTCGAGATGCACGGCGGTAAAATCTGGGTCGAGTCACAGGTCGGCCAGGGCTCGACGTTTTCCTTTACTGTCCCGGTTCGCGTTGGGCAGCAGGTGGCGACGGCATGAGCAAACGCATTCTGGTGGTAGAGGACCAGGAGGATAATCGCCAAATCATTCGTGACCTGCTTTCCGCTACCGACTACGAAATCATGGAGGCCGAGAGCGGAGAGCAGGCGCTCGACGCTGTGGCGAAACAGCGGCCCGATCTTATCCTGATGGATATCCAACTTCCGGGCATCGACGGTTACGAGACGACGCGGCGGATCAAGGCCGATCCGGCGTTGCGGTCGATCACGATCATCGCGGTTACTTCCTATGCGCTCAGTGGGGAAGAACAGAAGGCGCGGGCAGCAGGCTGCGATGAATACGTGGCAAAACCATACAGCCCCCGCCAACTGCTGGCGAAAATCCGTCAGTACCTGCCCTAGTAGGATGGTGCCGCAGTCCGGGCTAGACAAACCTTTTGGCAACTTGTTTCGTGCAGGAACAATGGCAGGCGGGCGTGCGTTGCCTGCCTGATAGATGCAGACTCACCAAATGAATGAAAAACTGCCCGCGCCCTGCGAGGCTTGCGGTGGTTCGGGGTTGCGACACGGCGCTGTTTGCGGCGAGTGTCAAGGCAAGGGCTATCGCTTGTTCGTAAACGGTCGCCAGACCCCGGTGCAACAGCAAAAGCCGGAGCGATGGCAACGCCCACGCTCGGCGCAAAAGTCCCCGCATTCTGGCTGAGTGTCTGGCCGCCTGCAGCCTGGGGCGCTTTAAGAATTTGTTAACCGCGTCCCGCGCACGCTGTCTCGATAGTGGCGGCGTTCCGATTCCGAAGTGAGGCATAGACACCTCTCGCAAATTGGCGGCCATGCAACAGTTCCGCATTAGGATCACATCCGGTGTGCTGTTTGGCATCCTAGCCGCGTTCCTAATTGGGGCATTGCCGCGCGCCACGCCGCCGAAAGCCATGATGCTGTCATCGGCATTTACCCTCCGCTTTTCCCCCCGCTCTGCCGGGGTGGATCATCACTCGCTGACCCCCAGGGACGCGCACGCTGCTGGGAGGTTCCATTGACGAAGTTGATGTTCGAATGCCCAAGAACAAAAAAGCTTGTCCACACGAGCGTCGATATCGATCTGGCAGACATCGATAAGCTGCCCGATAGGTTCACGTTTTCTCGATGTCCTTATTGCAGCACTCTGCACGGATGGACACCAAAGGATACTTGGGTTTCCGAAGGCATGCAGGCACGACGCCAGTATCGATAGCTACCTGTGCGAAATCCCAATGCTCTCCCTGCGCCAATATAAGGCACGAGCCTATGAGCGAGGGTCGATTGATCCGCCTGATCGCGGCGCGCGACAGCTATCCGATGGATTGGGGCCATCAAATTCCTTCTGAAAGTCGGTGGGGATTGGCAGGCCGTAATCGGCAATCACTTCACAGAATCTTGCAATAGCCTTTTCCCGCTCGCTCGCCTTAAGCTCCGCCTCAATTTCCTGCTTGGTCCGCATGATGTCTATTCCCGGCCATTGAGCAATGGTGTTATCAGACGCTCACACAGGCGAGTCCCGACTTACAAACGTCCACAGATTCCCGTCTTTATGCACAAGGGAGCGCGGGGCGAGCATCGCAGCCGGGCAATCAAAAAAAGCCCCGGTGTTTTCGGGGCTAATTGATGCCATGCAAGACCATCTGTAGCCGCCGCACGCAAAGGAGGAGGCGAACACGGCATCGGCCCGATGGATTGTCGACACTCTACCACGCGCCCAGAAGAACAGACAGCGGCGGTTAAGCCATCCAAAACGGTTTGGCAGCTTCAAAATCTGTGGCGCAGCGGGACATTCCCATATCCTGCAAGCACCGATCATCCAGGCTCTGCAATTCGTGAAGCGAGTGGGCAGAATGCCACCACGCTGTAATCTCGTGCTTAACGTCGCTCCAGTGCAAGCCACTACGGGGTTGTTCTGCAAGATGGAAGTTGATCCTTGTCATCGCACTCTCCATCGCGGAGAAAACCGTCCCTCGCAGTTGCCTTTGTAGCACATTCAATCAATCAGGACGTGACCGGCATCACAAAGTGGCGCTTTTCCCGGCTCTATCCCGGCTAGAAGACCGGGGGTTGGGGTCACTTTCGACTCCCCGTCCACCTAACGGGTCCCTTTTTGAATAAAGCATTTGTCCGTTTTTAAAAGTGTCCGGGCTAACAAATTAAAAGCCACGAAATTTTTCTCATGTGAAGCTATGACGTGTAGGTAATTACCTCAGGCTCGGGAGCATCTAATGAACAAGCTTGTTGTGCGTTTTATGAAGGATGAGACGGGCGCTACAGCCATTGAATACGGCCTCATCGCCTCCGGCATCGCGCTGGCAATCGTTGCAACTGTACAGGCCCTCGGCACACAGTTGAATACCACATTTTCGACCGTTTCGACGGCGCTTAAATAACCGCAAGCATCCTCGTGCCACCTTGAACCCCGGTGTTGCTGCCGGGGTTTTTTGTGGAGTTAGGCCGTAATGGACGCTCATCCCTGAGCAGATCGAAGGCAGCGCAATTGATCTCACGCCTGCCAATTGCGGCGCTCCGTCGCACCTAGCTCCGCGATAGAGGATTTCGGGGCGTGCCTAAGACAATTAGAAAACAAGAACTTAGTGCAAGGCTAAGGCACCAATCGCACTCGTTCATTACCGCGATTTCATTTTAGCGAAGTCATGAAGACTGCTAAATCGGGACCGCTCAAATCTCCCCCGATGATGAGCAAAGAGCGGCCCCGATCATTAGTCCCCAATCCCCCGACACCCCCCGTGATCGGGGCCGTCATTATCCAAGGCCAATTGTGGCCATCCGTAGGCGCAAAGCGCCCTCAAACAGGAATTTCTTCTGGATTGTTGCGTTCAGTCTACCTTGCGATGACGGCCTGCCCGCCGTTAGTCCCCGGCAGATGATTTCGTTCGGAGTGGTTTCTCAGTGGTATCGGCAAAATGAAAATGAAATCGTTCAACAGACTGCGCCGCCGCCCTCCTCAAAATGTACCTTTAGATTGGTATATAGCTTCTCTAAAAAATGCTCTGTGGCCGGGAGATGCAGTTCTAATCCGCCAGGGCCGAGAAAGCGGATTTGAACTGGTAATTGCCCTTGAGCGAAGACCAAATTAGAAAACACTTCGGCAGTTGGCAGCACATACGGACCGGGCGGCGTTAATTGAACGGACTTTGGCGGCGGAAGGTTGCTCATTGGTTTCTCCAACTAACGGCCTGCTTGCCGTTTCCTCCATTGTAGAAAACGTTCCGCGTTCTGGCTAGCGGCGACAAGGGTCAGGCGAAAACAAAGACCAAGTGAACGCGACCGAGCGGTAAGGGGATTCCCGCTGCGCTCCCGCTCTTCGCCACTTGCCTCGGCGGCTTAGGTCTGCTCGGCTGGCGCAAGAAGCGGAAGAACGCCGCTGCTCTCGCAGCCGCCTAATTAAAGCATTCAATGTGAGTCTGGAGAGACCATCTCACGGTCCAGACGCATCAAAGGCATAGTCAAAAATCTAGTGCAGCAAGATGCGGCTTTATATTGCTCCGTGCCCTGATAAACTCGGCTAAATTCGCTTCGCTCGTCTCGAATACCTCATTGCTCAGCTTGCCCCGAAAAAGCTCGTGCCGAAGCCAAACGCGATAGGTATTGACAACATCACTCTCGCAATAATTGGCTATTTCCTGAATCCGCCCCTCCAGAAAATACTTTTCAACCTCGCTACCATCGATGCCGTCGGGCTTTCCTGGCAGCCCCATCACGCGACAGAGTTCGTGCAGCGTTGATTTAGCTTGGGGCGAAAACGAGGACAATACGTCACACAAGTCCATCGCATCGTCCGTGTACCGATTAAAGTAGGGTCGCGCCGACAGACCAATCGCAGGCACTTTGTGGAGCATTGCGCGGTAACGCAGGACGGGTAGATCGAACGATGAGCCGTTGAACGTCACAAGCTGGGGGGACAGGTCGGCGATACGATCCACAAATGCCGCTATCAATTCTCCCTCGGATCGATCACCAATGTGTGGCGCCCCGAGCGCGTCAACCTTCCAATAGTCGCCGTCCTGATGGGCGATTAGCGCGCCAATGCAAATGATCGAATGGTAGATGTGTTTCGGAAACTTGTCGCCCATTGCGGCGCGGACTTCCTCGGCAGTCTTATCAAACAAATCGTTAGCCGCAGCAAAACCGCTGATATCGGGTATTGTCTCAATGTCCCAGACGAGAACGTGTGGCATGTGTCCGCCATTTATATCACGAGCAGGTGTTCTATTTAAAAGAGAGCGCGGGTCGGTTTACTCGGCGCCTCGGGCGATCTAGCCGTACCGAGGCAAAAGAAACACACAGACCGCTGGACTGGCAGCTTCGCTAGCGAACTTTTTTGTAATGCGGGGGAACCAGGAATCCGCTAATATCTGCCTGGGCTGAAGGGGCTTCCAATATGGGAGTTCTAGAGATGTGTGACTTTAGCCTCCAAGCTGTACGTTCGCGGCCCGCAAAAGTCGGCGATAAGCTCGTGACGCTCGACTTTGGCACTGGGACACGCGGCTTCGCCGCCGCGGATGATCCCGGACTGGCAGTGTGTGTGATGCCGGGAACGGAACTGGCCTTCGCCGGGGAAGTTGCGTGCCTGCCGACCGGCCTCCTCGGGTGGAAGACGAAAACGATCCACCACCAGACGGCAATCTTTCGACAAGTCAACAAGGAGAGGTTGGCCGCCCATCACGATGCGCTCGAATTTCCGGATGGGCGTACCGTGTTGTTGACGTCCCTGTGCGAGGGTCAGGCGGCAACTGTGCTTCAACTCCCTGCGCAGCCAGCGACCGCGGCCGAGGCGCAAGCCCAGAAGCGCGTCACCTACGTCGGCTGACGGTCGAGGAAGGACCTGGGTAGGCCGCTCTAAGACGCGGCCTACTTTTTCGCGTGCAAGAGAAAATCGCTACCTGTGCTGGGGAGGGGACAGGCACGCCAAAGAGAATACGTCCGCCCGAAGCTTGCAAAAAATCACTGATCAATGTTCGCTCATCGGGGCTCATCAAGGAGAAAGCGATGTATACGAACATCCTAATACCAACGGACGGATCGGAACTCGCCGGTAAAGCTGTCCAGCACGGCATCGCCTTGGCCAAGCGGATCGGCGCCAAAGCCACCGTCCTGACGGTCTTGCCGCCTTTTCACGCGTTCACGACCGACACGCAGATGATCGAGGACACGCCGGCTGCGTACAAGGCACGGATGCAGAAGCATGCCGAGAAAACTCTTGGCGCCGTGGTCCAGGCAGCGCAAGTAGCAGGCGTCACTTGCGAGACGGTTCAGGTCGAGCATGAACATCCCTATCAGGCGATCATTGATACCGCTGGCTCGAAGGGCTGCGATCTGATCGTCATGGCCTCGCACGGTCGTCACGGCATCTCCGCGATCGTCCTCGGTAGCGAGACGGTCAAGGTACTGACGCATTGTAAGGTCCCTGTGCTCGTCCATCGATGAACCGTCGTTTCCACACTGGTCCATTCCGGTCGGGACACGCTATTCATACACGAAAAAGATGTGCTGAATATGGATAGTGAGCACCCAGCAACTGATGCAGTTTTGAACATGGCACCTAATGATCAGGAGACCGAGGTCGTGGCGCCGGCAGAAGTGCCGGAGGATTTGCCTGTGCCCTCAGATCCAAAAGTCATATTCCTTGGTGGCCTGTTCGTCCTTGCGGTACTAGCGGCAGCCTATGTCGCGAGCGAAATCGTGTTGCCTTTGGTCTTTGCTATCGTTCTCAAGCTCCTGCTACAGCCAGCCTTGCGCGTATTGGTGCGGTTGCACGTACCACGAATACTCGCGGCGCTACTTCTGATCCTTGCGCTATTCGGAACGATCGTCGGCTTGGGTACGGCCATTTCAGGTCCGGCCCGTACCTGGGCAGCTAAACTTCCGGAGGGCATTCCTCGGCTTGAGGAGCGGCTAAACTTCATGCGGGTACCTATCAATACACTGCAACTGTTTTTGCAACAGGTGGAAGATATTGGTGGAACGGGATCTTCACAAAATGGGGTCGTCTCGGAGCGAGGTGCAGCTCTTTTGACGACGCTATTCACCGGAACCCGAAACTTTGCCAGTGGCTTTTTCACGACGGTGCTGTTTCTTTTCTTCCTTCTCGTGTCCGGCGATATCTTTCTGCACCGCCTCGTCGAGATACTGCCTCGATTTAGAAGTAAGCGCCAGGTCGTCGAAATCTCGCAGAAAATAGAAATCGACATCTCCGCGTATCTGGTCACAATCACGATCATGAATGCAGCAGTAGGTATCGCTACTGCATTGGCGATGTGGCTCACGGGGGTGGGTGACCCGATGCTCTGGGGGACGGTAGCCTTTCTGCTGAACTATGTGCCGATCCTCGGCACTGCTATAGGCGTGTTGATCTTTCTTCTCGCTGGCCTATTGACCCATGACACGCTCTGGCAATCGCTGCTTCCCGCGGGACTTTATTTTGCATTTCATTTGATTGAGGGCGAGACTGTAACGCCGATGCTTCTGGCCAGACGGTTCACCCTCAATCCCGTCCTCGGCATCATCTCGCTCGTCTTCTGGTTCTGGATGTGGGGTATTCCGGGTGTGATCCTCTCTATGCCCATGTTGGCGATCACTAAGATCATCTGCGACCGACTTCAGCCACTGGCTCCATTCGGTCATTTTCTTGAGGGGTGAAACCCAGTCGCCTTCTGACGCTTAGGTTTTTACCGCTGATCGTGGTCACACGATTAGTCGGTCCGCCCCCGGGAAGCATGCGTGTCCTGCTGCACGGGTAGGCGCC
>Ga0181532_10002998_pt1 | contig 15389 bp, 7 predicted proteins | sample PEATcosm2014_Bin_33_FD_119768 | JGI IMG/M metagenome (GOLD analysis project Ga0181532, IMG submission 119768) | Peatland microbial communities from MTU Mesocosm Facility, Houghton, MI, USA - PEATcosm2014_Bin11_30_metaG | ecosystem: Environmental > Terrestrial > Soil > Wetlands > Peat | place...
ACCGAGATCGATCCGACCAAGGCGATCGAGGCGGTCATGGACGGCTTCCGCGTGATGAGCATGGACGAAGCCGCCAAGCTTGGCGACGTCTTCTGCACCGTCACCGGCAACAAGAGCGTGCTGCGCAAGGAGCACTTCGAGGCGATGAAGGACGGAGCCATCGTTTCCAACTCCGGCCACTTCAATGTCGAGATCGACATTCCGGCGCTGGAGAAGATGTCGTCGTCGAAGCGCACCACGCGCAACTTCGTCGAAGAGTACTCGATCAAGGACGGCCGCAAGATCAACCTGCTGGGCGAAGGCCGCCTCATCAACCTGGCGTCCGCCGAAGGCCATCCGCCGTCCGTGATGGACATGAGCTTTGCCGACCAGGCGCTCTCGGTCGAATACTTGGTGAAGAACCACAGCTCGCTGGAGAAGAAGGTCTACGCAGTTCCGGAAGAGCTCGACAAGAAAGTCGCGCGGCTGAAGCTGGAATCGATGGGCGTCAAGATCGATCGGCTGACGCCCGAGCAGGAAGAGTATCTGGCCAGCTGGAACGAAGGAACGTAAAACAGTTGTCAGTGGCCAGTGGTCAGTTGTCAGCGGGCGGCAGCGATGCCGCCCTTTTCTATTGGCTGCGACAATCAATTTTCCACTTGTCATCCTGAGCGGAGGCGGCTCGCTGTTGGCTGCCGGAGTCGAAGGACCCCTATAGCAACAATGCCCTTCCCTTTGTCATCCTGAGCGCAGTCGAAGGACCTGCGGTTCGGGATCTTATGGTCGCCCGCCAAACTCTTTGCAATCTCGGGCTGCATCTTCTAGGCTGCTCCTCATGGACCCGGAGAATTTCGATCGGCAACCCGGTAGACGGGCGCAGGTGGGCGGCGCCATAGCTGCGGGCATCGGCATATTGTTGCTGATATTCCTGCCTGCTCCAGCGCCTGGGTCGCCAGTGGACGTGCATAGAATCGGGTGGGCTTTTCTCGTGGTGGGGATCTTCTGCATCGCCGCCGGCACAATTGGCCGATGGCTTTGGCTCAAATAGTCAGCTGGCGCGTTTCGACGTGTCGAGCCCTGATACAAAACGATCCGGCAATGCGTTAGGAGCGCGCTCGCTCCGGATTGCTGAGGGTTCCCCTTAGCTGACGGCTGACAGCTGAGAGCTGACGGCTGTCTTCCTGCTGCTCACGAATCCGAGCAACAGGCCCAGCCACGCAACACTCATCAACAGCCACACGCAGGCCCGCCATGCGCCCGCTGCCCAGGCCCAGCCGGTCACAATTGCCCCCAGACTTCCGCCGACATAATAGAACGTCACATAGAGTCCCGCTGCCGACGATCGCGAGCGGCCTGCGACGATGCCAGTCTGCACCGTTCCCACAGCCTGAAAGATGAAGATGCCGGAGGAGAATAATGCCAACCCCACGATAATCAGCGGCAAGGGACGGCAGAGCGTCAGCAGTAATCCTGTAGTCGTGAAGCCGGTGGCGAGCACGGCGGTCCGCCGCATTCCATAGTGATCCAGGAACCTTCCCGACAGCGGCGTGATGCCGACTCCCAGCAGATAAACGAAGAAGACGCTGCCCAGTTGTCCCGAGTTCAGATGATACGGCGGGCCCGCGAGGTGAAAGTTGGTGTATGTAAACGCCCCGACCAGCGAGAACAATACCGCGAACGCCATCCCGTAGACGGCGAGCAGCTGCGGATTGTGCAGGTGGTGCAGCATCTCAACGATAGAGTTGCGGACATCTGCCGCGCGCACGAAATGTTTCGGCTTGGGCAAGGTGTGCTGCACCACTGCGGCGCCCGCCAGGTTGATGACTCCGATGACGAGGAACGCGTGCTCCCAGCGAAAATGTTGAGCCACCAGCCCCGCAATGTAGCGCCCGCCGAATCCGCCCAGCACGCTGCCCGAAACGTAAGCTGACATGGCCCGGCCAACATGGGCGCCCGCAAACTCCTCGCAGATGTACGCCATGATGACGACGACCACGCCGGGCACGAACACCCCTTGCATGAAGCGCCAGAAGATCAGCTGGCCCAAAGTGTGCGACGTTGCTGCCAGCAGAGTGGGCACGGTAAGCGCGTACAGGCAGGGCACGATGACTTTCTTGCGGCCGATGGATTCCGCCATCAGGCCGACGAAGGGCGCAACCAGCGCGACCGCCAGGATGGTGGCGCTGACTGTCATGCTGACGTCGATTTCCGAGACGTGGTAGATCCGCTGCAGATGAGGTAGCAGCGGCTGCGTGCAGTACATGTTCAGGTAGGTGCACACGCCCGCCAGAAAGCAGGCGGCCATCGCACTGGTTGGCGGCGGGGCAGGTTTGACCATGACAGCGGTGGTTGGCGCTGCACTGGTCATCGCCGGGTGGGCCTCGGGAGTTGGGGCATGACGGACATTAGGCCAAAGGGGAAGTTTAGATGAGGATTATAGGGCAGTGCAGTGATCCGCAAACAGCAGTTGTGCCGATGGTTCCGGATCGGCATTCACAGCAGCACGATCGTAATTCCCTTGTTGCCCTTGCCGAGGTCGCTGTCGGCCTTCAGCTCCGGCATGCGTTTCAGCAGCTCCCAGCTTCGCTCGTCGGACTTTCGCCAGCTCTCGCCGTAAATGCAGTCGCGAATTTCGCCCGCTGCTGCCATCTGCCGCAAGGTTGACTGCAGCGCGATGCGCAAGTCGCCGCCGACTCCGGTGGAACCATAGCCGTGGACCAGCTTCAGCACCTTGACGCCACTTTGACGTGCACTCTGGATTTCCCCGTGCAGGCGCGCGCGGGCCTGCTCCACGCTGGGCATGCCTTCTTTCAGGATCACGGTCTTGATGGTGGAGGCCATGAGCGTTGCCTTAGGACGGAGCCGGTTTGTGTCAGGGCACGTCTTTAGACGTGCCGAACGACGCGCTAAGAATTGGGCTTTAGCCCCTGCAAAAAAAGTGCTCTGAGGGGCTAAAGCCCCAATTATTGAATGAAAACATTTGCGGCACGACTGAAGTCGTGCCCTGACACAAACCGGGACAAGTTAATTCGGCCTCTCATGAGAGAAACAAGAATCAGTCTAGTCTGTCCGACAGCCACCAATCCAAGCGTCGTATCTTCGCCTCAGCCGCACCACTCAGCGCTCTGATGCCGAACACGATATCATCTTTACCGCGAGGACCGCAGATGAAAGAAATCGCCTCACGCGCGATGGGGACGGCCAGGCTGCGCGGCGCGACGCTGGCCGAAGCGCGCATTGTCGACGAGCGCGACCGCTCGCTGGCTACCAAGAACGGCAAGATCAGCGGCGCGTCGGACGCCGAATCGCTGGGCATCGGCATTCGCGTGATTGCCGACGGCGGCTTCGGCTTCGCCGCCACCGACGATCTCTCGCGCGACGGCGTCGACCGCTGCGCCGCAAGAGCGGTCGAGATCGCCAAGGCTTCAGCACGGGTGAAGGCGCACGAGTTGCATCTGGTTCCCGAGCCGGCGGCACAGGCCGACTGGACTTCCCCCTGCAAGATCGATCCCTTCGCCATCTCGATTGAGAAGAATCTGGAGCTGCTGTTCGCCGTCGACGAAGCTCTGCGCAAGGTGAAAGGCGTGACCCTGGCGGAGACGAACATGAACTTCCGCCGTTATGAGCAGTGGTTCTTCTCCACCGAAGGCGCGGAGATTCACCAGACCATCACGACCTCGGGCGCTGGCTACGCGGCGCATTCGTTCGAGGGAACGGAGATCCAGAAGCGCTCTTATCCCAACTCGTACGGCGGGCAATTTCAAAATCGGGGATACGAATTGATTGAAGAACTGCGGCTGCTGGATCATGCCACCGAAATCGGCGAGCAGGCAGTCGCGCTGCATTCCGCGGAGCAGTGTCCCGAAGGCGCCTTCGACATCATCCTCGACTCATCGCAGCTCGCGCTGCAGATTCACGAATCCATCGGCCATCCCATCGAACTCGATCGCGTGCTGGGCATGGAAGCCAACTTCGCGGGCACGTCATTTCTTACTCTCGACAAGCTGCGGACGCTGAAGTACGGCAGCGAGATCGTGAATGTCGTCGCCGACGCTACGGAAGCGCACGGGCCCGGTCTCGGCACCTTCGCCTATGACGATGAAGGCGTCGCCGCGCAGCGCACGCCCATCATCACCAACGGATTGTTCACCGGATATCTGACCTCGCGCGACACCGCTTCCGCGATTGGCGCAACTCGCAGCGGAGGATGCCTTCGCGCCGAAGGCTGGAACCGCCTTCCCATCGTTCGCATGACCAACGTCAGCATTCTGCCCAGCGAGTCGCCGCTAACGCTGGAGCAACTGATCGCTTCCACCGAGCGCGGCGTCCTGATGGAGACGAACCGCTCGTGGTCGATCGACGACAAGCGCTACAACTTCCAGTTCGGCTGCGAGATCGGCTGGGAGATCGTCGGCGGCAAGCGCGGACGAATGCTGAAGAATCCGTCGTATTCCGGCATCACGACGGAGTTCTGGAACTCGATGGACGCCATCTGCTCGCGTGATCAGTGGACGCTGTGGGGCACGCCTAACTGCGGCAAAGGCCAGCCGCAGCAGGTGATGGGCACCGGACACGGCGCAGCGCCGGCACGGTTTCGCGACGTAAGCGTGGGGATGGCGTATAAAGGCAGCAACTAGGAACCAGCAAGTCGTCTCTAAGACGCTGACCACGTCCCAAATTGGGAAACCGCGTCTAGTGGCCCTGGCAGCCCGCTAGACGATTCGGACGACCCTGAGGCCGTCCCGCGACCCGATCGGCGCTCCTGCGGCCTCCTGGCGCTCGCAAATGGCATTCTGTAACTTCCACAAATACAAAAATATACAACTGGAAATATCGAAGCACCGCGAAGGTGTCAGATCCGCCGCGTTTCGGCTTCCAAAAGGAATCGCTTCATGACCCCACATATCTTGCATAGAGGCTTCGCGCGATGGCGGTATCCGTCGTCCCCTTGATGATGGCTCGGCCGTCGGGGAATAGCGTCAGCTCGTAGGGCTCGCGCCAGAACTTCAGGATGAACTCGTTGTGCTTTACCGGGCCGTGCGGCGAGAGCCGGCGTGTGATCTCGGCAAAGTCGATGGGCCGCTGGCGCTCGTGGATCTGCACTGAGTTGCGTCCGCAGAGCGAGATGTGCGGCCGTCCCTCGCCCGCGAGATGAACAAAATCGCGCTCCTGGCAGGCACGGCAGCCGGGGCGCGGCTTGTCGGCGCGGACCGAGGCATAATCGTTGGTCCAGACGTCATACGACAGTAGCGTGCGGCGAAGCTTGTCGCGCGCGCCAACCGCCAGCTTCAGAGCTTCGGTCGCGGCGATCGACGCCACGAAGTTCACCGCCGAATTCAGAATGCCGGAGGTGTCGCAGGTTTCGACAATGCCACGCGGCGAGTCGGGAAAGATGCAGGCCAGGCAGGCGGTGTCGCCGGGAAGTATCGTCATGGTGACCGCGTAGCTGGCGACTCCGGCGGCGTAAATCCATGGCAGGTTTTTGCTGACGGCGAAGTCGTTGATCAGATATCGCGTCTCGAAGTTGTCGGTGCCATCGAGAATGATATCGACATCGTTGAGCAGTTCCTCGACATTCTCGGGCGTCAGATCGGCCACGTGCGGCTCTACCGTAATCTCGGAGTTGAAGGCCGCGATCTTGCGCGCCGCCGCGATCGCCTTAGGCAAAGACTCGGCGGCATCGGCTTCATCGAACAGCACCTGCCGTTGCAGGTTACTGGGCTCGACGTAATCGCGATCGAGGATCCGAAGGTATCCCACGCCGGCCCGAGCCAGCAGAGACACCAGGGCCGAACCGGTAGCGCCACAGCCAACGATGGCAATGCGAGCCGTGGCCAGCCGCTTCTGTCCCTCTTCGCCAATCGGCCGGAAAAGGATTTGTCGGGAATACCGTTCCAAGAATTTCAACGTCTTAACCTCAGCACCGGGGTTTCTATAGAGCGCTACGAATTATTGTGGCACTCCGGACGTCTCGCAACGGAGGCGACGTCTTCGAATTGTCATTACGAGCGCCGGCTTTTGGGCGCGAGGAATCTGTTTTCCTGTCATTCCCTAGAAAGCAGATCCCTCGCCGGCTAAAGCGGGCTGTGATGACAGCTCCGTGGGTGCCGCGATGTTCGAGTAACTTCGGCAGTACGCTTCTCTGTCGGCATGTTCAGGGAAAGGCCTACATTGTTTATTATAGGTACTCCACATCAAGTGCGCCTTCCTAGGCTGAACGGAGAGGTCTCCGCAGGTGACACGGCGCTTTGAACGCAAGTGCGCAAGCAATAAAGACTTGGCAGAGTCGCTGCAAATGACATTCTGCGGGATAGCGACTGCGCTGAAGGGCAAGGTTTGAGGACGCCGATCACGCCATCGTTGTGCACGCTTGCGGTTTTCTGTGCTCTGGTTGCCCAGCCGGCGCGGACGCAGACTAGCGAGCCGTCGGTCCCCGCCGCTACGCAACCCGAAGTAAGCAGCCAAGGTGGAACTCTGGCCAAGTATGAGGGACAGACGGTCACCGGCATCGACTTCCGCGGCACCACCGGCATCGACACCGCTTCCTTGCGCTCCCTGATCGTGCAGAAGGCCGACCAGCCGTTGGATCGCGACAAACTCCGCGGCAGTATTGAGGCTCTCTACGCCACCGGACGCTTTGCCACGTTGCAGGTGGAAGCTGAAGCCGATCCCGCTGCGAACAAAGCGATAAAGCTGGTCTTCATCGTTACCCAGAACTACTTCAACGGATCGGTCACCGTCGATGGCACCCCACAGAAGACCAATCCCAAGGCAAACCAGTTGATCGCCTCCAGCCAGATGGATCTCGGCTCAGTGTTCAGCGAGGACAAGGTAGTCAGCTCCATCGAGCGGATGAAGAAGATTTTCGGCGACAACGGCTACTACCAGGCCACCGTCACATACACCCTGGAGCCCAATGACACCGACAGCCAAATGGCGATTCACTTCCATGCCGTTCCCGGGCCGTTGGCGCGAGTAGGTAATGTCATCATTCAAGGCGACACAGGAATTCCTCCTGACCAGGTTCGCAGCCTCACCAAGCTGAAGGCAGGCAACAAAGTCAATTCCGAGCATGTGACCCGGGCGCTGGAACGGTTGCGCAAACACTATCAGAAGAACGATCACCTCGAAGCGCAGGTGTCCCTGATCGACCGCCAGTATCATGGCGGGACGAACCAGCTCGACTACGTTTTCCAGGTGGACCAGGGGCCGACGGTCAACATCACCACCGAGGGCGGAGGAGTGAGCAAGGGGCAGCTCAAGAAGTTGGTTCCGGTTTACCAAGAGAATTCGGTTGACGATGACCTGCTGAACGAGGGCCGTCGCAATCTGCGCGACTACCTGCAAACCAAGGGCTACTTCGACGCTACGGTCGAGGTGCAACGTCACCCGGTCGCGGACGAGAACCATGTCAACATTGTTTACGTCATCGACCCGGGCATTCGCCACAAGCTGGTATCGATAAAAGTGGAAGGAAACAAGTACTTCAATACCGAAACTATTCGCGAGCGGATGGCGGTTGAGCCCTCCAGTCTGCTTCTGCCCAACGGCCGCTTCAGCCAGCGGTTACTCACCGACGATGTGACCTCGATCAAGTACCTCTATCAGGCGAACGGATTTCTGGACGTCAAAGTGAACGGCGATCTGGAAGACAACTACGAGGACAAGAAGAACGAGATGCAGATCGTCGTCAAGGTAGACGAAGGTCCGCAAACCCTGGTTAACGATCTAAAGGTGGAGGGCGCCAACAGCACCACGTGGGAAGAACTGGGACCCAGGCTGAGCAATCATAAGGGACAGCCTTTCAGCGAAGCCAGCGTGGTCAGCGATCGCGACGCCATCACTTACTACTACTATGATCGCGGCTATCCCAACGTGCAGTTCGAATCCGCCGCTACGCCGGTTCCCGGCGAACCGCAGCGCATGAACGTGGTTTACAAAATCACCGAGGGCCAGCGCGTTTTTGTGAACCGCGTCCTGGTCACTGGCTTGAGAAATACGCGTCCGTACGTTGTCAACCGCCAGATGCGCATTCATGACGGCGATGCCCTGAGCCAGAATCGCATGGTCGATTCGCAGCGGCGGCTGTACTCGCTAGGCTTGTTCAACGAAGTCAACATGGCGGTGCAGAATCCCGACGGGCTGGAGCCGTCGAAGGATGTCCTGTTCAACCTCCAGGAAGCCAAACGCTGGACCTTCCGTTACGGCGGAGGCATTGAGTTTGCCACCGGCAATATTCCCACCACGAACAATCCGCAGGGCGCTACTGGAATCAGCCCCAACGCCGTGCTGGAGATCACGCGTCTGAACCTTTTTGGGCGCGATCAGACATTCAGTATCCGCGGCCGCTATGGTCTGCTCACCCGCCGGGGACTGGCGACTTACGAAGCGCCCCGTCTTTTCCATCGCGAGAACTGGCGAATCATCGTCAGCGCCTTGTACGACAACACCGCTGACGTCAACACCTTCGCCTCGGAACGAGTGGAAGGCGCGGTGCAAGCCGAGCAGCGCTTTAACCGCTTTACCACCCTCATCTACGGGCTGACTTTCCAGCGCGTGGCCATCGATCCCAACAGTCTGGTCATCGATCCCACGTTGATTGCGCTGTACTCGAAACCAGTCTTCATCGCCATGCCCACCTTCACCATGGTGCGCGACCGGCGCGACGATCCCATCAATCCCACGAAGGGCTCCTACAACGCGATGAACCTTGGCCTCGCAACCAGCGCGCTGGGATCGCAAACCAATTTTGGACGAGTCCTGCTCGACAACTCGACCTACTACACCTTCAAGAAGCATTGGGTGATCGCCCGCCGGACGCAGATCGGAATCGAAAAGCCTTATGGCACCAACGACTTCATCGATACCAGCAAGCTTCCGCCCAACACCCTCCCGGTAGAGGCCACGCAGATTCCGTTGCCGGAGTTGTTCTTCGCCGGCGGCAGTAACTCTCTGCGCAGTTTTTCCATCAATCAGGCTGGTCCGCGCGATACCGAAACCGGCTACCCCATCGGCGGCCAGGGATTGTTCGTCAACAACATCGAGCTCCGCACCCCTCCGGTGCAGCTGCCCTACGTCGGCAACAATCTGGGATTCGTGTTCTTTCACGACATGGGCAACGTCTTCGGCACCGCCAGCCACATCATCAGCGGGATGCTGACCTTTAACCAACCGTCCATTGCCGACTGCTCGGCACACGACAGCAAGATACCTTGCGACTTCAACTATGACTCTCAAGCCATCGGCATGGGCATCCGCTATAAGACCCCCGTGGGCCCGGTGCGCTTCGACTTGGGTTACGCCGTAAACGCCACGCGCTATCCGGTTCAGGACGACAATGAGGCGCTGTCGCTGCGAAGGATCAACGTTTATTTCAGTATTGGACAGACTTTCTAAATGAGACGCATTTTGTATTTCACGATTTGTTCCGCCCTGCTGTTCATGACGGCGGTAGTGCCGGTGTTTGCCGGTGAAGTGATCGATGGCGTGGTGGCCAGCGTTAATCGCCAGCCCGTGCTGCGTAGCGATTGGGACGAGGCCGTCGCGTTCGAGGCCTTCATGCAACAGAAGCCCATCGCCCGGTTGACTGAAGCTGACCGCGAGATCGCCTTGCAGCACCTCATCGACCGTCAATTGCTGAAAGCGCAGATGGGCGACGCCAATTACATGCAGCCTTCGGACGAAACCTTGCAGCAAGACCTGGCCAAGCTGCGAGCGCAGGTTCCCAGCGGCACCGACGATATCGCCTGGCATCGGGTGCTGGCCAATTACGGACTCAATGAGGAGATCGTCAAGCAGCACCTGCGCACGGAAGTTCAGGTAATGAATTTCGTTGAGGTCCGGCTGCGCCCCGATGTGCACGTCCAGGCAGACGAGGTGGAATCCTACTACCAGCACCAGTTGCTGCCTGACTTGCAGAAGAACGGCGGCAAGCCGATTCCTCTGGACGAAGTGGAGCCGAGAATCCGCGAGCTCCTGACTGAGCAGCGTATCGACGAGATGCTCGACGCCTGGCTGCACAATCTGCGGCAACAGGCGGAGATTCACAGCAGCGTGCCACTTCCCGGAGTGAATGCTCCGGGTGACGCGGCGGCTGCTTCGGCCGGCAACTAAGAATGACTGAAGACGTCAAAACGCGGCATCCGCACAAGCGCCTCTGGATCGGCGTGACGGTGGGAGTCGTGTTGCTGGCGGTGATTGCGTCGCTGGCGTGGTACCTGCGCAGCCCCAGCTTCGAGGACTTCGTGCGCAGGAAACTGATCGCCAATCTGGAAGGGACTACGGGCGGCCGCGTGGAGATGGCAGCCTTTCATTGGAACCTGTCGCAGCTTGCGTTTGAAGCCGATGGCCTGACCATTCACGGATTGGAGCCTGCCGGCGAATCGCCGTATGCTCACGTCGGTCGCGCTCTGGTGCGGCTGCACGTCATCGCTTTGTTCGAGAGACGATTCAGTCTGGAGCAGATCGAACTTTGGGCGCCGGCGATCCACATCATCGTCAATCCGGACGGCAGTACCAACGCCCCGGAGCCAAAAGTAAAGCCGGAGCATCCCAAGACGCCGGTGCAGCAGCTATTCGATCTCGCCGTCGCGCGCGTCGATGTGCACGATGGCATGCTATTGCTGAACCAGCACAAGCTGGCGCTGGACTTCAGCGTCAACCAGGTGATTGCGGCGATGACCTACGACCGCCTCGCCCACCGCTATGACGCCAGCGTGCAGGTAGGAAAGATGGACGCGAAGTATCAGGATCTTCGCGACGTCGCTGCGCAAGCGGATTTGCAACTCAGCCTGTGGCACAACCAGGCCGAGATCAAGGCTCTCAAGATCGTATCGGAAGGCTCGTCGCTCCAGGTCTCGGGAAAAGTTACGGACTTCCAAAATCCGCAGGTACAGCTTACCTACAGCAGCACGATTGACGTCGCGCAGTTGGGAGCAGTGACGCGAGTCTACCCGTTGCGAGGGGGAACCATTGTCCTCGATGGGTTGGGGACCTACTCCGAAGCCGCCGGTTATGCCTCGACGGGGCGGATCGCAGTTCGTGACCTCGACTACCTGAACGAGGAGGTTGTCCTGCGGAAGGCCAACCTCGATTCGAATTTTTCACTCGATCACAACAACCTGTCGATGACGCGCATTGCGGCCCGCTTGCTGGGAGGAACCCTGACCGGCGATGCTCAGGTGAAGAACCTGTGGCCCAATCAACTGACGCCTATCGCGCCTACTCCGGCAGAACCAATCGGGCTCAACGGCAAGAAGGTGCCTCGGAACACCAGCCAGGTACACGGCACTCCGGCGGCCGTGAAGAGCGTTAGTGCGCAGCCGGAAGAGGGATCGGCACGGCTGCGCGTGAATGGACTGTCGTTGAGCGAGCTGGCCCGCATGGCTTCCAGCCGATCGTTGCCGCTGGATAAGCTGAATGCCGTCGGCAGCGTGACCGGATCGGTCAACCTCAGGTGGGAGCATGTGCTGGCCGATGCTTTCGCTGATCTTGCGCTCGATATCTCTGCTCCAGCTCAGCCTTCCAATAACCAGTTGCCGATCAGTGGTCATGTGAGTGGGCGATACGGCGCGCGCTCTGGAAACATCGAGCTATCGGCACTAAGTCTGACGACGCCGCACACGCATCTGGATGCTACGGGAGGATTGGGAGCGACCTCAGCCGCGCTGAAGCTAACTGTCAACACCACCAGCCTGACGGAATTTGCGCCCATGCTAACGGCCATGGGCAATGCGCCTCCGCCGATAGAGCTGGCCGGGGCGGCGCATTTCAGCGGAACTCTTAGCGGTAGATTGCGAACTCCGGAGATTGCCGGCCACCTGAAAGCGACGAACTTCACCTTGATCTACACGCCCGCGCTTGAAATGCCAGCGCCACCAAAACCGCCCGCGCCGGCGAAGCACAAATCGTGGTTCCACCTGGCGTCCAATCCCGCGCCTCCACCGCAACCGGTTGCCCAAACACGAAGGATCCACGTCGATCAGTTTTCCGGCGACGTGCAGTACTCGCAATCGGAAGTGGGCCTCCACCACGCCGTTGTTCAGGAAGCAGGGGCACAGCTGACTCTCGACGGCTCTACCTCTCTTGATCGAGGCGATATCAGCAGGACGTCGCAGTTCCAGGTGCAGGCGGCAATGAAGGACGCCGACATCGCCGAGTTGGAGCGCGCCTTGGGCGTTGATTATCCGGTTGGCGGCAAACTGAACTTCACCTTGCACGCCGCAGGAACCGCTGATGACCCGCACGGGCAGGGCCAGATTTCCCTGAAGGACGGACAGGCGCACGGCCGTCCCATCCGGTCGCTCACTTCGAAGATTGCATTTGCCAACCATGCGGTGCAGTTCGAAGGCATCCATCTGCAAGCGGCGCATGGCATCGTGTCCGGCGATGCTGCCTACAATTTTCACAGCCGCGAAGTGAAGCTTGATCTCACCGGGCAAAGCATCGACTTGGCTGAGATTCCCGAAGTCCAGCAGCCGCACTTGCAAATTGCGGGCGTCGCCAACTTCACCGTGAAGGGGTCGGGCACGCGTGACGAGCCGGTCATCAATGGGCATGGGCAAATCGGCAGCCTGATGCTGAATGGCGATACCGTGGGTAACTTTACGGCCGACGCGGTTACCCGGGGTCGGCAGGTCACCCTGACCGCGCGCTCAAACTTCCCCAAGGCCAGCCTCACCCTCGACGGCAATGTGGATCTCCAGGGCGATATGCCGGCCAGCGCGACGCTGCGCTTCGCCAATCTGGATGTCAATCCTTTCCTGCCGGAGGCAATGCGAAACCAGGTCACGCGACAGGCCTCGCTTGACGGTGAGGGGCAGTTGACCGGTCCGCTGAAGCAGCCTCGCCTGTTGCACGCGAGCCTGAGCATCAAGCAGCTCTCCGTAGAAGTTGAGCACATTCCGATTAAGAGCGACGGTCCGGTCGAACTCAGTTTGGCTGGCGAAATAGTTACTGTGCAACGCTGCACCATGATCAGTGATCAGAATCGCCTGACGGTGACGGGAACCGCGAGTTTTGCGGGTGATCGCTCCTTGAATCTGAGCGCTGATGGCTCGCTCAACCTGAAGCTGGCCGAGACCCTCGATCCCGACGTTACCTCCTACGGCGCCGCGAACGTCGATGTCAAAATCGGCGGGACAATGACGGCTCCGCTGATGTCAGGACGAGCGGAAGTGCTTCACGCCGGTCTCTCGACGATCGACTTGCCCCTCGGACTGGGCGACGTCAATGGGACGCTGGTGTTCAACCAAAACCGGCTTGAGGTGGAGAATGTGGCCGGACGCATGGGCGGAGGCCATGTGAAGTTCGGAGGGTTCGTCACTTTTGGAACCACCGTTGGGTTTAATTTGACGGTTGACGGAAATGACATTCGCTTCCGCTACTCCGGCATCAGCGTTACCTCCGATCAGGCGCTGCAACTCAACGGCACGCTGCAAAACTCCTCCGTCACCGGCACGATTACGGTGACGCGGTTTGCACAAATCCCATCCGGCGACATGCAATTCCTGCTGGCGCAGGCCACCGCGCCGCCACGCATTCCGAATCCGAAGTCACCGCTCAACAATCTCCGCCTGGAGGTGCGCGTCCTCTCCACTCCCGCATTGACCGTGCAAACCTCGCTGGCAAAACTTTCGGGTGACATTGATCTGCATCTGCGCGGGACAGCAGCGCGGCCGGTGCTGCTGGGCCGCGTCAACATCGCGGAAGGCGATATCAAGGTAGGCGGCACGAAGTTTCACCTGGAACGCGCCGACATCACCTTCCTCAATCCGGTGGTCATCGATCCGGTGCTGGATGTCGAGGCGACGACGCAGGTGCGCGATTACGACATCACCATCGGCCTGCATGGCACCATGGAGAGGCTCAATACCACCTATCGTTCCGATCCGCCGCTGTCCAGCGACGACATCATCTCGCTGCTGGCTTTCGGTTCCACCCAGAGCGAAAATGCGATGGGGGTCTCGCCCTCGCCCGGATTCGCGGAAAGCGCTTCCGGCGCTCTGCTCAGCTCGGCTCTCAATCAAGCCGTTACCAACCGCGTTTCGAAGCTATTCGGCGCCAGCTCCATTCGTATTAACCCGTCCTTTGGCGGGCCGCAGAACGATCCCAATGCGCGCATCACCATCGAACAGCAGGTCACTAATAACATCACGTTGACGTACGTTACCGACCTGGCCCGCTCCGGGCAGGAGGTGATTCAGTTCGAATACAACATCAACAGCGAATACAGCGTGCAGGGACTCCGCGACGAGAACGGCGTGGTCAGTTTCGACCTGCTGATCCGCAAGCGCAAGCAGTGACGGGAAAAGCGCCGGGCTCTAGAGACTGTGTCGCAACCCGCTGTCGCCGCTTTGCGGCTCGGGCCTTGTTCCACTTTGAGCGTGGGCTGACGCCCACGCCTAACATCATGCCGCCGCTGCGCGGCTGGACCGAGTGAATATCGCGACGTTCGTTCCACCGCAAGGCTCGGCTGCCAGTTGTGACACGTCTCCTTAGCCCGGCGAAACCATGCGGTACAAGACATGGGTGGAGCACGCCTTTCAGGCGTGCATAACGACATCCCCGTTAGGAGTCGGCTTAAGCCGCTGACGTATTGTCGCAAGATTCACCTCAGCGGCTAAAGCCAGCCCATAGAGGGCAGGTTTTATGCACGCCTGAAGGCGTGCTCCACCCATACGAACGGGCGCGAGGAATGCCCGTTCCTACGCCGGCCCTTCCGCTGCTATAGGGGTATGCGAGGCAGCCGCCTCTGCCACGGCTTGATTGATTTCCACCATGGGAAATCCAAGTTCCTTCCATTCGTGGAAGCCGCCCAGCAGAGGTCGCACGTGGCGAATGCCGAACTTTCGGAGTTGCAGCGCCACCCGGGCGCTGGTCGCTTCGTTGGGTCAAGTACAGAAGAGAACGATCTCTCCGTCGCGAGTGATTTCCCCATGCCGGGCCTGCAATTCCTCAGGCGAAATTTGCAGCGCGCCGGGCAGCGTGCGAGGATCGGTGAGCACGTCCAGGGGATGGCGCAGGTCGATGATGACCGGCCGCTCGCCCGCTTCCAGTTGATGCTTCAATTCATCGGGCGTGATGCGGTCGCCCTTGACCTGCCGGATAAAGCGTTCCCGCTCCCGCCAGCGGTAAAGCACATAGGCAACCACGCCGCTGGCGAACACGATCAGCAGCCAGCCGCTGAAAAGGTGAGCGTCCGCGACCACGCGGTCCAGTTGAGAGCTGAAAACATAGCCGAGAACGCTATAAGCTATCGTCCACAGTAACCCGCCCACCAGATCGAAGACCACGAACCGGGGAAACGGCACGTTGACCATTCCCGCCAGCGCCGGAGCGGCGGTATTCAGGCCGGGAACGAATTTGCAGATGAGCAGGGTGCGCGGGCCCCACTTCTCGAAGCGCGTCTC